>Ga0207707_10005037_pt1 | contig 11601 bp, 10 predicted proteins | sample KBSC83BmetaG_FD_184336 | JGI IMG/M metagenome (GOLD analysis project Ga0207707, IMG submission 184336) | Corn rhizosphere microbial communities from Kellogg Biological Station, Michigan, USA - KBS C8-3B metaG (SPAdes) (version 2) | ecosystem: Host-associated > Plants > Roots > Rhizosphere ... | reverse complement strand
CCGAATCGACGAAAGCGGGACTCGACTGGGCAGCGGACCGGGCATCGGCGCTGCGCGAGCGGAACATGGCGCTGCTCAACACGGTCACCGACCAGGTGACGGCGCGCCCGATCGTCGCGATCGGCATCGCGGCCGCTCTCGGATATCTGATCGGCCGGATGATGAGCAGCAACGATTGACGCCGGCATGACCCGTCACGGCGGCCGTGCAGCCCACGGCCGCCGTTTTCTTGCGGTATGCACCGCGCGGCTTTGCGTCGCGTGCGTCGCCTGCGCGCTGCCGCTCGCCGGCTGCCTCTCGATTCCCACGCAGCCGCGCGCCCTGCTCGTGCGCGACGACGGATCGGTGCGCGTGCAAACGCTTCAATGCTCGCGCAGCGTCGAGGCGACGCTCGTCCCGACCGCCGAGCGGCCGCAAGGGCTCGACCCGGACGGCATCCGGCTCGTCACCTGGAACATCCACAAGCAGTCGGATCCCGGCTGGCAGCGCGACCTGCGGCGCTTCGCCAACCGGAGCGACCTCGTGCTGCTCCAGGAGACGGTGCTCGATCCGTCGCTTCGCGCCGTCATCGACGACGAAGGCATGCGCTTCGTCATGGCGAGCTCCTTCCTCGCATCGAACGTCGACATCGGCGTCCTGACTGCATCGCGCGTCGCGCCGGTCGCGAACTGTACGCAGCGCTTCGTCGAGCCGCTTTTGCGCATACCGAAGTCGGCGGTGATCTCGTGGTTTCCGCTGCAAGGCGAAGCGCAGACGCTGGCCGTCGTCAATCTGCACGCGATCAACTTCTCGCTGTCGCTCGGGACGTATCGCGCCCAGATCGACGCGATCGCCGACGCGCTCGCGGGACACTCGGGGCCGCTCGTCGTCGCCGGCGATTTCAACACCTGGACCGACGAACGCGCGGCTGCGGTGCGCACGCTCGCCGCGCGGCTCGATCTGACCGAGGTACGCTTCGCCCACGATCACCGCAGCCATTTCTTCGGCCACGAGCTCGACCACATCTACATGCGCGGCCTTGCGCCACTCGCCACGTCGACGGCGGAGGTCCGGTCATCGGATCACAATCCGGTCGCCGCGACGCTTCGCGTCGAGCGCGTCGGCCGCGGGTCAGAACGCTAACGGCTGGATGGTCCACGCAAGCAGCAGCACCAGCAGCAGCACGTCGAGCGTCGTTCGGTTCATCAGTCTCTGTCGCATGTTCGGCGTCGTCTTTCGAGCAGGACGCCGGCGCGCGGACGCCTGCACCCGCAAAGTATCGGCGGCCGGTGCGCGCGAACGTATCGGCGCGCCGCTCGAATGCATGTAGGACCGCGGGCAGCGATGGAGCTCGTCGTGCGGCGGCCCGAAGGGCTCTATTGCCCGCCGGGCGACTTCTTCATCGACCCGTGGCGCCCGGTCGAGCGCGCGGTGATCACGCACGCGCACGGCGACCATGCGCGTCCCGGCAACGGGCACTACCTCGCGAGCGAGGCGTCGCGCGCGGTGCTCGCTGCACGGCTCCCCGGCATCCGGCTCGACACGCTCGCGTACGGCGAGCGCGTGGTCCACGGCGGCGTCGGTCTTTCGCTGCATCCGGCCGGGCACGTGCTCGGCTCGGCCCAGGTTCGGATCGAGCACCAGGGCATCGTCTGGGTCGTGTCCGGCGATTACAAGCTCGCGCCCGATCCGACCTGCGCGCCGTTCGAGCCGCTGCGCTGCACGACGTTCGTCACCGAGTCGACGTTCGGCTTGCCGGTGTACCGATGGCCGGATCCGGCGCGCGTCGTCGGCGACATCGCGTCCTGGTGGCGGCGCAACGCCGAGGCGAACCGGACGAGCGTTCTTTACGGCTACGCATTCGGCAAGGCGCAACGGATCGCCTGCGAGCTCGCCGCGGCGGACGCGCTCGGCATCGGACCGCTCGCCTGCCACGGCGCGATGCTTGCGCTTTGCGCCGCGTATCGCGCGGCAGGCGTGCCGGTGCCGGAGATCCAGCATGCGAGCGAGCTTGCACGCGACACGTTGCGCCGCGCGCTGGTGCTCGCGCCGCCGTCCGCCGCCGGAACGCCGTGGCTTCGACGCTTCGGCGATGCGAGTGACGCCTTCGCATCGGGATGGATGCAGATTCGCGGCGCACGCCGGCGGCGCGCGCTCGACCGTGGGTTCCCGCTTTCCGATCACGCCGACTGGCCGGCGTTGAACGCCGCGATCGAGGCGACCGGAGCGACGCGCGTTGTGGTCACGCACGGCCAGGTCGTGCCGATGGTGCGCTGGCTGGCCGAGCGCGGCTTCGACGCCGACGCCTTCGCGACCGAGTTCGCCGACGAAGGCGAGCCGGAAGCGTCGCCCGCCACCGATGTCGACGCCGCGTAGCACGGATGGAAGCGTTCGCGCGCCTTTACGCCGATCTCGACGAGACCACGTCGACGCGGGACAAGCTTGCCGCGCTCGTCCGCTATTTCGCGTCCGCGCCGGCCGACGACGCGGCATGGGCCGTCTATTTCCTCGCCGGCGGCCGGCCGCGCCAGCCCGTGCCCCCGAAGCTCTTGCGGAGCGTCGCGATCGACGTTGCGGGCCTCCCCGAGTGGCTTTTCGACGAGTGCCATCTGGCCGTTGGTGACTTCGCCGAGACGCTCGCGCACGTGCTGCCACCGCCGGTTTCGCGTACGGATGCCGGCCTCGCGCAATGGATGACCGAGCGCGTGCTGCCGTTGCGCGGCATGCCGTCCGCGGCGCTCGCCGTGCGCCTCCGCGCGTACTGGCAGGAGCTCGACTGGCAGGGCCGCTTCCTCTTCGGCAAGCTCTGCTCGGGCGGCTTCCGCGTCGGCGTGTCGCGCCTGCTGGTCACGCGCGCCCTCGCGCAGATGGCGCAGCTCGATCGGAAGCTCGTCACCGAACGGCTCGTCGGTTACACGGTGACGGAACACGTGCCGACCGCTGACGATTTCCGCGCGCTGCTTGCGCCGGCGAGCGGCGACGAGCGAAGCGGCGGCCGGCCCTACCCGTTCTTCCTGGCGCAAACGCTGACGGCGCCGGTCGAGACGCTCGGCGATGCCGGCGCGTGGCTCGTCGAGTGGAAGTGGGACGGCATCCGCGCGCAGCTCGTGCGCCGCAAGGGTGTCACGCACGTCTGGTCGCGCGGCGAGGATCTCGTGACCGAGCGCTTTCCCGAGTTGCGGACGGTCGGCGACGCGCTGCCCGCGGGAACGGTGCTCGACGGCGAGATCGTCGCCGTTCGCGGCGACGACGTCGCGTCGTTCGCGACGCTCGCGACGCGCATCGGCCGCAAGCGCGTGTCGTCCCGGCTCACCGCCGAGTCGCCCGTGGCGTTCGTCGCGTACGATCTGCTCGAGTCCGGCGGCGAAGATCTGCGCGCGCGGCCGCTCGCCGAACGCCGCGAACGGCTCGCCGCGCTCGTCGCCGACGTGGGGCATTCGCCGCTGCGGCTCTCGCCGCTCGTGCACGCGGCGACCTGGCGCGAGTACGCGACGCTTCGCGACGAGTCGCGCACCCGCGGTGTCGAGGGATTCGTGCTCAAGCGGGCCGACGCGCCGTACGGCGTCGGGCGCACGGGCAACGCCTGGTGGAAATGGAAAATCGACCCGATGAGCGTCGACGCCGTGCTCGTCTACGCGCAACGCGGGCACGGCCGGCGCGCGAGCCTTTACACGGACTACACGTTCGCCGTCTGGGACGCGCGAGGCGGCGAACCGGCGCTGCTGCCGTTCGCGAAGGCGTATTCGGGACTCACCGACGACGAGACCGTCGAGGTCGACCGCATCGTGCGGCGCACGACGCGCGAGAAGTTCGGGCCGGTGCGAAGCGTCGCGCCGACGCTCGTGTTCGAGATCGCGTTCGAAGGCATCCAGCGCTCGTCGCGGCACAAGGCCGGCGTGGCGGTGCGCTTTCCGCGCATCCTGCGCTGGCGAAGGGACAAGCCCGTCGCGGAGGCGGACACGCTCGAGACGCTGCAGGCGCTGCTGCGTTAAGTGGGGTCAGAGACGACTTGCGGATATCCGCATTGCAACTGATGCGCGGAAAGTCGTCTCCGACCCCGCTTAACGCAGGGCATTCGAGACGACCTTGTCCCACGACAGCGTCAGCGTGTTGACGTCGCGTTGCGATGCGTCGACGCCGACCTGCGCGGCCGGCACAACGAGCCGGAAGCCGCCGCCTGCATCGCGCGCGACGTCGACGACGAGCGTGAGCTTGAGCGATGCGAGCCGCACGCACGGCTCGTCGGCGCTCGAGCGCATGAAGCCGTCGATCGCGGCGTTGACGGCTTGCGCGATCGCTCCGCCTTCGGCCGTCACCTCGCCGACGTCGTAGACGCGCGAGGGTCCGGTGACGTCGAGCTTGAGCGCCATCTCCTGCGTCCATTTGCGCGTCGCCGATGCCGATCCGAACGGCGCGATCGCGGCCCCCGCGAGCGGCAGCGCGACGAGCTTCACCTGTCCGTCGACGTCGACGGCGCCGATCCGCTGCAGGTCGAGCGCGACCTGCGCGTTGCGAAGGTCGATTTCGCGCGCCTCCCTCGTCCCGCACGCGGCGCTCGCGCTGCGAATGCGCCAGTGCACGGCGCGAAGGTCGCGCTTCAGGTCGTCGAAGAACTCGCCGAGCGGCTTGCCGTCGAGACCAGGCGCCGCGGGTCCGGTGCTCGAGCAGGCCGCGAGCGCGACCACCAAAAGCACGCCGACGGTGCGCTTCATCGCGAACGCCGCGCCGCAAGCGCCTTGTCGCGCAGCGCGTCGACCAGGTCGCGCAGCGCCGGATTCGCGATCGGCTCGCGGACGGTGACGGTCTTGCAGCGCGCGCCGTCGTCGACCGCGATCGTATAGGCGCGCGCATCGGGCATCGCGGCGCGCGCGTCGTGCGCCGGCAACGCGAAGAAGCCCGCGCGCTGCACGAGATCGTGCAGGCGTTCCTGCTCGGGCGGCGGCAGCGCGTCGCAATGGATCGTCGTCGGTGCCGCGAGCCCGGGAAACGCCGCGAGGCCGCCTTCGACGCGGAAGTCGATCTTCACGTCGTTCGCGTCAGCCGTTCGCCTTGACGCCGACCTCGGCCCATGCCGACACGACGGCCGCATGCTCGGTCTTGCCGAACAGATGACTGGCATTTTGCGCGGTGAGCCGCGCGAACTGCCGGAACGTCGCCGTGGATTTGAGCCGCCGGTCGCGCAACGTCTCGTACCAGATGCGTCCCGCCTTTTCCCACGCATGTCCGCCGAGTGCAACGGCGAGCAGGTAGAACGCATGGTTCGGAATGCCCGAATTCGTGTGGACGCCCCCGTCGTCGGCGGACGTGTGCACGAAGCCGTCCATTGTCGCAGGCTGCGGATCGCGACCGAGCACCGGATCGTCGTACGCGGTACCCGGCGCCTTCATCGACCGCAACGCGACGCCGTGCACCTTCGATGTGAAGAGGCCCTCGCCGATCAGCCAGTCGGCCGCGTCCGCGGTCTGCCGCCGCGCGTATTGCTTGACCAGCGACCCGAACACGTCGGAGATCGACTCGTTCAACGCGCCCGCCTGACCTAGGTAGACGAGCTTCGCCTCGTCCCCGGTCACGCCGTGCGTGAGCTCGTGCGCGATGACGTCGAGCGAGATCGTGAAGCGGTTGAACAGGTCGCCGTCGCCGTCGCCGAACACCATCTGGCGGCCGTTCCAGAACGCGTTGTCGTAGCGGCGCCCGTAATGAACGGTCGCGTCGAGGTGCATGCCGGCGTCGTCGATCGAGCGGCGGTCGTAGACGTCGGCGTAGAAGTCGTACGTCGCGCCGAGCCCGTCGTACGCTTCGTCCACCTCGACGTCGGCGACCGCGGCGGCGCCCTCGGCCCGCACCATCCGGCCCGGAAGCGTCTCGGTGCCGTGCGCGTCGTAGATGCTGCGCTCCTTCCCGGCGCCGGCGATGCCGAAGAGTCCCGCTCCGGTTCGCGGGTCGAGCAGGTCGTACGTCGCCCGCGTGAGTCGCAGCGTATGGTCGAGCCCCAGCGTCGCCAACGCATCGTCGCGCTGACGGCTGCTGCCGTTGCGGGCGATGCGGCGCAGGAGATCGGGCGGCAGGATCGAGCAGCCGCAGCGGGACACGGATTGCATGCGCGAAAACCTCCGTAAAGCAGCGCCGCCTCCTGGCGGCGGCGCCGTTTTACCACGCAATGCGGCATTCGTGCGAGCACGCGCCCGCGTTCGATCGTGCCCGCTGGCACCCGTGCGTCGAGGAGCGCAACGAGCCGCCGCGACCGGCAAATTTTACCGGGGCGGCGGCGCGTTTGCCAGTTCGCGGAACGGCGTGGCGGACTACGCCGCGGGCCGCTGGCCGCGGAAAATCGGGGTCACCTTCTTGACCGCGTCGCCCTCGTCACGGACGGTCGTGACCTGCGCCTGGCGGCGCGTCTCGCGGCGGATGCGCGCAAAAGTCTTCCGGAGATCGGTGTTGGCGCTGGATGTGTAGCGGAAAGTGGGGTCGAGGATCGATTTCATGCGCACCTCCATGCGCGAAGCGGCGGCGGTCGCAGCAAGCCGCCATCCGGCGGATCGTGACGTTTGCTGCGATCGACAACGACGAAAATCCTTGCAAGATCTCTGCCACCTGCGGGAGCGTTCGCCGCACGCATGAAGACGCGCATGCGGGCGCGAATTGCGCCCGTCGATTCTGTCAGGCGGATCGACACTTTGCCCGCTTCGCCGCGCCCATGTCAACGCGACGGACGGCGTACGCCGCCGCGCCAGAAGCGCAACAGCAGCCAGCCGCCGATCATTCCGCCGAGGTGCGCGAAGTGCGCGACGCCCGATTGCGCGCCCGACACGCCGAGCAGCAGCTCGATCACCGCGTAGACGACGACGAACATCCGCGCGGACATTGGAATCGGCGGAAACAGCAGCATCACGCGGTTGCGCGGAAAATACATCGCGTACGCGAGCAACAATCCGAACACGCCGCCCGACGCGCCGATCGTCGGGTAGACGCCGTGCATCACCATCGCCACGATCAGTTGCGTGATGGCGGCCGAAATGACCGACACGAAATAGAAGATTGTGTAGCGCCGCGGTCCGAACACCTGCTCGATCGCGCCGCCGAACATGTAGAGCGCGAACATGTTGAAGGCGAGGTGCACGAGGCTGCCGTGCAGGAACGCGTAGGTGACGAGTTGCCACGGCGCAAACGACGCGCCGATGCCCGACCCCGCCGCGGCGAGCGGCCACAGCGCGAACGGCACGATGATCTGCGGAACGAGGCTCTGCAGCAGGTACATCGCGACGTTCGCGACGATCAGCGCGGTGGTGACGGGAGGCATCGCGATCCTTTTCGTGGGCGGCACGCCGGCGGGGCGCGCTTTTGGAAGAGATGGGGACAGCCGCCGCATGCCGCAATGGCTGCGGCATAGAATGCCAGCTTTCGCCCGCGGCGGCCGCCGCGGCTTTCTGATGCAATCGGATCCTGCCCCGCGCGTCATCCGGCATCCGGTCGTGATGCTCGACGACTTCCTGCCCGACGCCGAATGCCGGGCGCTGCTCGCGCGCGTGCTCGCGAGCGAGGCGCTGTTCGTGCCGTCGGGCACGCACGACCGGCGCAGCGACTATCGCCAGTCGCTGGTTCTGAATCCGCCGGCCGACCTCGTGCATCCGGTCGTCTCGCGGGTGCGCGCGGCGGTACCGCAGGCGATGCCGACGCTGCGCATTCCGCCGATCGCGGTCGGTGTCGTCGAGGCGCAGGTGACGGCGAGCGTGCACGGCAGCTTCTTCGGCGTGCACACCGATCACGGCGTCGACGTGCGCAAGCGCCACCTGACGTACGTCTACTACTTCAATCGGCAGCCGAAGGGATTCGAAGGCGGGGAGTTGCGCGTTTACGACGACATCGTTCGCAACGGCAAGCTCGCGCGCGCGGAGACGTTCAGCGTGATCGAGCCACGCCACAATCGCATCGTGCTCTTCTGGGCGCGCACGATGCACGAGGTGATGCGCGTCGACATTCCATCACGCGCGTTCGCCGACGCGCGCTTCACCGTCAACGGCTGGGTCAACGAACCCTGAGCCCGCGCATCCCGCGAAACCTATCGCGTTCTATTGCCCGTAGTCACGCGTGGGCGGCATGCACTGCGGCAAGGCTGTCGTCGCGTCGCAATAACGTGCCCGCGCGCGCTGCTCGCAATCCGGACGCGCGAGGAACGGCTCGTCGCCACAGCGCGCGAACGCTTCGTCGAGCGCGGCGGCGGAATCGTGTGCAGGCGCCGGGACAGGTTCCACGGCGGCCGGCGCGCCGGCCGTTTCGTGCGATGCGTCCACCGTCCGCATGGGCGCAGCGACGCGTACAGCGGCGACGGCGCGCTTGGCCTTGCCCGAGACGGGCGCGGACATCACGTCGACGGTCTCGCTTGCATCGACCGGCACCGGTTCCGACGCCGCGAGCGACGATGCGGCCGCCGCGCCCGAGCTGACGATCGACACCTGGCGAGCGGAAGCCGCGTGCGAACCGAGCATGACCGAGTCGTGCGCGACGGCGGCTTCGGAGTGCTCGATCACCTGCAGCGTAACGGTGGCGGCGACGCCGAACGCGAACGCGATGGCGACGACCGACGCGGGCGCGCGGACGTGCGCGAGCCATTCATTGCCCGCCGTCGGCAGCGTTTCCGGCACTACGCCGACGAGCGGCGGTTCGCCGGCGGAGAGGCCCGCAAAGCGTGCACGCGAAAGCTCGCGTTCACATTCGCGGCAAAGCCTGCCCGGTCGTGTCAGCGTCTGGCTGCACATGCGGCATTGCTTCATCGTCCGCCGCCTCGATCGGGAAGCGGCGGCGCTCTCTCGTGCGCGTTCGCCGGTTGCATAGGGAAAGTCGGCAGCCTTTCACTCACGTTGCCCGCGTGACAAGCAAAGGATGGGCCGGCACGCCGCGAACTGGCGTGTCGCTTGCTTTTTCGATGGCCGCGACGCCGCCCCCAATCGCATTCCGTGCGAAAGACCGCGCGCAACTGTCATGCACAACTTAACGACGACAATCCACGAGTCCGCGCGCATTCGCGTCGTGCGGCTGGTGTGGCCGTTCGTCGTGATCGTCGTCGTGCTGCTCGCGCTCGGCATCGGCAGCCTCTCCGTGATTCGCGGCGTGCGCGCATACGCGGGCGCGCAAAGCGCGTGGTCGAACGCGGAAAAGGCGGCCGTCGAAGGGCTCGAGCAATATGCGCAGACGCGAAACGAGGACCATTTCGATCGCTACCTCGGCGAGGCGGCCGTGCTCGCAGGCGCCCGCGCGGCGCGGATCGAGCTCGACAAGCCGTTTCCCGATCTCGTCGCCGTTCGCGCCGACCTTCGGGCCGCGCGCAGCCACGCCGCCGACGTCGGCGTGATGATCGATCTCTATCGGCGCTTTCGATTCCTGGGCTTCATGTCGCACGCGGTCGCGCTTTGGGCGCAAGCCGATGCGTTGCACGCGCGGATCGACGCGATCGCGCAAACGATGCATGCGGCGGTACGGAAGGCACGCGGCGCGAACGTCGATCTGCAGCCGGCGCTCGTCGAAATGCGCGCGATCGACCGCGAGCTGACCAGTATCGAGCGCGAGTTCTCGTCGACGCTCGCGGATGTCTCGCGGCGCGTTGAGCTAACGCTGACGGTGGCGACGCTCGCGATCGCGCTCGCGATGGTCGTTGCGGCCGTCGTTCGTACGCAGCGCGTCGTCCGCAAGGAAGACGCATTCCACGATGTGCTGCGCGCGAGCCAGCAGCGCTACGACTACGCGATCAGCGGCACGAACGACGGCATCTTCGACTGGCGGCTTGCGCATCGCGAGCTGTATCTGTCGCCGCGCTTCGAGCAACTGCTCGGCCACGCACCGGGCACGCTGCGCGAAACCGCCGCGTCGTTTCTGCGGCGCGTGCATCGCGACGACCGCGGTCTCGCGCTGCATCGCGTGCGGCAAAATGTGCCGACCGGCGCGCCGTTCGAGATCGAGTTCCGGCTGCGGATGGCGGACGGCGCCTGGCGCTGGTTCCGGATGCGCGGCCGCACGGTGCTCGGCGCGCGCGGCAAGCCCGAGCGCATGGCGGGGTCGCTGACCGACATCTCGGATCGCAAGCGTGCGGAAGCCGAGACGCTCGAGCAGAAGGAGCGCGCGCAGGTGACGCTCGCCTCGATCGCCGATGCCGTCATTACGATCGACACGGCCGGCAACGTCGAGTACATGAACCCCGTCGCCGAGCGTCTGACCGGGCTGCGCGACGCCGAGGCGCGCGGGCTGCCGTCGCAGGCGGTCTTCTGCGTGCAGGACGACGCGACCGGCGTCGACGTGCCGGATCCGGTCGCGCGCGCATTCCGCGAGGGCGCTACCGTGCAGTCGGAAGGCAACGTCGTGTTGCGCCGCCGCCACGACAGCCCGATCGCCGTCGACTACTCGGCGGCGCCGATTCGCGACAACGCGTTGCGGATGGCGGGCGTGGTGCTCGTGTTCCACGACATGAGCCGCGAGCGGCAATACGCGATGCGGCTCGCGCATCTCGCGAGCCACGATCCGCTGACCGGCCTCCTCAATCGACGCGAGTTCGAGCGGCGCGTGACGAGCGCGCTGATCGAAAGCCAGTACGAATCCAACAACCACGCGGTGCTCTACGTCGATCTCGACGAGTTCAAGGTCGTCAACGACACATCCGGCCATGCCGCCGGTGACGAGCTGCTGCGCCAGGTGAGCGCGCTGCTTCGCCTGCGGCTTCGCGAAGGCGACACGCTCGCGCGGCTCGGCGGCGACGAATTCGGCGTGCTGCTCGAGCACTGCGCACCGGCGCCGGCGTACGCGATCGCCGACGCCTTGCGCGCCGCGATCAGCGACTTTCACTTTCAGTGGAACCAGCGCTCGTTCAAGATCGGCGCGAGCGTCGGCCTTGTCAACGTCGCCGACGGCCCGCGAACGCTCGCCGGCGTGCTGTCGGCCGCCGACGCCGCGTGCTACATGGCGAAGGACAAGGGGCGCAATCGCGTGCAGGTCTACAGCCCCGAGAGCGACGAGGTGACGCTGCGCAAGGGCGAGATGGAATGGGTGAACCGGATCCACCGCGCGCTCGCCGAAGACCGCTTCTGCCTGTACGCGCAGCCGGTGCAGGACACGCGCGACGCGAGCGCCGCCTCACCGTACACGGAACTCCTGCTGCGGCTGCGCGACGACCGCGGCGATCTCGTGCCGCCGACGTCGTTCATTCCCGCCGCTGAACGCTATCACCTGATGCCGGCGATCGACCGCTGGGTCATTGCGTCCGCCTTCGCGATCCTCGAGCGAACGCTCGAGTCGGGCCAGGCGCCGTCGGGCGTCTACGCGATCAACGTTTCCGGCGCGTCGATCGGCGACGAGGCGTTCCTCGATTTCGTCCGCGCGCAGTTCCTGCGTTATTCGGTACCCTACACGAGCGTCTGCTTCGAGATCACCGAGACCACGGCCGTTGCGTCGCTCACGAAGGCGAGCGCGTTCATGACGACGCTGCGCACGCTCGGATGCCGCTTCGCGCTCGACGATTTCGGCGTCGGCGTCTCGTCGTTCACGTACCTGAAGCACCTGCCGGTCGACTATCTGAAGATCGACGGAAGCTTCGTGAAGGACATGTGCAGCGACCCGGTCAACCACGCGATGGTCGAGGCG
>Ga0207707_10005036_pt1 | contig 11603 bp, 9 predicted proteins | sample KBSC83BmetaG_FD_184336 | JGI IMG/M metagenome (GOLD analysis project Ga0207707, IMG submission 184336) | Corn rhizosphere microbial communities from Kellogg Biological Station, Michigan, USA - KBS C8-3B metaG (SPAdes) (version 2) | ecosystem: Host-associated > Plants > Roots > Rhizosphere ... | reverse complement strand
CCCTTCTGCTCATCCCGAACCCCCTAGCCCCTAGTCCCTAGTCCCTAGCCCATATTCCCCACCAGCGCCGCGCCGAATTCACTGCACTTGAGCAACGTCGCCCCTTCCATCTGCCGCTCGAAATCGTAGGTCACCCGCTTCTGGCCGATGGTCTTCTCCAGCGCCTGGACAATCAGGTCCGCGGCCTCGCTCCATCCCAGGTAACGCAGCATCATCTCGCCCGAGAGGATGACCGAGCCGGGATTGACCTTGTCCTGGCCGGCATACTTGGGCGCGGTGCCATGGGTGGCCTCGAAGATGGCGTGGCCGGTCACGTAATTGATGTTGGCGCCGGGGGCGATGCCGATGCCGCCAACCTGCGCCGCCAGCGCATCGGAGACATAGTCGCCATTGAGGTTCAGGGTGGCGATCACATCGTACTCGGCGGGCCGCAGCAGAATCTGCTGCAGGAACGCGTCCGCGATCGCGTCCTTGATGACGATGCCGGCACCGGGCTTCCCCTCGGGGATGACGTGCCAGGGACCGCCGTCGAGCGCCACCGCTCCGAAGAAATCGCGGGCCACCTGGTAGCCCCAGTCACGGAAGGCGCCCTCGGTGTACTTCATGATATTGCCCTTGTGCACCAGCGTCACCGATGCGCTCTTCTGCTGGATCGCAAAGGAAATGGCGCTGTGCACCAGCCGTTCGGTGCCCAGCCGGCTGACCGGCTTCAAGCCGAGTCCTGTTTCAATCTGCAGGTCGCGATGCGGCGCGCCGATGCCTTCGAGCTGCCGCTGCCAGGCATCCACCCTGGCCTGGGTGCCGAAGCGGATCTTGTCGAACTCCTTGGGAAATTGCTCCGCGAGAAAAGCCATCAGCTTCGCATTGCCCTCGGTCCCGGCCGCATATTCGATCCCCGCGTAGATGTCCTCGGTGTTCTCGCGGAAGATGGTCATGTTCACATCCTGCGGCCGCTTGACCGGCGACGGCACACCCTGGAACCAGCGCACCGGGCGCAGGCAGACGAACAGGTCAAGAATCTGGCGCAACGCCACGTTGAGCGAGCGGATGCCCCCTCCCACCGGCGTAGTGAGCGGCCCCTTGATGGCCACGAGATGTCGCCGGATCGCGTCCAGCGTCTCGTCCGGCAGCCAGTTGTCCACCTGATTCTTGGCCTTTTCTCCGGCGAGGACCTCGAGCCACTGGATCTGGCGCCTGCCTCCGTACGCCTTTTTCACGGCACCATCGAAGACCAGCTGCGCTGCGCGCCAGATGTCGGGGCCGGTCCCGTCGCCTTCAATGAAAGGGATGACCGGGCGGTCCGGCACGACAAGCTTGCCGCCGGACATGGTGATGGTGTCGGTGGAGTTTGGCATGGGGGAAAGTAGGCGGGAAGGCCTGAGGACGGGAAGGAGGTCAACAGTCAACAGTCGACAGTCAACAGTCGACAGTCGACAGTCGACCCGCGACCCGCGACCCACGTCCCGCGTCCCGCGTCCCCTTGCGCAATCCCGCCCGCTTCCCGACATTGTTCTCCATGCGTCGCGCCGCGTATTTCGCCTTTGCGTTCTACTTTGGTTCCCCCGGGGGCCGGAGTCGGGCAGGCGTGCGCGGTTAGGCAGACGCTTCCAGAATCCGACGGGCCCTCGGCAACACGCCGAGGGCCCGTTTTCGTTTCTCCACCAAGCCAAGAGGCCCGCATGCTAATCGTTACCCGGTCCGGCATTACTGACACCGAACTCAGCCATGTCTGCGAACGCGTCGAGGCGCTGGGCCTCACCGCCCATGTCGTGCGCGGAGCCCAGCGCACCGTCGTCGCCTGCGTGGGTGACGAGGACCAGCTGTCGGAGGTTCCCCTGCTCGCGCTGCCGGGCATCGAGTCGGTGACACCGGTGCTCCGCCCCTACAAGCTCGCCTCACGCGAGGCCGTCCCCGGTGGGGAGACCACCAGGGTCGAGGCAGGCGGCGCCGTGTTCGGCGCCAGCCAGCTCGCGGTGATCGCCGGACCCTGCGCCGTGGAAGATCGCGACATGCTGCTGCGCACGGCCCGCGCGGTGCGCGGCGCTGGCGCCGTGATGCTTCGGGGCGGTGCCTTCAAGCCGCGAACATCGCCTTACGCCTTCCGGGGCGTCGGTGCCGACGGGCTCCAGCTCCTGGCCGAGGCGCGCCTGGCGACCGGACTGCCCGTGGTGACCGAAGTGATGGATACCCGCCTCGTGGAACTGGTGGCCCAGCACGCCGACATGCTGCAGATCGGAGCGCGCAACATGCAGAACTTCGCGCTCCTCGCCGAGGTGGGACAGTGCGGAAAACCGGTGCTGCTCAAGCGGGGCCTCTCCGCCACCATCCGGGAGCTGCTGATGGCCGCCGAATACATCATGGCTCAGGGCAATCCCGACGTGGTACTCTGCGAGCGTGGCATCCGCACCTTCGAGACTTCCACCCGGAACACGCTGGACATCGCCGCGGTACCGGTACTCAAGGAGGAGACCCATCTGCCGGTGATCGTGGACCCGAGTCATGCCGGCGGGCGCCGCTCGCTGGTGCTTCCGCTCGCCTGTGCGGCAGTGGCCGCCGGCGCCGACGGGCTCATGATCGAGGTCCACCCCAAGCCGGAGACCGCCCGGTCCGACGGCGAACAGTCGCTCTGTTTCGAGGAGTTCGCCGTGCTGATGCAGCGTCTGGCCGGATTCGCGGCGGCCGCGGGCCGCACCCTGCACGACGCGGCTGCACCGGCCGAGTGGCGCCGCACTCCGGCGGTGGCATGACGGCGGCCGTTGCGCGCGAGGCCCGGCTCAAGGTCGGCGTACAGGGCGAGGCAGGATGCTTCAGCGACGCGGCGCTCCGCGCCCTGCTGGGAGACGGCGTCGAGCGGTGTTTCTATCCGAGCTTCGGCGCCGCGCTCGATGCGCTCGAAGAGGGCGCCGCGGACCGGCTGCTCCTCCCGGTGCACAACTCGCTTGCGGGCGTGGTGCAGGAGAGTCTGTCAGCCATTGCCGCACGTGATCTTCGCGTGGATGGCGAGACGGAGCTGCCCATCCGGCTGGTATGTGCCGCGCTTCCGGGGACCAGGCTGGACCAGGTGACGCGCGTCATGTCCCATCCAGTCGCACTTCGGCAATGCGCCCGGTTTCTTGCGCATCATTCCCGCATGGTGGCCCAAGCGGTGCATGACACCGCCGGAGCGGCACGGCTGCTGGCCGAATCAGGCGAGCCGGACGCGGTGGTGGTGACGAGCGCGGAAGCGGCAGCGGAGCATGGGTTGGTGATCCTCGCAAGTGACATTCAGGACCGGTCCGACAATACCACCCGATTCTGGCTGCTCGCACGACGGCAACTGACGGCCAGACACAACGCGGAGCGCATGGACCACCACCTTGCCATGCATGTGCAGCCGGTTCAGGGAGTGCTCGCCCTCCGGGGCGCAATCTCGGTGGGGTGCGATACGCCGGGTGCCATCACCGAGGCCACGACCGAATTGCTGCGGGCGCTGCTCGAGGCCAACGGCATTCAATCCACCGACGTCGTGAGCGCCATCTTCACCCTGACCGCCGATCTCAGCGCCATTTTCCCCGCTCACGCCGCTCGCCAGCTGGGCTGGCAGTCGGTGCCAATGCTGTGCGCCAGTGAGATCCCCGTACCCGGGGCCCTGCCCCGGTGTCTGCGGGTGCTGCTGCACGTGCGGCCACCGCATCACGGGTGGTGCGCATCGCATATCTATCTGGGAGAGGCGAGGGTGCTGCGGCCGGATCTGTAGACGGGACGATGCTCGCATGCAACCGTAGGGGCACGGCATGCCGTGCCCCTACCCCCCCGCCGCCTCGTCCACCAGCCAAGTCAGATGCCCGGCTGGCTTCACCCGCGACACCGGATACTGCTCTGCGTCAGGGCTGCCGCGCATGACCGCTTCCACGATCGGTCGCTTGGCCGCGCCCTCCGCCAGCACCAGTACCGAGCGCGCCTGGTTGATGAGCGGGAACGTGAAGGTGAGCCGCCAGGGCACCGGCAGCGATGCCGCGCCCTGCACCGGAATCACCAGTCGCTCGGTCTCCTCCAGCGCATCACTGCCGGGAAAGAGCGACGCGGTGTGGCCGTCATCACCCACGCCCAGCAGCAGAAGATCGAACGCCAGCTCGGGGACCCGCTCGCGGATGAGCGCTTCATAACCCCGAGCCGCCCGGTCCATGTCCGTGGCGTCCGCCGGCATCCGGTGCACCCGTGACTCCGAGACAGGTGCCCGCGCCAGCATGAGCTCGTGCGCCATCCGGAAATTGCTCGCCGCGTTGTCCGGCGGCACGGCGCGTTCGTCGCTCCAGAACCAGTCAATCTCGTCCCACGGCACCGCCGAGCGATACTCGTCTGAGGCAAGAAGTTCATACAGCCGGCGCGGCGTGCTCCCGCCCGACAGCGCCACCGCCGCATGACCGGTGCAGATGGCGGCCTCTCGCGCGGCCACGATCAGGCACCGGGCCGCCTCATGGCTCAATCCGTCGAGCGAACTGAACACCGTGATTTCAGGCGTCACCCGTTCCGCCATCGCAGCGCCCCCGATCCGGCCAGGCGGTTGGCTTCCGCCGGACCCCAGCTCCCCGCCGGGTACGGCAGCGGTTTGCCGCCGTCCTCCAGGACCGGCGTGTACAGTCGCCAGGAGGCCTCGACCTCTTCGGCATGCACGAACAGCATCTGCTCTCCTTCAATGACGTCCTGCAGGAGAGTTTCGTATGCCTCGGGCAAGGGGCCGAAGGCGTCCCGGTATTCGAAGTGGAGCGGCTCGCTCGACAGCTGGAAATCGGGGCCCGGCACCTTGACGTCGAAATAGAGGATGAAGCCTTCGTCCGGCTGGAGCCGCAGCACCAGCGTATCGCCGCTCATCTGGCAGGCATCGAAGGGCTGGAACAGGCTCACCGGCGGCTCCCGGAGCGTCAGCACGATCTCGGTCAGCCGGGACCCCATCCGCTTGCCGGTACGCAGCAGGAATGGCACGCCCTGCCATCGCCAGTTGTCCACGCTGAGCTTCATGGCGACAAACGTACCGATCTCGGAAGTGTGCGATACCCCCGGCTCCTTGCGGTAGGCCCGGACCCTCTTCCCGTCAATGCGGCCCGCGGTATACTGGCCCCGCACCACGGCCTCCGGCGGGATGGGCTTGACCGCCCGCAGCACCTTCACCTTTTCCTGCCGGATGGACGCGGCGTCAATGGCGCTGGGTGGTTCCATCGCCACCAGGGTCATGATCTGGGTCAGGTGGTTCTGGATCATGTCGCGGATCACCCCGGACGTCTCATAATACCCCGCCCGCATCTCGACCCCGAGATCCTCGGCCACCGTGATCTGGACACTCGACACGTGCTCCCGGTTCCAGAGCGACTCGAACATGGCGTTGGCAAACCGGAACACCAGCAGGTTCTGCACGGTGTCCTTGCCGAGAAAGTGATCCATGCGATAGATCTGGTCCTCGCGCCAGCCCTCGTGCAGCTCGGTGTTGAGCTTGAGCGCCGAATCGAGGTCCCGCCCGAACGGTTTCTCGATCACGATGCGCACCCAGCCCACCGCCTTGGCGAGGCCGTTGCGTGCCAGTCCGGAGGCCGTCGGCCCGAAGAACTGCGGCGGCAACGCGAGGTAGAACACCCGGTTACCCGGTGTCTTGTGGCTGGCCTCGATGGCATCGAGCCGGTTGCCGAGTTCGCGGTAATCTTCGGCGGTACCGTCGTGAATCGGCTGGTAGTAGAGAAACTTCCTGGCCCAGGCGGCGGCCTTGGTGCGTGCCACGCCATCCCGCACCAGCGCGGCCACGGCCATCTTCCGGAACCCGGCATCATCGGTCTCGCTGCGGGTGACCGCGACCACCGGAATGCCGGACGCGGAGCCGCGCTCGTGCAGATGATAGAGCGCCGGCAGGACCATCCGCTGCGAGAGGTCGCCGGTGCCGCCAAAGATGACGTACATCGCGGAGCCGGGCTTCAGCGCGTCGGGCATCTCACGCCTCCGTCTTCACGGCGTGCCCGCCGAACTGCTGACGCATCGCCGCCAGCAGCCGGTCCGAGAAGGCCTCCTCGCTGCGGGAGCGGAGCCGCGCCATGAGCGAGAGCGCGATGACCGGCGCGGGCACATCCAGGTCAATCGCTTCCGCCAGGGTCCAGCGGCCTTCGCCCGAGTCGGCCACCCACGGCGCGATGTCCGCCATGCCGGGATGCTCCTCCAGCGCGCTGGTGGTCAGCTCCAGGAGCCACGACCGCACCACGCTGCCGTGCTGCCAGATGTGTCCCACCTGAGCAAGATCGAGCCCGAAGTCTTTCTTCTTGTGGAGAATCTCGAAGCCCTCGGCGTAGGCCTGCATCAGGCCATACTCGATGCCGTTGTGGACCATCTTCACAAAGTGGCCGGCACCGGTAGGGCCCACATGGCCCCAGCCGCGCTCCTTGCCGGGGGCCAGCGTCTCGAAAATGGGGCGCAGGCGATCCACCGCGTCACGGTCCCCACCCACCATCATGCTGTACCCTTCCTTCAATCCCCACACGCCGCCGCTGGTGCCGCAATCCACAAAATGCATGCCCCGCGCCGTGAGCAGTGCACCGCGCCGGACCGAGTCCTTGTAGTTGCTGTTGCCGCCATCAATCACGGTGTCGCCCTTCGAGAGGACGGCGCCCAGCGCCTGGACGGTCTGCTCCGTGGGGTCACCCGACGGGACCATCACCCAGACCGCGCGTGGCGCCTTCAGCGCCCCGGCGAGCGCCTCGAGCGACTCGCTCGCCACCGCGCCATCGTCCACCACCCTCGCGATCGCGTCCGCCGAACGATCATATGCCACCACACGGTGCCCGCCATGGATGAGGCGCGTCGCCATGTTGGCTCCCATCTTGCCCAACCCGATCATCCCGATCTCCATCGCATCCTCCGCAAGAGTCGTCAGTCCCTTCAATGGTAACAGGACGCGGGACGCGGGACGCGGGACTCGCGACCTTCTGCCCGCCTTGCCCGTCCTGCCCGTCCTGACCGTGTACCTTGCAGAATAGCCGCCAGTTGTGTGCGGCAGAGGAGTTGACATGACAATCGCCCCCGGACACCCCGGCATTCCGCCCACCTGGTGCTCCAGCGACAAGGACATGGTATCGGCAGCGCTGGGCCCTGCACGCCTCTGGGCCACCGTCGGACACGGGATTCTGAACGAAGTGTACTGGCCATCCACCGGCAAACCGCAGGTGCGCGACCTCGGCTTCATCGTGGCCGGCCCGTCCGGCTGGTACGATGTGAAGCGCGTGGCCCAGTACACGCTCTCGCTCCCCGCGCCGTACATCCCGCTCGCCAGCGTGGTACACCATGGTGCGGACTACGAACTCGAACTGGAAATCGTCCCGGACCCGTTTCGCGATGCCCTCCTGATCCGGTACCGGCTCGACGGTGAACAGTTCAGGCTTTATCCACTGCTGGCGCCGCACCTTGACCCACTGGAAGCGGGAAGCACCGCCAAGGTCGAAGGAGGGATGCTGACCGCTGTCGGAGGCAGGGCCGCGCTGTGTCTGGCGGCGGAGGGCGGCTTTGACCGGTGCAGCGCCGGCTACGTGGGCACCTCGGACGGATGGCAGGACTTTGATCGCAACGGTCGCATGACCTGGAGCTACACCGAAGCCGGGCCGGGCAACGTGGCGCTGATGGGTGAGCTGACCCGGAATGCCGGTGTGATTGCGCTCGGCATCGGCGCATCGCCGGCGAGCGCTTCGAGCATCGCCCGGGCGGCACTGTCGTACGGATTTGCCGCCGGCCGGGATGACTTCATCAAGGAGTGGCAGGCCTGGGGCCGCTCACTCCACCTGCCTCGCGGCCCCAAGAAGCTCCGGGACGCCGCCATGCTGTCGGCCGCGGTCATCAAGATGCACGAGGACCGGGTCCACCCCGGTGCGATCGTGGCGAGTCTTTCGGTGCCTTGGGGCAACACCCGCAACTCGCTCGGCGGATACCACCTCGTATGGACGCGCGACGCACTCGAAGCCGGGCAGGCACTGCTGGCGGCCGGCCAGACCAATGACGCGCGGGGGCTGTTGTCGTACCTCGCCGCCACCCAGCGCGAGGACGGCCACTGGCCCCAGAACATGAGCCCCGACGGAACCCAGTTCTGGCCCGGCATCCAGCTGGACGAAGTGGGTGCGCCTATCCTGCTCGCGGCCCAGCTGCAGGAAGAAGAAGCGATCGACGGCATGAGCGGCATTGGCTACATGGTGTCGCGGGCCGCCTCATATCTTGCCCGGCACGGGCCACTCTCGCCTCAGGACCGTTGGGAAGAAAATTCCGGCGCCAGCCCGTTCACCCTCGCAATTGAAATCGCGGCACTGGTGGCGGCCGCAGGGTGGCTTGAGGATCGCGACCGGGACTACGCGCTGTCGCTGGCCGACTGCTGGAACGAGCGGGTGGAAGACTGGACCTACGCCAGCGGGACCGACCTCGACCAGCAGTTCGGCACCAGCGGCCATTACGTCCGCATCGGCCCGGCCGGGCACGAGGGGTTGCACGGCAGAGTACAGGTGCTCAATCGTGAGGAGGGCGGCGACATTCCCGCGAGCCTGCTCGTGGGGCAGGACTTCCTGTATCTGGTCCGGCTCGGATTGCGGGCGGCCGACGATCCCCGCATTACTGATTCGGTGCGCATCACCGATGGGCTGCTCGCCACCCTGACGCCCTGCGGCGTGACGTACCATCGCTACAATGGCGATGGCTACGGCGAGAACACGGACGGAACGCCATATGACGGCGCCGGCGTCGGGCGCGGCTGGCCGCTGCTCAGCGGCGAGCGCGGGCACTACGCCCTGCTGGCCGGCCAGGACCCGACGCCGTATCTCGAGAGCATGGTGTGTATGACCGGGCGCGGCGGCCTGATGCCGGAGCAGGTGTGGGACAGCGATCCCATCCCGGAACACTTTCTGTTCCCGGGAAAGCCGAGCGGTAGCGCCATGCCGCTGGTCTGGAGCCACGCCGAGTTCCTGCAACTTTACGTGGCTCGAGCGCGCGGCACGCCGATGGATTTCCTGAAGTGTGTCAACGAGCGATACCACGCCACGCGACCAGAGGCGGCAACGTGGCACTGGCGCACCGACGTACCGTTCGCCGCACTGCCCGCCGGCCGCTCGCTGATCATCGAAGACCGGTCGCCATTCACGCTGCATCTCGGTTTTGATGGCTGGACCCATCCCGCCGATCGCGCTGCCGAGCCACTGGGTCTCGGCATGTTCGGCGTGCGCTTCGATACGGCCGAGCTGGCAGGACATCAGGCGCTGGTATTTACCCGACGGTACGGCAGTGACTGGGAAGGGAAGGACTGGCAGGTGGAAGTGGGGTCGTGAGTCGTGAGTCGCGGGTCGCGAGACTCGTGACTCGTGACTCGTGACCTGTGACTCGTGACTCGTGACCCGTGACCCGTGACTCGTGACCCGTGATCAGCCCTCGACTCTCGACCCTCGACCCTCGACCGTCGACACCAGGCTCCCCTCGCACTCCCGCCAATCAGTCGCCAGCTCGATCAGCAGCCCATCGGGCGCCGAGAAATAGATGCTCCTGAACAAGTGCCGGTCAACGACAGGCGAGACACCGACGCCCAGCGATTGCAGGTGATCTCGCCAGGCCAGTTGGTCATCCTCATCGCCGGCCCTGAACGCAATGTGGTGGGCCTGCCCTGCACCGCTGCGCGCTCTCAGGTCGGAGCCGGGCCAGCCGAAGGAGGTGAGCGCGCTGTGTGGTGTCACCGTGTGGCCATCGTAATGGGCCCAGAACCAGTGCCGGGTGTCCCGTGCGTCCTGGTTGAAGGTGCGCTTGATCAATGACAGCCCGAGCGTTTCCCCCAGAAAGTCGTTCATCCGCACCAGATCGTCGGTGATGGTCGAGACATGATGTATGCCCGTGAGCGTCATGTCGGGGGAGATTTCAGTCACCGGCTCCGGCCAGGTGCGGGCGGCTATCGCTGAATCGTTGCGTGCACCGCGCAGCTCTGCGCCTGGCGGGGTCACGTCGCGCCGGCCCAGGGCGTCCATCGGCTCGTCCACATCGTAGCCGGGGCCGAGGGTGGCAATTTCGAGAACGTGGCCATCGGGATCGCGGAAGTAGATGCTCCGGAAGTAGCCGCGATTGAAGGGGCCGGCCACACCCACGTTCCGCTCCACCAGCCAGCGCTTCCACTTCAGCTGCGCCTCGGGCGTGGCAACGCCCAGCGCCACGTGGTGCACGCCGCCGACGCCCCATTGCCCTCTGGGAGAGCCGGGCCAGGCAAAGAAGGTCAACAGCGTCTCTGATACGTCGGCGCCGGCACGGAAGTAAAGCTGGTATGATCCGCGATCGGCATCGAACGGCGATCGCCTCAGGAGACGCAGCCCCAGTACCCTGCCGTAGAACCGCAGCGTGCGGCGCGGGTCGGCGACGACCAGGGTGATGTGATGAAATCCACTTGTTGACTGCAACGTCATATGTCCTGCTTTCCGGTAACCTCAGGCGGGTGCAACCGCCTGTGCCTCCAGATGAATTGCGATGTCATTGCCAACCAGCATCCCGCCGGCCTCCAGCGCCTGGTTCCAGGTCAAGCCGAACTCCCGGCGGTCAATCGTCGTGTCGGCGCTGAAGCTGATCCGCGTGCCGCCCCAGGGATCCTTCCCTTCACCCTCGAACTCGACGGAAAGGGTCACCGGCCGGGCCGTGGCGCCAATGGTGAGGTCACCCTGCACCGAGAACCGGTCGCCCGGGCTGACAAACGTGCCCTGGACTGCGGCACTGGAGAAGCGGATCTCCGGATATTTCTCCACGTCGAGGAAATCGGCCGAGCGCAGGTGGTTGTCGCGGTCATCCACGCCGGTCGTGAGCGACGCAGCGGCGATGGTGACACTGACGCTGGAGCGCTCCGGCCGGTCCCGGTTGATCCGCAGCATCCCGGTGACCCCGGTAAAGTGGCCGCGGACATTGGTGATCATCATGTGCTTGGCGGTGAATTCCACCAGCGTATGGGCAGGATCCAGCGTCCACGTGACTTCCTGGGCCGGTGCTGCGGGCGATGCCATGACACTCCTCCATTATCTCTGTGTTAAGCTGTTCAGTTCTGAGACAACGTCACAAAAAGAACGATCACTCTTCTTCGCCGGCCTTCTGCCTGAGCGAGAGGCCCAGTCGCCTGATCAAACTGGTCGCCGTCGCCTGATCCCGCGGTGACAGGGCCGACAGTGCGCCGGCGATGGCGGCCGCATGTTCGGGGAATATCCGGGCGACGAAATCGGTCCCTGCCGCAGTCAGGGCCACGTAGTTGGCGCGCCGGTCGTCGGGACAGGGGCGGCGCTCCACCAGCCCTCGCGCCGCCAGCCGGTCCACCAGGTACGTGATCCCACCACTGGAGACGAGTGTCCGGCGCTGAACTTCACCCGCGAGCATGGGGCCCTTGTGATACAGGGCCTCCAGCACCCCGAACTCCGCCAGCGTCAGGTCGTGGCGAGCGACGTCTTCCCGGGCGCGCCGCTCCACGCTGGTCGTGGCGCGTGACAGAACCACCCAGAGCTTGAGGGCCCGCGCGGTGGCGGGATCGGCCGACGAGGCTGCGGTAGACATCTCAGTTGTAAGATACAGGGGCGGGGGTCGAGGGTCGAGGGTCGAGGGTCGCGGGT
>Ga0207707_10005035_pt1 | contig 11603 bp, 8 predicted proteins | sample KBSC83BmetaG_FD_184336 | JGI IMG/M metagenome (GOLD analysis project Ga0207707, IMG submission 184336) | Corn rhizosphere microbial communities from Kellogg Biological Station, Michigan, USA - KBS C8-3B metaG (SPAdes) (version 2) | ecosystem: Host-associated > Plants > Roots > Rhizosphere ... | reverse complement strand
TGGAACTGCATCACCGCGGAGGACGCGGAGGACGCAGAGGCGCCACAAGGTCAAGGCGCTCCGCATCATCACCACTCGCCGATCAAAGTGTTTCAATTTCTGAACGGCGCGCCGCTGCCGGAGTTCACGTCGCAGCTCCTCTGCGTCCGCTGCGGCAGTTACGGCAGACCGATTCCCTCCTGCCCTACGCATTGAACGACATCCATGTCCTCGCTGACCCCTAAAAAGTCGTCGCGATCTGGCCGCCGTCCACGGGGAGCGCGACGCCGGTGACGAAGCTCGCGCGCTGCGAGGCCAGGAATGCCACCACGGCGGCGAGCTCCGACGGGTCACCGGCGCGGCCGAGCGGAATGAGCTTGCGCCGCGCGCGCAGCATCTCGTCGATCGAGCGGTGCTCGCGCTGCGAGGCGATCGCCGCCAGCGACATCGCGCGGTCGGTGTCGAAGTGCCCGGTGAGGATCGTGTTCACGAGCACGTTGTCGTGCGCGCATTCCGTGGCGAGCGTCTTCGCGAACGCGGCCAGCCCCGCGCGCGCGGTGTTCGAGAGGATGAGCGAGGCGATCGGCTGCTTCGCCGCCGTCGACGTGAGGAAGACCACGCGCCCCCACTGCTGCTTCCGCATCGCCGGCACCACGAGCTGCGCCAGGCGGATGGATGAGAGCAGGTTCAGCTCGATCGCGGTCACGTACTGTTTGTAGGTCGTGGTCTCGAACGTCGTCGACGGCGGGCCGCCGGCGTTCGCCACGAGGATGTCGATGGGGCCGAGCGTGGACCGCGCTTCGGCCACGGCGGCCGCGGTTGCATCGCTGTCGGTCACATCCGCCACGAGCGGCAGCACGCGGCGCCGCGACTCGGCGGACAGCTCGGCGGCTACGCGCGCGAGCTCTTCACCGCGCCGCGCGATGAGGGCCACCGACACGCCCTCCGCGGCCAGGGCGCGTGCACACGCGCGTCCGAGCCCGCCCGACGCACCGGTGACCAGCGCAACCTTTCCGTCGATCCCGAGATCCACTCAGTCGTCTCCGGCCGCGACGGCGCGCTCGCTGCGCCGGTCCTTCGCGACGCGCTTCCCCTCCTTCAGCACGGGCTCGATGTGCACGGCGCACACCTTGAACTCCGGAATCGCGGCGTACGGGTCGAGCACGGGATTCGTGAGCAGATTGGAGGCCGCCTCACGATAGTGCATCGGGATGAAGATCTGCTTGTGCGCCACCCGATCGGACAGTCGCACAGCGATCTCGATCGAGGCGCGCCGCGATCTTATGCGAACGGGGTCGCCATCGTTCACCCCCAGATCCGCCGCGTCATCGGGATTGAGCTCCACGATCGGCGTCGGCTCGCGCGCATCGAGCCCGATCGAGCGCCGCGTCATCGTGCCCGTATGCCAGTGGTACATCTGGCGCCCGGTATTCATGAAGTACGGAAACTCCTCATCCGGCAGCTCGGCGGGCGGCAGGAACTCCACGCCCACGAGCTTCGCCTTGCCATCAGCCGTGGGGAAGCGATCGGGAAAGAGAAAGTCGGTGCCGGGGTGGTGCTCGTCCTCCACCGGATACTGCAGCCCCCCGCCCGCGAGCCGCGCGTGCGACACGCCCCGCCACGACGGCGTGACCGTCGCGATCTCATCCATCACCTCGGCCGCGCTCGTGAACGGCGTCGGCAGCCCGATGCGGTTGGACAGCTCGATGAGAATCTCGAGATCGCCGCGCGCGTCGCCCGGCGGATCGATCGCCTTGTGCATGAGCTGAATGCGTCGCTCGGTGTTCACCACCGTGCCCGTCTTCTCCGCGAACGACGATGCGGGGAGCACCACGTCGGCGTACCGCGCCGTTTCCGTGAGAAAGAGATCCTGAACACCCACGAAGTCGAGGTGGTGGAACCACTCCTCCGCGTGTGATACGTCTGGATCGGAGAGGATGGGATTCTCCCCCATGACGTAGAGCCCGTGCACCGGACTTCCCTGCTTTACGATTTCGGTGACGCGCAATCCGGCCACGAGCGAGAGCTTGCTCTCCGGCACGTGCCACGCGTCCGCAAACACCTTGCGCACGGCCGGATCGTTTACCGGCAGATAGTCCGGATACGACATTGGGATGGCGCCGACGTCGCTCGCGCCCTGCACGTTGTTCTGCCCGCGAATCGGCATCATGGGCGCGCCCCACCGGCCGATCATGCCGCACGAGAGCAGCAGATTGAGCAGCGTGGTGACGATGTCAGTGCCGGTGTGGTGCTGCGTGAGCCCCATCGCCCACATGGTCGCCACGCGGCCGCCGGTGGCATACATCTCGGCCGCGCTCCGAATCACCGAGGCGGGAACGCCGGTAATCGTCTCGGCCATCTCGGGCGTGTACGGCTTCACCGAATCGCGCAGCTCGTCGATGCCGTGCGTGCGCTCGGCGATGAACTGCGTGTTCTCGAGGTGATTCGCGAAGATGTGGTGCACCATCGAGTTGAGCAGCACCACGTCGGTGCCCGGTAGCATCTGCAGGTGAATGTCTGCCCGCTGCGCGAGCTCGATCCGGCGCGGGTCCGCCACGATGAGCTTGGCCCCGCGCTTCTGCGCCCGCTTCACCGCGGCGCCGAACACGGGATGCGATTCGGTGGTGTTGGCGCCGAGGATGAAGATGACGTCGCTTTCCGTCTCCACCTCGCGCATCGAGCCGGAGGCGGCGCTCGTGTTCATCGACCGCTGCATGGCGCTCACCGACGACGCATGGCAGAGCCGCGTACAGTGATCGATGTTGTTCGTCCCGATGCCGGCGCGGAGCAGCCGCTGCAGCAGGTAATTCTCCTCGTTCGTGCACTTGGCGGAGGAGAACACCGCGAGGCTGTCGGGGCCCATGGTTTCGCGCAGCCGGCACATCTGCGATGCGGCGAGGTCGAGCGCCTCCTCCCACGTCGCCTCACGGAACGGCTCGTACCAGCTCGCGGGCGTGGCGACGCGATCGCGCGCGTCGCCCAGCGGCGCGTCAACGAGCGGAAGCTTCTGGAGCGGATTGAACTTCGGGCGCCGTTTCCGGGTGTGCGCCTCCTCGGCCACGAGCATCCATGGTCCGCCGCGCCGTCCCCACTTTTCCGTCTGCTCGGCGGTTGGTTCCCACGACCAGCCGCTGTCGCGCTTCACCCAGCCCTTGCGGATGAGCGGCGTCGTGAGGCGGTCGCGGTGCATCGTGAAATCGAAGCCGAACCGCCCCTTCACGCAGGTGGAACCGATGTTGGGCGTGGTCTCCTCGATCCACGGGCTCGTCACGCGCTGGATATCGTTGCCGCGCACCTCGAGATCGATCTGGCATCCCACCGCGCAGTAGGGGCACACGCTGCGCACCGTGCGCTCCGGCTCGCGCAGCGATTCCGCGCGCATCTTGGCGAGCGGGATGATGTCGTGGATCGCGCCCGTGGGACACACGCGCACGCACTCGCCGCACCACGTGCAGCCGGCGTGCTCCGGATTGCCGTCGGCACCGACGATGATCTCCGCGTGCTCACCACGGTACGCCATGTCGAGCACACCCACCACCTGAATGTCCTCGCACGCGCGCACGCAGCGCGTGCACAGAATGCAGGTGGACATGTCGTGCTGAATGAGCGGATCGCCCTCGCGTTGATCCCCCTCGCGCAGGCCGAGCGATGAGCGCTTGCCGGTGGGAACGTCGTACTGGCGGACGTACTGCTCGAATTCGTTGCGCGCGCCGCCGTCGGGAATCTCCTCCACCGGATAGCGCTCGAGAAGCATGCCCAGCACCGCCTTTCGATTCTGCACCGCGGCGTGCGACTCGGTGGTCACCTTCTGCCCCTCGGCCGCCTGCGTCGCGCACGACGCGACGAGCTTCGGATTTCCGTCCACGGAAACGAGGCAGATACGACAATTCCCGACGATCGGCAGCTTGGGATACCAACACAACGTTGGTACCGCGATCCCCATGGACCGGGCTGCCTCGAGAATCGTGGTGCCCTCGGGCACCGTCACTTCACGTCCGTCGATCGTAAGCGTTGGCATAGCCGTCTTCGCTGGAGGACGTCGTCCGACAAGGTGCTTATACACCTATAATAACGGAAGAGCAGAGGCGCCGGATGCCCGCGAACCGCTCTGTCGACGACGACGCCGCCGCCGGTGTCGGTACCTCAGTTCGCCTCTGCACACCGGCGCCACGCGAGGTGCGTGCTGCGCGCGGTGAATTCGTGACCGAGCGACACTTTTCGCGGTGCACGCGATGCACGATCGCATCGCGAACGATCCCGCGAGCGCGCGTCGCATCGCGTCGCGACGCGATTACAGTCGCGCGTCGTCTCGATCGCGAACATCGATTTCAACGACTGCGCTATTGCGTGCGTTTTTTTACATTCCTATATTCGCGCCTGCACGAGGCGCCTCGCGCCGAGGAGATGAGTGGCTCATTCGAGACGAGAATTCCTGCAGCTGTCCTCTGCCGCGGCGCTTGGCCTCGCGGCGTATCGCATCCCCCCGTATTCCCGATTTGGTGAGCCGTCCGCACCGCCGCTGAGCGATCCGAAGTTCAAGGAGCTCGCGATGCGCGCGCTCGATGCCGCGAAGTCCGCCGGCGCCGAATACTCGGACGTTCGCATCAGCCAGAATCGCAATCAGGCCATCCAGGCGCGCGAGCATCGCGTGCAGGCGCTCAACGATTCGGAGACGTTCGGCTTCGGGGTTCGCGTGCTCGTGCGCGGCGCGTGGGGCTTCGCGGCGAGCCGCGATCTCTCGCCGGACGAGATGGTGCGCGTCGCGCGGCAAGCCGTGGCGCAGGCGCAGGCGAATCGCGCCGCGCTCGAGCGCCCGGTGGTGCTCGCTCCTGTCACTCCCACCGCGAACGGCACCTGGCGCGGCCCCGCCGAGATCGATCCGTTCGAGGTGCCGGTAGAGGAGAAGGTCGCGCTGCTGCTCGACGCCAACGCGGCGGCGCTCAAGGTGTCGGGCGCCAAGTTCGTGACTTCCGCCATGTTCTTTCTGCGGGAAGAGAAGACGCTCGCCACGAGCGATGGCACCTACGTGGTGCAGACGATCTTCCGCGCGCAGCCGCGCATGAACGTCACCGCGGTCGCGCCGGACTTCTCGGACTTTCAGTCCATCCAGTCCAATGATGTACCGCCGCGCGGGCTCGGCTACGAGCACGTGCGCGATGCCAAGCTCGTGGACAATGCCACGCGCTGGGCCACCGAGGCGGTGGAGAAGCTCTCCGCGAAGTCGGTCGAGGTCGGGCGCTACGACCTGGTGCTCCACCCCACGCACCTCTGGCTCACGATTCACGAGTCCATCGCGCACCCCACCGAGCTCGATCGCGCGATGGGGTACGAGGCGAACTACGCCGGCACGAGCTTCGTGTCGCCGCCCGAGAAGATGCTGGGCAAGCTGCGCTACGGTCCCGAGATCATGAACATTCAGGGTGATCGGTCGCAGCCCGGCTCGCTCTCGGCGTGCGGGTGGGACGACGAGGGCGTGGTTCCCGAGACCTTCCTCATCATCAAGAAGGGGATCGTCAGCGACTACCAGACCACGCGCGAGCAGGCGCCGTGGCTCGACTGGTGGTACAAGAAGCAGGGGAAGACCACCCACTCGCACGGTTGCTCGTACGCGCAGTCGTGGGAGGATGTGCAGTTCCAGCGGATGCCGAACGTCTCGCTCCTGCCGGGCGAGAAGGAGCAGTCGTACGAGGACATCATCGCCGCCACCGATCGCGGCATCGCCATCATGGGCGACGGCTCGTTCTCGATCGATCAGCAGCGCTACAACGCGCAGTTCGGCGGTCAGCTCTTCTATGAGATCAAGGGCGGCAAGATCGTCGGGATGCTCAAGGACGTGGCGTACCAGATGCGCACGCCGGACTTCTGGAACTCGATGGACATGATCGGCGGCAAGCAGAGCTACTTTTTGGGCGGCGCCTTCAACGACGGCAAGGGGCAGCCGAGCCAGTCGAACGCGGTGAGCCACGGATGCGTGCCGAGTCGCTTCAGGAACGTGAACGTGATCAACACGGGGAGGAAGGCATGAGCCCCCGCACCCTGTTCGATCCGCCGCAGTTCCTCACGCGCGAGGAGGCCGAGGCGCTCACGAAGCGCGTGCTGGCGATGGCCAAGGCGGACGAGACGCGCGTCACGATCATCGGCGGCGCGCGCGGCAACACGCGCTTCGCGGTGAATCAGATCTCCACCGGTGGCGACAACACCAACACCACGGTGAGCATCCGTAGTAGCTTCGGCAAGCGCAGCGCGAGCACGACCACGAACAAGCTGGACGACGCGTCGCTGCAGGCCTCGGTGGACATGTCGGAGCGCCTCGCGAAGCTCGCGCCGGAGGACCCCGAGGCGATGCCGGAGCTCGGCGCGCAGACGTACCAGGAGTCGCCGGCGTGGAGCGCCAAGACGGCGAACCTCGATCCCGCGGGACGCGCGGCGGCCGTGCGTGCGGTCACCGAGCCGGCGCGCGCGGCGAAGCTCGCCGCCACCGGATATCTGGAGTCCGATGCATCGGCGCACGCCATCGCGACGAACAAGGGATTGTTCGCGTACGCGCGCGAGACGGGCTCGTCGATGACCATCACCGTCCGCGCGCCGGACGGGAGCGCGAGCGGATGGGCGGGCGCCTCGCATACGGACTGGTCGCGCATCGATCCCGAGGCGCTCGGCACGCGCGCCATCGAGAAGGCGCGCGCGTCGGCCAACCCCGTGGCGATCGAGCCCGGACGCTATACCGTCGTGCTCGAGCCCACCGCGGTCGGGAATCTCGTGCAGCTCATCGCGTTCTCGCTCAACGCGCGGAACGCGGACGAGGGGCGGAGCTTTTTCACGAAGCAGGGCGGCGGAAACAAAATCGGACTCAAGGTCGTAGATGAGCGGGTGAGCCTCGTGTCGGATCCGTTCGATCCCGATGCGGCCGCGCTGCCGTTCACTCCCGACGGCGAACCGGCGAAGAAGACGACGTGGATCGAGAACGGCATCGTGCGGAACCTGGCGTACGACCGCTACTGGGCGCAGAAGCAGGGAAAAGAGGTGACGCCGCTCGTCGGCTCGCTTCGGATGTCCGGCGGTACGCAGAGCCTCGACGACCTGATCGCATCCACGCAGCGGGGGATACTCGTCACCAGATTCTGGTACATCCGGCCGGTCGATCCTCGCACCATTCTCTTCACGGGGCTCACGCGAGATGGCACGTTCCTGATCGAAGACGGTAAGATCACCAAGGCCGTCAAGAATCTGCGCTACAACGAGTCACCCATCTTCATGCTGAACAACCTGGACGCCATGGGTCAGCCGGTGCGTGTGAGCGCGAGCGAGGATGGGAGCCCGGGATTCGCGATCGTCGTACCACCGATCAAGGCGCACGATTTCAACTTCACCAGCCTGAGTGACGCCGTCTGATGACCGATCGCAGAGAGTTCCTGAAGAAAAGCGCGCAGGCGGCCGCCGCACTCGCCGCCGCCAATGCGTGGAACGCGACGGGAGGCGTCGCGAGCGCATTCGCGGCCGTCCCGACCCGGCCCCTCGAAGACATTCCGGATTCCACGATTCGCGAGCTCATGGCGAATGCGCTCACCGCGGCGAAGTCGGGCGGTGCCGGCTACGCCGACGTCCGCATCGGACGCCAGCGCCAGAATTTCGTGTTCACCCGCGAGCAGCAAATCCAGAACGTCGTGGACACGGACTCGATGGGATGCGGCGTTCGCGCGCTCGTCGATGGCACCTGGGGATTCTCGGCCACGCGGGTGCTGACGGCCGATGGCGTGGCCGCGGCGGCCAGGGAGGCGGTGTCGATCGCCAAGGCGAATCGCGCGGCGCGCGACCGTCCCGTGGTGCTCGCGCCCGCTCCCGCCGTCCCGAACGGTACGTGGAAGAGCGCGTTCACCGTGGATCCATGGTCGATCTCCGTGGAAGAGAAGGCTGCGCTTCTCCTGAAGGCGAACGCCGAGGCGCTGAAGGTGAAGGGGGTCAAGTACATCTTCAGCGGGCTGTTCTTCGTGAAGGAAGAGCGGAGCTACGCGAACACCGAGGGATCGGTGATCAGCCAGACCGCCGTGCGCTCGTGGCCGCTCATGCAGATCACCGCGATCTCCGCGGACATGAGCGATTTTCAGAATCGCGGCAACGTCGCGGCGCCAATGGGGCGCGGCTGGGAATACGTGCTCGAACGCGACCTCGCGGGGCACGCGCAGCAATGGGGCGAGGAGGCGGTGGCGAAGCTCACCGCCAAGCCCGTCGAGGTGGGACGCTACGATCTCGTGCTGCACCCGTCGCACCTCTGGCTCACGATTCACGAGTCCATCGCGCACCCCACCGAGCTCGATCGGGCGATGGGGTACGAGGCGAACTACGCCGGCACGAGCTTCGTCTCACCACCCGAAAAGATGCTCGGGCAGTTTCGCTACGGTCCCGAGATCATGAACATCCAGGGCGATCGGAGTCAGGAGGGATGCCTGGGCACCGTCGGCTGGGATGACGAGGGCGTGAAGCCGGAGCCGTTTCTCATCATCAAGAAGGGGATCGTCAACGAGTATCAGACCACGCGCGAGCAGGCGCTCTGGCTCGAGTGGTGGTACAAGAAGCAGGGGAAGCCCGCGCGCTCGCACGGCTGCTCGTACGCGCAGAACTGGGACAACGTGCAGTTCCAGCGGATGCCGAACGTCTCGCTCCTGCCGGGCGACAAGGAGCAGTCGTTCGAGGATCTGATCGCGGCTACGGATCGCGGCATCGCGATCGTGGGCGATGGCTCGTTCTCCATCGACCAGCAGCGCTACAACGCGCAGTTCGGCGGCCAGGTGTTCCACGAGATCAAGGGCGGCAAGATCGTCGGTCCGCTCAAGGACGTGGCGTACCAGATGCGCACGCCGGACTTCTGGAACGCGATGGACATGATCGGCGGCAAGAAGAGCTACGAGTTCGGCGGAAGCTTCTTCGACGGCAAGGGACAGCCCGGCCAGATCAACGCCGTGAGCCACGGCGCTGTCCCGGCCCGCTTCCGCAACATCAACGTCATCAATACCGGGAGAAAAGCGTGAGCCGCCCCCATCGCCTGCTGTCGCCCGAGGTGGCGCCGGACGCGGGGATCGTGTCGCCGGACGACGCCCAGGCGCTGTTCGCGCGGGTGGCGAAGATGTCCAAGGCCGACACGATCGAGATGCAGTTGAACAGCAACCACACAGGCAACACGCGCTTCGCGGCGAATCAGATGTCGACGTCGGGGAGCGTCACTGACATGCAGCTCGCCGTGCAGAGCTCCTTCGGCGCGAAGCACGCCGTGGTCGTGACCAATGATCTCACCGACGACTCGCTCGCGCGCGCCGTGTCGGAGTCGGAGGCGCTGGCCAAGCTCGCGCCCGACGATCCGGAAGCGATGCCTCCCCTCGGCGCGCAGACGTACGTGCCGGTCAGCGCCTACTTCGATTCCACCGCGCAGCTGACGGCGGCGGATCGCGCGAAGGCGGCGCTCACGGCACTCGCGCCGGCGCGCGGCGCGGGCGATCTTCAGGCCGCGGGCTTTCTCATCACCGGCGCGTCGTCGGTGGCGCTCGGGAACTCGAAGGGGATGTTCGCGTACCACCGGGCGACGAGCGCGAACTATCAGCTCACGGTGCGCACCGCGGACGGCACCGGATCGGGATGGGCCGCAGCGGATCATCCCGACTGGTCGCAGCTCGATTTCAAGAGCGTCAGCGATCGGGCGATGGAGAAGGCGAAGCTGTCGCGCAATCCGGTGGCGATCGAGCCGGGACGCTACACGGTGGTGCTCGAGCCGCAGGCGGTGGGAGATCTCGTGCAGCTCATCGGAAATTATTCCGATGCACGCAGCGCCGATGAGGGACGCAGCCCGTTCGTGAAGACCGGCGGAGGTAACAAAGTCGGGGAGAAGATCGTCGATGACCGAGTGACGATCGTGGCGGACCCACAGGATCCGCAGCTGCTGTCACAACCGTTCGATGGCGATGGACTTCCACTGAATCGGCAGGTCTTCATTGAGAATGGTGTGCTGAAGGAGTTATTCTACACACGATTCTGGGCGAAGAAGCAGGGCAAGGTCGCGACCGGACAGCCGGCGTCGATCAAGATGATGGGCGGCACGACATCGCTCGACGACATGATCAAGAGCACGCAGCGAGGCGTGCTGGTCACGCGGCTCTGGTATTTGCGCGAAGTCGATCCGCGAACGATCCTCTATACGGGACTCACGCGCGATGGTACGTTCCTGATCGAGAATGGGAAGGTCACGAAGGCGGTTCGCAACTTTCGCTTCAACGAATCACCGCTCTTCATGCTGAACAACCTCGAGATGCTCGGGCCGTCGGTGCGATTGGCCGGCACGGAACAAGGTGGCGACATCGTCATGCCGAGCATCAAGGTGAAGGACTTCAACTTCACGAGCCTCTCGGAGGCCGTGTAGAGATACGACGGTTGTGATTCGTCGTATCGCCCGCCGCTCCACCGGGGGATCGGTCGGGCAGTTTCACTCCGGTTCATGGAGAAAGAACTATGGCTACCAAGAAGAGGAAGTCCGCAACGAAGAAGTCGGGTCGCAAGTCCGCCAGCAAGAAGAAGGCGACGAAGAAGGCGGCCAAGAAGCGGAAGTAGTGCTTCGACGTTGATCATAGTAGAACGAAAGGCCGGCGGATGGTGCGCCGGCCTTTTCTTGTTTCGTGTTTCGTGTTTCGTGCATGCGACGATGTCGCTCCTCGATGCACGACGCGCCGGCCGATGGTCGGCCGGCGCGTCTCACGCACTGTCGAAGGTGCGGCTCAGGCGGCGCGCGGTGCGCGGGTGCGCGGCGCCTCGGGTGCCTGGCCCCAGATGTAGGCGAACACCGCCGGCGTCGGTTCGTCCCGGTTTCCACCCGAGATGACGATCCCGACGGGCTCGGTGATCTCTTCCGTGTCAGTGGTCTTTGTCATGGTGCCTTCCCCGTTCAGATGGACAAAAGCCCCCGTAACGGTCGGGGGCCGCCCACCCTCAAAGCACCCTCCATGCCCACGGGCGCCACTTCTACAAGTCGTTGATGTGCAATGGGTTGGCCGATTCCTGCGACCGCCGGTGGCCTATTCCGACTCGAACTGACACGTCCCGGGGACAGCCAGGCGTGTCAAAACGCTACGCGACTGCCTTTCGCGCGAAGAACGTCTCGTTGCTCGACGTCCCCTCCACCGTGGTCTGCCATCCATAGTAGGAAGCCTCGAGCTCCTCGAGCGGGACCAGCCGCACGCCATCCGAGCTCGTCTCCACCACGTGCACCCCGCCGTCCTTCGTCGCCGCCTGCAGAATCGCGATCGCGTTCTGCCGCTGCTCCGGCGACAGCTCGCGCAACGCCGCCGCCGCGCACACCACGGCATTGAGCGGAAGGTCCGGCGCCCACCCGGCCAGGTCGTTCACCACGCCGCGAATGCGTCCCGTGAGTCCCACCCCGGCCGCCGCATCGATCACGCGCTCGATCACATCCTCCGTCGGATCGAGCGTGGTCACGTCGCATCCGTTCGCGGCGAGATAGAGCGAGCGTCCCTCCTCGAGCGCGCCCGCGACGAGCACGTGCCCCTCGTGCGCCGCGAGCGCCGTGCGCGCGATCGCGCAGTCCGGGCGCATCCCCCAGCGCTCCGGGCGCTTGAACTCCGCCA
>Ga0207707_10005034_pt1 | contig 11604 bp, 10 predicted proteins | sample KBSC83BmetaG_FD_184336 | JGI IMG/M metagenome (GOLD analysis project Ga0207707, IMG submission 184336) | Corn rhizosphere microbial communities from Kellogg Biological Station, Michigan, USA - KBS C8-3B metaG (SPAdes) (version 2) | ecosystem: Host-associated > Plants > Roots > Rhizosphere ... | reverse complement strand
CGCCGCCTCGCGGTCGATCGACTATGCCTTCCGTGAGACAGGCGGCGACTACCGTGAAGCAGCCGGTGCGGAGGCGGCGCGGCTGAAGAAGGAGATCTGGGCCGCGTCAGGCTGGTAGTGCGCCGGCAACAGGAGTGGCGGCGGTACGCCGCACCGGCAGCGTTCCTGCTCGCCGTCACCATCGCGGTTGCCCTCGTCCGGTCGGGACTCGAGCACGGGTCAGCCACCACGCGCACGACCACGACGACGCGCAGCATCCCACCGTCGCCTCAGATCTCGACGACCGCGAACAAGCGGGAATACTGGAAGGTGAGAGCCGGCGACACGTTCGGCGTCATCTCGAGCAAGACCGGCGTGCCCGTGGCGAGAATCCAGAGGCTGAACCCGAAGGTCACGTCGACGTCGCTCTTCATCGGCGAGAAGGTGCGCATCAAGTGAGAAGGCTGCTGCTCGTTGCCGCGCTCGCCCTCGTCGCTGCCGCGCCCGCCCGCGCCGGCGCGCCCCCGGTCAATGCTCGCGCGTACATCATCCAGGACGCGCGCACCGGTGAGGTCATCGCGTCGTCGCACGCACACGATCGAGTCCCGATCGCATCGATCACCAAGCTCATGACCGTGCTGCTCACGCTGAAGCACCACAAGCTCACGGACGTCGTCACCGTCGACCCGCGCGCCGCCGCCGTCGGCGAGTCGTCGATCGAGCTCGAGGCGGGCGAGCAGTTGACCGTTCGTGACCTGATCAAGGGCGCACTGATCCAGTCCGCCAACGACGCCGCGGACGCGCTTGCGCTGTCGATCGCACCGGACTACCCGTCGTTCGCAACGCTGATGAACGAGCAGGCGGCGGCGCTCGGGCTGAACGACACGCACTTCGTCCGCCCCGACGGGCTCGACGCGCCGGGCGAGTACTCGAGCGCGGCCGACGTCACGAAGCTCGCGCGCATCCTCATGCACACACGATTCATCCGGGAGACCGTCGGGGAGGAGACAGACACGATCGCCGGCGGACGGACCCTCCACACCTGGGACGACCTCCTGTCGCTCTTCCCGCCGACCATCGGCGTCAAGACGGGGCACACGAACGCGGCCGGGTGGTGCCAGGTCGCGGCGGCGCGCGGTCGCGGCGTCACCGTGTACGCGACGCTGCTCGGCTCGCCGACGCGCAGCGACCGGAACGCCGACCTGGAGTCGCTGCTCGTCTGGGGGCTCGGTCAGTTTCGCGTCGTCCCCGCCGTCCACACCGGCCGCTCGTACGCCGAGGTGAAGGTTCCGTACGGCCGCGGGCCGCTGAAGCTCGTCGCCGCTGAGCCGCTGCTTGCGGTCGCGCGCCTCGGGCGCCGGCTGACCGAGACCGTGACTGCGCCGGTCGTCGTCGCGCTGCCCGTGCGGGCGGGCGCAGTGCTCGGGCGGGTCGAGATCCGTGCCGGCGGCCGCGTCGTCGGAACCCGCGATCTGGTCGCTTCCCGCACGATTAACAAGCCGAGTTTGCCGCGGCGGCTAGCCTGGTACGCCGGCAGGACGCTCCACCACCTGGGTCACCTCTTCTGAACCGATGATCGTCACTGTCACACTCAACGCGGCGATCGACCGGACGCTGACCGTCCCCAACTTCCAGCGGGGGCAGCGGCACCGGGCGAGCGCAGGCGTCACGCTCGCCGGCGGGAAGGGCATCAACGTCGCGCGCGCGTTGAAGGCGCTCGGCGTCCCCGTCGTCGCGACAGGGCTCGTCGGCGGCTCGACCGGCAGCCGGATCGTCGAGGCGCTCACGCGCGAGGCGATCCTCAACGACTTCGTCCACATCGAGGGCGAGTCGCGTACGTCGACCGCGGTCGTCGATCCGACGGGCGGCGCCTACACCGAGATCAACGAGTGGGGGCCGACGGTCACCACCGAAGAGCTCGACATGCTGCTCGACAAGCTTCGCTATCTGACGCAGGACGCCGAGCTCGTCGTGTTCGCCGGCTCGCTGCCGCGCGACGTCGACGACGCCTTCTACGCGGAGGCGGTCCGCGAGCTCGCAAAGCGGCACGTCTCGACGGTGCTTGACTCCGAAGGTGAGCCGTTGCGGCTCGGCGTCGAGGCGGAGCCGTTCCTCGTCTCGCCGAACCAGGTCGAGGCGGAGGCGCTCGTCGGACAGGAGTTCCACGACGAGGAGGACTTCCGGCTCGCGCTCGACGGCATCGCCGAGCTCGGCGCGCGCAACGTCCTGATCACGACCGAGCAGGGCGCGGTGGCGCTCCTGCGCGAGGATCGTGACACGCACCGCTACAGCGCGCGAGCGCCGAGGGTCGACGTCGTCTCGGCGGTCGGCGCCGGTGACGTCCTCCTCGCCGGGTTCCTGGCCGCGCGCCACTCGGGCCGCTCGAACGAAGAGGCGCTGCGCGCCGCAGTCGCCGCCGGCGCGGCATCGACCCTCGAGGTCGGGGCCGGTCGCTTCGACCCGCGTCATGCGGGCCGGCTGCAGGCCGGCGTCGAGCTCGCAGAGCTCGCCGCCGTCGAGGCGTGATCCGCCCGGGTCGGTAACCTTCCGCAATGGACGTCGGAAAACTCGACCTGGCGCCCTCCGGTACCGACCTCCCGGAGAAGTTCGCCAGGGAAGGGCTGACGTTCGACGATGTCCTGCTCGTCCCGGCCGAGTCGGCCGTCCTCCCGAACGCCGTCTCCACCGCGACCCGGCTGACGCGCACGATCGCGCTCGAGGTGCCCGTCGTCTCCGCGGCGATGGACACCGTGACCGAAGCGCGGCTTGCGATCGCGCTCGCCCGCGAAGGCGGGATCGGCATTCTCCACCGCAACCTCTCCATCGGCGCACAGGTCGCCGAGGTCGACAAGGTCAAGCGTTCAGAGGCCGGGATGATCGTCGAGCCGGTGACGTTGCCGCCGGGCGCCCTGGTCTCCGACGCGGTCGCGCTGATGGAGCGCTACCACATCTCCGGCGTGCCGATCACGAGCGAGGACGGGACGCTCGTCGGCATCCTCACGAACCGCGACCTGCGCTTCGAGAGCGACCTGACGCAGCCCGTCTCGGCGTTGATGACGTCGACCGGCCTCGTGACGGCGCCGGTCGGGACGACGCTGGCCGAAGCGGAGCGGCTGCTCCATCGCCACCGCATCGAGAAGCTGCCGATCGTCGACGCCGACGGACGCATCACCGGTCTCATCACGGTCAAGGACATCCAGAAGCGCGTCGACTTCCCGCAGTCCACCAAGGATGCTCACGGCCGGTTGCGCGTCGGCGCGGCCGTCGGAGTGGGGCCCGACGCGGTCGAGCGTGCGGAGGCACTCATTGCCGCCGGGGCCGATGTCCTCGTCGTCGACACCGCGCATGGCCATTCGCTCGGTGTGATCGAGATGGTCGCTCGGATCGGCGCGCTCTCCGGCGCCTTCGAGGTCATCGCCGGCAACATCGCCACGGGCGCAGCCGCTGAAGCGTTGATCGATGCCGGGGCAGATGCGGTGAAGGTCGGGATCGGGCCGTCCGGGATCTGCACGACGCGTGTCGTGGCAGGTGTGGGTGTCCCCCAGGTAACCGCGGTCTACGACGTCGCCGAGGCTGCGTCGCGGCATGGTGTGCCGGTCATCGCGGACGGCGGCATCACGGCCTCCGGCGACGTCGCCAAGGCGATCGCGGCCGGCGCCGACTCGGTGATGATCGGCGGCATGCTGGCTGGAACCGATGAGACACCCGGCGACGTTGTCTTCGCCCAGGGCGAGCGGTTCAAGGAATACCGCGGCATGGGCTCGCTCGGCGCGATGAAGGCTCGTGGTTACTCGAAGGACCGCTACTTCCAGGGAGACGTCGAAGACGTCGAGAAGCTCGTCCCCGAAGGGATCGAGGGGCGCGTTCCGTACAAGGGCCCGCTCGCTGGTGTCCTGCATCAGATCGTCGGTGGCCTCCGCCAGGCGATGGGCTACTGCGGCGCGCCGACGATCGAGGCGCTGCAGCAGGCGCGCTTCGTTCGCATCACCGGCGCGGGCCTGCGCGAGTCGCACCCGCACGACATCACGATCACGAAGGACGCGCCCAATTACCGTCGGAGCTGAGGTCGTCGAGCTGCACCCGGCTGCCTCGCCGGAGGAACGTCCCGTGCTCGTGGTCGACCTCGGTGGGCAGTACTCGCAGCTGATCGCCCGCCGTGTGCGCGAGGCTCGCGTGTACTCGGAGCTCGTCTCGCACCGCGTGTCGGTCGACGAGATCCGCCGGCGCAACCCGATCGCGATTCTCCTGTCCGGCGGGCCTGCATCCGTCTACGAGGACGGCGCTCCGCGGATGGATCCGGAGATCTTCGCGCTGGGCATCCCGACGCTCGGGATCTGTTACGGCGCGCAGCTGCTCGCACTCGAGCTCGGCGGCCGCGTCGAGCAGACCGGTGCCGGCGAGTACGGCAGGGTCTCGATGCGCACGAGCGGCGAAGGGCTCTTCTCGGCGCAGCCGGTCGACCAGACGGCGTGGATGTCGCACCGCGACACCGTCGTCGCGCCGCCGGAGGGTGCGCGTACCGTCGCCGAGTCCGAGCACACACCCGTCGCGGCGTTCGAGGACGACGTACGGAAGGTCTACGGCGTGCAGTTCCATCCCGAGGTCGTGCACACCCCGCACGGCCAGGACGTGTTGAAGAACTTCCTCTACGAGATCGCCGGTGCGGCGCCCGTGTGGACTCCGGCAGCGGTGATCGAGGAGCAGGTCGAGCGCATTCGCGCGCAGGTCGGGAACGAGCGCGTGCTCTGCGCGCTCTCCGGCGGCGTCGACTCGGCGGTCGCGGCGTTGCTCGTCCACAAGGCGGTCGGCGATCAGCTGACATGCGTCTTCGTCGACCACGGGCTGCTGCGCAAGGGAGAGGCCGAGCAGGTCGTCGAGACGTTCGACGGCGTGTTCCATGTGCCACTCGTGCACGTGCAGGCCCAGGAACGGTTCCTCGCGAAGCTCGACGGCGTCACCGAGCCGGAGACGAAGAGGAAGATCATCGGCGAGGAGTTCATCCGCGTGTTCGAGGACGAGGCGCGGAAGCTCGGCGACGTGCGCTGGCTCGTGCAGGGCACGTTGTACAGCGACGTGATCGAGTCCGGCGGCACCGACGGCGTCGCCGAGACGATCAAGTCGCACCACAACGTCGGAGGCCTGCCGGCGGACATGAAGATGAAGCTCGTCGAGCCGCTTCGGCTGTTGTTCAAGGACGAGGTGCGGCGCGTCGGCGAGGAGCTCGGCATGCCGGAGCGGATGGTGTGGCGCCAGCCGTTCCCGGGACCCGGCCTCGCGATCCGGATCATCGGCGCCGTCACCGAGGAGCGGCTCGAGACGCTGCGCGGGGCCGACGCGATCCTCCAGGAAGAGGTGCGCAAGGCCGGGCTCTACCGCGAGCTCTGGCAGAGCTTCTGCGTGCTGCCCGCGATTCGCTCCGTCGGCGTGCAGGGCGACTCGCGCACGTACGGCTATCCGATCGCGATTCGCGCCGTCACGTCGGAGGATGCGATGACGGCCGACTGGGCTCGGCTCCCGTACGACCTGATCGAAGTGATCGCCTCGCGGATCGTGAACGAGATCCCGGCGGTCAACCGCGTCGTGCTCGACGTCACGTCGAAGCCGCCGGCCACCATCGAGTGGGAGTGACGCCGTACCGCATCGAGACCGAGCGTCTCGTCATCCGCTGCTACGACCCGGAGGACGCGCCGCTTCTGAAGGACGCCGTCGATCGCAGCCTCGACCACCTGCGGCCGTGGATGCCATGGACACCCGACGCGCCCGAGCCGCTCGACGTGGTCTACGAACGGCTGCGCGACTTCCGCGCGCAGTACGACCGCGACGAGAACTGGATCATGGGCGTGTTCTCGCCCGACGACTCGCGCTGCCTCGGCGGCACGGGACTGCATCCGCGCCTGGGGGAGGGCGGGCTCGAGATCGGCTACTGGCTCGCCGCGGACGAAGTCGGCCAGGGGTATGCGACGGAGACCTCTGGCGCTCTCACGCGCGTCGGGTTAGAGCTCCTCGGCGTGGACCGGATCGAGATCCGCGTCGATCCAGCGAACGAGGTCTCGGAGCGAGTCCCTGCGAAGCTCGGCTTCTCCAGGGAAGCGACGCTCAGGCGGCGGCTGCCCGAGCGGCAGGGCTCCGAGCTGCGCGACGTGAACATCTGGACGATGTTCCGATCTGAGCTCGCGGGCTCGCCTGTCGAGGAGTACGGCTACACGGCCTACGACGCCCTCGGCCGCGTGATCGCGTAGTAGCGTCGTACTCGTGAACTGCGCCACCTGCGGGGCTGCCAACCGGGACGAAGCGCGCTTCTGCGACAGCTGCGGCGCGCGGCTCGACGTGCCGCCGAAACGCGAGCTCCGCAAGGTCGTGACGGTGCTCTTCTGCGACATCGCAGGCTCGACAGCGCTGGGCGAGCGCCTGGATCCCGAAGCACTGCGCGCGGTGATGGCGCGGTACTTCGATGTCGCGAAGGCGGCGATCGAGCGTCACGGTGGCACCCTCGAGAAATTCATCGGGGACGCCGTGATGGCCGTGTTCGGCGTTCCGACGATCCGCGAGGACGACGCGCTGCGCGCCGTGCGCGCCGCGCAGGAGATTCGTGACGATGTCGACATCGACGTTCGGATCGGCGTGAACACCGGCGAGGTTGTGACGAGCATCGAGGACAGCCTGGTCACAGGCGACGCGGTGAACGTCGCCGCGCGGCTCGAGCAGGCGGCCGGCGTGGGAGAGGTGCTGCTCGGCGACGAGACGTACCGCCTCGTTCGCGACGCGGTCCGGGTCGACGAGCTGCCGCCACTCGACGTGAAAGGCAAGTCGGAGCCGTTGCGCGTGTACCGCCTCGACTCGGTCACCGGCGACACGCCGTACGCGCGGCGCCTCGATGCTCCGTTGATCGGCCGCGACGTCGAGCGTGGGTTGCTCGCAGGTGCCTGGCAGCGCGGCTGCGACGAGCGGTCGTGCTCGCTCTTCACGATCCTCGGCGCTGCCGGCGTCGGGAAGTCGCGGCTCGCCGCGGAGTTCCTCGAAGGGCTCGACGCGACGATCGTCAGCGGCCGCTGCCTCTCGTACGGCGACGGCATCACGTACTGGCCCGTCGTCGAGATCGTCATGCGCCTGCTCGGCGGAGCGGATCCGCCGAATGCAGCGCTGGCGGCGCTGCTCGGCGACGGCGAGGCGGCTGCGCCCGACATCTCGCTGGCCGTCCGCAAGTTGTTCGAGGCGAAGGCGGCCGAGCGGCCGCTCGTCGTCGCCTTCGACGACCTCCAGTGGGCGGAACCGACGCTGCTCGACCTGGTCGAGGAGGCAGCCGACTGGATCCGCGGCGCACCGATCCTCATCCTCTGCCTTGCGCGTCCGGAGCTACTCGATTCGCGACCGACGTGGGGCGGTGGAAAGCTGAACGCGACAACCGTGCTGCTCGAGCCGCTCACCGGCGACCAGACCGAGGAGCTGATCGAGGCGCTGATTGCCGGAACGTCACTCGATGGGGATGTGCGGAGGCGTATCCGGGAGGCGGCGGACGGCAATCCGCTCTTCGTCGAGCAAATGCTCGCCATGGCTGCCGACGGCGTGGACGGTGAGTTGACCGTGCCGTCGACGATTCAGGCGCTGCTCGCGGCGCGGATCGATCAGCTTCCGCCTGCGGAGCGTTTCGCCCTGGAGCGTGGCTCCATCGAGGGCCAGATCTTCCATCGCGGCTCGGTCGCGGCACTCGCACCCGACGACCCGGAGATACCGGCAAGGCTCCTCCGGCTCGTCCGAAAGGAGCTCGTGCGACCGAGCGAGGCGGTGCTCCCCGGCGACGACGCGTTTCGGTTTCGTCACCTGCTGATCCGAGATGCCGCGTACGACGCGCTACCGAAGTCGGTTCGTGCCGATCTCCACCAGCGCTTCGCCGTGTGGCTCTCGGAGCACGGGACATCGGTGATCGAGCTGGACGAGATCCTCGGCTTCCACCTCGAGCAGGCGGCGCGGTACCTCGACGAGCTCGACACGCCGGATGAAAAGGTGCGGCGCGCTGCGGCCGAGCTTCTCGAGCGGTCGGGCCGTAAGGCCTACGACCGCTCGGACCTTCCCGCCGCGCGAAACTTCCTCGTGCGCGCTGCGGCGATGCTCGATCGCGAGGAGGAGCCGAGGTTACGCGTCCTGGTCGTGCTGGGCGCCGCGCTTTGGCGCTCGCACCGGCTCGTCGAAGCGGACGAGGTGCTCGAAGAGGCAATCGTCCTCGCCCGGGCGCAGGGGCTTCGTGGCGTCGAGGTCGATGCCCGCCTCGTGCTCGCCGAGGTCGACCTGCACCGTTCGCCCGACCAGGACGTGGGCCAGGGGGCGGCCTTCGACGCCGTTCGCGAGGCGGTCGCCTGGGCGGAAGCAGCCTCCGATCTGCAGCTTCTCGCACGCGCGGTCGACCTCGAAGGACGGCTCCATTTCTGGGCGGGCCATTTCGGGCAGGCCGAAGCTGCCTTCGAGCGTGCGAGGGCGGCGGCCCAGGCGGCCGGCGACCTCTACACCGCGGAGAACAGCCTCGCCTACCTCACCGGATGCTGGCATCTGGGCCCGATGGCGGTCGGCGAAGCCTTGCCACGGATCGAGGAGTTTCTTCGCTCCCCCGATATGAGCCGCAATCTCCGGCGGCGTCTCCTCCACGGCCGTGCGCGCCTCATCGCGATGCTCGGTTGGTTTGAAGATGCTCGTGCCGATCTCGCGGAGGCCGATGAGCTCGAGCGGGGCCTCGGGGTGAGCCAGACGACGCACCGCGGAGAGACGGAGCTGCTGGCCGGTGATTACGCCGCTGCGGAGGCGTGTTTCTGCGTGATGTACGCCGACCTGCTCGCGGCGAACGACCTTGGCCATCTCGCGACGGTGTCCCACCTACTTGCGGATGCCAGGCTGAGGCTCGGCAGGGTCGAGGAAGCACTCGAGCTGACGGTCGGTGTCGAGGCGATGACCGTGCCGGAAGACGTCGACGCCCAGTGCGGATGGCGCCGCGTGCGGGCGAAGGCCCTCGCTCGTCAGGGGAGCACCGATGAGGCAACCGTACTCGCGCGCGAAGCGGTCGAAATCGCCGAGCAGACAGAGTACTTCGAGCTTCTCGCCGAGTGCGTCGCTGCTCTGGGCGAGGTGCTGCGGCTCGCAGGCAGCAGCGAGGCGAGCGACGTGTTCCGCCGTGCGCTCGACCTCTACGGACGGAAGGGGAACCTCGTCGCCGCCGAGCGGATCCGTCAGGTCCTCGGGCCGCCCGCAACGTAGATCACCTGGCCGCTCACGTACGACGCGTCCTCGGAGCAGAGGAACGCAATCGTGCCGGCGACGTCCTCCGGCTGGCCGGCCCGGCGCAGCGGAACCTGGGCCGCGGCGCCTTCCATGAACTGCTCGAACGGCACGCCGACGCGCTCGGCCGTCTGGCGCGTCATGTCGGTGACGATGAAGCCGGGCGCGACACAGTTCACGTTCACGTTGAACGGCCCGAGCTCGATCGACAGCGTCTTCGTCATTCCCTGCAGGCCCGCCTTCGCGGTCGCGTAGTTCGTCTGGCCGCGGTTGCCGAGCGCCGACGTCGACGAGATCAGCACCATCTTCCCCGACTTCTGCTCGACCATGTGCTTCTGTACGGCCCGTACCGCGTGGAACGTCCCTTTCAGGTGCGTGTCGATGACGGCGTTCCAGTCGTCGTCGCTCATCTTGAACAACAGGTTGTCGCGGATGATTCCGGCGCAGGTGACCAGGATGTCGACCGAGCCGCCGAGCTCCCGTGCCGTGTCGACCGCCGCGGCGACGTCGGCGAGTCTCGTCACGTCGCAGCGAACGGCATGACCGCCGATCTCCGCCGCAGTCTGCTTCGCGCCGTCCTCGTCGAAGTCGGCGACGACGACCGTCGCTCCCTCCGATGCGAGCCGCCGCGCCGTCGCGGCGCCGATTCCCCTGGCGCCGCCGGTCACCAGCGCCGTCTTGCCCTCGAATCTCGTCATGGCGCCGACGGTATACGGTCCGCAGCATGGAGTTCCGCGACATCCTTCGCCGCCGCCGGATGCACCGCGCCTTCCTGCCGGACGCGATCCCACGTGAGCAGATCGAGCGCATCGCAGGCGTCATCCGGCGCGCCCCGTCGGGCGGCTTCAGCCAGGGCGGCAGCATCGTGGTCGTCACGGACGCCGAGGTGAAGCGCGAGTTGATCGCGCGCTTCGAGATGACGGGCACGTACGCCGACGACGCGCCGGTCCTGATGGTGATCTCCGCGAACGAGGCGCTTTACCACGCCCGCTACAACGAGGCCGACAAGCTCGCGATCACAGGTGGCGTCGAGGTCACGTGGCCGGTCCCCTACTGGTTCGTCGATGCCGGAGCGCTCATGACGCTCGTCCTCATGGCGGCGATCGACGAAGGGCTCGCGGGGGCGTTCATCGGTCATCCGGACCAGAAGCGGATCTGCGACGAGGTGCTCGGCTTGCCGGAGGATGCCGTGCCGATCGGGCTCGCGTTCATCGGCAAGCCTGGCGACGACCCGGCACCGAGCTCGCGGTTCAAGGAGCGGCAGCGGGCGCTCGAAGACCTGATCCACTGGCAGCGATGGTGACCCGCGGATAGCGCGCGCGGACCTCGTCGACGAACGCTGCGAGCCTGTCGGCGATCTCGGCATCCTCGATCTCCAGCACGTTCTCCGCGTTCTTCTCGCCGCTCCGCGACAGGTTGAACGAACCGACGAACGTCGTGTCGTCGCAGACGCACACCTTCGCATGCATGAAGTCGTGGACGGTGCCGTCGCCGTAAGGCGTCGACTCCTTGCCGCTGAACGGGCCGGTCATCACCTTCTCGAGCAGCGGCAGCTTCCACGACACGTTCTGGTTCGTCTGCCACTGATGGATCACCTCGCGGATCTGCGTCACGTCGACGCAGCCCGCCAGGTCGAGCTTCCCGTCGGCGATCACCTGCGCGAGCGTCCCGAGAACCGGGCCGGTCGTGATCACCGGTGAGCAGATGCGCACGCGCCGCTTCGAGCGGCGGATGATCTTGGCGATGCGCGACGAGAGGTCCTCGCCGTGGCCCGGTGTGAACCATGCGCGCACACCGTCGTCCCAGCGCGGGTCGACGAAGCCGGTCTTCTCGACGTCGCGTGTCGTGAGCAGCTGGTCGAAGTCGATTCGGTAGGCCTTGGCGATCGCCTCCGAATGGACGATCGCGATCACGTTCTCCTGCCGGGTCCAGGAGTCGTTCGTCCAGTTCAGAGAGCCTGTCCAGACGTCGGCGCCGTCGCGGATCACGTACTTGTGGTGCATCAGGTCGGGAACGCCGGCGATCGGCACGCCCTGCACGGGGAGCGTCGCGATCAGCTGGACGTCGGGCTCCGGCGGCGGCGGCACCGGGATCGGGTTCGCGTGGTCGACGTTGTAGGCGAAGCGGATCTTCACGCCGCGGTTCGCCGCCTCGGTGATCGCGCCCGCGACGATGGCCTTCGCGTCGTCGGTCAGGTTGAAGTCGTAGTGCGCGAGGTCGAGCGTCTTCGTCGCGTCGCCGAGGAACGTCGCCACCATGCGCGCGACGTCCGCCGCCTGCTGGCCGCCGTCCGTCAGAGTGTGCGTCTCGATGCGCTCGTTCATCGACCGTCTCGTCGCCGCCCGAATCGGGCAGACCACGAAC
>Ga0207707_10005027_pt1 | contig 11614 bp, 11 predicted proteins | sample KBSC83BmetaG_FD_184336 | JGI IMG/M metagenome (GOLD analysis project Ga0207707, IMG submission 184336) | Corn rhizosphere microbial communities from Kellogg Biological Station, Michigan, USA - KBS C8-3B metaG (SPAdes) (version 2) | ecosystem: Host-associated > Plants > Roots > Rhizosphere ... | reverse complement strand
TGAAATCAACTTGAATCGGAGCTGTATCTCAGATGTTTCGTGGTCGCGGCGCGGCTGACTCGACTCTGCTAGAAAATACCGGCCAGCCAATCGATGGCGACCTTCGAATTCCGAAAAACGCCCACCGACAGGTGTCTCGAGACCAGCTCGGTCCGCAGAAAAAAAAGTCGATGATAATCGGAAATGTCCGGCCCCGAGACAAACGCCATCTTGTGGCTCTGTGGCCAGCGCGAGAGCGGCAATCGTGTAACAAACGCCTGAATCTCATCGCCGTCCATTAGATAGGTGCTGTCCGACAAATCGACAAGCACTTTACAGTCGGACAAGTGCTGGGTCGCTGCTTCGATCCTCTCGAAGAGCATTCGGAAGGCGCCGCTATCCATGGGTCCACGGCCCAAAACGATCACGTGATTTCCCTGATCCTGCCAGTTGTACAATTTGACTTGGAAGTCCATCTTTCCCCTCCCACAGAACTGTTAAGCACGGCCGGAGGGGTTTTCTTGACACTTCGCGACAGTCGATTGACAGACGACGCTCGATGAGGCACAGAGGCTTTCAGAAAGAAAGTTATGCGTGCGCAACCGAGGATCTCTTCCAGCGTCACGGTTGGCCTGATCCGGGTCATCAAAGATGCAGGCGTCGACCCGAGCCGAGTTTTCGAAACATTGGACCTGGATCCTGAGGTTTTCTCGCGTGCCGAAGGATTTATTCCTTGCTCCAGTTTCGCGCGCGTCCTGGAACAGGCCGCCGTACTCACCGGCGACCGAGCTTTCGGTCTGCATTTTGGCTCAAGCGCCAATCCTAAAAATATCGGCGCTCTCGCCTACGCAGTTTTCAATTCACCGACGGTGGCCGTCGCTTTTGAAACCGCCGCACGCTATTTCCACATCCACAATGAAGCGGCACAAGCGACTTTCGGCGAGGAAAATAATCTCAGCCACCTGAGATACAGTGTAAAAGACTTGGGACTCGCTGAACCGCAGCAATTCGTCGAGTACGGTATGGCCGTCGCTCTCAACACTTTAAGAGTCATGGTGGGTAGCCACTGGAGCCCGCGCGAAGTTCATTTCGCACATGACGAGCCGCCGACTACTTCCGAGCATCAACAACTTTTTCGCGCACCAGTACTATTCTCTTGCCCGACCAATGCCTTCGTGATGGAGCGTGAGTTTTGCAGTCGGCCGATTCCGGCGGCCGACTCAAATCTTTTCAAGATCTTGCGCCGTTATCTAGAGACCGTGCTGAGCCACATGCCCAAAGAAGATGAAGACTTGGCGTGGGTCCGCCGGAAGATCGCCGAAACCATCAAGGACGGCAGCCCTAAGCTTCGCGAGGTCGCAAAGGCAATGGCAACGAGCCCACGCACGCTGCAGAGGCAATTGAACGATTACGGAATCGATTTCAGAACCTTGGTCGACGACACGCGCAGGCGCTTCGCCCTCGAATATCTAAAAGATTTCAACCATACGCTCACGCAAATAGCGTTTCTATTGGGCTACTCGGAAGTCAGCGCCTTCAATCGATCCTTCAAACGTTGGACCGGAAAAACACCATTAGAATATAAGCGCAGCTTTGATCGCTGAGTCACCTTTCCCAAGGGGACCGTTAGAATTGCGCCGGCGCTTCAGAGTTGAGGAATCGGTTTCTTTCGGACCAGCCGTTCACGTCAGTCCAAAGGCAAAATTCACCCGATTCCCACGGCGTTGATGAGCGATTACATCCGCCAAGTGCAGGCACCAACCAGATCTGACACAAAAAGGAATACTTGAGGGAAATAATAAAAGCGGTTCGGGTACGCGGTAACGAAATCACGCTGAGCTACAAAATTCCGCTGAATCCTCCGAAACCGTCCGAAGAGGCGACTGGCGGACGGTTCTTTACAGTGTCGGGAATGGTGGTCGCAGTAGGACTCGAACCTACGACCTCTCGCATGTGAGGCGAGCGCTCTAACCAGCTGAGCTATGCGACCATGAAGAAGCCTTTTGTAACACCTTGAGAAACGCGCTTCAAGAATGGCGGGATGGGAAATCCTTCCTGGCTGCGCCTTCGGGTAGAACCGGGTGAGCCTCTCGAATAAGTCCCAGCGCTCTCTATCCGGCGATGTCGCTACTACGGCAGAACCGCGATCGGCTGAATCTCCATGAGGCTTTGTGGCCGCGCCAGATGGCTCACCTCGACGTAGGTGATCGCGGGAAATCCCTTCTTGAAAATTTCCTTCGCGAGCTTGGTGAACTGCGGGATGTAGCGCAGGTCGGTCAGAAAAACTCCCATGGACACGATGTCGTCGAAGCCTCCGCCTGCTTTGGCCAAGGTGACGCCGATCTTGTCGAACGTCGCTTTGAATTGCGCTTCAAAATTTCCCAGGTCGGCGTCCGGCCGCGGCTGGCTTGCCGTGTGGCCGGCGAGAAAAAGCATCGTGCCGCCTTTGACTTTGACCGCAGTCGAGCGCGCGTCCTGCGCCTGGGGCTCGATGAATTCCTTCTTGAGCTCCTGCGCTAGACCCACGCGCGCGAAGACCAGAATAAGCAGCGCCAATAGCAGTTTTCTAATCTTCATGCTTTCCCCCATTACTCCAACACTCCAGCACTCCAATACTCCAATTTTCTAATCTTTGAGCACCGCGATCGCCTGTATTTCGATCATCGCGCCCGGCGTCTTGAGCTTGCGCGCCTCCATGAACGCGCTGGAAGGATAACCGGTTTGGAAAACATCCTTGCGCATGTCGGTAAAGATCTCGCCCCAGCGCCGCTCGGTGGTGTAAACGGTCATCGTCACGATGTCGTCCAGTGAGCCGCCCGCCTTGGCCATAATCCGGCGCATGTTTTCCCAGGTCGCGCGCACCTGGCCGCGATAATCTCCCGGCGCCTGCAACTCCCCTTTTTCATTTACCGGTCCAACGCCGGACAGAAACACCAAGGTGCCGCCTTTCACTTTCACGGCCTGGGAATAGGCCGACTGCGGCACCGGCAAAACCATTTCGCGTTCCTGCGCGGTGGCGCTCGTGGGCAGAATGAAGAGCGCAAGCGCAAAGACGATCCGCGTGGAAAATTTCATCATGTTCGCCTCAGCTTCTTTTTGATCTCGTCCAGCGACTTGCTCTGCTCGACCATCAGGCGCATGCCGAGTTGCAGCGGCGCAGGATCTCGACCTCAATATTCGCAAGCTGGTCGAACAAGACGGACCGACGCCAAGCCGAGCAAAAAGCAACACGAAGGCCGGTTTGATGTGCATCGCCGCCCTCCTGGATGGAAATCGAAGGGCGACAACGTACTTGGAACCGTGCACGAGTGTCAATCGGCTATTCGCCGTATTTGCCATGCTCCGAACGCTCCCGATAGAGCATCGTAAAGAAACTCTGATTTTCGAGTTCTTTGATCAGGCTCGCGTCCGTTAGATCCTCCGCGCGCTTTCCTTTGACGCCCGGCTTGGCGGCGAATTCTTCAATGCCAAGCGCAACGTTTTCCAACCGGGGAAAAGGCCGCTGGGGAATCGCGCCCTGCGCGTAGGTGCGGTACATGAAATCCAGCAGCGCGGGATCTTTGACGTTTAAGTAACGGGTGTAAATGGCATCGGCAGCTGCGCGGTCGCGCCGCCCCAAAGCGATGGCCTCGCAAAGAGCGGACACGAGTGATTTTACCGCCGGCCGCGATTTGACGAGCCACTCCCGCCGCACCGCGAAGTCGACGCCGGCGCCGATAAAAAGCTTCAGGCTCTCATTATCGGCAAGCACGCGAACCTTGTTCATCTCGCCGCGCCGTTCCAAATCGAACAAATTGTCCTCGTTGCTTGTGGTCGCGTCGATTTCGCCCTTGAGCAGCGCGTTCAACCGCAGGATGCTCCGGCTGCCGAACGGCACAAGGATCACGTCGCGATCGGGATTCAGGCCGAGGCGTTGCAGTGCTTGGCGCGTAATCCGATCCTGACTGCTGTTGCGCTCGCCGGTGCCGACTCTTTTGCCTTTGAGGTCGGCCACGCGCGCAATTTCTGGCCGGGCGACGAGCTTCAGAACGCTGTAGCCGGTGTTGGCGAAAAAAACCAAATCCTGGCCGTCGCCGATGGCGGAGACGATCCAGTTCGCTGTCGCGGCGTAGATTTGCGCTTCGTCACGCTTTAGGCCTTCCATCAAATCGTCGCTGGATTTCGCGGCTCGGATATCGACCTTCAAGCCATGCTTCTCGAACAATCCGGCGTCCCGCGCCAGCCACAGTGGCAACTTCGGCGGCCGATCGGGATAGGAAAGGACGGTGATGGCATTGCCTGCCGGGTACAAATCACGCGGCCAAGCTGCCAATAGACTGATCGCCACGAGCACAAGAACAAAGCCCGATCCGCTCCTAACATCCTCTCCCTCGACGGGAGAGGATTGAGAGCTTGCCCCGGACGTGATCCGGGGTGAGGGTGCTTCCATAGCTTGAATTCCCCTCACCCTTGCCCTCTCCCGCAAGGGGAGAGGGAATAGGGAATTAAGCCTTCGCCAGAGTTTGGCAAATCGCCGCATCGCTCAATTCTCCGGCCGATCCTCGATGGGCCGTGGCAGCGGATTTTTGTAATCGGCGTGAAACGACGTGTCCATCTTCTTGCCGTCGATGAAAACCATCTCGATGTTCTGCGTGTCTGAAATATTTTTCGTCGGATCGCCGCGCACGATGAGGAAGTCCGCGACCTTGCCCTTTTCCACGCTGCCATAGTCTTTTTCTTTGCCCCACGCCTGCGCCACGTTGATGCTCGCGGTGGAAATCGCCTGGAGCGGCGTCAAACCCGCTTCGACGAGCATCTCCAACTCCGCATGCACTGCGTAGCCAGGCAAAACATGGTTGGGATCGGAGCCCGAGTGAATCTTGCCGCCGGCCTTGACGAACCGGCGCACGAAGTCCTGCAGCATCTTGTAACCCGACACAACCGCGTTGCGCCTTTCCGGCTCCATCTTTTCGTATTTGGAAAAAAAGCTCTCTGTATCTTTGAGGATGTACGACGGCAGATACTTCAGTTGCGGAGTGCGCAGCAAGGTCAGCTCCCGCTGTTTCATCTCGGCGGCGTGCGCCGACAGCGGCCGAAACCAAGTCGCCCAGGTCGGGCTCCAGTGCACGTTCTTGTCGATCATGACTTTGATGATCTTATCGAACATTGCCGGTTCCATCTGCGCATGCACGTCGGCGGTATCGACTTTACCCAGCATGCGGCCGATATCCAGATCGTGTTTCTTCTTGGGATCTTGGATCGAGGTGTAAACCACCGACCAGGAATGCTCGACGGACTGATAGCCATTCGCCGCGGCAGTAAAAATGTCGAGCGAATGGCCGAACACCGGGCGCCCAAACTTGTGCGCTTCGTCTACCGCCGCTTTCGCGACGTTGGGCTTCAGGCGCTCGAACAGTTTGATGCCGTCGACGCCTTTCTCAACCAAACCATCGACGGCCTTTCTTGCTTCCTCCTCGCTGTCGACGATGATGCTCGTGCGCTGGCGTCTGAGCTTGCCGACGCCTTCGGGCGGCGGCCCGTCGATGATATTCGCCGACGCCCACACCCGCGGCCCGCGAATCGTGCCGTTCTTCACGCCCTCGCGCTGCGCGATAATCCACTCGACGGGATTGTTGGAAATGTTCGGACAGGTCACGACGCCGTAAGCGAGATAAACTTCTCCCATCCAGTCACGGTAATGGCAGTGCCCGTCGATCAGCCCCGGAAGAATGCTCTTGCCTTTTGCATCGACCACCTCGGCATCCTGCGGCACCTGTACCTCGCCGCGTTTGCCGACGGCTTGAAACTGCCCATTGCGAATCAAAACAACCGAATCCGTCATCGGCGCGCGCCCGCTGCCGTCGATCAAAGTCGCGCCGACAACGGCGACGGGCTTTGCTTGACCCCAGGCCGGCAATGCCGCGACGCCAACAGTAAAGATCCCCACTGCCGCAAATAGACTCCACGCACTCTTCACTCGCATGATATCTCCTATAAGACTTCGATCGGCAGCGACGCTACTATCGTCGGCTTCCAACTGTCAATCGTCTTCTGGTGGTATTTCCACGTTCCGCGGGCAAGCGCTAACTGGACAAGATCGACGGGTAGAAGTTCAACCGGCTCGCCACTGCTGTTTCAGCGCCTTTCCAATATCTCGGCACCGTCAGAACAGACACTTGATTACTTCCATGCTTTGGGCGATAACGCGCGATCAAACACCTGCGTCGGGAAACGCACATTAAAGGACTGACAAGGGAAAAAACAGCATGAAACGATTATTGGGATTCATCTACGGAGTCACCGCCTACGCGGGTTTCATGGGTTGGATGGTGTACATGATCGGATTCCTGCACGACTTCGCTGTGCCCAAATCCGTCGATTCCGGTCCCTTCGGTTCCGTCGGTGTTGCCATCCTCGTAAATTTCCTGCTGGTCCTCCTCTTCGGTCTACAGCACACCATCATGGCCCGTCCGGCTTTCAAGGAATGGTGGACGAAGTTTATCCCGAAGCCGCTGGAGCGCAGCACCTTTGTTTTCGTTGCCGATATCATTATGTGGGCGATCATCTGGCAGTGGCGGCCGATGGAAGGCGTCCTTTGGCACGTGCAGAGCACGATGGCGGCGAATGTTTTGATTGGCGTTTCGCTGCTCGGTTGGGTTGTCGTGGTACTTTCAAGTTTTATGATCAATCACTTTGAGCTGCTGGGACTTGAGCAGGTTTGGCACTATCTCCGCGGCACCGAACCGAAGCAGATTACATTCAAGCTGAAGGGATTCTACAAGTACGTCCGCCATCCTCTCATGCTCGGCTTTTTGCTGTTCTTTTGGGCGACTCCTTACATGACATTGAGCCATCTCTTTTTTGCGGCCATATTTACGGTTTATGTCCTCATCGGCATCACTTATGAGGAGCGCGATCTCATGGAGCACCACCCCGCAGACTATGGGAAATATAAGGAACAGGTTCCTGCGTTGATTCCATTCACTAAAGGGCAGTGAAGAGGATAAAGTGCGGATGGCAGATTTCGCAGAAAGAAGTTTTCGTCATTTCACTTGATAGAGTTGATCGATGTAGCCGCTTTGATCGAGTTGTTTTAGATAACTGAGTGTAAACAACTCCTCCGCTTTAAGCTTCTTCACCGCTGGTTCGCGAACGCTCATGACGTCGATCGTCGCCTTCACCGCGGCCATGTCGGGATAGGGCTTGCGCCCCATCGCGTGCTGGGGGTGGTTCTTGTACGAAAGGTCGATCATGTCGCGGTCGTTGGTGCGCAACAGGTCGGCGAGATATCGCCGGCTTCGCTCCGGCTCGTTCAGAAAAAACCGCACGCCGTCCAGATAGCCGCGCATGTAGCGCATCATCGCGTCCCATCTCTTTGCGACCAGCCCCGGCGTGGTCACGACCGTGCTGCCGAAAAACGGCAAGGTCGGCATGTCGAGCACGCGAAAGCCGCTGCGTTTGGCGAAGGCCGACTCCGCGGACGCGAGCACCGTCGCATCGATGGCGCCTTTTTCCATCGCCACGAAGCGCGCCTGGCCGACCTGAATGATCGCGATGTCCTTGTCCGCGTCCAATCCAATCTTTTGAAACAGGTAGCGCACCATCAGCTCAGAAATACCGCCAAAGCGAATGATCCCGACTTTTTTACCTTTAAGCTGCTTCGCGTCTTTGATTTCCGGCCGACTTACCACGTCGTATTCGAGCGTGTTCGATTGCGACATCAGGAAAGTAAGCTTCACCCCATGCGCCATCGCCTGCAGCGCTGCAATCGGCGCGCGCATGTCGAGGTCGACGTCACCGTTCAATAACGCGCTGATCGAAGCCGGTCCGCCGGTGATGAGAATGAGTTCGGCATCGAGCCCTTGTTTCTCGAAGAGTCCCGCGCGCTGCGCGATGTAAGTGATGCCGGCAGTGTTACCCGTGACGGAAGCGTAGGAAATGCGGAGTTTGTCGAGTGAAAATGCTGACGATGCGGTCAATAGAATGTATGCGAGGACCCCGCAGCCGATCGTGACGACACCAAGTCGCCTCCGAATAGGACTAAGAAATTCTTTTAGTTGAGACCCTTGCATAGTTTCGACGATATACCTGCCGGCTTCACCGTAAAACGAAATCGTAGGCCACTTGTTTTGAATGCGAATAGCCGCGCAGCGCATAACAAAAAACCGCCGTTCTGAGATGGACTCCACTTGCATCCACCAGCGGTGGAGTAAGTCAGATGGCGGGAGCTCACTCACTTGAGCCTTTCAGCGTAATGCATTGCACCTTGAATTACGCGTAAACCTTTCGCGAAGGCGAGCAAGGACGGCCACAAGCCCACCGACGATCAACGAAACCACTGCACATACGATAACGAACCAGCTAAAACCGAGAGAGAGCCAGTAGACCCAGTCAATACCCGATTCGCTATGGATCGTACCCTGTGGGTTATGATCCCAAGCAGCGAGCATCGCCATCGCCGCGACAACAAACCCGCTAAGGCTCCCGAAAATTCCGCCTATTTTCCAAGGTCGATACTGCTTTTTGTGTGTCGGATTAACCACCGTTACGTTTTGCTTCTCGCCTTGACCCGCTGATTCAACGACTGAAGCACTCCTGCATCCACCGCCGCAATCACGTCCACCGCTGCATCCAATTCTTCTTCGGTCATTCCCGCTTTCCTCGCGTCCGCGAGGCGACGATCGACTCAAGGATCGCAGAGCCGCATCATCGCAACGGTGAGGCCGATCAACATCTTTTCGCGCTCGCTGAGACATTCGACTGCATGCGCGTCGCGGTAGAAGGTTCGAAAGTCGGCTTTTTTCAAGATGATTACTCCTCTTTCTTTTGCAGCCGTCTGGCGTCTGGCGTTCGGCGGATGACTGAAAAATGCTCTCGGAGTCCTTCGACCTAGCTCAGGATGAACGGAAATGATTCGATCATTGATGATCTTCCGCTCATGCTGAGGGTCTCGAGGCATTCCGGATTTTTTAAGAATTAAATCGCGCGCTCCAAAACTTCATCGGCCGCTACGTCGCTCGTCCAACAAATCCTGCAGCACGCTTCCCGGAACTTTCACCGGACGGCGTGTCACGAGCCACAGGCCGGGCTCGCCATTTCCCACAGCGAATAAGGCCTCTACGCTCCAGCCGGGCCAGACGAGCAGCATCCGAACTAATGCGCCGCAACCCTTTTTGCGACGGCACGATTTGGGCTACGGGTTGGTTACGATCAAATACCAATATCGATTCACCGCGCTTTACCCGTTCGAGGTATCGCGACAAGTCTTTTTTAACCCTATGATGCCGACTTTCTTCATGAGTCAGCGGGCGCAGCAGGCTGCGCCCCTACAAAAACCCAAAACCCGTAACCCGAAACTATTCGTCACGCCGGCTTCACGCCCGTGATCAGCGCGTAAGAGAAACTTCCTTTTACGTGCGTGTGGTCGCCGTGGGAGTGCCAGGTGAAATAATTTTTCTTCAGGCGCTCGGCCAGTTCGGGCGCTTCTTTTTCCAGCTCGAGCGCGGCTTCGAGCCAGTGCGGCCCGGTGGGGATGCCGTCCATGCCTTCCTGGTTGAACGAGTACGACAACACGTTGGTGCGCGGCACGCGGTAGCCGGCTTTGGTCAGCAAGCGCTGAATACTGTTCGATGTGTGGAAGCGGAAAGCATCGCCGTGAGTGCGGCGAAAAACTTGATTGATCTTCGCTTCGAGAGCGATATCGACTGCGTCTTTCGCTTCTTCGATGATGGGATCGAGGATAACAAAGCGCCCGCTGTTCTTGAGCACGCGCAGCACTTCGCCGACAACGCCGGACGAGTTGCTGAAATGATGCAGGCTGAAGGAAACAAACGCGCGATCGAACATATTGCTTTTGAACGGCAGCTTATCGGCCTCGCCGGCGCTTTGCGCGTAGTGCGGGATCGGATCTTCATGCTTGTGGCCGACGTCGAGCATCGCCTTGGCCTGATCGACGCCGACGATACGGCCGTTTTTGATCTGTTTGGCGAGCGGCCGCGCGACGCGCCCGGTGCCGGTGGCAAGATCGAGAATCAGCTCGTCGCCCTTGAGGGTCATCATCTCGATCAACTTGTCGGTGAGCGAGCTGCGAATGCCGGACAGCCCGCGCCGATCGAATTCCGCTGCGTGCGCCGGATCGTGAAAGCGTGTCTTGTGTTCGTGGTCGTGGTCGTGCGAATGGCCGTGATCGTGATCGTGTCCGTGCGGATGATCGTGGCCGTGACTATGGTCGTGCCCATGCTCGTGGTCGTGCGCGTGGGCCTCGGCGTGCGAGTGCTCGTGATCGCGGTCATGCGAATGCTCGTGCTCTCCATGATGCTCGTGATCATGCCCCTGTCCATGCGAATGCCCCTGTCCATGCTCGTGTTTCCGTTCGTCCGCCATTTTTCGCCAATCCTTTTTTTGAATTTTGCTCTTTTACTTTTTACTTTTTACTTTTGCCTTTTTACTTTTTACTTTCCTTTGCCATTCCTTCCATGATCTCCCACTGCTCATCGGTCACTTTCATGATCGACAGCCGGGAATTGCGCACGAGGTCGAAGTTCTTGAGCTTCGCATGCGCTTTCACCTCGGCAAGGGTCACCGGCCGCGGCAACGCGCGAACCGCTTCGATGTCCACGACCAAGAGCTTCGGATCGTCCTCTTCCGGATTGGCATACGCGCCGCCGAGCGCGCGCGCCACGCCCACCGCCTGCTTCTCGTCGCCGGTGTGGTAAATAAAGATGAGCTCGCCTTTCGTGATGTCCTTCAGATTCTTGAGCGCCAGATTGTTCGCCACGCCATCCCACATGGTCTTTTTGTCTTTGACCAGTTGTTGATACGAGTACACGCTCGGTTCTGTTTTGAATAGCCAATGAGTCGCCATGCTTCCTCCCGTTTGAATCTTTATAAGATGGCTGCGCGGCGGATTACAAACCGTTGCCGCCGATTTCCTTCACTGCGCGACCGTTCGCAACTCTCTCACGGTCTTCATGCTTGTCCTAGCGCGGCTGAATCGGAATGCTTCGACACGCTCAGCATGACCGGGAAAAATTCAAAACCTCCGTTCGTCCCTTCGATAAACTCAGGACAGGCCCTGAGACCTGTCGAAGGACTCCGAGAATCGTTCAGGGCCTGTGCCAAGACTAACGTGCAGATGATTCAGCGATCGCATTTCCGATTCGCTGACGCCCTACCTCAAGTTGAAAATCTGTTTCCAGATTTTTTCGTACTTGGCAAACTCGCGGTATTCCTTCTCGCCGAGGCCGTAGACGGTCGCGAGTTCCACGGGCTCGGACGGTTCCACTTTCGGGTTGGCGGGCACGCGACCCTCGATGCCGAAAGCTTTCTGTCCCTCGTCCGAGGCGGCCCAGCGATGAAACAGCCAGGCCGAGTTCGGGTGCGGCGCGTTTTTGAATACCGCCGTGGCGCTGATCAGGCCGACGCCGATGGAGCGCAAATAATTGATCGGCGCGCCCTTTTGCATGCGCGGCAGCAGGTGATGCGTGTAACAAGTCAGGCAAACGGCGCCCTGCCCGGCCATCATCAGCTCCACCAGTTGCGGATGGCCGCTGTGAAACTCCACGCCGTTGGCCGCAATTCGTTTGAACAGCGCGATCGCCTTATCAGCGCTCTTGTAGCGCTGTTCCGCCAGCGCGATCAGCATCTCGGCGTCGCG
>Ga0207707_10005026_pt1 | contig 11616 bp, 6 predicted proteins | sample KBSC83BmetaG_FD_184336 | JGI IMG/M metagenome (GOLD analysis project Ga0207707, IMG submission 184336) | Corn rhizosphere microbial communities from Kellogg Biological Station, Michigan, USA - KBS C8-3B metaG (SPAdes) (version 2) | ecosystem: Host-associated > Plants > Roots > Rhizosphere ... | reverse complement strand
AACGCGACACAGCCTCTAGCGCTCGTCTTCCATTCCTCGGCGGTTAGAAGCGCCCCAACAAACGTCAAGGTATCACGTCGGTCACCACTGGGGCGCCGAGCGGCTTTTTGCCGCCGCAACCTTTATCGCTAATCCCCTTGGTTGGCGGCAAAAGATCGACGCCTCCGGGGAGCGCGTCGCGCGGGCAGACATCGTCCTCCGGATGAATATCTGCCGAACCGTCGATCGCTTCATGGTGCACGCTGGCTGAAAAACTATAGTCGCCCCTGCTAGCGTCTCCGCTGGTCGACCGGAGCGCCCCGGTACATTGCACGGTTACGAGATAGGCGATTTTTGCCGTTTGTTTAGGTGAAAGCGCCCTGGAGCCGCCACTGCCGAAGAGCGCCGCGTTCTTCCCGGCATCGAGCGCCACCGTCGGAGACGCCAGGCAGTTTTCTCCGTCGTCATCGATTCTGCTTACGCTGAGTCTTACCAGGCCGGTGGTGACGCCGTTGCCCAAGTTCGCCAGCGTAAATGACTCCGTGTGATCGCTGCGGTTTTGAATCGTTACCGTCACAGCGGCGTTGATGGCGCCGGTTCCTTTGATCGTATTGGGCGCAGTAATGGCCGTGACCGCCAGGTCATGCACGCCGATGGCGAAGCAAGAAATCCAGGTGCCCCAGTTGTTCGACTTCTTCGAGGTGGCGTACTCGTTGGCCGCGCAAAATACATTGGAGAAATTGGGGTCGATGGAAACTCCGCTGTAGTCGCCGGCGCGGCAATCGTCGACGAATACTGAATTGACGGCGCAGTCGAAAGCTCGGTACGTGCGCTGCCCAGCCCGGACCAAAACGGGCGTGCGCATTTGACCGGCAGCACCGGCAGAATTTCTCGCGGTTACGTACATGGACATAAATTCCGCACTGGAAGATTGCATGAACGTCATGCCGATGTCGCCGTTCGGTGCGATGTCGATGGAGGGGTAGTAAGTGTAAATGCCCGCCCCGGGATTGATGGTTCCCTGCTGGACGAGGCTGGGCGAGCTGCTCGAGGTGTCGAACTCATACCAGCGCACATGGGACTGAGAAGTGGCGTCGATGCCCACCGTATGAGTGGCGACCAGACGGTCATCTCTCCACGCGGCGCTTATGAAACTCGAGTCATTGGTCTGAATGCGGCCCAACCCATCGCTTCCCGGCTGTTCGGCGTTGGGAGGAAAATCGTAGGGCTCGACCGGAAGGCTGGATTCCGAAAAACTCCGCGCACCGAGCGGATCCGTCAATTTCACCAGCCGAACCTCCGAGCCGAACGCGCTAGCGGATTCGATCACAAACCACATCGGGTCGCCGCTTTCGGCGCCGTGCATCAAGGTGGGCATCAAAGTGAAATCGTCGGGGCCGCGATCGATGTGGGAAAACGAAAAAGTGCCGTTGTTCCCGTCCAGGACGCTGCTCTTGTCGATCACAATGACGCTCACGTGATCGAACTGTTCACTCACATTGCCGAAGCCGTTAAAAGTGATCACGTGCACGTCGGCGTTCCAGCCGATTTTCGGGAAATCGGCAAAAATGGTCTCGCTGAGAGTATTGCCGTTTTCGGTCACATCGATCCGGTGCATTTCGGAGAATCCATCGAGGGGATTGGAAGAATTCGAAATCGCGTAGAGCAGAAAGCTTTTAACCGCGGCTTCGTCTTCATCGACCATTACGACGACGAACCGCTGCGCGATCTCATCGTAGGTCACGACCGGGTCAAAGCCGAAATGCACGGTGCCCGTGGGAGCAAAAAAAGCAAACAGGTCCTGAAGAAACACCCGTCTGCCGGTGGCACGGTTAAAAAATGCGATGGTCGTATTGGTGACTTCGACGATATGCTGGGGTCCCGTGGCGAGGTGGGTGTCGGGCGGCACCGAATCGAAGCTATTGGTAAAGCTGATGCCATCGAATCCTTTGATGATACCCAGGTTATCGGTCGCCGGCGATTTGGGTGATTGAATGCCGGAGGGAGCCGCGAGCGCTTTGGCGCCGGACCTCGGAAGCGTGCGCTTCCCTTCCTTCTGCAATCGCGGATGTAATCCTCGGGGCGCGATCATTCCTGCCTCAGGCTCCCCGCTTTGCGCCAGCGCCTCCACCACACCACACGCCAAAAGCCCGACCGTTAGAGAGATTGCAAGAAACGTTCGTAATCCACGGTTCGGTGACTTCGTCGACAAACAATCCTTCCTGCCCACATACGTTTTGCGATTTAGCGCCAGTAAAGTGGTTGCCGGACAAACAATCGAGAACATAACTCATGCCTTCCTTTCGATAGCCGTCGTCCCATCGTTAACAAGGTCATGCTACAAATTTTAGTTTTACCATGAATATCTGTTTCCTATAGCCCTGGCGGTTAGACGTGGTCAACTATTTTTCGAGAGCGCGCCTACAAACCCGATCAGTCTTCAAGCCCAACAACGCGCCCGTCACGGAAAGGATGCAGCGCCCCCCTTTGACAAAGACCCAGATCTTTTTAAGGAGCTCGCAAATTCGGCAAGAAAACAAACGGTACCACTCAACCGAGTGAGGCGGGAATTAGCGCAAAAACAGGCACACTATGAGGGAGAAGCACTCGGGCTCTTACCGGGCATCATGGAAGCTTAGCAAGCCGCTTGCTGACGCAGGGAAAAAAGTTGGCGGAGAGGGAGGGATTCGAACCCCCGGTACGGTTCCCCGTACACTTGATTTCGAGTCAAGCGCCTTCAACCGGGCTCGGCCACCTCTCCGCGGTGATTCAGTTAGTTAGCAGATCATCGGTCGTTTCTCAATTCCTCTTTGTGGCATCGTTGCAATTCAGCGCAGTGACTCGGACAATTCCTCTGGATAATGTTTAGGCGGTCGCCGGCATTTCTGGCCGGACTGCCGTATTGCTGCGCTGCTCGATTACATCGGCAATGCTGATCACGTGAGCGAGCACGCGCGGCCGCTTTTGTAATGTACCGACCGCGTCTGGCTCACTTTCACTACGAGGTCACTTTGCCTCGCATTCTCGCGTTGATCTTTTTGCTATTCTGCGTGGCAAATGATGAACAGGCTCCGGTACCGCGCGGCTTAGTGATTTCTTTGAAATTGTTCGGTCGCGTAATAGGGACAAGCTCATGCGTTACAGCGCGAAGCGATGACAGGGAAATGCAAACGGTCTCGGATTGAGTCCTCGACGGCCGAGCGCGGTCATAGTCGGCGGGCTTATCGAATAGTCACAGCCGACCCACACACCGGTTTCGCACATGGTAGGTTAATCCACCACTAGAAATCCGAGCGCGACGCGGTATCGCACCGCACCGACCCCTTTTCACTCCCCCCAAGCGAAGCGAGATAGAAACCTGAGCGGCAAAAATTTACCCGCCGTCTGTTCCGCCGGCTTAGATTTCTCGAGTCTTTAGGTCCGCTGCGATTTCCGAAAATTGAGCGAGGGCGGCCTCGAGATCTTCCACGATTTCGGCAGCGATTGCATCAGGTGACGGGAGGTTGGCGGAATCTTCGAGCGATTCGTCTTTGAGCCAGACGATGTCGAGGTTGACCTTGTCGCGTTTGATGAGGTCGTCATAGGCGAAGCATTTGAAGCGCTCGCTTTCGGTGCGCTCGTGACGGTTTTCGGCGTGAAAGCAGGCGACGAAGTCGTCGAGATCGGAGCGCTTGAGTTGGCTTTCTTTTAACGTGAAGTGTTTGTTGGTCCGGAGATCGTAGATCCAGAGTTTTTCGGTCCACGCTTTTTCCTGCGCCGGCTTGCGGTCAAAGAAAAGCACGTTCGCTTTCACGCCCTGGGCGTAGAAGATTCCCGTCGGCAACCGCAGCAGCGTGTGGACGTCCGCCTGTTTGAGCAGCTCGCGACGCACCGTCTCACCCGCGCCACCCTCGAAAAGCACGTTGTCCGGGACGACAATCGACGCCCGGCCATGTTGCTTGAGGATCGTGAAAACATGCTGAAGAAAGTTGAGCTGCTTGTTGCTGGTGGACGCCCAGAAATCGTCCCGATGGATCGTCAAGCTCTCCTTCTCCGCCCGCCCTTCTTCGTTGACGATGGTCACGCTGCTCTTCTTGCCGAACGGCGGATTGGTCATGACCATCTCGTAATATTTGCCGCCGTGGCTACCGAGCGCATCACGAATCTCGACCGGCACCTCGTCCGCTCCGTCCGCGCTGATGCCGTGTAGGAGCATGTTCATACAGCAAAGCCGCGCCACGCCATCGACCAGCTCGACCCCATAAAGAGTGTCGCTCGCCAGCTTGATCTTCTGCTCGCGGTCGAGCTGATAATTCGCAGGATCGGAAAGATAATTATACGCCGCCAGCAAGAAGCCGCCGGTACCGCAGGCCGGGTCGCAGATCGTCATTTTCGGCTCGGCCCTCATCACGTCAACGATTGCCGCGATTAAAGGCCGCGGCGTGAAGTACTGACCCGCTCCGCCTTTCACGTCCTCGGCGTTTTTCTGGAGCAGCCCCTCGTTTGCATCGCCCTTCACATCGGCCGACAACGATGACCACTGTTCCTTGTCAATGAGATCGACGATCAAACGCCTGAGTTTCGCTGGGTCCTGGATTTTGTTCTGCGCCTTGCGGAAGACGACGCCGAGCATGCCCTTCTGCTTGCCCAGCGATTCGAGGACATGGCGGTAATGCGTCTCCAACTCATCGCCGTCGAGGCGCATCAGGCTCTGCCAATCGACGTTTTTCGGGATCGGCGACGGCCTGTTAAAGGGCGGCCGGCTGTGCTCGTCCGCCATCTTGAGAAAAAGCAGAAACGTTAACTGCTCGACGTAATCACCATATGACAAGCCGTCATCCCGCAGGATGTTGCAGTAGTTCCAAAGTTTTTGAACAAGCTGAGTCGAAGAGGACATTTTAGTTCCAATATGGTTGGATTTGCTTTAACCAGTGACGATACCATGGGTCCCTTAAGTGAGAATCCAACTCGGTGCACCTTACTTTCTTTTTCGCATTAGCGTCGCTATAAGCAAGAGCGCAGAGAAGCAGAAATTTTGGTAGAGGATAGGGATTTTGAGGCTTCGTTGGAAATAGATAGCTATACAATCTATGCGTCCTAGCAGGAAATGTCGCTCTCGAAAATTCAAGAAGGTTGTTAGCGACAGACGCTGAGTCTGAATAGCCTGTCAACCTCTCCATTCGCCATAATCTAAAAACTGTACTTGGGTTTATCCCCAAGCCTCTCGACAGAACAGCGATTCGCTGGCGCGCAAAAAAGGGCTCCTTAGCTCCAAACTTACGCCCACTTTGAACGGCGCTGAGAACTTTGTGGGACGCCCCATACTTCGCGATGAAGACTAAATAGCACAGCCAATCAAAGGATGTCACAGGGTTTCTGAGCCGCGCTTCTATTTCTTCGATAAATGCGAAGCCACTTTGGTTGTACGGAACCTGCCAATCAATCACCGCCCGCACAAAGCTAAAGCGGGCGACATCATCATAGAAGTCTGTCTGATCCCACAACTCAACAAACGTTTTTACTACTTTTCTGGCAAATGGAAGCTTTGCCAGATATTTTAGGATGCTTGCCCGCAAAGTGGGACGAGTGACATAAATTTCTTTGATCTCGGTAAGAGCAACTGGGACGCGAAGAATCCCCAATATGGACAAGTAACGCTTCGTCACTTTGTCTTTATTTTTCGCCTTGCATGTTTGGATATGGTGGACCAACTTCTTTCGTAAGCGGCCGCTAAGCCGCGCTTTCGCTGGCAACGTCCTAAGCTTTCGCGCGCGAGCCTGAATTTTAGACAGCTTAACGTTTTCGCTAAACATGAAATGAAACTGGGCTTGTTGAGCTGTCATTATCTCGGTCTTGCCGAGATTTAGAGCTAATCCTCGGCTCTTCAGAACATCATTAACTTCACCCAGAATTACGTAGGCATCACGCTTATCAGATACTCCAAAATTTATATCGTCCATCCAACGAACGAAGTTGTTTTTCGTTCTCTTTTTTAGAACATGATCCACTTCGAACAGGAGGGCGTGTGCCAACAAACGGGGCGCTTCGATATCAATGATAGGAAGTCCCTTTTGAGACGTTGGCAAATAGTCGGGTTTCCATGAGAGATCTTCTATTAGCGAAAATAGTAAATCCAAATGGACTTCCTTACTCTTTGCAATGGATGAGATCACATGCCGAAGCTCACGCAAACCAATCGTATCGTAATAGTTACTCAAATCGGTTGTGACCAAATAACGATGTGACCTACTGAATTGCCATATCTCTTTCTGAAACTTTGGCCATAACAAAAACCAAGGATAAGATTCAGCCTCCAAATGTTCGTGTGGTAAACGCATCGTGTGGCGGTCACGCGCGTAGAATGCTCCCTTAGAAGGCTGTTTTTGAATAACAGATTTGTATAGCGAGTCCGTCAGTAGTTGAAATACGAGAGCATCAGATGGCGTTGGAACCATTACATGGCGACAGACGCCGAAAGATTTTTCAAGTCGATACACGAGTGGCGCCTCCGCGCGATATTGACCGGACAATACTTTCTCAACGATCGTATCCGCGCGAGCTTCAATTGAATAATTGAAATCGTAGTAATCGTGCAAATCGAAGATTTCGAACGAACGCATCTGCGTTCTTACCAGCTTGCGCCACAAATCCACGAGATTTCGCTGCGAAAATAGGTTCTTAAGATGCCGACGACGCTCAATTTCAAATCGCGCCGTTACAGTAGCCATGAGCGTCCGGAAAATGCCCGCCCCAGAATCGACTGGCGGAGACGTGTGGAGCGCTGGAGGTTGGCAGTAGAGACTGCTTCCAGTCCCTCCACCAGGCTCAAGCGACGCTCCACTTCGGCGACGATGCGTTTCTGTTCAGCGATGGGCGCGACGGGGATTGATTCTTTCGTTATGGCAGTCATTCCTACATTCCCTTGACCCACATTGCCGGTTTCGTATGAAAAGAAGCGTTTTCGAAAGTCTTTTGACTGCATAACGAGTTGGAGAAAAGCTGGAAGGATGCCGCCCGTGGAGCGTAGTCGTGCAATGCGTTGATTCAAAAGCAGCGATGCGGCATCCTTGACTAGTGCTACATACCCATAGTCTTCCTTCTTCCGGCTACCCGTAAGCGTGATGACAACGTCACCGTCCAGGAGTTGGTATTTATCCACAACATCCTGATCCACTTCAGCTATAAACGACAGCCTCTGGCTTAAATCGATTCGCCCCATGCGAACATTTCCCATTTTTAGAACCTGAAAGCCGGAATCGCAGAATTTCTTACTTTGAAACGCGTATCCGCCAAGAGCATTTGTAATGGACTCCAGAGAAGCCCACGCCCAACCGTCTGGCAGAGTCGGTAGGTTTGCCGTGTCCGGCTTTACCGGCTCTTTGTATTTTCCCTTTCCATTCCATTTCTGGCGGCGTTCCGTGAGGATGCGTTCGAGAAGTTGGGCGCCGGTTTCGTAGGTGCGGCCCTCCTGGTGGGAGAGCTCCGCTTCGGTGGGGACGAGCTTGCCTTCGCAGGCGGCTTTGAGGACGGCGGCGCGGTAGCGTTTGAGGTTGGCCTGCACGCGCAGCAAGCCCGCGACTCCCGCCTCCAGACGCGTGAATTGCTTCTCGATCTCCGCGACGATTTCGCGCTGCTCATCCAAATCTGGCTTAGGGATCTCCGACTCTTCGAAACGGCCTTTCGTTATGTGCGCTAACCCAGCCGCTCCATGAGCCGCGCGAATGTACTCATCTAGATTTTCGTTGATCGCTAGCTGCAGAAAGCGTTTGTCGAACTCAGTCTCGTCGAAAAGCACCTTGAAGATGTGTTGGTTTAACCATGCTTTTCCACCGCGCCAGATGTGAGCGCCGAATGACGTGCCTGGTGTTCCCGACCAAGCAAATAAAAGCTCTCCCTCGTGGACAAGAAATTTTTCCGGGAGTCCGCCCTCGTAGTAGTTAAACAGAGCGTCGGGATCGTTCAGGTTCTGGATGCGAATGATCGGTAGGCCGCTTGTTTTCCATTCAGAAGGTTTGAAAGCGCGGCCGTTAATCAAGCGCAGCGCCCTTCCGACTTTAACCCTCTCCCAACCGTTACGTCTTTCTTTGTGAGCGGGAAGAGTCACGCTGCTAAAACCTCATTGAGTTCGTCGAGCAGTCTCGGCAGCACGTCCCCGAAGAGTTGGTGGGCTTTGCCCAATCCGCCCCGCTGGCTAAAAGGGGCGTAGTTGAAATCGTTGGGCTCGATGCTGATCGCCGTGGCGATGTGATCGCGGATGAGTTCGAGCCAGGCACGCTGTTCGGGGGTGAAGACAATGTCTTTGGCGATGTTTCTTTCGATCCACTCGATGAAGCGCTGATTGACCGTCTGGGCGAACGGCTGAAGAGTATGCTCGCGTTCTAGAGCGAAGCGAACGAGAGCAACAAGATCCGCGAAGCGTCCGGCGTGGGAGCGGCCTTTCACCTTTTTCGGCGCGACGGCGGCGAAGGCGTCCCACAGGCGATCCTCGGTCCAGGCGGCGTGTTCTTCGCGGAGCTTTGACTCAAGTTCCTTGAGCATCGGCTCGGTGAGTCGATGGCGATATGGCCGGCTGTAGAGAAGCTGGAGCGCGGTGATCTCGGCTTTGTGCTTTTCGATATAGTCGCGGAAGGACTTCGTCACCTGTTCGGCGTTTTGAGTCGTCTGCTGTGACGCGCCGGCGAAGAGCACGCGGTCGCGGGTGATGACGTCGATCACCTGATCGCTGGTCTGGTGGACTTTGATCAAGAGCTGGCGCAGCGCAGGATTGGTCGCCAGCGGAGCGATGGCTTCCTGCATCAGTTTGGCTTGCGCCGACTCTAAATCCTTCCCGGTCGGTTGGAAGAACTGGTCTTTGCCTTCCTTGGCTTTGGCTTCGACATTGTCGGGGTTGATCGAACCGAGCATAGTCTGCGCGATCTCGCAGAGAGTCTGGCCTTTCGCGGTCGTGCGGACTTCGTTTTCGAGCGCCTCGTCGAACCGCTTTTCCAACCGAACTAATCGACCGGCGAGGCTTTCTAAAACTTCGGGCTCGCGGTTGCCGAGCGCCACGGCGTCGAGCAGCTTGTCGAACGTCACCGTGCGCTTTTTTTCCAGCGGGCGCGAGTCGGTCTTGTCGCGCTCGCACACGCCGACGGCGTCAACGATGACGAAGCGGGTTTTGCGTTTGATACCCGGATTGACCTGCTCCATTTCGGTCTCCGAGATAACCCGCACTCCGCGGCCTTTCATCTGCTCGAAGAAACCGGCTGAATTGACGGAGCGCATGAAAAAGACGATCTCCAGCGGCTTCACGTCGGTGCCGGTGGCGATCATGTCGACGGTAACGGCGATGCGCGGGTTGTAGCTATTGCGGAAAGCTTGAAGGATCTGGTCCGGCGAGAGGCTCGACACTTTTTTCCATACGGTTTCTTCTATTTCTTTGCCGTCGGCGCCAGTTTTCTTTACGACATCGCGCACGAAGCCGGTGCGGTAGGTGATCTTTTGGCAGAAGTCATTGCCCTTGTCGAAAACCTCGCGGCAGATGCGCACGATATCGTCGGCGTGGGTGTCGTCCTTGGCAAAGATCAGAGTTTTGGGCACCTGATCGCGGCCCGGAAAGATCTCCGTGAAGAGCTTGTCGCGAAAGGTTTGCAGCACCGTGCGGATCTGGTCCTCGGCGACCACGTCGCGGTCGAGCTGGCCGGCAGCGTACTGAAAGTCCTCATCGAGCTGCTCCCACCTCCGCTTGCGTGTCAGGCGGTCCCGCTTGTCGATATAGAACCCCGCGTCGATCTTGGCGCCCTGGGCGGTGATTTCGGTCTGGATGCGGTAGACTCGTAGTTGACGTTGACGCCGTCGGCTACCGCCTTCTCGTGGTTGTACTCCATGACGAGGTTCTGTTTGAAAAAGCCGAAGGTCTGCTTCGACGGCGTGGCGGTGAGGCCGATCAGATGGGCATCGAAGTATTCCAGCACCTGGCGCCAGAGATTGTAGATCGAGCGATGGCACTCGTCGGTGATGATGATATCGAAGGTGTCGATCGGAAAGGCCGGGTTGTATTCGATCGGCGGAGCTTCTTTGAACAACGACTCCAGCCCCTGCACCGAGCGCTCGTCGGCTTCTTCGTCCAGCTCCTGCCCCCTGAGCATGGAGTAGAGCCGCTGAATGGTCGCGATGCAGACGCGGGCGCTGGTGTCGAGCGTGTTCGAGGTCAGCCGCTGGATGATGTACTCCTCGTGAAATTTGTAGTTGTTGTACGGCGAGACGTATTGCTGGAACTCGCCCAGGGTCTGTTTTCCCAGATTGCCGCGGTCGACCAGGAAGAGAATGCGCTTGGCGCCGGCGAACTTGATCAGGCGGTAACTCAAGACAATGGCGAGCAAGGTCTTGCCCGAGCCGGTCGCCATCTGCACGAGCGAGCGCGGCCGGTTGTCGCGTAGGGATTGCTCCAGGTTCATGATCGCCTGCGGCTTCGGCGGCCAGACGTCGTCGATCAATGGCGGCATGTGCTGGATGCGGCTTAGAAAATTGCCTTTGCGGTTAGCGTAATCGCCGATCGACTCGACAGACTGTGGCAATGCGTGGTTTTCGTGCCATGCGAGTAAAATCTCCGGACGGTGAAACGCAAAGACATTTCGGCTGCGCGGCACCGGATCGAGCCGACTGATGAAGCACGTTTCCGTGCCCGTGGACTCGTAGGAGAACGGGAGCGGCGAGCGCCACGCAGGAAGGCCGAACGGCACACCTCTCACGTATTTCTCGGATTGCTCTTCGACACCGGTAAGGGAATGGCCGGCGGGCTTGGCTTCGATGGTACCGATCGCCTTGCCGTCGACAAACAGCGTGTAATCCGGCTCGCCAGTCTTGAACGACAGCTCCCACACCGCGACGCCGCGCGAAGCGGAGAGATTCACGGCGTTCTTATCTTGAACCGTCCAACCGCAGGGGCCAAGCAGGGCGTCGATTTCTTGGCGAGCGAGTTCCTCGGGATCGGGCATTGTGTCCTAACTTGGACCAAATTTTTCGCAGTTTATTCGATTCGGTCGCTTTCAGGCAAGGGCGTCATGAAAGGATAAAGGCAAAAGGATGAAGGATAAGACCGTCCTGGGCGTGAAGCGTGTTCGTGACTAGAGCTTCAGTAACTAACCCAGGACTTTTGCCGCGCCCGGCCGCTGTGCTAAGAAATATTCCATGTCGATCCTAAAAGTCACTCGTCTCGGTCATCCGGTTTTGCGCATGGTCACGGAGAAAGTTTCGGCGGCGGACCTCAAATCCACGGCGACGCAGAAATTGATCGACGACATGATCATCACGATGAAAGAATACGACGGCGTCGGTTTGGCGGCGGATCAGGTTTTTGAACCGAAACAGATCGCCGTGCTCGAAGTCGGGGAAAATCCTCGCTATCCCGATAAACCGAAAGTACCGTTGATGGTTCTAGTCAATCCGCAGGTCACACCCTTGTCCGATGAAACCGAAGAAGACTGGGAAGGCTGCCTCAGCATTCCTGACCTGCGCGGCCGCGTGCCACGCTACCAAAGCATTCACGTTCAGGCTCTCGATCGAAAAGGCCACAAGCTCGACTTCGAAGCCCACGGCTTTCACGCGCGCGTGATCCAGCACGAGTTCGATCATTTGAACGGCAAAGTCTATCTCGACCGCATGAAAGACTTCACTACC
>Ga0207707_10005022_pt1 | contig 11621 bp, 10 predicted proteins | sample KBSC83BmetaG_FD_184336 | JGI IMG/M metagenome (GOLD analysis project Ga0207707, IMG submission 184336) | Corn rhizosphere microbial communities from Kellogg Biological Station, Michigan, USA - KBS C8-3B metaG (SPAdes) (version 2) | ecosystem: Host-associated > Plants > Roots > Rhizosphere ... | reverse complement strand
CGCCGATCATGTCCCGGCCGATTCTTCACGAACTCGATCAGCGATTTGCGCTTGCGGCCATCGGCCAGCGGATGTTTCGCGTCCAGCAACGCGCAAATGGTTTTCACCACGTGGATGTTCTCGCGCTCGGAATCGCCGCCGACGTTGTAGGTTTCGCCCACCCTGCCCGCTTCCAGCACGCGGCGAATCGCGCTGCAGTGATCCAGCACGAACAACCAGTCGCGGATGTTCCGGCCGTCGCCGTACACCGGCAGCGGCTCGCCGTTGAGTGCGCGCGCGATGATCAGCGGGATCAATTTTTCCGGAAACTGGTACGGCCCGTAATTGTTGGAGCAATTGGTGGTCAGCACCGGCAACCCATAGGTGTGATGAAACGCGCGCACCAAGTGGTCGCTCGACGCCTTGGATGCCGAGTACGGCGAATTGGGTGCGTAAGGCGTGGTTTCGGTGAACTTGCCGGTTTCGCCCAGCGAGCCATACACCTCGTCGGTGGACACGTGCAGGAAACGGAACGCGTCCTTCGCATCGCCTTCCAGCGCCTTCCAGTAATCGCGCGCACTTTCCAGCAGCGCCAGCGTGCCGACCACGTTGGTCTCGATGAATTCGGCGGGACCGTCGATGGAACGATCGACGTGCGACTCGGCGGCGAAGTTCACCACCGCATCGGGTCGATGTTCGGCCAGCAATTTCGCAACCAGCGCGCGATCGCCGATGTCGCCCTGCACGAACACGTGGCGCGGGTTGCCTGCCAGCGGTTTCAACGTATCGACGTTGCCGGCGTAAGTCAGCTTGTCCAGGTTGACCACGGTCAGGCCATCGGCCACCGCCTGCAGCACGAAATTGCCGCCAATGAATCCGGCACCGCCTGTGACCAGAAGAGTCGTCATCCCTGCCTCGATGCGTCGACAAAGACGCGTATTTTGCCACACACGGGCACTCTGCAACTTTGGCAGGAGGCGCTCCCCGCAACAATGACGTTCGCTCAAACCATTGCCACGCTTGGATTGGCACGCATCGTGCTGCATACCGCGCGGAGCATCTTTCTGGTCAGGAACGGGGGCTCCACGAACGGTCGCGCCGCCAGGCGCGGCCGTTTTTTGTTCGGGTATCCGGATTCCGGTGTGGGATATGGGTCGATTCGCGCCCCCGCCTCCTTTTCGAAAACCGGATTCCACGGTGGGGTGGCGGCTCTTCTACTCCAAGTCTTTTACTCCAGGATCGTCGAAAGCCTCGCCAATACTTCGTCGACGATCACGGAAGGCACGCTTTCCAGCTTCCGAGCATGTCTGGAGCCAAGGTCGATGGCCCGCGGCTGATCACAGCGAACTACCCCGGTCGTTCGTGTACCTGCGCCGGTGAGTGCTACTGCGAATCCGGCTGTGCGTGCAAAGCTTCCACCGCTGGTGATAGGCAGTACGACCGGCGTCTTCGTCATTCGGTTGAACGCTCCCGGCGAGATCACGAGCACGGGCCGCGTTCCGCGTTGTTCGTGGCCCGATGTCGGGTCTAGCGAGACGAGGTAAATATCGCCGCGTTCCATTACAGCAGTTCGCGGCCGACCGGCTTCGCGCCAAGCCATGCCCGGTCTTCGGCCGTTCGCCTGACCTTGGGATGGCACTCAGCAAGCAGTTCGTCGAGCGTGTAGTGCGGTCGCGTCTGTGGCGCGACCACCAGGCGACCGGCATCGACCGCCAAGGCAACCTTGGCGCCAGGCTTCAGGTTCAGGACGTCGAGCAGCGCCGGTGGAACCGCCAGCATGGTCGAGCCGCCGACTCTACGCAGATTGGTGGTGTGCATCTTTGTCTCCATGGTTATACATAAGTATAACCTAATCCGTCACGAACGCCAATTCCCTTCCGCGCCACCCGCACCGCACAGCCGTGAACCAAGCGGCGAGCGCGACTCGATCCTATCCGGGCGCGAAGTTGTGCCACGGCCGCCACGCTGGCGACACCCATACCGAAATCCGGATGCCCTTTTGTTTTCGCTTCAACGGCGCCGCGGGCGATGCGAGCGGCGCAGGGCCTCCAGCTTCTCGGCCAGAATCAGCTTGTCCATGCGCTGCGGCGCTGGCGCAGGATGCGTTCGCGTACAGGCAGAAAATCGGCGGTGTCCGTCCACGCACGCGACAACAACGCCGCGTTCGCCGCGCCGCCGCGCCCGACCAGCCGCAGCCCTTGCAACGCCGACGTCAGCACGACCGGCCCCGCATCACGCAATTCCACAAGGTCCACCGGGCGGCCCGCCACCGCGGCCAAATCCCGAATCAATTGCTGCTTGCGCTGCGGCTCCAGCGGCGCGTTCGCGAATACTGCCACATCCAGATCGCTGTCCGGACGCGCCGTACCCTTGGCCACCGAGCCAAACAACGTGGCAAACACGATATCCGGCTGCGCTGACAGCACGGCCGTCAGCCGGCTCGGCAACCCGGATTGCGTGGCGAAATTGCGCGTCATGCGGCGATTATTGCTGCATGCCGCGATTCCGCCAACGGCGCCATACCCGGTAAACCATTGCCCCCAACGTCTGGCACGCAACCAGCGGGGAACCGCGCGGAGCATCTTTCTGGTCAGGAACGGGGGCTCCACGAACGGTCGCGCCGCCAGGCGCGGCCGTTTTTTGTTTCAGGCCTCGACCGCGGCGCCACTCAGCAGCCCAATGTGAGGCAAATCACAGTTCCCTGAATGGCTGGCACGCGACGTGCTGTAACACTCGGTAACACATCCGGGAACGGGGGTTCCGCAGTCATGCGCATGCACGCGATCCAGCGCGGATTCACGCTGATCGAGCTGATGATCGTGGTCGCGATCATCGCGATCCTTGCCGCCATCGCGATCCCGGCCTACCAGAATTATTTGATTCGGGCAGAAGTATCGGAAGGGATGAGCCTCACGACTGCGGCCAAAGAGTCAGTGTGGGAGTACACCTCGGATCACGGCACGTATCCCACTGACAACAAGCAGGCAGGTGTCGTATCGGCCACGTCCATTTCCGGCAAGTACGTTTCAAAGGTGACTGTCACCAACGGGCAGATTATCGCAACCTTCAATTCCACTGCCAGCAACATCAACATCCACAACGCGACCTTCGTGTTGTCACCGATCACCGCAACAGGCAGCGTCATCTGGACCTGCGGCGGCAGCACGGTACAGCCGCGATACCTTCCTTCGTCGTGCCGCAACTGACGGCAAGCCACGCAACGAACATTGGTTTGTGACTCGCCGACTCCGCACGCCCGCCCCATCGCAAGGGCAGCGTGCCCAACGGGACATGACTCCGGGGCGCCCTCAAAAACCCGGGTGACACAATTCGTCACCTGCCGCGCGACGTCAACAAACGTGAAATTCTCAGTGTAAAAAAATGTGAACCGGTTCCCAGGCCAAGCGGAACAAGACCCGTTAGATTTTCCGCGGGGAAGCAGCCGCGGGGATTGGCACGAAAGCTGCTTCGTTCCACCCGAGCTTCTGGCTCACTGGCCAACTCGCCAGGGGGTTCGCATCAGGGGCTTGCACTTTGGGCATTCCCAACCAGTTGACCAGTTTCCACAAGCACAGAGGAATCCAACATGAAATCCATACAGAAGGGCTTCACCCTGATCGAACTGATGATCGTGGTCGCGATCATCGCGATCCTGGCGGCCATCGCCATTCCGGCCTACCAGAACTACCTGATCCGCGCGCAGGTTTCGGAAGGCGTGACGGTCGCCGGAGGCGCCGAAACCGGGGTTGCTGAGTACTACTCCAACTACGGCACGATGCCTGGCAGCAACCAGTCAGCCGGCCTTCCAGCGACAGCCACGTCGACCTCCGGCAAGTACGTGAAGCAAGTTCAGGTGAGCGCCAACGGCCTGATTACCGCTAAGTTCTACGGCGCCGCTCCTACCAACAAAAACATCTGGGACCAGACGCTCATCCTGTCGCCAGTGACGTCCGGCGGATCGGTGTCCTGGACCTGCACCCAGTCGTCGGTCAATCCGATCTACCTGCCGGCAAGCTGCCGCAAGTAATTCCTGCAAGTTGATTGCAGTATTCGAAGGGCCGCCGTGTGCGGCCCTTCTTTTTGCACGCTCCACCTACTCGGCAAAGACCTAGCCGGCACGAACCGCCCTGGCTCGTCTCTGTTCGCATCCATTCCTCCGCACGAGGCGGCTTTCGTCGATCCAGCTATCGCGTATGCTTCTCCGCCATGAACACCGCGGTTCACGAAACGTGAATTCCCCCGTCGACACGCGTCCGCGACGCGTGTTTGCAATACTGGCGTTCGCGGCAGCCGTCATTGCGCTGCTTGCCGTGACCTGGTGGGTGTACCACCCAGGGCTTTCGGGCGATTTCCTGTTCGATGATTTCGCCAATCTGCCCGTCATCGGCGCGACCGGGCCGGTGGGCAACTGGACCACGTTCTGGCGCTACATCACTTCAGGCGATGCCGACCCAACCGGCCGGCCATTGACGCTGCTGACGTTCCTGATCGACGCCCGCAACTGGCCGGCCAGCCCGTATCCGTTCAAGGTCACCAACGTCATCTTGCATTTGATCAACGGTGCGTTGCTGGCGTGGGTGTTGTGGAAATTGGGCAAGATGCTGCTTGCCTCTCCCCTCGGGAGAAGGGCTTCGGGTGAGGGTGCGAATCCGCGCGGTCTGTTGGGTTCGCGCGAAGCCGAACCCTCACCCGGCGCTCTGCGCCACCCTCTCCCGGAGGGAGAGGGACTCAAGCGTACCAAGCTGGATGGCCGCGGCGTAGCCATTGCCGCGCTGTTCGGCGCGGGCGCATGGCTGCTGCATCCGCTGTTCGTCTCAACGACGCTGTATATCGTGCAGCGCGAGGCGATGCTGCCCGCAACTTTCGTGTTGCTAGGCATGCTGGGCTGGATGGCTTCACGCGAGGCACTCGCCCGCGGCCATGTCAAACGCGCGCTGGCCGGCATGGCGTTGTCGGCATGGGGCTGCACCGCGCTGGCGGTGTTGTGCAAAGCCAACGGCGCGTTGTTCCCGCTGTTGCTGCTGTTGGCCGAATGGATCGTGCTTTCGCGCACGCCCATGCCATCCGCGCGTGCCCGGCGCTGGCACCGCCGCGCGGTTGCGGTATTCCTGATCCTGCCCGGCGCGATGGTCGCCGCGTATCTGTTGTACCTCCTGCCGCACTCGCTTTCGGCACCGGTCGAAGCTCGCGGCTGGAGCGTGGGTCAACGCCTGCTGACCGAACCGCGCGTGCTGGTCGATTACCTGCGCCTGTTGTTCATTCCGCACGCGCATTCAAGTGGATTGTTCAACGACGCTTTCCCGATCTCGATCGATTGGTGGCATCCGGGCTCGACCATTCCCTGTGTCGTGCTGATCCTCGCACTGTTTGCGACCAGTTTCGCGCTGCGCAAGAAATACCCCGTGATCGCGCTGGCGCTGCTGTTCTACTTCGCGGCGCAGTTGATGGAATCCGGCTGGATTCCGCTGGAACTGTATTTCGAGCACCGCAATTACCTGCCGGCGATGCTGCTGTTCTGGCCGATCGGTTTGGCGCTGGGCAGACCCGGAACAATGCGTTTTCTGAAGGTTATGGCTGCTGCCGCGGTGCTCGTGGCTCTGGCGGTTCTGACCGCGCAACGCGCAACGTTGTGGGGCGAAGGTTTCAGGCAAGCGCAGGTGTGGGCGGCGATCAATCCGGATTCTGCGCGCGCGCAAACCAACGCCGCGCTGTACGACATGCAACACGACCGACCGCGTTTGGCGGCGGCACGATTGCGGTTGTCGATGCCACGGCATCTCGATGACATCCAGGCGCCGATCAATCTGATCGGGGCGGAATGCAAATTGGGCGGGGTGCACCCCGCAACCCTGGCAGCAGCGGAAAACGGACTTGAACATACCCGCGTCGGCGGCGAGGTCGCATTCAAATGGTTCAACGACGCACTCGAGATGGCGAGCAAGCATGCGTGCAGCGGCCTCGACTTCGCTGCACTGCAAGCGACGCTGGACGCAGCGCGACGCAACCCGTATTGGAAGAACCAACCGGGCCGCCAGCAAGACCTCGATCATCTGCAGGGCGAATTGGATCTTGCGGAAGGCCAACTCGCGGCCACACTGACCGCATTCAATCGCGCGCTGGCCGCTTCACCGAATCCGGGCTCTGCACTGCAGCAGGCCGCATACTTGGGCTCGCACGGTTACCCGCAGCTCGGGCTTACGCACCTCGATTACTTCGCTACGCTCCCGGCCGGCCCGAAACCGGGCATCGGGATGCCGCGCATCCACGCGTGGGTGTTGCGCAAACAGGGTTGGTGGCCTGAAGAAACAGCGTACCTTCGCAAGAATCTGGAGGAAGACGCAGCAGCAAGGGCGGCAGTGACCCCGCACCGCGTCGACGCCGGTCCATCGACCACCAAACCCTAATGCACCGCAGGTCGCGACGGACGCCGGCTACCATTCCCGCCTGTACATCGGAACCCGCCAATGCACTTGCCTGATCGTGTTCGACCAATCCTGCCGTGGCTGCTGCTGATCGCGGCGGTAATCGCGAGCGTCGTTGTGTATTGGCCGGGCGTGACTGGCGGTTGGGTATTCGATGATTACCCGAACATCGTGGACAACGCCGCCATTCACATCACGGCGGGTCATTCGACAATGGCCGCGTGGGTGAACGCGGCGATCTCGTCGCCCGCGAGTTTCCTGCACCGACCGTTGGCGTCGATCACGTTCGCACTGAACTGGATGACGGGCGGCGGCAATCCGTGGCCATTCAAGGTCACCAACATCGTCATTCATTTGATCAACGGCGTGCTGGTGTTTTGCATGCTGCGGGCATTGTTGCGATTGCTGGCATTGCGTCAACGCGTACTTCTCCCCTCTCCCATCGGGAGAGGGGCTGGGGGTGAGGGTCCGGTTCTCGCGCCAAATTCAATCACGCGCGGAGCCGAACCCTCACCCGCCCCTTCGGGGCACCCTCTCCCAAAGGGAGAGGGGTTTGCCTATGGCATCGACGAATCCGCCGCCACGCGCCTTGCGCTCATCGTCAGTGCCGCCTGGATGCTCCTGCCGATCAATCTGCTCGCAGTGCTGTACGTCGTGCAGCGGATGGAAAGTCTGTGCCAGGTGCTCGTGTTGGCCGGTTTGTGGGTTTATCTTCATGGCCGCTGGATGATGTTGACGGCAGGAGATGCTCGACGTGATAAACACGGCTTTGCGCTGGCCGTTTCGGGCATCGTATTCGGCACCGTGCTGGGACTGACGTCGAAAGAAACTGCAGTATTGCTGCCGGTGTTCGCGTTCCTGGCGGAATGGATCGTCGTCGGCTTCGGGCGCAACCCACATCCGCGTAAAGCCCAACCGCTGGTTATCCCGGGGCCGCCAGAAGGGCAAAACCCGGATTCGGTTGTTTCAAGTGCCGGCGACTCCGAAGAAGCCGATTCCGGATCACCGCTGCGCGGTGTCCGGAATGACGAGACGGGGGTACGACGCGGTGCCCGGAACGACGGGGCCGCGCGCGGCGACCTGCGCATCTGGACGCTGTTCACGGTCACGCTGTTCGTGCCGGCGGTGCTGGGGTTTGCATGGCTGCTGCGCGGCGCGTTGCGTGCCGCGTCATGGTCGGGGCGCGACTTCACACTGGGGCAGCGGCTCCTGACCGAGCCACGAGTGCTGGTGGATTACCTGCACTGGACGCTGTTGCCCAATCCGATGGTGCTCAGCCTGTATCACGACGAGATCGTGACATCGACGGGCCTGCTGACGCCATGGACCACGCTTGGCGCGATGCTGCTGCTGGCAGCCTTGATCGCGGTGGCTGTTTGGCTGCGCAAGCGGCGGCCACTGGTCTCGCTGGGCATCGGCTGGTTCTTTGCCGCGCAGTTACTGACTGCCACCGTCATTCCGCTGGAACTCGTTTACGAACAGCGTATGTATTTCGCGTCGATCGGCGTGTTGCTGGCGGCGGGCGCATTGCTGCTGGGTCTGCGCTGGAAGATTGCGCTGCCGATCCTGCGCGGGTTCATCGTCCTGGTTGCGCTGCTGTGGTTCTCGGTAGCCACCAACCTGCGCGCCCAGGAATGGTCGAACCCGTTGCGACTCGCCATCGCGGAGGCCAACCGACACCCGGAATCCGCGCGCGCGGTGTACGAAGCGGGGCGCCTGCTGTTGATTGCTTCGAACTATCAGCCCGGCAAGGCACTGGACGAGTCCTGGAAGTATCTGCGCCAAGCGGCCGCGATACCGGGCTCGTCCGCACTGGCCGACCAGGCCATGATCATGATTGCCGATCATCACCAGCAAGGCGCCGACGCCGAGTACTGGAATTCGATGGTGCGCAAATTGCGCGACCAGCCGACACGACAGGAAGACATCTCCGCACTGGTCTCGCTGACCAACTGCTACGACGCCAACATTTGCAAGTTCGACATCGCGCAACTGACACGCGCCTACAAGGCAGCGTTGTCTCGCCCGCATCCCATTCCTCGATTGGATGGCGCGTATGCCGATTTCCAGCGGGACATCCTGCACGATGACACGCAGGCAACGGAGTACTTGGCACTTGCGGTCGCGGGAGATCCGGGCGAATCCGCGTACCGAATTGATTTGGCAGCGCTATACGCGCGCAACGGCCAGACCGAAAAGGCATTAGAGCAGATTGATGCGCTGCGGCGCATGAACCTGGCGGGTCGGCTCGACGGACAGATTGCGACGCTGGAGCGGCTGGCGGAACAAGGAAAAACCATGCACTGATCTATCCATTTGACAAGACAAGTGCTTCCGAGCATCATGATGCTTTATCCATGATGCATCAACCATCATGCGTACAACCATCACCCTCGAACCCGACGTGGAAGCGCTGCTGAAGCAGTCGATGCGCAAACGCGGCATCACCTTCAAGGATGCCGTCAACGAAGCCGTACGCGCAGGTTTGGCCAATCCCGTGGAAAACGTACCGCCATTCAAACAGCGCTCGTTCCACATGGGCGTACCACTTGTCGACCTGACCAAGGCACTGGCGCTCGCGGACGAACTGGATGACATCGCCCACGGTTGGCTGCCACGGAAGTGAAAACGCCAGACGTAAATGTGCTGGTGTACGCCGTAAATCTTGACGCCCCGCAATACGCGCCAGCTATCCGCTGGCTTGAAGAAGCGTTTCGCGACGCGTCCGGCATTGCGTTCACGTGGCATGCCCTGGCGGGGTTCCTGCGCTTGAGCACGCAAGGCCGGATTGTCCGCAACGCATTACCGCTGGACACGGCTTTGGGCGTCGTGGATGAATGGCTTGCGCACCCGCACGCACGGATCATTGGTCCCACGGAACGTCACGCGCCCTTGCTTGCGCGCCTGCTGATCGGCGCCGGGCGCGGCGGCAACCTGGTCAGCGATGCACGCTTGGCCGCCATCGCCATCGAGCACGGCGCGGTGCTTGGCACGTTCGATCGCGACTTCGAGCAGTTCGCCGGATTGCGCCTCGACTGGCTGCGGGGCGACGCGGTGCACGAGCTCTGACCCGCATCACCATCTTGTCCGTCAGAACAGCATCCAATGGGCACAAACGATCACCCCTTCCTCATCTTCGGCTCGCCGCAGATCGAACAAGCCGAGATCGATGAAGTCGTCGCGTGCATGGAATCGGCGTGGCTCGGCACTGGGCCGCGCGTTGCGCAATTCGAGCGCGATTTCGCGGCGTATCAGGGCCTGCAACCGTCACAGGTCGCCGCCGTGAATTCATGCACAGCGGCGCTGCACGTCAGCATGGTGGCGGCCAACCTCGAGCCCGCCAGCGAGGTCATCACCACCCCGATGACGTTCTGCGCGTCGGTGAACGCGATCATCCATGCCGGCTTGACACCAGTGCTTGCGGACGTCGATGCTGCCACGCAATGCATCGACCCGGCCGCAATCGAGGCCGCGGTCACGCCACGCACCCGCGCGATCCTGCCGGTGCACTTCGCGGGAAGACCTTGCGAGATGGACCCGATCATGGAGATTGCGCGCAAGCACGACCTCAAAGTGATCGAGGATTGCGCGCACGCCATCGAGACCACGTATCACGGTCGAAAGGCAGGCACTTTCGGCGACTTCGGGTGTTTCAGCTTTTACGCCACCAAGAACGTCGTCACCGGCGAAGGCGGGATGATCACCGGCCGCGACGAGGCGCGCATTGCGCGCGCGAAGGTGCTGGCGCTGCACGGCATGAGCAAGGACGCGTGGCATCGTTTCGGCGACCAAGGCTACAAGCACTACCAGGTGGTTGAGGCCGGATTCAAATACAACATGATGGATTTGCAGGCCGCGATCGGCATCCACCAGCTGGCGCGCGTCGAGCGCAACTGGAAACGCCGCGAATCGGTGTGGAACCGGTACACGGACGCGTTCAAGGACCTGCCGATCGACCAGCCCGCGCCGCCTGAGCCGGAGACGAAACACGCCCACCACCTGTTCACCATCATGGTGGAAAAGGCGCGCTGCGGCATCTCGCGCGATGCCTTCCTCGATGCCATGAACGCACGACGCATCGGCACCGGCGTGCATTATCTTTCCGTGCCGGAGCATCCTTTCTACCAGAAGCGCTTTGATTGGAAGCCTGAGCAATGGCCCAACGCCATGCGACTCGGTCGCCAAACCGTCAGCCTGCCTTTGTCGCCCAAACTTACCGACACGGACGTTGAGCGTGTGATCGAAGCCGTGCGAGCACTGGTCCGCCCGTAATTGGGCGAAAGACCGCTTGTTGTTGCACGCCCCTCGCCTCAATCGGCGATTACTCAAGCTGGTAGCCGCCAAGAGCACCTGCCAAGGCAACACCGTCGCTATCATGCCCGTCACACGTTTCACTCGGCGCATTCCTCACGCTTCGCCAAGCTAAAATCTGGCCACTTCGCCCGTTCTTCCAAAGGACTCACCAAAGATGAAGGCAGTCATCCTGGCTGGCGGTCTCGGCACGCGGATCAGCGAAGAAACCTCGGTGCGCCCGAAACCCATGGTCGAGATCGGTGGCATGCCGATGCTCTGGCACATCCTCAAGATCTATTCGCACTACGGCGTCGATGACTTCGTCATATGCCTTGGTTACAAGGGCTACATGATCAAGGAGTATTTCGCCAACTATTTCCTGCACATGTCCGACGTCACCTTCGACATGACGACGAACAAGCTGGAAGTGCATCAGAAGCATGCCGAGCCGTGGCGCGTCACGCTGGTCGATACGGGCGACAACACGCAAACGGGCGGCCGCCTGAGGCGTGTGCGGGATTACCTCGACAACGAGACATTTTTCTTTACCTACGGCGACGGCGTCGCCGACATCGATATCGGCGTCGAACTCACCTTCCATCGCGAGAAGGGAACGCTGGCAACCATGTGCGCCGCGCAACCGCCCGGGCGTTTCGGCGCCATAGACATCAAGGATCACCGCATCACGCGTTTCGAGGAAAAGCCCGCCGGCGACGGCACCTGGATCAACGGCGGATTCTTTGTCCTCGAACCCCGCGCGCTCGAATACATCGAGGGCGACTCGACGATCTGGGAACGCGAGCCGCTGGAGCGTCTGGCGCGCGACGAGCAGCTATCCGCCTACACGCATCGCGGCTTCTGGCAGCCAATGGACACCCTGCGCGACAAGGTCAAACTGGAAGAACTGTGGCAATCCGGCCGCGCGCC
>Ga0207707_10005019_pt1 | contig 11624 bp, 10 predicted proteins | sample KBSC83BmetaG_FD_184336 | JGI IMG/M metagenome (GOLD analysis project Ga0207707, IMG submission 184336) | Corn rhizosphere microbial communities from Kellogg Biological Station, Michigan, USA - KBS C8-3B metaG (SPAdes) (version 2) | ecosystem: Host-associated > Plants > Roots > Rhizosphere ... | reverse complement strand
ATCTGAGCGTTGATTCTAGGAAGCGTGTCGCTTCTTGGATCTGTTCAAGAGGGAACGTGCGTGCGATGACGGGCTTCGGTTGTCCAGAAGCGAGACCGCTGGTAATGAAATCTTTTGCCCAGTACTGTGAACAGAGGAAACGGTGTCGGCTCAGATCGCGCCATATTCGAGCAAAATGCCGCCTCGCGCCATGCTGTTGGTGAGGAAGATGAAGGATGGACCACCGACTGGATCGAACACAACGCGCGCGCCGACGCCCCGAGTGATCTCCCTTACTCGTGCGACGAGATTTTCCTCGTTCGTCACGACAACATGAGCGGCTCCGTGGTCCATAAGTGCTTGCTTCCTGGCTCGGGTGCGAGTGGTTGCAATGACTGTCGCGCCTACAGTTTTTGCAATTTGGAACGCGGCGATACCGACACTGCTTGAGGCCGCTGTGACGATGACGAAGTCTCCCGCGGTGAGCTTGGCCTGCTCAATGAGGGCGCCCCACGCAGTGAATATTCCGCGGATGTTTGACGAGGTTGCGAGCGGGCACATTGGCCAATTCTCCATATGTGCCCCACCGGGCTACATCCGTTGGCGGAATTAAACTGACAACATCGCCTTTCTTGAATCTGGCGATGGATGTACGGACCGTTTGGACGATACCGGCAGCCTCGAACCCGAGGCGGTTGGGAAATTGAGCCTCTTGCATATAAGCGTGCGTGCGAAACATGACCCCCGCTCGATTCAAGCCGATGCGCTTTACATCGATCTGGACTTCGTCGGCAGCTGGCGGCGAAACATCCAGGCTCTCGATTTTCAGGACGCTTGCATCACCATATTCGCGGAAGCGAACGATGCGTGCCATCATTTCTCCTCTATTTCCGTTTTGCAATCTTCGTACATGCAACACGCAGAGTTTCCCAGTTGTCTGCGATTCTCCTTCACCAGGAACAAGCTGGAGAAATCGCGAAAACCCAGCTCCTCTGCGCGCGCATGCCTCTGCCACGATCGGAACAGAAACCGTGGCAAACCTCGTCAAAGTTAGGCGGCTGCAGCTTCGCGCGTGTTTGTCTTTATTGTGCGGTCGAGAAACTCATGCATCAACGACCCAATCCGATCTCCTTGTTCTTCCAACGCGAAATGGCCCGTATCGAAAAGATAGAGCTCCGCGCTGGGGATATCTCTTTTTAAGAGTTCAGCACCCTCCACCGTAAAGATTCCGTCGTTTTTGCCCCAAGTGATCAGCGTGGGCGGCTGTTGTTTGCGGAAATACTCCTGCCAGTCGGCAAAGACATCCAGATCCCTTTTTGCATTGTAGAGGATTGAAAGTTGGATTTCCTTGTTGCCCGGTCGGTCCTGATAAGCCTGGTCAATCACCCAATTGTCCGGGCTGATCTTCGATGGATCGCTGACACCATGCAGATAGTGCCATTTGGTTCCTTCAATCGTCAAAAGCCAGTCGCGTAGAATTTGAGCATTCTTTTCGCTCCGATCTTGCCAATAGTCAACTAATCCCTTTGCGAACTCCTTATTTAGAGCTTCCACATGGGCGCTGCCGTTTTGGACGATCATAGCGATCAGTCGTTCGGGATGCCTGACAGCTAACCGGAAGCCAACCGATGCACCTATGTCCGAGAGGTACAGCGCATAGGAAGAAAGATTCAGCTTGTCGGTAAAGGTTTCGGTCACAGCCGCTAACCGTTCGAAAGAATAGTCGAAATCGTTGACCGGTGGTGCTGAGCTTTCGCCATATCCAGGGAAGTCTGGGGCGACGACATGATATTTATCCGCAAGCATGGGAATCAGGTTGCGGAACATATGAGAAGACGAGGGAAAGCCGTGCAAGAGCAAAACGGTGGGAGCATCTCGGGGACCGGCTTCGCGATAGAAGATTTCCAGGTCCTCCACATTAAGCGTGCGATAAAAAACGGTCGGTGTAACAGATTTGCACTCGGGCGTCATAGATATCTCCTTGGGAAAGTCCGCAATAATCTGTTGCGGATATGGCCGACTTGCGCGAGGCATCGAGGCACTCGCTCAAATTCGGTCTGGAATCGCTTTCTTATTTACGAAGTCAAAAAAGTCTTCTCATGTCGGCGCGGAAGCCTCCAGTTAGGCCGAATGAAATGGCAGGTGTAACCGTTAGGATAGTGCTCTAAATAGTCCTGATGTTCCGGCTCGGCTTCCCAAAAAGCACCGGCGGGCGCAACTTCAGTCACCACTTTGCCAGGCCAAATCCCCGACGCGTTTACATCAGCGATGGTGTCACTTGCAGTTCGTTTCTGTTCGTCGCTTGTGTAGAAGATGGCGGAACGATAGCTTGTTCCCCTGTCGTTGCCCTGGCGATTCAGTGTGGTCGGATCATGAATCTGGAAGAAGAACTCGAGCAGCGCCCTGTAACTGAGCTTGTCAGGATCGAATATGATTTCAATTGCCTCGGCATGAGCGCCGTGGTTGCGGTAGGTCGCATTGGGTACGTCGCCACCCGAATAGCCGACGCGTGTCGAAATCACCCCGGGGTAGCGGCGCAGCAGGTCCTGCATGCCCCAAAAGCAACCGCCTGCAACAATTGCGCGTTCGGTAGATGTGCTCATGTTACTTCTCCTTTTCTTCAGTCTCGAATAGCTTACGATAGGTGCCATAGCCCTCGCTCTCGAGTTCATCGAAATGAATGAACCGCAGCGAGGCTGAGTTAATGCAATAGCGGAGTCCACCTTCCGTGCGTGGGCCATCGGGAAACAAGTGCCCAAGATGACTGTCGCCATTGCTTGACCGAACTTCTGTCCGCGTCATGCCGTGGCTGATATCAGTGTTCTCTACAACATTGTCACGCTCGATCGGTTTAGTGAAACTCGGCCAGCCTGTATGGCTGTCAAATTTATTGATCGAAGCGAACAGTGGTTCGCCAGACACCACGTCCACATAAATGCCAGGCTCTTTGTTGTCCCAATAGGCGTTGTCAAAGGGGCGCTCAGTCCCATTAGTTTGAGTAATGCGGTATTGCTCGGGAGAGAGGCGAGATACCGCGTCGGGATTCTTGTTGTATGTCGGCATATGTGTTCCTGTTTTTCGGAGGACTCTGACTGCGGCATGCACTCTAAACCTAGGGCCAAGATCAGCGATCCTACGGCATCCCACATTGAATAATATGATTGAAGCGTTACCTTCTTAATGCAGCCGATCGATCCGGACAGCGCTGGCCGGCCGCGTGTATCAATTCGCGCGTGTCGCTCACGGATGAACGCAGATGATCGTCTTTCCCTTGGTCCGTTCGGTTGGGTTGAAGGCGGCGACGGCATCGTCGAGGGCAGCCACCTTGCCGATGTTTGTCCGCAACCGACCATCCCGCACCCGCTGGACGACTTCACTCAATTGGGCGCGATCTGGTACGACGACGAAGTCAATAGTCAGGCCGCCAGCGGGCCGCGCCTCAGTCGGGCCGGCAATTGTCACCAGCGTTCCTCCGGCGCGAATCACGCTCACAGACCGCTTCGCGATGTCGCCGCCGAGGACATCGAAAACCAGATCGACCGCGGCGACACCTTCTAAGGCGCCGTTATCGAGGTCGACGAACTCCTGTGCGCCGAAGTCGAGAGCCGTCTGACGGCCGGCAGTGCGCCCGGTGCCGACGACGTACGCGCCGGCCTCGCGTGCTAGCTGGGTCGCCATCGAACCGACTACGCCGGCCGCACCGTGCACGAGGACCCGCTGCCCCGCACGAAGGCGGCCGTGCTCGAATAGCCCCTGCCACGCGGTCAGGCCGGGCATTACGAGGGCCGCACCCACGGTAAAGTCAACGTCGCCCGGCAACGGTGCGAGGTTGCGTGCCTCGACGGCTACATACTCGGCAAGCGTGCCGTCGCGAGTCCAGTCCGTGAGGCCGAACACTCGCTGTCCCACCGACAGCCCCGTCGTTCCATAGTTGAGGGCGCTGACCACTCCGGCCAGTTCGTGGCCGGGGATCGACGGCGTCCGGTCACGACCGAGACGGTCGATCCAGGTCGAGGGCCACGACAGTTCATCCCCGGTAAATCCCGAGGCATGAACCTGAACAACGACATCGCCGTAGTTCGCGCCCGACAGGGCGTGTCCGTCCTGCGGCTTGGGCCGCTCCATCAACTTCATACCGGCCGTTCCCGCAGCCTCATCCGTCACCACAATCGCCTTCATTGGTCACCTCCCTTTGTCGAGTTCTTGCCTGTAAGGCAGCCGCTTCGTCCGTTGTCCCTGGACGAGCTATCGGACAGAAACGGATGGATCAAAATCTTGGCCTCACCCCCGCCGATGCGAAATGTGGAGTGGCCGTGCCATATCTGTTTCATAGGAATTGTCTCCCCGGTAATGTGTCTGTTTAGTGGAAATGTAAGTTGTCTCCTCAGCTGCCTAACTTTCTCTCACCTAGCATTCCGCCCCTTCTCTTTACACTCAAAGCCACAGTCATTATTCCAGACTCGGAAGATCTCTCGGACATCGAGAGATCACCCCGAAAGGCGGGATTGCTTGGCCAGAGGAAAGTTGATGACCAGCAGAGCAGAGCTCGTCAATAGGCAAAAGGCATCCCATCGTGGTTTGTGACTGGAGAGAGGCTTCGGAGCTTAAGATCCCGAGCGCGAGGATTATCTGTGGTATGCGAGAGTTCATACATTCTTCCTCCTGCTTGAGCGATTGGTTCCGGCATCTCGGGCTTCGGCCCCAGTTCCCAGTGAATGTCGCGGCAGGTCGCTTCATCTCCGAGTAACTGCACGAACATCGCCATATCTATTCTCGATTCAAATCCAGCGACAGCAAAGAAAGGAAGGTAGTTCATTGGCTGATATGTGCGGATGATCGAAATCTGGACCGCGAGTGGGTCAACCGCAGTCAATGTGTTGTCATTCGAGACGTCATAATGACGCGAAGATGTCTGCGGCTCATGAGCTAGGTCAAGCGCTCTGGAACAGTCTACCTTTAGCAAACTGAACCCGCCGGTTGCAAAAGAGCAGGTTATGGAATTACGCGGCTTAGCTACCTGCTCGTGGAGAAGTGAGAGTGTTGCGGCTGCTCTACGTGGGGGCTACTCATTCTCATTTGGAGAAATGGGTCGCCTCGTGCAGTGTTTCTCCCATCCGAATTTCTGTTGTCATCGCTTGTTGAGAATTTGCATCTCTTCTCATAGAACGCCAGCCAAGCTAATACGGTGCAATGAGGACCCCGAATGAGCACAAAAAGTATGTCGCGCCCGGATTCCGCAAAGGTTTTCCCGTTGACGCCGAAGGCACCGAACATTCCGAAACTTCTCGAGCAATATGGAACGGCGGAGATTGCATTTGCCGGAACCCAAGATGCGCTCTACGACCGACACCTGGTTTTTGACCGGGCCATCGACCCCAAGGTCTCGAGCGCCCGCGAGCGCTTCGAAGCCGTTTCCCATGCCGTCCGTGACGTTCTAGCCCAGCGCTGGGTGAAAACCAAGAAGACCTACGAGCAGCAGAATGCCAAGCGCATTTACTACCTTTCCATGGAATACCTTTTGGGACGTTCGCTCAGCAATAACATTAGGAACCTTCTGCTTGATCCTGTCGTGAAGGAGGTGATCGAAAAGAAAGATATCGACTGGCTGGAGTTAATCGAGCAGGAGCCGGATGCAGGACTGGGAAACGGAGGCCTGGGCCGTCTTGCGGCTTGTTTCCTCGACTCGATGGCCACGATGGAACTGCCTGGGACGGGCTATGGTCTGCGCTACGAATATGGAATGTTTCGGCAGTCGTTTGTGAACGGCTGGCAGCAGGAGAACCCCGACAACTGGCTTCGCGACGGCGATCCATGGGAGATCAGCCGCCGTCACGAGAAAGTAGATATCAAGCTGAACGTCACGTTCAAACTGCGGGACGGGCGAGTCGAGGTGATAGCGGGCCATCCATCGACCCTGTTCGGTATTCCTTTTGACCGGCCGGTCGTAGGTTATGGAGGGAAAACCATCAACACGCTCCGCCTGTGGGCGGCGGCGGCGGCAGACTTCTTTGATCTTCAGGAATTTGGCACGGGAGATTTCGTGGGGGCGCTGGGCGCTACACTCGAAGCCGAATCGCTGACCCGAGTGCTCTATCCCGATGACTCGACAACCGCTGGGCAACAGTTGCGCTTTGTGCAGGAGTATTTTCTGGTCGCTTGTTCTCTGGCAGATTTGATCCGCCGGTTTCTCCGGCACAACAGCGATTGGGGAAACTTGCCGAAAAAAGCCGCCATTCAGCTCAATGATACGCATCCTTCCATGGCAGTTGCAGAACTGATGCGCATTCTGCTGGATGTTGCGCACCTGGGCTGGGATGAAGCTTGGGATCTGACCACCAAGACTTTGGCCTACACCAACCACACGTTGCTGCCCGAGGCGCTCGAGAGGTGGCCGGTGGCATGGTTTGAAACACTCCTCCCCCGCCAGCTTGAGATCATCTACGAGGTCAACCGCCGCCTGCTCGATGAAGTTCGGATGCGCTTTCCGAACGATGAAGGGCGGGTCCAACGCGTCAGCCTCGTGGAAGAAGGTAATGCACGCAAGATTCGGATGGCCAATCTCGCCATTGTCGGTTCGCATAGTACCAATGGCGTTGCGGCCGTTCATTCAAAATTGTTGCGGACGACAACCGTGAAGGAGCTGGCGGAGACATTTCCTGAGCGTTTCAACAATAAGACCAACGGCGTCACGCCACGCCGCTGGCTACTCCAGTCAAACCCCAGCCTGGCTCGAGTGATTACAGCTGCGATTGGCGAGGGGTGGATCACCGACTTGAACCAACTCCGTGATCTCAAGCCGTTGGCCCGAGATTCTGCCTTTCGGCAAGCGTTCCTAGCGGCAAAGCGCGAAGCGAAGGTGCGCTTCGCCGACTGGCTCAAGGCTACGTCTGGCCACATTGTGGATCCCGATACGATCTTCGACAGCCAGATCAAGCGCATTCACGAATATAAGCGGCAACTGCTGAATGCGCTGCGCATCATTGTCGTTTACAACCGGTTGCGTGAGAATCCAGATCTGGATATGGTGCCGCGCACGTTCTTTTTCGCAGGAAAAGCGGCGCCAGGCTACCGGCTGGCAAAAACGATCATCAAGTTCATCAATAATCTGGCGGGCACGATCGACAATGATCCCGTTGTGGGTGGCCGGATGAAAATCGTCTTTCTGCCTGAGTACAACGTGTCGCTCGCCGAAAGGCTCATTCCCGCCAGTGATGTTTCGAATCAAATTTCTACCGCCGGGTATGAGGCCAGTGGAACCAGCAACATGAAATTCATGATGAACGGCGCGCTCACTGTCGGGACAAGGGACGGAGCGACGATCGAAATGGCAGAAGAGGCCGGAGAAGAAAACCTCTTCCTGTTCGGACTCACTGTGGAACAGGTTGAAAATAGCCGCTCCTGGTACAGTCCGGAGTGGCACTATGAACACGAGCCCGAGACTCGCGCTGTCATCGACCTTATTTCCTCTGACTACTTCAGCCGCTCTGAGCCAGGAGCCTTCGAACCGTTGCGAGAGACGCTTTTGTTGTTCGGCGACCGTTATAGGCACCTGGCTGATCTGAAGTCCTACGTTGAAGCACAGGAACGGTTAGGCGCACTGTATCGCGATCCCGGAGCGTGGGCGCAAAAGGCGATCCTGAACGTTGCGAGTTCAGGGAAATTCTCTGCCGACCGCACGATTCACGAATACACAACCGAGATTTGGAAGGTGGAACCATGTCCCATACCCTAGAAACACAGCCTGAGACAACGGATCGAGAGGCACCGGTTTCGCCACTCGCAGGCAAGCCTGCGCCCAGGGAGATGCTGATCGATGTTGCGCGCATGGAAAAAGAGTACTTCGAACAGAAGCCCGATGTAGGCGATACCAATCAACTGGTGAGCTTCGGGACGAGCGGGCACCGCGGGTCTCCTCTCCATGGCACCTTTAACCAAGCGCACATTCTCGCAATCACACAGGCAATCTGCGAGTACCGTCGAATGCAAGCCATCGACGGGCCTCTCTGCCTGGGGAAGGATACGCATGCCGTGTCTGCGCCGGCCCAGCGCACTGCCCTCGAAGTGCTCGCGGCGAATGGGGTTGACACGATCATTCAGGAAAATGACGGTGTAACGCCGACCCCTGTCATCTCGCGCGCCATCCTAGCGTACAACCGTGGTCGCAAGAATCACTTCGCTGACGGCATCGTCGTCACACCATCGCACAACCCTCCCGAGGACGGTGGTTTCAAGTACAACCCTCCCAACGGTGGTCCAGCCGATACAGAAGTCACGGACTGGGTGCAGAATCGTGCGAACGAACTGCTGCGCGCGAGAAATGCCGGAGTCAAACGCGTGCCATTTGAAAAAGCGATTCGAGCGGCGACCACGCGTCAGGACGATTTTGTTCTCCCGTATGTTCGCGATCTCAGCAACGTCATCGACATCGACGCCATTCGCGGCGGCCATCTCAAGCTGGGCGTAGACCCTCTTGGTGGGGCATCGCTTCCGTATTGGGATCCGATTGACTCGATTCATGGATTGAACGTTCAGGTCGTCAACCGAACCATCGACCCAACTTTTTCGTTCATGACTGTCGACCACGACGGGAAAATCCGCATGGATTGCTCCAGCCCCTATGCGATGGCGAGGCTGGTGCGCTTGAAAGATCAGTATCAGGTCGCGTTCGGCAACGACACCGACGCCGACCGCCACGGAATTGTCACTCCTGTGGCCGGCCTGATGAACCCGAACCACTATCTCGCCGTCGCCATTCGTTATCTCGTGACGCATCGGCCCGAATGGCGTCCGATCATTGCGGTTGGAAAAACCGTGGTGAGCAGCAGCATGATTGACCGTGTGGTACAAAAACTCGGCCGTGAGTTGCGTGAAGTCCCGGTTGGGTTCAAGTGGTTTGTGTCGGGCCTCATCGACGGCTCCTGCTGCTTTGGAGGAGAAGAGAGCGCAGGAGCAAGCTTTCTTCGCCGAGATGGGACGGTGTGGTCCACTGACAAGGATGGGCTGATCATGGTCCTGCTCGCCGCCGAGATTGCGGCCCGAACAGGCAAGGATCCTGACCAGCACTACCAGGAAATCACGGCAGAGTTCGGCACCCCCTATTTCACACGCATCGACGCACCCGCGACTCCTGAGCAAAAGCGAAAACTTTCCGCGCTCACTCCGGACTCAGTGAAGGAGTCGAGATTGGCAGGCGAGTCGATTATCGCCAAGCTCACTCGGGCACCGGGCAATCAAGCTCCCATCGGCGGACTGAAAGTCGTCACGAAAAACGGCTGGTTTGCGGCCCGCCCCTCCGGGACCGAAAACATCTACAAGATCTACGCGGAGAGCTTCCAAAGCGCGTCGCATCTCCATGAAATCCTAGGCGAGGCCGAGCTGATCGTAAACAACGCTCTCGATCACGGAGATCTGGGTTCCGGAGGTCAGCGGTGAGCGGTGACGGGGGCAGTGGCAACGTTCCACCATTTCCGCCTGGCTACCGTGCTTCGGGAGTACTCTTGCATGTTACGTCGCTGCCGTCGCCGTATGGCATCGGCGATCTGGGATCGGCGGCGTTTTCCTGGATCGATCGTCTTCACACCGCGGGCCAGCGATGGTGGCAGGTGCTGCCGCTTGGTCCTACGGGTTACGGAGATTCTCCTTATCAGTCGATGTCCTCGTTCGCGGGCAATCCTGCGCTGATCAGTCCCGATTCTCTGATCTCGGACGGACTGTTAAGGATGGCGGATTGCCAAACTGAGTTCCCGCCTCACATTGTCGATTACGATGTCGTGATTCCGTTCAAGACCCGTCTCGTCGAAACAGCCTGGGCAAATTTCAAAGCGGGGGCACGCAAGGATTTGCGCTCAGCCTACGACGAGTTCCGCTCACAACAGGAGCACTGGCTCGATGATTACGCTCTCTTCGAGGCGCTGAAGACCAGATATCAGGGGAAGCATTATCTTGAGTGGCCGGAAGAGATCGTCGAGCGCGGGAGCGACGCTCTGACAAAGGCCCAAGGAGAATTGGCAGACTCAATCGACCAGGTCTCGTTCGCACAGTTTCTTCTATTCCGCCAGACCGATCAGCTCAAGAAGTATGCCCACTCCAAAGACGTGAGACTGATCGGAGATTTGCCGTTTTTCGTTTCTCCGGACTCGAGCGATGTCTGGGCGGACCCGGAATTTTTTCTCCTTGATGAACGGCGTCATGCACGCTTTGTCGCGGGCGTACCTCCGGATTATTTCAGCGCCCAGGGGCAGTTGTGGGGCAATCCAGTTTATAACTGGGATGCTCTGCGGGCCACCGGCTATCGTTGGTCGATCGACCGTCTGCGCGCTCTCCTGGTGCATGTGGATGCGATTCGTCTGGATCACTTTCGGGGATTCGCGGCCGCGTGGCATGTCCCCGCCGGCGCTCGAACCTCTGAGTCAGGTGAATGGGTCGAGGGTCCCGGTTCTGATTTTTTCCGCGCCGTCGAAGAAGAACTCGGCAGTCTTCCCTTCATCGCCGAAGATCTGGGGTATATCACTCCCGAGGTCCACGCTCTCCGCGACCAGTTCCAGTTGCCTGGGACCCGGGTTTTGCAGTTCGCCTTTGACGGGCACTCCGACAATCCGTGTCTTCCCAACAACTTTGTCCCGAACACGGTTGCCTACACGGGCACACACGACAATGCTACTACCCGGGAATGGTACGAACAGTTGCCTGAATACCAGCGCCAGAACTTCTGGAATTGTCTGAAACGCGCCCCGGGCGCGAGTGACGCCGCCGCCCCATCCCTGGTGAATCTGGCTTGGTCGTCGATCTCAGCCTTGACGGTTGCACCACTGCAGGATCTTCTGAACCTCGGAGCAGAGAGTCGCATGAACATCCCGGGCCGCGCCAGCGGGAATTGGCGTTGGCGAAGTCCGGAAAACTTGGAATCGTCGACGGCATTTGAGTGGTTGCAGGAACTGACAGAACTGTCCAAGCGCGTGGAATCGGAAAAGATCGAACAGCTGGCGAATTCCAAGCGTCCTGGTGTTCCCAGAGCCATGATGAGCGAGGCAGTATGAAGACTGCAATGCAAGAGCGAAGGTCGGCGCTCGGTGGCACGCCCTCGATCTTCCACCGCGAACTTATGAAAGCCCAAACCTGGGAGCAGGTCGAGGGCAGCCCTTTGCCGTTAGGGTGCACTTGGATCGAGGAGGAGCAGGCCTTCAATTTCGCCATTTGCGCAGAGCACGCGGAAAGCGTGACGTTGTTGTTCTACACTCCGCCAGAAGTGGTGGTTCCGGCATTCGTCTACCGCTTCGACTTCTTGCGGAACAAGTCCGGACACGTCTGGCACTGCCGGATTTCGATCGCAGATATTGGCGAGTGCCGTTACTATGCGTACTCGGTGGCGGGAGAGGATTTGCCTGGTGTTCACAGCTTCGATCCGCAGAAGGTCCTGCTCGACCCGTATGCGAAAGCTGTTTTCTTTCCACCCGAGTTTGACCGTACGGCGGCCATGCGGGAAGGATCGAATGCGGGAAGGGCGCCGCTCGGGGCGTTGATGAGCGACCGGTCGGAGTTTGATTGGGGAGATTCCGAACCACCACGTCATGAGGCCGATGCGATCATTTACGAACTCCACCTCCGGGGTTTCACCGAGAACCCCAACTCGGGCGTAGATTCGTCGC
>Ga0207707_10005017_pt1 | contig 11625 bp, 12 predicted proteins | sample KBSC83BmetaG_FD_184336 | JGI IMG/M metagenome (GOLD analysis project Ga0207707, IMG submission 184336) | Corn rhizosphere microbial communities from Kellogg Biological Station, Michigan, USA - KBS C8-3B metaG (SPAdes) (version 2) | ecosystem: Host-associated > Plants > Roots > Rhizosphere ... | reverse complement strand
GTCGTCCATGGGCACGACCAGCCGCCGCTTCATGACCTGCAACAGCCAGACCCGTGCGGTTCCGCTCGAGCCGCAATCGGACGAATATCGCGACGTCGAATATTTCCTGTCTTATGTCGCGAATGGCTTGCCGATCTCGGGACCGGGAGCGCGGCCATGAGCATGATCCGGACCCGAAGGGCCGCGTTCGCGCAAAGTGGGAACCGGTTTTCCGACAAAATCATGCTCAAATCAAACATGAGGAATTTGGTGCTGGCTGCGGTGTTGTTGATGACGGGCGTGTGGCCTGCGCTGGCCGCGTCCGAAGCCGACTACAAGGCGGCTTTTGCCGCGGCCGAAGCCGCCGAGAAGCAGGCGGACCAGTTGCGCAACAAATGGACCACGACGGAAGCGCAGCTTGTGGCCGCGAAGAAGGCGGCGGGCGGCGGCGATTTCGATGCGGCGACTGCCGCGGCCAGGGAAGCCGAGGCCCTGGCGAAGGCTTCGATCTTCCAGGCGACCAGCGAGAAGGAACGCTGGAAGGACATGGAAATTCGCTAGCGCATGATCCGGAAAAGTGTGTAGCGGCGTTCCGAAAATCATGCCCTCGGGCTTGACCCGAGGGATCATGCGCAAACAACAAGGGTCGCAGGGCGATCTCGCGATGAAGTTCCGCCGGCGGGATTTTCTTAAAGTTTCTGGCGCGGCGGCCTTGTCCGGCGGCATCCTTTCCGCCGTGCGCGCAGCCGACAGCCCGAGCCTCTACGACCTCGAACGCTTCGGCGGTGCGCGTATCCTGCATTTGACCGACACGCATGCGCAGCTGCTGCCGGTATTTTTCCGCGAGCCCAGCGTCAACATCGGCATCGGCGACATGGCGGGAAAGCCGCCGCACCTGGTCGCCAAGGCCTTCCTCGACCGTTTCGGCATCCGCGCCGACAGCGCCGACGCCTACGCCTTCACCTCGATCGATTTCGAGAAATCCGCCGCGCGCTTCGGCCGCCTTGGCGGCTTTGCCCATCTGAAGACACTGATCGACAGGCTGCGCGGCGATGCCGGCGAGCACAATTCCGTGCTGCTCGACGGCGGCGACCTCTGGCAGGGCACGGGCCTCGCCAATGCCATGGGCGGCGCCGACATGGTGGAGGCGGCGAACCTGCTCGGCATCGAGGCGATGACCGGCCATTGGGAGTTCACCTATGGCGAGGAGGCGCTGCGCAAAAACCTCGAGCGTTTCAAGGGCGAGTTCCTGGCGCAGAACGTCTTCCTCACGGAAGAAGCGAAATTCAACGACGCCAGGGCGTTCGACCCGGCCTCGGGCCGCGTATTCAAGCCGTCCACGATCAAGGAGATCGGCGGCTATCGCGTCGCCGTGATCGGCCAGGCCTTTCCCTACGTGCCGATCGCGCATCCCAGGCGCTTCACGCCGGACTGGACGTTCGGTATTCGCGACGACGAATTGCAGAAACTCGTCAATACGCATCGCGAGAAGGACAAGGTCGATGCCGTGCTGCTGCTGTCGCATAACGGCATGGACGTCGACCTGAAGCTTGCGAGCCGCGTCACTGGCATCGATGTCATCCTGGGCGGCCACACCCATGACGCCGTGCCCCAGCCTGTCGCGGTCAAGAACGCGAGCGGCGTCACGCTCGTCACCAATGCCGGCTCCAACGGAAAATTCCTGGGTGTGCTCGACCTCGATCTCGCCAGGGGCAAGGTCAAGGATTTCCGCTACCGGTTGCTGCCGGTCTATTCGGAACTGCTGAAGCCCGATCCGGCGATGCAGGCACTGATCGACAGGCTGCGCGCGACGCACGCAACAGAGTGGAAGGACAAGATCGCGACCGCCGACCGCTTGCTCTACCGCCGCGACAATTTCTGGGGCTCGATGGACCAGGTGCTCTGCAACGCCCTGCGCAGCGAACTCGATGCCGAGATCGCGCTGTCGCCGGGGTTCCGCTGGGGCACCACCATGCTCGCAGGCCAGCCGCTCACCATGGACGACGTGCTGGCGGATACCGCCATCACCTATCCGGGCGTTTATATTCAGGAGATCACCGGCGGCCAGATCAAGGACATCCTGGAAGACGTCTGCGACAACATCTTCAACGTCGATCCTTATTACCAGCAGGGCGGGGACATGGTTCGCGTCGGCGGCATGAGCTATGCCTGCACGCCGTCGGAAAGCATGGGCAAGCGGATCTCGGAGCTCAAGCTCGATAACGGCAAGGCGCTCGAAGCGGGCAAGCGCTACAAGCTGGCGGGCTGGGCCTCGGTCAATCCGCAGGATGGCAAGCCGGTCTGGGACGTGCTCGCGAACTACCTGCGCTCGGGAAAGGTCTCGACACCCTATGGCAGCAACGTGACGCTGAAAGGCGTCGACGGCAATCCGGGCATTGCGGGATGAAACGATTCTTGAAAACGGCTCGCATGGTTGCCGCCATTGCGGCGGCGCTCATGTTCACGCTTCCGTCGGCCGCCGGCGCGCAACAGGTGCCGCTGCAGGACAAGCCCTTTGCGGAACACAAGCTCGTGTTGCAGCTCTCGGACAACGACCCCCGAAAGCAGGCGCTGGTGATCAGCGTCGCCAACAACCTCCTGAAATTCTACGATCCGGACAAGGTCGCGATCGAAGTGGTGGCGTTCGGCCCGGGAATAGATCTGCTGCGCAGCGAAAGCAGCAACCGCAAGTTGGTGGAAAGCCTGATCGCGCAAGGCGTGCGCTTCGACGTGTGCCTGAATACCGTCGACACATTGGAGCGCGAGACCGGCCGGCGCCCGGAGATCATGCCCGGCGCCACGCCGGTCCAGGTCGGCGTCGCGCAGATACTGTTCCTGACGGAAAACGGATATACATTGGTCAGGCCTTAATTGCCGTCATTCCGGGGCGCGCGATCGCGCGAACCCGGTATGGCGCCGCCACAAACCAGCTTCCAAGGAGCCTCCATGTTTCGCCGCCTCGCGACCGCCCTTCTGCTCACGATCGGACTTGCCGCGCCCGCGCTTGCCGCCGGCGGCAAGACCCACCGCATCGCGATCCAGATCGACCAGAACGACCCGCAGGTGATGAACCTGGTGCTGAACAACGCCACCAACGTGATCGAGCATTATCGTGGCAAGAACGAAGACGTCGACGTCGAGATCGTGGCTTACGGCCCGGGCCTGCACATGCTGCGCACCGATTCCTCACCGGTGCAGGAGCGCATCAAGCACCTCAAGGAGCTGGTCTTCCCCGGCAAGATCCAGTTCTCGGCCTGCAACAACACCAGGCAGGGCATGGAGAAGGCCGAAGGCCACGCCGTCTCGATCGTGCCGGAAGCCACCATCGTGCCTTCCGGCGTGGTCCGGCTGATGGAATTGCAGGAGCAGGACTGGAGCTATGTCCGGCCCTGATGTACGCTAGCGTTTTCACGCGAAGTTGGCACCGGTTCGCGTGAGGAAAACGCGTCAGACTGATAAGGTATAGGGAATCAATTTTATCGGTAAGCAGCCATGATTTTCCGCCAGCTCTTCGACAGTGTTTCCGGAACCTACTCCTATCTGCTCGCGAGCCGCCACGGCGGAGAGGCGCTGATCCTCGACCCCGTGCTGGAGAAAGTCGACCGCTATTGCAGATTATTGCAGGAGCTCGACCTCAAGCTGGTCAAGGCGGTCGACACGCACCTGCATGCCGACCATGTCACCGGGCTCGGCGAGCTGCGCGACCGTACCCATTGCATCACCATCATGGGCGAGCAGAGCAAGGCCGATGTGGTGTCGATGCGCGTTGCCGAAGGCGACAGGGTGACGATCGAGGGACTTGCGCTCGACGTCATGTATACGCCGGGCCATACCGACGATTCCTATTCTTTTTTGATGGGCGACCGCGTCTTCACCGGCGACACGCTCTTGATCCGCGGCACCGGCCGCACTGATTTCCAGAACGGCAGCGCGCGGGCGCAATATGATTCGATCTTCAACCGGCTGTTGAAGCTGCCCGACGAGACGCTGGTGTTTCCCGCCCACGACTACAAGGGCGATACGGTTTCGACCATCGGCGAGGAGAAGCGCTACAATCCGCGGCTGCAGGTGAAGTCGATCGACGAATATGTCGAGTTGATGGGCAATCTCAATCTGCCCAATCCCAAGCTGATGGACGTTGTGATCCCAGCCAACATGCATGTCGGGCTGCACCAGGACGAGCTTGAAAAGCAGGGGCTGTCGCTGAATGCGCGCCAGGCGATCGAGAGCCTCGGCCGCACCGACGTGTTGCTGGTCGATCTGCGCGAGAGCAGCGAACGCTTAAAGCACGGCACGCTCTCGGGCGCGCTGCACGCGCCCTATCCCTCCATTGATGAAAGCCTCAAGCCCGGCGGCATGCTGCGCGAGGTTGCGGCCGCGACCGGCCGCCGCATCGTGTTCTTCTGCGCCTTCGGCGAACGCTCGGCAATGCGGTGAAGGCCGCGAAGGAGGCCGGGCTTGCCAACACCGCGCATATCGCGGGCGGCATCGACGCCTGGAAGAAGGCCGGCGGCCCGGTGCTGCACGGCTGATCCGTTCCGTTACGTCGTCAGGGGGAATGCGATGGCGAAGATGGGCAGGAAGAGCGGGCCTCCAAAGAGCGTCCAGGAAAACGTCAAGGACAAGCCGAAGAAGCCGCCGCCTCCTTCGCGGTCCAACGACGATGATTTCGAGGATGGCGACATCGCCACCCCAAAACGCGACCGCGACGGCGACGACGACGAACCGCTATAGGCGACGACGTTGAGCCGTTGCGGCAAGTTGCTCCGCGCTGAGGTCAGTTCGACGCGGAGGTCTTCGCCCGCAGCAACCGCTTCGGGTGCACGCCATCGACATAGCCCATGAACGGCGGATGGATCGAATAACCGATCAGCTCTTGCGCGCGCTCGGGAAGATTTTCCGCGATAGCCGGAGGCACGGCGAGACACATGTTCTCGAGCTGCCGCACCCAGCCTGCGCAATATTGCGGCGTGATGATCAGACGCGGCGAATCGGAGCGGTTGCTGCCGCCGCGGTGCCAGAGCGTGCCCTTGGCGATCGCGAGCGAGCCCGACGGCATTGCTAGCTTCACCGCATCCGCCCGACGGCCGGGGTCGTGATCCTGATCCAGCGCCGATCTCGCATTGAAATCGGCAGACGTTGCCGCGCCCTCGATCCGGCGCTCGTCCCACAAATGGCTGCCCGGAATGACCTCCGTGCTGCCGTTGGTCTCGGTCGTGTCATCGATGGCCCAGAACGTGCTGACACCCAGCGCCGGCCGCGGGCGCGGCAGGCGCGCGCCGCCATCGTCGGTGTGCCAGGGCTGCACGGTCTCGCCTGGATGCAGGTTGATGGCGAGGAAGGCCGACAGCAGGCAGCTCGGCCCAAGTTCGGCTTCGACGAAGGCAAGCACGAGCGGATGGATGACGAGTTCGGCGAACACCAGCGATTTTGCCAACAGCGCATAGACGCGGTTGGTGTTCAGCCCCTCGAAATCGTTGCGGCCCTTCAAATCCCGTCCGAGATGCGGCGCCAGCGCCGCGCGGATCGCCGCGACCTTGGCGGGCGGCAGCACGCGCTCAAAGATCACGAAGCCGCGGGTGTCGAATTCATCGCGCCAGTCCTCGAAAGAGCGGCCCTGCAGCGAGGGAGAAGACGGCTGAAGCGAGTCTGGGGATGCCGATTGATCCATGGGCAAGGTCCTCGAACGAATATCATTGGCGTTGGATACGGACCGAAATGCGGCCGCTGTTTAGTGCGCCATCAAGACCGGCAGGTCTGCGTGCTGCATGATATGGCTGGTGGCGCCGCCGAAGATCATTTGCCGCAGTCTGTTCCTGGTGAAGGCCCCCTTGATCAGGAGATCGCAGCCTTCCGTCTCGGCGGCAGCAAGAACGGCTTCGCCGGTGCTGCGGCCTTCGAGCGCAACGCTCACGGGCTCGGCGGCAATGCCGTTGCAGCGCAATTGCTTGCGCACCTGATCGGCTGACGGCCCCGGCACATCCTGTCCGCCGACGACCGTCAACACCGTCACGCGTGCGGCCCAACGCAATAGCGGCATCGCGAAGGCATTGGCGCGGGCCTGCTCGGTGCTGCCGTTCCAGTGGATCATGATGTTGGTTGCGATCTGTTTCGGAGCGGCCGGCGGCGACAACAGAACGGGCCGGCCGCTCTCGAACAGGGCCGATTCGATCGCGCGATGGTATGGGGCGGCCGTATCGGCATCCGGCCTGCCCATGACGATCACATCGAAGGTGCGGCCATGGCTGCCGACGAGGGATTCACCCGGCGACACCGCGTCGAACCAGCCGAACCACGGGCGGTCATCCGTGGTTCTGGCAGCGGGGATGCCGTACTCCTGCATGAAGGTCTCGAACAGCTTGCGCGCGCCGTCCGTTTCTTCTTCGCGGCGCGCGCGATAGACTTCCATGGAAAAGCCGCTGGCGAGCTCGGCGACCACAAATTCGGGCGCGCCGAACCACAGGGGAATGCCTTCGATGTAGGCGCCGATGCGCCGCGCGAGCAGCACCGCCGTCGCGAGCGGGGATCCCATGGCCGGGATATTCTGGGTCGGCACCAAAATCGTCTTCATCGCCGGCTTGCTCCGCCCGTTTGGAAATGAGCGATCGTCCGATGCAGCCAAAACGGGTGTGACATCGGACAGGCTAAACCTTCCGGACAGGTCCGCCAAGAGATTCGGCGAGCCATTCGACAAGACATTTGGCGAGAGGTTCCTCGCAAACTGGCCAAATAAGCGGGGACATTGCTTGCCCTAGCTGAACGTCTCGCTCTCGATCAGCCGGATGCTCTCGGGGCTCAAGAGATGCGCGCCAAAGCCACCGCGCGCCAAAGCGATCGCCGATTTCGGCCGCGCCAGCAGTAGCGCGGCCGTCATCGCCAGCGGCACCGCGCTGAGCCTGTCCGTTCGCACCGGCGTCATCTCCTCGCGTCCTCCGGCGTAAGGCGCGTGCCTCCTCCCCAACCGCCAGCACTCGCGCAGGAGATCGCGCCGCGTGCCGCCGCGCGAGGCGAGGCCGAGCAGCGCCTGCATGGCGAGATGCGTGCGCACGCCGGTGCGGCTTTCCGGCAAGACCGCGGGCGTCTCGCCGCGCGAGACCTGCAGCAGCAATCCGACCAGATCGGTGCCGGCGAGATACGCGCTCATCGGCTCGACCAGCCGCGGGTTGCAATCGATCAGACGCGGCGTGGCATCGTGCTCCGGCATCAGATAGTCGATCGACAGCGCGCCGTGCCAGGCGAGCCGCTCGCCGATCTTCGCCAGCATTTCCCGGACATTGGGCCGGCTGACGCTTTCCTTGATTGCCTCGCCGCCGCCGATGCCGGGCGCGACCTGCCGGTAGGCATGGAAGCCCAGCAACCGGCCGCGGCCAAACACCGATTGCGCCTTCTCGACCGTGCCGTGCACCCATTCCTGCACCAGCACCTCGCCGGCAAAGGCATTGCTTGCGGCAAGCTCGCGCACTGCGACATCAAGATCGCCTGCCTCGCGCACAAGCCAGATGCCACGGCTCGCGGTGCCGACCGAGGTCTTGACCACCTTGGGGAAGCGAACAGCCTCGCGCAGCGCGCGCTCTGACGTCACGATCCGCGTCGCCGGCTGCGGCAGTTTCATGGCGGACAGCAGCCGGCTGAATCCGGCCTTGCTATGCGCCGTCCGATAGCTTTCGAAAGAAGGCAGCGCGAGCCCGATGCCCGGCGTCAGGCGCTTTTGCACGCGCGCGAACAAAAATCCCTGCTCATGGGTTGGCAGCAGCACGTCGAATTCATGCGAGGCCAACAGCCGCTCGACAAAGGCGAGATAGCGGTCGGGATCGTCGCGCAGCGGCGGGCAGCGATGGAACTTTTTGACAAAGCGCGAGAACCGCGCCAGTGCCCAGGACGAGGGATCGCAGACCTCGACGTGATGTCCCGACAGCCCGAGGACCGTGATGACCTCGCGGGCCGAGGTGCTGGACCCTTCTGACAGAAGCACCCTGAGCGGCATCGGAACCTGCAGCGGTCTGGCCACCAATTAACGAATTTATCGCCAAGTTTAACGCCGTTCGCGACGTTTCGTGGGCGTGCAGATGTCAGAATCGCATCATGAGCCATGCAGCGGCATTCATGGACAAATAACCCCTCCTCGACGATATTGCGCCACCCTGGAAGTGGAATCTCTGCCCCGATGACCGACGTCCTCACCGCACCGCAACAAGCCAAGGAAAAGACCAAGGCCGACAGCGAGTTTCGCACGCTCGGCCTGATTTCGGTCGCCCACTGGGTCAGCCATTTCCACCTGCTGGTGCTGCCGATGCTGTTTCCGTTCCTCAAGGAACAGCTTGGCGTCGGCTATATCGAGCTCGGCTTCGCGCTCACCGTGTTCGCGGTCGTCTCGGGCCTGACCCAGGCGCCGCTCGGCTACATCGTCGACCACATCGGCGCGCGCATCATCCTGCTGCTCGGCCTGACCCTGGGCGGCCTCGCCTTCATCATGCTTGGCCTGCATCTGAGCTATTCTTGGCTGATCGCAAGCGCCGTGCTGCTCGGCATCGCCAACAGCGTCTACCATCCGGCCGACTACGCGATCCTGTCGGCGCATATGGACGAAGGGCGGATGGGACGCGCGTTTTCGATCCACACCTTTGCCGGTTACCTCGGCGGCGCGGTCGCGCCCGCGATCATGGCCGCGCTGATGACTCTGGTCGGCGGTTTCGGCGCGCTGATCGCGGCCGGCGCGGTCGGTGTCGTGGTGGCGCTGATGCTGCTGATCGCGGGGATTCCGGACGCCGGCGCCAAGCATGGCCCGGCCGCCGGCGCCAAAACTCCGAAGCAGAATATCCTCACGCCGGCGCTGATCGTGCTGACGGCCTTCTTCACGCTGCTCGGCCTGTCCAGCGCCGGCATCTCCAATTTCGGCGTGGTCGCGCTGATGAGCGGCTATGCCACCTCGTTCTCGACGGCGAATCTGGCATTGACCGCCTATCTCGGCGCCGCTGCCGTCGGCGTGCTCGCGGGTGGCTTCCTTGCCGATCGCACCCAGCGTCACGGCCAGGTCGCCGCCATCTGCTTTGGGATCAACACCGCGCTCGTGCTGCTGATTGCGATGGTATCGCTGCCGCCGGTCCTATTGACCGCTGCGATGACGATCGCGGGCTTCCTCGGCGGCGTGATCGCCCCCTCGCGCGACATGCTGGTGCGCGCCGCGGCGCCTCCGGGCGCTGCCGGCCGCGCCTTCGGCATCGTTTCCACCGGCTTCAATTTCTCAGGCATCGCGAGCCCGCTGCTGTTCGGCTGGATCATGGACCGGAACCTGCCGCACTGGGTGTTCGCGATTTCCGCCCTGTTCATGGCGCTGACGGTGGTGCTGGCATTTTTCACCGAGCGGAAAGCGCAACCCAGGGGCGAGCCCGCCGGCGAAGCGGATGCATTGCTGAGCCCCAACGCCAGCGGTTGACACCTTCCCGGGACGGCCGATGATGTGGCCAACTCACAAAACCGGGATGAAACGCCAAGGTGAACAGCATGACTGCCCATCCAGACCTCGTGATTCGCGGCGGCCACATTGCAGACGGAAGCGGCGGCGAACTGTATGAGGCCGATGTCGCGATCAAGGACGGGCACATCGCCGAGGTCGGCAAGGTCTCGGCCAAGGGCAAGGAAGAGATCGACGCCAAAGGCAAGCTGGTCGCGCCGGGCTTTGTCGACGTCCACACCCATTATGACGGCCAGGTCACCTGGAGCCACGATATCACGCCCTCCTCGCAGAACGGCGTCACCACCGCGATCATGGGCAATTGCGGCGTCGGCTTCGCGCCCTGCAAGCCGGCCGACCATCTCCGCCTGATCCAGCTCATGGAGGGCGTCGAGGACATTCCGGAGCCGGTGCTGAGCGCCGGCATTCCCTGGGCGTGGGAAAGCTTCCCGGACTACATGAACTGGCTCTCGAAGCGGAATTTCGACATCGACGTCGGCGCGCAACTACCGCACGCAGCGCTCCGCGTCTATGTGATGGGCGAGCGCGGCGCGCGCCGCGATCCCTCGACGGCGGAAGACAACAAGGCGATGGCGCAGATCGCGCGCGAAGCCGTGCGCTCCGGCGCGCTCGGCTTCTCGACCTCGCGCACGCTCAACCACCGCACCTCGACCGGCGATTTCACCCCGACGCTAAAGGCGGGCGAGGACGAGCTGACCGCCATCGCGGAAGCGATGCATGGCGAAGGCCGCAGCGTGCTGCAATTCGTGCTCGATCTCTCGACCCTCCATGAAGATTTGCCGATGATGCTGCGGGTGGCCGAGAACACCAAATGCCCGATCACCTTTTCGATCACGCAGAACGACAAGGCGCCGCAGCGCTGGCGCCAGACATTCGCCGAGATCAACGCCGCCGCCGCAAAGGGGCTGTCGATCACTGCGCAGATCGCGGCGCGCCCGGTCGGGCTGATGCTGGGGCTCGAATTGTCGCGCAACCCGTTTCAGACCCATCCGAGCTACCGGGCGATCGCGAAGCTACCGCTTGCCGAGCGGCTGGCGCGGCTGCGGCAGCCCGAGGTGCGCGCCGCCATCCTGAGCGAGAGCGCGACTGCCACCGACGATCCCCTGTTCTTCCGGCCGAACTACGACAAGATGTACCTGCTCGGCAATCCGCCGGACTATGAACAGCCGCCGGAGAACGCGCTCGGCGTCCGCGCCCGCCGCGAAGGCAAGCGGCCGGAAGAGCTCGCCTACGACGCGATGCTCACCGATGACGGCCGCGGCATGCTCTACGTGCCGTTCCTCAATTACGCCGACGGCAACCTCGACGCGACGCGCGAGATGCTGCAAGACCCGCGCTCTGTGCCCGGCCTTTCCGACGGCGGCGCGCATTGCGGCATCATTTGCGATGCGAGCTTCCCGACCTATCTGCTCACGCACTGGACCCGCGATCGCACCCGCGGCGAGAAACTCTCGATCCCGTTCGTGGTGGCGGTGCAGTCGCGCAAGACCGCGCTCTCGGTCGGCCTCCACGATCGCGGCCTGATCGCGCCCGGCTACAAGGCCGACGTCAACGTCATCGACTACGACAAATTGCACCTGCATCCGCCGAAGGTGCATTACGACCTGCCGGTCGGCGGCCGCCGGCTGTTGCAGCAGGTCGACGGCTATGAGGCCACCATCGTCTCCGGCGTGGTCACCCAGCGCGAGGGCCGTGCCACCGGCGCACGCCCGGGCAAGCTGGTGCGCGGCGCGCAGGGCAGCCAGTCGCAGTTCGGCGCCGCGGCGAGCTAATCGCGAGATTGCAGGGTGGGCAAAGCGGAAGCGTGCCCACCCATTCATTCGGAATGCTTGATGGTGGGCACGGCGCAAGTGCGCCTTTGTCCTACGAAGCGCGGAACGATCCGTACCGCATTTCGCGCGGCACCGCCTGAATCGTCATGCAGCGCGATCAACCGCCGTTCATCATGTCATAGGCCAGAAGCTCGGCGCCCGTCTGCGCCGCATCCATGATCCGCTTGCCGATCAGGTCGCGGAGCGTCTCGGTGGTGCCGCCGCCGAGCGTTCCGTAGCGCGCGCCGCGATAGAGACGCGATACCGGGAATTCGTCGGTGAAACCGAATCCGCCGTGCAACTGGATCGCCTCGCTGGTGACGCGGTTGGACATCTCGTTGCAGGTGATCTTGGCCACGGCCG
>Ga0207707_10005015_pt1:7500-11626 | contig 11626 bp, 3 predicted proteins | sample KBSC83BmetaG_FD_184336 | JGI IMG/M metagenome (GOLD analysis project Ga0207707, IMG submission 184336) | Corn rhizosphere microbial communities from Kellogg Biological Station, Michigan, USA - KBS C8-3B metaG (SPAdes) (version 2) | ecosystem: Host-associated > Plants > Roots >... | reverse complement strand
CAATCCAAAGCTCGTCCGATATCGTAGCGTGGACGCGGAAGGAACCGACATGCAGCCGACAACCGCCTTCGTCGTCGAGGCCCTGGACCATCTCGTGATCAACGTGCGCGACGTCGAGGTCGCGGCGGCCTGGTACCAGCGCGTGCTCGGCATGACCCGTGAGGATCACGAAGCCGGCCCCGGACGGGTGCGCCGCACGTCGCTGAAGTTCGGCCGGCAGAAGATCAACCTGCGACCCATGGCCGCCACCAAGGACGACTGGTTCACCGCCGACCACGAGGCCGCGGGCAGCGACGATCTCTGCTTCCTCACCACGGCCACCCCTCAGGCAGTGGTGGATCACCTGCGCGCCTGCGGTGTGGCGATCGAGGCCGGCCCCTCGGAGCGGCGCGGCGCCCGGGGCGCCATCGTCTCGGTCTATTGCCGCGATCCCGACGGCAGCTTGATCGAGATTTCGTCCGACAAATGACCGCGGCCCGACAACCGCGGAATGGCCATTCGTCAGGCGGCACCAAATAGCGGAAAACTCAAGCCTGTCCGTGATATAGAAGGCGGCTTCATCTTCAAGTTTCGAGGGGACCTGGCGTGACGAAATCGACCATTGTGCGTATCGACCGCCACCCCGGCCGCTCGGCCCAGACGATCGGCGTTGCCAACGCGCTCGGTACCGATCCGGACCTGATCCACGAGCTGTCCGTCGGCGTTGTCGGGACCAAGGGCGACAGCCAGTGCTATCTCGGCGTCATGGCCAAGGTCGAGGCAATCCACGACCAGCTCAAAGGCCGCATCGGCCGGGGACAGGGCCAGCTCAAGCTGCGTCTGGTCCAGCCCGAGTACACGATCGCCACCTCCGACGGCATCCGCAACGGCACGCGCGAAATGCGCTATTCGCTGATCGGCCGGGAAGTGACGCACGATGCGCTGTGCGAGCACCTGAGCGCCACCGGCCTCGCCGGCACGATCGCGGTCGTGGCCTGCGACAAACCGCCGGTCGGCACCCTGGCCGCACTGCTCGAGCACAACGAGCCCTCGATCATCATGTCGGACGGCCCGATCCACCCTGGCAAGGATCCCAAGACCGGCGAAGCGCTCGACATCGTCAGCGCCTACCAGGTCGCCGGCAATCCCGACGAGGCATACCGCCATCACATCGCCTGCCACGCCTGCCCCGGCATCGGCAGCTGCGGCGGCATGTTCACCTACAACACCATGCAGACCTTCATCGGCGTGGTCGGCATGCAGCCGCTGCACATGGTGGCGCCGCCGTCCGACGATCCCCGCCGCGTGAAGGAGTTCCCGGCCGAGCTCGTCGGTCTCCTCGCCAACCTCATGGAGAAGGGCCTCAAGCCGCGCGACATCGTCAAGCGCGACTCGATCCGCAACGCCGTGATCGTCGCCATGGCGATCGGCGGTTCGACCAACGTCGTGCTGCATGCGCCCGAGATCGCGCGCGCCGCGGGCTTCGGCGACTTCTGGAAAGACGTCATGACACCGGACGAGTTCAATTACCTGTCGCAGCACGTCGTGCCGGTGGTTACCGACGCACGGCCCTACGGCAAGTATTCGATGGTCGACATCGACGAGGTCGGTGGCGTGCAGGTGATCGTCAAGGAGCTGCTCGATGCCGGCCTGCTGAACGGCGACATGCTCACCTGCACCGGCGAGACATTGAAGGCGCAGGTCGAGCGTCTGGGCGGCAAGCGCGCCGACGGCAAGGTCGTCTATTCCGTCGACAAGCCCTACAAGCCGACCGGCGGCCTGCGCGTGCTGGGCGGCAACCTGTCGCCGGACTTCTCGGCGATCCTGAAACTCGCGGGCGTCGAAGGCGGCCTGGAGGGCAATGTCTTCCGCGGCAAGGCGCGCGTGTTCGAGGGAGAGCAGCACCTGCTCGAGGCGCTCGACAAGACGCCCGGCACTTTCCAGAACCACGACATGATCATCGTGCGCTACGAAGGTCCGAGCGGCGCACCCGGCATGCCGGAGATGCTCGATCCCACCTCGCGCATCACCACGCTGTGCCGCGAGCGCGGCATCGTCGTGGGGCTGATGACCGACGCGCGCTTCTCCGGCGGCTCGGTCGGGTTGGTGATCGGCCACGTCGGCCCCGAGGCTGCGCTGGGCGGCCCGATCGCCTTCATCGAGGAAGGCGACGAGATCGTGGCCGACCTCAACAAGAGCGAGTTGAACTGCACGGCATTGGCCGATCCGGCCACGCTGGCCAGGCGCAAGGCGGCCTGGGACAAGGTCGTCGCCGGCAACGGCGGCCTCCATCCCAACTGCGGCGTAGCGGACACCCGCCTGCTCCATCGTGCGCGCACCACCGCCGTGCCGGCGACGCGGGGCGGCGGCCTGCACCCCAACCGCGAGGTCTGGGTGCGCGAGCCGCGCAAGGCCGAGCGCTCGGGCTTCTCGCCGAAGAACAGGCATCGGCCGGACGCCAACAAGGCGTTCTGAGGACGTCGACGCCGATACTATCGAGACCGTGCGTGGTTCTCCGCCAGCCCAAAAGCAAAAAAGCCGTCCTCTTGCGAGGACGGCTTTTTGATTGGTTGCGGGAGCTGGATTTGAACCAACGACCTTCAGGTTATGAGCCTGACGAGCTACCGGGCTGCTCCATCCCGCGTCAAATCCGTGCGTTTGCGAGTCTCGTTCGTCGGAAGAGGTTTCTTCGCGTTTGGAAGACCTGGCAGCGACCTACTCTCCCGTGCCTTGAGACACAGTACCATTGGCGCTGAGGGTTTTCACGGCCGAGTTCGGAATGGGATCGGGTGTACACCCCTCGCTAGTGCCACCAGGTCGTCCAAACGCGAAGGTCTTAAAGTCCCGTGCTGGGTAAGTACAAAGCCGCCAGCGGATTTCGACCGCTGCACGGAACGAATGGAATCAAGCCGATCGAGCTATTAGTACCGCTAAGCTGAATACATCACTGTACTTGCACATGCGGCCTATCAACGTGGTGGTCTACCACGACTCTCAGCGAGACCTAGTTTTGAGGCGGGTTTCACGCTTAGATGCTTTCAGCGTTTATCCCTTCACTACATAGCTACCCGGCGCTACGGCTGGCGCCATAACCGGTACACCAGAGGTAAGTCCATCCCGGTCCTCTCGTACTAAGGACGGCTCCTCTCAAGTCTCGAACACCCACAGCAGATAGGGACCAAACTGTCTCACGACGTTTTGAACCCAACTCACGTACCACTTTAATCGGCGAACAGCCGAACCCTTGGGACCTGCTCCAGCCCCAGGATGTGATGAGTCGACATCGAGGTGCCAAACACCACCGTCGCTGTGGACGCTTGGGTGGTATCAGCCTGTTATCCCCGGCGTACCTTTTATCCGTTGAGCGATGGCCCACTCACGCGGAACCACCGGATCACTATGGCCGACTTTCGTCCCTGCTCGACTTGTCAGTCTCGCAGTCAGGCGGGCTTGTGCCATTGCACTCAGCGGCTGATTTCCGACCAGCCTGAGCCCACCATCGCGCGCCTCCGTTACTCTTTGGGAGGCGACCGCCCCAGTCAAACTACCCACCATGCAGGGTCCCGGATCTGGATTACAGACCGCGGTTAGACATCAAAGATCAAAAGGGCGGTATTTCAAGGTTGCCTCCACCCGAGCTAGCGCCCGAGCTTCAAAGGCTCCCGCCTATCCTACACATCCAATCTCTAATGCCACTGCAAAGTTGTAGTAAAGGTGCACGGGGTCTTTCCGTCTAACTGCGGGTACCCCGCATCTTCACGGGGAATTCAATTTCGCCGAGCCTGTGTTGGAGACAGCGGGGAAGTCGTTACGCCATTCGTGCAGGTCGGAACTTACCCGACAAGGAATTTCGCTACCTTAGGACCGTTATAGTTACGGCCGCCGTTTACCGGGGCTTCGATTCAAGGCGTGAACCTCTCCTCTTAACCTTCCGGCACCGGGCAGGCGTCAGACCCTATACTTCGCCTCACGGCTTAGCAGAGCCCTGTGTTTTTGTTAAACAGTCGCCACCCCCTAGTCTGTGCCCCTCTGTCCAGACGGACAGAGGCCCCCTTATCCCGAAGTTACGGGGGTAAATTGCCTAGTTCCTTCAACATAGTTCCCTCAAGCGCCTTGGTATACTCTACCAGTCCACCTGTGTCGGTTT
>Ga0207707_10005015_pt1:0-2500 | contig 11626 bp, 3 predicted proteins | sample KBSC83BmetaG_FD_184336 | JGI IMG/M metagenome (GOLD analysis project Ga0207707, IMG submission 184336) | Corn rhizosphere microbial communities from Kellogg Biological Station, Michigan, USA - KBS C8-3B metaG (SPAdes) (version 2) | ecosystem: Host-associated > Plants > Roots > Rhizosphere... | reverse complement strand
GACGCGGCACGTCGCCACCGTCATCCGCTATCGCCCGCACGGCGGCGCCGATGGCTTCTGGAGCCCGCAGGGCGAGAGCGTCGTGCGCTCCTTCCTGAAGACGCCGATGGATGCCAGCCACATCACCTCGGGCTTCGGCATGCGCGACCATCCGATCCTGGGCTACAGCGCCATGCACACCGGCGTCGACTTCGGCGCCCAGACGGGCACGCCGATCCTCGCCGCCGGCAACGGCAAGGTGGTGATGGCGGGCTTCAATGGCGGCTACGGCCTCTATGTGAAGCTGCAGCACACCGCCGACATCGGCACCGGCTACGGGCACATGTCGCGCCTGGGACCCGGCATCAAGCCCGGCGTCACGGTGCGCCAGGGACAGGTCATCGGCTTCGTCGGCGCCACCGGCATGGCGACCGGTCCGCACCTGCACTACGAGTTCTACCGCGGCGGCCACCCGGTCAATCCGCTGACGCAAAAGTTCGCGATGCGCGCCGCACTGGGCGGCAAGGATCTCGCGACCTTCAAGGCAATGGCGCAGCGCTACCAGGCGCAGCTCAAGAATGCGCCACAGGTGATCGATCTCGCCAGGAAGGCCGCCGAGAAGGCCGCGGCCAACAAGCCGGCTGAGGCGCCGCCACAGATCGCCAGCGGCCGCTGACGCTCCCTGCTCTATAAGCCCGGTTTTGCTGGGTCTTTTCCGGATCACGAGATGCAAAAAGAGCCGCCCTCGAGGGCGGCTCTTCGCAACTTTGCCGACGTTCGGTGCTTGCAACCAAGGTCTGCCGTCGACGCGTTAGTCGGCGGCTTCGCTCAGCACGCGCTGGCCGCCCACCGTGAGCTCGCCGTTCTCGACGCCGACCTCGACCGTGTCGCCCTCGGCGATCTTGCCCTCGAGCAGCTGCGTGGCCAGCGGGTTCTGCAGGCTGCGCTGGATCACCCGCTTGAGCGGTCGCGCACCGTAGACCGGATCGTAGCCGCGGTTGGCCAGCCACTGCAGCGCCTTGTCGTCGAACCTGAGTTCGATCTTGCGATCGCTGAGCAGCTTCAGCAGCTTCTTGAGCTGGACCTCCACGATGTCCGTCATGTTCGCTCGGCTCAACCGGCTGAACAGCAGGATCTCGTCGAGACGGTTCAGGAATTCCGGCCGGAAGGCGCGACGCACCTCTTCCATGACCGGCTCGCGCACGGTCTCGGTCGACTCGCCGTCCTTCAGGGCAGCGAGATGCGCGCTGCCGAGGTTCGACGTCAGCACGATCAGCGTGTTCTTGAAGTCGACCGTGCGGCCCTGGCCGTCGGTCAGGCGACCGTCGTCCAGCACCTGCAGCAGCACGTTGAACACGTCCGGGTGCGCCTTCTCGACCTCGTCGAACAGGATCACCTGATAGGGCCGGCGGCGCACCGCCTCGGTGAGCACGCCGCCCTCGTCGTAGCCGACATAGCCCGGCGGTGCGCCGATCAGGCGACTGACGGAATGCTTCTCCATGAACTCGCTCATGTCGATGCGCACCATCGCGTTGTCGTCGTCGAACAGGAATTCGGCGATCGCCTTGGTGAGCTCGGTCTTGCCGACGCCCGTCGGGCCCAGGAACAGGAACGAGCCGATCGGCCGGTTCGGATCCTGCAGACCTGCCCGCGCCCGCCGCACGGCGTTGGCGACGGCGTGCACGGCCGCGTCCTGGCCGACGACGCGCTTGCCGATCTGCTCCTCCATGCGGAGCAGCTTCGAGCGCTCGCCTTCCAGCATCTTGTCGACGGGCACGCCGGTCCAGCGCGACACGACGGCCGCGATGTCCTCGGGCATGACCTCTTCCTTCACACCCTTGCCGTTTCCGGCGACGTCGTGTGCCTCGGCCTCCTTCAGCTTCTTCTCGAGGTCGGGGATCACGCCGTAGGCGAGCTCGCCCGCGCGCCCGAGTTCGCCCTTGCGCTGGGCGATATCGAGCTCGGAGCGCGCCTTGTCGAGCTGCTCCTTCACCTTCTGCGAATCGGCCAGCTTGTCCTTGGCCGAGGTCCACTGCGCCGTCAGCGCCGCCGACTTCTGGTCGAGCTCCGACAACTCCTTCTCGAGCCGCTCGAGGCGGTCGCGGGAGGCCTGGTCGGTTTCCTTCTTGAGGGCTTCCTTCTCGATCCTGAGCTGCATGATGCGCCGGTCGAGCTCGTCGAGCGCCTCGGGCTTGCTGTCGACCTGCATGCGGATGCGGCTAGCAGCCTCGTCCATCAGGTCGATGGCCTTGTCCGGCAGGAAGCGGTCGGAGATGTAGCGGTTGGAGAGCGTCGCCGCCGCCACGATCGAGGAGTCGGCGATGCGCACGCCGTGGTGCAGCTCGTACTTCTCCTTCAGGCCGCGCAGGATCGAGATCGTGTCCTCGACCGTGGGCTCGGCCACGAAGACCGGCTGGAAGCGACGCGCGAGAGCGGCGTCCTTCTCGATGTGCTTGCGGTACTCATCGAGCGTCGTGGCGCCCACGCAGTGCAACTCGCCGCGCGCCAGGGCGGGCTTCAG
>Ga0207707_10005007_pt1 | contig 11639 bp, 8 predicted proteins | sample KBSC83BmetaG_FD_184336 | JGI IMG/M metagenome (GOLD analysis project Ga0207707, IMG submission 184336) | Corn rhizosphere microbial communities from Kellogg Biological Station, Michigan, USA - KBS C8-3B metaG (SPAdes) (version 2) | ecosystem: Host-associated > Plants > Roots > Rhizosphere ... | reverse complement strand
CCAGGTCTGGAGCACCACGCCGAGATTGATTTTCGCCGAGGCGCCCTTGAAGGCGAGGCCTTCCTCCAGCGTGAGCAGGATCTCGCCGATGCCGAAGAGGCCGATCACCGCCACCAGGAAGTCGAAGCCGTTCAGCAGCTTCTCCGTGCCGAAGGTGAGGCGCAGCGCCCCGGTGACCGGGTCGGTGCCGACGGCGGCGAGCGCGAAGCCGAGCATCATCGAGGCGAGCGTCTTGAACGGCGGCTCCTTGCTCATGCCGATGAAGGCGCAGAACGTGAGCAGGTACACCGCGAAGAACTCCGGCGGGCCGAACTCGAGCGCGAACTTCGCCACCACCGGCGAAAGGAAGGTGATGACGATCACGGCGACCAGCGCGCCGACGAAGGAGGAGGTGAACGCCGCGGTGAGCGCGCTGCCCGCGCGGCCCTGCTGCGCGAGGGGATAGCCGTCGAAGGTCGTCGCCACCGACCACGGCTCGCCCGGGATGTTGAAGAGGATCGAGGTGATGGCGCCGCCGAAGAGCGCGCCCCAGTAGATGCACGATAGCAGGATGATGGCCGTGGTCGTGCCGCCCGGCGTCTGCGCCATCGAGAAAGTCAGCGGCAGCAGGATCGCGACGCCGTTCGCCCCGCCGAGACCCGGCAGCACGCCGATGATCACGCCCAGGATGATGCCGACGAACATGAACGCCACGTTCTTGAAGCTGAGCGCGACCAGGAAGCCGTGCAGCAGCGACTGGATCTCGTCCATGCGCTAGCCGAGGCCCAGTGCGGATTCGAGCGGCCCCTTGGGCAGGGGCACGAGGAACCAGATCTCGAAGATGAGATAGAACACGACGCTGTTGCCGATGCTGACCGCGGCGACCTTCCACCACGCGTACTTGCCCAGCCAGCGCATGAAGAACGCGACGTACAGGGCCGAGGCGACATAGATGCCGATCCAGCCGACCAGCGCGACGTAGACGGCGGCCGGCACGAGCACGGCGAGCACCAGCTTCAGCTGCCCACGCTCGACGAAGGCGCGCCCTCTGTCGCGGGCGGACAGCACCGCGAAGGCGAGGTTGAACGCGGAGGCGATGCAGAGGATGAGGGCGATGTAGAACGGAAAGTAGCCCGCCTGCGGACCGTCTTCCGCCCACTTCGCGCCGAGGCGCACGCTATCGGCCATCACCACGGCGCCGAGAGCAAAGAAGAACGCCGCGACCGCGATCTCGGCGCTCTTCTGGCTGAACGCGGCTTTTTGTTCGCCCCCCTCCGCCATGGTCTTTACTTGTGCAGGAAGCCCGCGGCCTTCATCAGCTCGACGTGCCGCTGCTCCTCCTTGGCCACCCAGGCTGCGTATTCCTTGCCCTCAAGGGAGGTCGTGTTGTACGCGCCCTTGTCCATGTACTCCTTCCACTCCGGGAGCTGCTGCACCTTGCGCAGGAGCTGCACGTAGTAGGCGACCTGGTCCTGGCTGACGCCGCCGGGCATGAAGATGCCGCGCAGCATGAGGTAGCTCACGTCGAGGCCGTTCTCCTTGCAGGTCGGGATGTCGCCCCACGACATCTTGTCCGTCACCTTGTCCTTGTACGGCATGCGCTTCTCGTCGAACACGCAGAGCGGCTTCAGCTTGCCGCCGCGCCAGTGCGCGACCGCCTCGATCGGGTTGTTCACCGTCGAGTCGACGTGGTTGCCGACCAGCTGCACCGCCACGTCGCCGCCGCCCTTGAACGGCACGTAGGTGAACTTGGCGCCGGTCTTCTGCTCGATGGCGACCGTGATGATCTGGTCTTCCTGCCGCGAGCCGGTGCCGGCCATCTTGAACTTGCCCGGGCCGGCCTTCTTCGCCGCCTCGACGTAGTCCTGCGCGCTCTTGTAGGGCTTGTCCGCGTTCACCCAGAGGACGAACTCGTCGAGCGCCATCATCTTCACCGGCGTCAGGTCCTTCCAGCTGAACGGCACGCCCGTGGCGAGCGGCGTCGTGAACAGATTCGACAACGTGATGATGATCTTGTGCGGATCGCCCTTCGCGTTCTTCACGTCGAGGAAGCCCTCGGCGCCGGCGCCGCCCGACTTGTTGATGACGACCATCGACTGCTTCATCAGGCTGTGCTTCGCCACCATGCCCTGGATGAAGCGCGCCATCTGGTCCGCGCCGCCGCCGGTGCCGGCCGGCACGATGAATTCCACCGTCTTGGTCGGCTCCCAGGCCTGGGCCGCGATCGGCGCCGCGGCCACCAGGGCGGCCAGCGCCAGGAACGACAGGTTGCGTTTCATTGCTTTCCTCCTCCGTTGGTCGAATAACGCGCCAGTCCACGTCTGGTGCACTGCGCGGTGGACGTCACGCGGATGCTCCCTATGGCTTCGGCGCGCCGGCCTCGGCCGCCGGCGCCTCGTGCCGCGCCGCGAGCCATTTGCCGACCGCAACCACGATCACGATGCCGACGATGCCGGCGATCAGCTCCAGGCTCCAGCCGTTCAGGTACGGCCGGTCATCCTTGTACGCCATGCCCATCGAGGTGAACCACCCGGTGAGCGCGCGGTCGGCGACCAGCATCTCCCCCGCCACCCATCCGATCAGCCCCGCGCCGATGGTGATGATGACCGGGAAGCGCTCCATCAGCTTGATCAGGAGCGTGGCGCCGAAGATGACGAGCGGGATGGAGATGGCGAGGCCGAGGATGAGGAGGATGTAGCTGCCGCCGGCGGCGGCCGCCACCGCGATCACGTTGTCCAGGCTCATCACCAGGTCGGCGATCAGGATGGTCTTGATCGCCGCGAGCAGCTGGTCGCTCGCCTGGATGTCGTCCTCGCCGTCCTCCGGGATGAGGAGCTTGATGCCGATCCAGAACAGCAGCAGGCTGCCGACGATCTTCAGCCACGGCAGGGTGAGCAGCGCCACGGCGAAGATGGTGAGCAGGATCCGCAGGATCACCGCCGCGCCCGCGCCCCAGAACACGGCCTGCTTCTGCTGCTTGGCGGGCAGCGAGCGGGCGGCGAGCGCGATCACCACCGCGTTGTCGCCGGACAGGATGATGTTGACGCCGATGATCTTGAGCAGGCCGAGCCAGAAGGCCTGCGTGGCGAGTTCCTCGAGCATCGGCGGATTCTAGAACAAGCCCACGACCTTCCCGTCCACGAGGTCGATCTTGTTCGCGGACGGAACCTTCGGCAGGCCGGGCATGGTCATGATGTCGCCGCAGATCATCACCACGAACTCCGCGCCGGCGGCGAGGCGCACCTCGCGGATGTTCACCACGTGGTTCGACGGCGCGCCGCGCAAAGCGGCATCGGTGGAGAAGGAGGACTGGGTCTTCGCCACGCACACCGGGTAGTGGCCGTAGCCGTCGTCCTGCAGCTTCTTGATCTGGGTGCGCACTTTCGCGTCGGCGGTCACTTCGGAGGCGCGGTAGACCTTCTTCGCGATCTTGCCGATCTTCTCCCACAGCGGGTCGGCGTCGTCATAGACGAAGCTGGGCTTGGACGGCTTCTCGCAAAGCTCGACCACCTTGCGCGCCACGTCGGCGGCGCCCTTGCCGCCTTCGGCCCAGTGGTTGGCGAGCAGGACCTCGACGCCGAGCGCCTTCATCTTCTTCGTCACGAGCTCGATCTCGGCCGCGGTGTCGAAGGTGAACTTGTTGATCGAGACCACGCACGGGATGTTGTAGACCTTCGACACGTTCTCGACGTGGCGCTCCAGGTTGACGAGCCCCTTCTCCAGCGCCGCGAGGTTCTCCTTGCTCACTTCCTTCACGTCCACGCCGCCGTGGTACTTGAGCGCGCGCATGGTGGCGACGATCACCGCGGCGTTCGGCCGCAGGCCGGTCTTGCGGCACTTGATGTCGAGGAACTTCTCGGCGCCGAGGTCGGCGCCGAATCCGGCTTCCGTCACCACGTAGTCGGCGAGCTTGAGCGCCGACTGGGTGGCGAGCACCGAGTTGCAGCCGTGCGCGATGTTGGCGAACGGGCCGCCGTGCACGAACGCCGGGTTGTTCTCCAGGGTCTGCACCAGGTTCGGTGCGAGCGCGTCCTTGAGCAGCACCGTCATCGCGCCGTTCGCCTGCAGGTCCGAAGCCTTCACCGGCTTCTGGTCGCGCGTGTAGCCGACCACGATGTTGCCGAGCCGCTTCTTCAGATCGTCGAGCGAGTTCGACAGGCAGAAGATCGCCATCACTTCCGAGGCGACCACGATGTCGAAGCCGTCCTCGCGCGGATAGCCGTTGGCGGTGCCGCCGAGCGCGATCACGATGTCGCGCAGCGCGCGGTCGTTCATGTCGAGCACGCGCTTCCAGGTGATGCGCCGCACGTCGATGCCGAGCTCGTTGCCGTGGCTGATGTGGTTGTCGATCAGCGCGGCGAGCAGGTTGTTGGCGAGCTGGATGGCGCCGAAGTCGCCGGTGAAATGCAGGTTGATGTCCTCCATCGGCACGATCTGCGCGTGGCCGCCGCCGGCCGCGCCCCCCTTCATGCCGAACACCGGCCCGAGGGAGGGCTCGCGCAGGCAGATCATCGCCTTCTTGCCGATGTAGTTCAGCGCATCGCCGAGCCCGACGGTGGTGGTCGTCTTGCCCTCACCGGCCGGCGTCGGGCTGATCGCGGTGACGAGGATCAGCTTGCCGTCCTTCTTGCCCTTCAGAGTATCGAGGTACTTGAGCGAGACCTTGGCCTTGTAATGACCGTAGGGCTCGAGGTGCTCCTCGGAGATGCCCAGCTTCTCGCGCGCCACCGCGGCGATGCGCTGCATCTTAGCTGCCTGGGCGATTTCGATGTCGGACGGCATGATGTTCTCAATATGTAATTGCGGGGAAACGCGGATTGTGGGAGAGCCGACCTGTCGCCAGCCTTGACTGAGGTCAAGCGCTACAATCGGCCCCGAAGGGGGAATTCGATGATCCGCATCGCATGCCTGGCCGCGGCGCTGGTTGCTGCGGCCGCACAGGCGCAGGGGCCGGCGCAGGTCCCGGGCGTCAGCGCTACGACAGTCCGGATCGGCCAGTCCACGCCGCTCACCGGCTCGAACGCCGAGCTCGGCAACGACATCCGCAACGGGGCGCTCGCCTATTTCCGCAAGGTGAACGACGCCGGCGGAGTGCATGGACGCCGGATCGAGCTCGTCACCCTGGACGACGGCAACCAGGTACCGCGCGCCGAGGCGAATACGAAGAAGCTGGTCGAGGACGAGCCGGTGTTCGCCCTCTTCGGCTACCCGAGCGCGACGCTGTCGCGCCCGGCGCTGCCCTTCGTCGAGAAGCACCACGTGCCCTTCATCGGCCCGTTCACCGGCGCCGACCCGATGCGGGTCTTCAACAAGTACGTCTACAACATCCGCGCGAGCTACGCCGACGAGCTCGAGAAGATCGTCGACCACTTCCAGTCGCTCGGCGTGAAGCGCTTCTCGATCGTCTACTACGACGACGTCGTCGGTCGCGAAAACCTGACCGCGGTCGAGCGCGCGCTGAAGAAACGCAACCTCGACGCCGTGTCGAAGGCGGCCTTCAAGGACCGCGCCAAGCCCGACATCGACGCCGGGCTGAAGGAAGTGGCCAAGGGCTCGCCGGACGTCGTCATCCTGACGACGCTCTTCAAGGCAAGCGCGGATTTCATCCGCCTCGCCCAGAAGAGCGGCGTCGGCGCCCAGATGGCGAGCAACTCCTTCCCCGGCGCGAGCCCGCTCGCCAAGGAGCTCGGCAAGGACGGCGCCGGGGTCATCGTCGCCACCGTCGTGCCGCCGCCCACCAAGCGCTCGCTGCCCCTCGTGCAGGAATACCAGGCGGCCATCGAGAAACAGCTCGGCAAGAAGGAGTACTCGTTCACCTCGCTCGAGGCGTACATCGGCGCGAAGGTCATGGTCGAGGCGATGCGCAAGAGCGGCCCCAGGCTCACCCGCGAGGCATTCATGCGCGAGCTCGACGCGATGAAGGACTATGACGCCGGCGGCTACACGGTCTCGTTGTCGCCGACGAACCACAACGCCAGCTCGTTCGTCGAGCTGACCGTCATCGGCCGCGAGCAGAAGTTCAGCTACTAGGGCGCTAGTGGAACCGCGGGCGCACTTCGACGCCCGGGTTCGTCCGATAGGCGACGTCGCGTACGCCGGGGACGGCGGACGCCACCTCGACGAAAGCCAGCATCTCGTCCGTGCTCGAGGCTCCCGAGAGGGTGACGCGCCCGGTGTCGGAGGCGACGTGCACCTGCGCTCCGCGCGTTTCCGGCGCGCGCCTTAGCGCCGCGCGCACGCGCGCGGCAAGCGCGAGGTCGTCGAGCTTCTGCCGGGAGGCCGTGGTCTCGGCGAAGCGCGGCGAGCGCGCGAGCCCCATCACTTCCGAGACGCATTCGTCCACCGCCAGGCGCTTGGTGTTGAGGACGATGTCGTAGTGCTCGGGCTCGGTCCATTGCACGCCGAAGTGCCGGCGCATGATCGCGCTGTGCGCCTCGTCGTTGACGCGGATCTCCTCGGCGACGCGCTCGCCGTCGTCGGTAGCGAGGCGCTCCATCATGCGCTCCTTGCGCACCTCGAACGGCGCGCAGACGCGCACCGAGATGGCGTGCGGCACGTCGCGCAACAGGTGGGTCGCGCCCCAGCCGCGGATGATGGCGCCGCCTGCGCCTTTGCCACTCGCGGCGATGGCGTAGATCTCGTCGGCGGTGAAGATCGAGAGGCTTGTTTCGTCGGCGGTGAGGCGCTCGAGCAGCCCCGCGCTGCCGTCGAGAAGACGGATGACATGGCTCTTGCGCAGCCGCATGCGGTCGGCGAGGTGGTCGATCACCTCGTGGTAGATCACCGGCAGTCCGAGCTCGTCGCCGAGCGCGGCAGCGACGTCTTTGCCGAGCGAGCCCATCTCGCGCGTAATGGCGATCAGCGGCATGCCTACCTCCCCCCGGTACGGCTTTAGCCGTACAGCTCGGTCAGTGTACGCCCTTTGCCGTAGCCCGGGTCGCCGGGCTTCTCGCCGCCACCGGTGACTTTCACGGCGCAGTACTTGAACTCGGGGATCTTGCCGAACGGATCGAGCGCCGGGTTGGTGAGCATGTTCGCCGCCGCCTCGTAGTACGCGAAGGGGATGAACACCGCGCCGCGCGGCGTGCCCGCATCCTGTCTTGCAAACAACGAGATCTTGCCGCGCCGCGATTCCACGCTGACCACGTCGCCCGGCTTGATGTTCAGCTTGCGCATGTCCTCCGGATGGAGCGACGCAACCGGCTCGGGCTCGATGGCGTCGAGCACGCCCGCGCGGCGCGTCATGGCGCCGGTATGCCAGTGCTCGAGCTGGCGGCCGGTGATGAGAACGAACGGGAATTCGCGGTCGGGCCGCTCCGCCGCCGGTATCAAGTCGGCGGGAACGAACTTGGCGCGCCCGGTCGGGGTCGGGAACACCTCGGTGAACACCACCGGAGTACCGGCGTCGCCCTCGTTCTCGCAGGGGTAGGTCACCGACGAGTCGCGCTCCAGGCGCTCCCAGGTGATGCCCTTGATGGAGTCCATGCAGCCGCGCATCTCGTTGAACACTTCCTTCGGATGCGGGTACTTCCAGTCGAGCCCGAGGCGCTTGCCGAGCTCGACCAGGATCCAGAAGTCCTCGCGCGCCTCGCCGGGCGGCTCGACGGCCTTGCGGCCGAGCTGGACCATGCGGTCGGTGTTCGTGACGGTGCCGACCTTCTCCGGCCAAGCCGTGGCCGGTAGGACCACGTCGGCGAGATAAGCGGTCTCCGTCAGGAAGATGTCCTGCACGACGAGATGCTCGAGCTTCGCCATGCCGGCGCGCGCATGCTCGACGTCCGGGTCGGACATCGCCGGGTTCTCGCCCATGATGTACATGCCCCGGATCGTGCCGTCGTAGGCCGCGTTGACGATCTCGACCACGGTGAGCCCCGGCTTCGCATCGAGCTCCATGCCCCAGAACTTCTCGAAGCGCTGCTTCGCTTCCGGCATCGCCACGCGCTGGTAGTCTGGATACATCATCGGGATGAGGCCCGAATCGGACGCGCCCTGCACGTTGTTCTGGCCGCGCAGCGGATGCAGGCCCGAGCCCGGCTTGCCGACCTGGCCGGTCATCAGGCAGAGCGCGATCAGGCAGCGCGCGTTGTCGGTGCCGTGCACGTGCTGCGACACGCCCATGCCCCACAGGATCATCGACGCTTTCGAAGTCGCGAACGCGCGCGCGACTTCGCGCAACGTCTCGGCCGGAATGCCGCAGATCGGCGCCATCTTCTCCGGCGAGAAGTTCTGCGCGTTCTCCTTCAGCGCCTCGTAGCCCGAGGTGCGGTCCCTGATGAACTTCTCGTCGACCAAGCCTTCCTCGATGATGGTGTAGATCATCGCGTTCAGCATCGCGACGTCGGTGTCGGGCTTGAACTGCAGCATGCGCCAGGCGTGGCGCGAGAGGTCGCTCTTCCGCGGATCGGCGTAGATCAGCTTCTTGCCCGCCTTGGCGGCATTCTTCATCCACGTCGCCGCCACCGGATGGTTCGAGGTCGGGTTGGCGCCGATGAGGAAGATCACTTCCGAGTTCTCGATGTCGTTCACCTGGTTCGACACCGCGCCCGAGCCGATCCCTTCCAGGAGCGCCGCCACCGACGACGCGTGGCACAGGCGAGTGCAGTGGTCGACGTTGTTCTGCTTGAATCCGGTGCGCACCAGCTTCTGGAAGAGGTACGCCTCTTCGTTGCTGCCTTTGGCGGAGCCGAAGCCGGCGAGCGCGTAGCGATCCTCGTCCCGGATCTTCTTCAGCCCGCTGGCGGCGAAGTCGAGCGCCTCGTCCCAGGTGGCCTCGCGGAAAACTTCGGACCAGTTGGCCGGATCGACCGTGAAGTCCGCGGTTTTGGGAAAGCCCGGCTTGCGGATCAGCGGCTTCGTCAGCCGCTGCGGATGGTGCGCGTAGTCGAAGCCATAGCGCCCTTTGACGCACAGCCGGTTGTGGTTCGACGGGCCGTCCTTGCCGGTGACGAACTGGATCACGTTGCTCTTCACGTGATAGGTCAGCAGGCAGCCAACCCCGCAGAACGGGCAGACGGAATCGACTCTCTTCTCTATGGTCTGCAGGCCGACGTTGCGCGCCGGCATCAGGGCGCCGGTCGGGCAGGCCTGCACGCACTCGCCGCAGGCGACGCAGGTGGACTCGCCCATCGGGTCGTCGAAGTCGAACACGATCTTGGAGTGGCCGGCGCGGCCGGCGTAGCCGATCACGTCGTTCACCTGCACTTCGCGGCAGGCACGCACGCACCGCGTGCACTGGATGCACGCGTCGAGGTTGACGGCGATGGCCGGGTGGGAAATGTCCGGCTTCGGCTGCTTGCGCGGCGCGAAGCGCGGCTTGCCGACGCCCATCTTCTTCGCCCAGTTGGCGACCTTGTTGACCTTGGTATGCGGCTCCTCGCCCATGTCCGCCATGAGGAGCTCGAGCACCATCTTCTGCGAGGTGAGCGCGCGCGGCGAATTGGTCGTTACTTCCATGCCGGGCGTCGGATAGCGGCAGCACGACGGCGCGAGCGCGCGCTCGCCCTTGATCTCGACCACGCAGGCGCGGCAGTTGCCGTCGGAGCGCTGGTTGCCGCCGTGGCAGAGGTGCGGGATGGCCACGCCGTGCTTCTTGGCGGTCTCGATGATCTTCTCGTCCGGGCGTCCGATCACCGTCTGCCCATTGATCTTGAACTCGATGGGCATCATCGCGAGCTGCTGCGTGGTCACTCGTTCCATCTCACTCCACCTCTTGCGGGAAGTACCGCATAACCGTCAGCGCCGGATTGGGCGCCGCCTGGCCCAGGCCGCAGATCGAGGCGTCCATCATCGCCTGCGACAGCTCTTTCAGCAAAGGCTGGTCCCACTTGCGCGCTTCCATGAGCTGGAGCGCCTTCGCCGTCCCGACCCGGCAGGGCGTGCACTGCCCGCAGGACTCGTCATGGAAAAACTTCATCAGGTTGACGGCCGCCTTCGATGCCTTGTCCTGGTCGCTGAAAATCACGATCGCCGCCGAGCCGATGAAGCAGCCATGCGGCTGCAGCGTGTCGAAGTCGAGCGGGATGTCGGCCTTCGTCGCCGGCAGGATGCCGCCCGAGGCGCCGCCCGGCAGGTAGCCGTAGAACCGGTGGCCTTCCAGCATCCCGCCGCAGTATTCGTCGATCAGCTCCTTCACCGTGATGCCGGCGGGCGCGAGATGCACGCCCGGCTTCTTCACGCGCCCCGATACCGAGAAAGACCGCAATCCCTTGCGGCCGTTCCGCCCCTGTCCGGCGAACCATTGCGCGCCCTTCTCCACGATCTCGCGCACCCAGTACACCGACTCCATGTTGTGCTCGAGCGTCGGCCGGCCGAAGAGGCCGCGCTGCGCCACGTACGGCGGGCGCAGGCGCGGCATGCCGCGCTTGCCCTCGATCGACTCGATCATCGCCGACTCCTCGCCGCAGATGTACGCGCCGGCCCCGCGCCGCAGGTGGATCGGCGGCAGGCCGCACGGCGGATCCTGCTTCAACAGCTTCAGTTCTTTCTCGAGGATGGCGCGGCAGCCGGCGTACTCGTCGCGCAGGTAGATGTAGATCTCGCCGACGCCCGCCGCCCAGGCGGCGACCAGCATGCCCTCGAGGAAGCGATGCGGGTCGCGCTCGAGGTACCAGCGGTCCTTGAAGGTACCGGGCTCGCCTTCGTCGATGTTCACCGCCATCAGCCGCGGCTCGGGCTCGGCGGCCACGCTCTTCCACTTGCGGCCGACCGGGAAGCCGGCGCCGCCCAGGCCGCGCAGCGCCGAGTCCTCCATGATCTTCGTGATCTGCTCGCGCGTGTGCTTGCCGCTCAGGCAATCGACGATCAGCCGGTAGCCGCCGTTCCTGCGGTAGTCCGCGTAGCCGATGTACGGGTCGACGCGGCAGTCGCGCTGCTTCTTCTCCACCGCGCGCTTCACCGCATCCACGGTGGCATTGCCGACCGGGTTCTGGTGGACGACCACGCACGGCGCCACCTCGCAGCGGCCGACGCACGGCGCGGGCACCACCCGCACGCCCGGTCCGAGGTTCATTTTCAGGAGCTCGTTCGCGCCCGCCAGCTCGCAGGCGATGGAGTCGCACACGCGCACGGTCAGCGTGGGCGGCGCAGCCTCGCCCTCCTTCACCACCTCGAAGTGGTGGTAGAAGGTCGCCACTTCGTAGACCTCGGCCATCGCGAGGCGCATCTCCTGCGCGAGCGCGGCCAGGTGCGCGGCCGACAGATGGCCGTACCGGTCGTTGACCTTGTGCAGGTGCTCGATCAGCAGATCGCGGCGGCGCGGCTCGTCGCCGAGGAGCGCGCGCACCTCTTCGAGAGCCTGCGGATTGACCTGCCTGCCTTTGGGGGTACTTCGTGCCTTGCGCTTCATCGGATCGCGTCATTATCCGTCGGCGGGCGCGCCTCGCGACTTGACTGCGGTCAAGCACAGGGGACAGCATCCGGCGGCGTGAACCATCGGCTCTTGGGACGCACCGGCGTCCAGGTCTCCCGGCTGTGCTTCGGCACCATGTCCTTCGGCGGCGATGCCGACGAGGCGGCTGCGGCCGCGATGTTCAAGGCGGTGCGCGACGCGGGGATCAATTTCTTCGACACCGCCGACCAGTACAACCAGGGACGCTCCGAGGAAATCCTCGGCCGCCTCGCGAAGGGGCTGCGCGAGGATCTCGTCATCGCCACGAAGTGTT
>Ga0207707_10005006_pt1 | contig 11639 bp, 10 predicted proteins | sample KBSC83BmetaG_FD_184336 | JGI IMG/M metagenome (GOLD analysis project Ga0207707, IMG submission 184336) | Corn rhizosphere microbial communities from Kellogg Biological Station, Michigan, USA - KBS C8-3B metaG (SPAdes) (version 2) | ecosystem: Host-associated > Plants > Roots > Rhizosphere ... | reverse complement strand
CGAGCGCGGCCGAAAATACACTGCGCAACTGATCCGACTCCTTCAGGAAGGCATCGTGTCCGTACACGGACGAGATCTCGTGCAGACGTCCGGCCGGCAAGCGGGCCACCATGGCACGGATGTCCGCGAGCGGCACCAGCTGATCCTCGCGAACGGCGATCGCCGTCGTCGGGACGAAAATGCTGCTCGCATCGACCCGATGCAGATCGATCGATTCCGACAGGCACAGGAACGACTCCGGCCGGTAACGCGTGGCGTAGTCGCTCCCCCGGGCAAACAGGTATTGCTCGACGGGGAACAGGAAGCTTTCCTCCTGCCGAGTCGGCGGGCCATTGAACCGCGCGGAGAACTCCTCGGAGCTGCGATACGTCGTCATGGCGAGCGCGCGAGCCAGCTGCAGACCTTCCTTGGGGCGGTCACAGTCCATGGCGAACTGCACGATGCGCCGCTGCACGCTGCGCCAGCCCGTCGCCATCGGGTTTGCGCGATCGGCCGCACCGATCACGATCAAATGGCCGACACGCTCCGGGTACCGTTGCGCGAACGCCAGGGCGACCATGCCGCCGTAAGAGCCGCCGGCAATCGCCCGCAGCGCCTTCAGGCTCAGGTGATTGATCAGGCGCAGCAGCACTTCAGCCTGGTCGTAGCTGGAGACACTCGGAAAGCGCTCTCCGGAGGTCGGACCCGTCGATTCGGCGCTCCCGCCCAGGTAGTCGAAGCTCAGGATGCGATAGCGGTTGGAATCCAGCGCACGCTCGGGTCCGACGATCTCCGACCACCAGCTCTGGCGCCGATCGTCGGTCAGGCAAACGCGCCGGTGTGCGGAGATTCCGCCCAGCGCACACACGACGGGCGCATTGGCAGGCCCGGCAAGACGCCAGGCGATCTGCAGTCCGCTGAGCTTTCCGCCGTGGTAAAGGGGCACATCGCCGGGCACTTCGAGGATGCCCTCGCGCACGACCATGGCGGTGCCGTGCGAGCTCGCATCCTGCGCTGCAGCAGCAGCTTTCCGCGACGCAAGCGACGTGGCCGGCGTAGGCTCGACTGAGGCGTTCATCTTCAAGGAAGCTCCGCAGTTCATAGCACGGGCTCGCCGAGCTTCCTGCGGAGCGCCTGGCCGGATCTAAGCCAGGTTTGTCACGTCCATCCCGGCATCGCCTTGAAAGCGAGCCTGGCCACGTGGACCGCTCATCTGTCGCCGCGGGCTTTGAGGCCGCGAGCTGCAGGAGTTGGCACCTTTCCAGGATGGTTAGGCCTGGCGGTTGCCCCGGCGTCTAAGGGCCTAATCCCTCAGCCGGTCTCGATGAGTACCGGGAAGTCTAGGGCTTGAGGGCTAAAGCCGTCAAGGTGGGCCGGCCTTATGTACCGTACGCGCACGCTGGCCGCGGGCCCGCGAATCATGCTAATGTACTAACGCGCTATTACACTGGAACACCGATGAAGACCCATCGCACGCTCACTCCCCGGCAGGAGGCCCTCGCGGAACGCAATCTCTGCGTGGCCGTCGCCACGCTGCAGACGCCGGAGGAATGTCGCTCGTTCTTTCGCGATCTGTGCACGCCCGCGGAATTGCAAGCTATGGCGGATCGCTGGGCGGTTGTGGAGTGGCTGCGCCGTGGCGTTCCGTATCGGGAGATTCATCGCCTCACTGGCGTGAGTGTCACGACGATCGGCCGTGTGGCGCGTTTTCTGGAAAATGGTAATGGCGGCTACGCCGTCGCAGTACGCAGGCTGGAGGAGGCCCCGCGCCATGGATGAGTCACGTCTGAAGCTAGCGGTGCAGAAGTCCGGACGGCTCACCGACCCGTCGCTGGACATCCTGAGTCGTTGCGGGCTGAAGCTCTCGCGCGGCAAGGACCAACTCATGGGTTTTGGCGAGAACATGCCGCTCGATGTGCTGTTCGTGCGCGATGACGACATCCCCGATCTGGTGCAGGAGGATGTCTGCGACCTCGGGCTCGTCGGCCTCAACGTGCTGGAGGAGAAACGGCTCGAGCTGGACTCGCGCGGCCAGAAGGCTCGCTTCCAGACCGTGCGGCAGCTCGACTTCGGTCGCTGTCGGCTCTCACTCGCGGTCCCCGACGGTTTCACCTTCGACGGGGCCGCATCGCTGCGGGGACGCCGCATTGCCACCACATACCCGTTCATGTTGGAGAGGTATCTGCGGGAGCGCGACATCAAAGCGGAGATCGTCACCCTGTCGGGTGCAGTCGAGATAGCGCCGCGGTTGGGGCGCGCTGACCTGATATGCGATCTCGTCTCCACGGGCTCTACGCTACAGGCCAACCACTTGCGAGAGGTCGAGACGGTGCTGCAGAGCCACGCAGTGTTGATCCGCACGCCGCTGGAGCTCTCGCCCGAAAAAGCCGAGTGGGTCGAGCGTCTGCTGATGCGAATCGAGGGCGTGCAGCAGGTCCGCGAGAGCAAGTACATCATGTTGCACGCGCCGCGCTCGGCGTTGCCCCAGATCCGCAAGCTCCTCCCCGGGAGCGAGTCTCCGACCATCATCCCTCTGGAGGGCTCGCCGGATAAAGTGGCGGTCCACGCCGTCTGCCGGGAAAACGTTTTCTGGGAAACGCTCGAGAGCCTGAAGAAGGCCGGAGCCAGTGCCCTGCTGGTGCTGCCCGTCGAGAAGATGCTCGCCTGATGCGCATCCTCGACTGGGATACCCTCGGCGAAAACGAGCGTCGCGCGGCGCTCGCCAGGCCTGCTCAGAGCAGCGATATCAGCGCTCTGGTGCGCGAGGTCATTGACACGGTTCGCCAAGGCGGCGACGCCGCTCTGCGCGCCTACACAAAGCGCTTCGACGGCGTCGACGTCGCAAGTCTGCAGGTGACTCCGGCAGAGTTCGAGGCGGCGCGCCGGACTCTGACCAGGGAGCAGATCGCGGCCATTGAGACTGCGATCTCCAATGTCGAGCGATTTCACGTCCCGCAAATGCCGCCGCCGCTCGCGATGGAAACGATGTCGGGCGTCCGGTGCGAGCGCGTGATCCGGCCAATCCCTGCCGTTGGGATGTATGTGCCCGCCGGCACGGCTCCCCTGCCTTCCGCGGTTGTTATGATTGCGGTCCCTGCACGCATCGCAGGATGTCCCCGTCGAGTGCTGTGCACAGCGCCCAACCACGAGGGAAACGCGAACGCTGCGGTCCTCGTCGCGGCGCAACTGTGTGGAGTGGACACCGTTTTCAAGGTCGGCGGCGCTCAGGCCATCGCCGCGATGGCGTACGGAACCGAGAGCATTCCCAAGGTCGACAAGATCTGCGGGCCTGGAAGTGCATGGGTGACCGCCGCAAAGCAACTGGTGGCTGCCGATCCCGCGGGCGCGGCGTGCGATCTCCCTGCAGGACCCTCGGAGGTCATGGTCGTTGCCGACGACTCCGCGCGTGCGGAGTTCGTCGCCGCCGATCTGCTGGCGCAGGCGGAGCACGACACGCAGGCCCAAGCCATCCTGGTAACGACCTCGCAATCGCTGGCACAAGCGGTTCTGGCGTGCATCGAAAGTCAGGTGCGGGGGCTCTCCCGCCGCCACATTCTCGATAAATCGCTGTCGGCGAGCCGTTGCATCGTCGTTGCCAGCCTCGAGACGGCGATGGCCGTGGCTAACGACTACGCGCCCGAGCACTTGATCCTGGAAGTGCACGAGCCGCGCCGCTGGCTGCCCGCCATTCACAACGCGGGATCCATATTCCTCGGGGCGTGGTCGCCGGAGTCCATGGGCGACTACTGCTCCGGAACCAATCATGTGCTGCCGACGTATGGATACGCCCGAGCCTACAGCGGATTGTCGGTGCTCGACTTCATCAAGCGTGTCACCGTGCAGGAGCTGACTCCCGCGGGTCTGCGATCCCTGGGTCCCGTCGCCGTCACACTCGCCCAACTCGAAGGATTGGATGGTCACGCGCAGGCGGTGACTCGACGCCTCGCCGCTCTCGACTCCGGAGCCACCTCATGAGCTGGGTCAGCGAGCTCGCGCGACCGGAGATCGTGGCACTGAAACCTTACGAGCACGCGGCGTGGGAGCCCAGCCTGGAGCGGCTCCACGCGAACGAGCTGCCGTGGCGCTCGATCAGCGACGAGACCGAGGCTGGTCTGAATCGATACCCGGAGCCTCAGCCGCACGAACTCGTGCAGCGCCTGGCGGAGCTGTACGGTGTATCCGCGCCGCAGCTTCTCGTCGGCCGCGGGAGCGACGAGGCGATCGACCTGCTGGTGCGCGCCTTCTGCCACGCAGGCATGGACTCAGTCTTGGTTTGCCCCCCCACCTTCGGCATGTATTCGGTCGCTGCGCGGATCCAGGGCGCGGGTGTCATCAGCGTGCCGCTGCGCGCCGAACGCGGCTTCGCCGTCGATGAGTCGCAGCTGCTGGAACGATGCTCGGCAGGGGTCAAGATCGTATTCCTGTGCTCGCCCAACAATCCCACGGGCAACCTGCTCGAAGAACAGGCGATCCTGCGCATTGCCAAGGAGCTTGCCGGACGCGCCGTGCTGGTCGTCGATGAGGCGTACGTCGAATTCGCCGACAGCCCGGGCCTGTCGCGGCACTTGCAGGATTTCCCGCACCTCGCCCTGCTGAGGACTTTGTCCAAGGCTCACGGTCTCGCCGGCGCCCGCTGCGGTGCGCTGCTCGGCTGTCCGGAGCTGATCGCCCTGCTGCGCAAGGTCATTCCACCCTACGCCATTCCTCAACTCACCGTGGAAGCGGTGCTGAAGCAACTCGAGCCGGCGCAGGTGGCCATCGCGCGCGAGCATATCGATCTCATTCGGTCCGAGCGCGCGCGCTTGAGTGCAGCATTGCAGCAGAACCCCGGAGTCACTCGGGTCTGGAACAGCGATACCAACTTCGTGCTCGCGGAATTCGCAGATCCCGCCGCGGCGCTGAGCTCAGCGCGGGAAGCGCGCCTGCTGGTCCGGGACGTGCGCAGCCAGCCAGGCCTGGCCAATGCGCTACGCATCACCGTTGGATCCGTGAGTCAGAACGATCGGCTATTGCAGGCATTGAAATGAGCACGAGCGTCCTGTTCGTCGATCGCGACGGCACCCTGATCGAGGAGCCTGCCGATCATCAGGTGGATTCCCTCGACAAGGTGCGCTTTCTCCCTGGAGTCTTCGCGGCACTCGCGGAGCTGCAGACGCGCGGGTTTCGCCTGGCGATGGTGACCAACCAGGACGGACTCGGCACGCCCTCGTTTCCGCGACCGGCCTTCGAAGGTCCGCAGCAATTCGTACTGGATGCGTTCGCATCGCAGGGCATTCACTTCGACGCCGTCTTCGTCTGCCCGCACTTCAGCACGGAGGATTGCCACTGCAGGAAGCCGAAGACCGGCCTGGTCGAAGACTACGTGCGCAACGGCGTCGACCTCGCCTCGAGTGCCATGATCGGAGACCGCGACACGGATCTGGAATTTGCTCGCAACCTCGGAATACGCGGCCTGCGCGTGCGCAAAGACGGCGACCCGAGCGAGACATGGCCTGCAGTCGTGCGGCAGTTGACTGCGCGCACAGCGCGAGTTCACCGCAAGACACGCGAGACCGACATCGAGGTGAGCGTCAATCTGGATGCCACCGCTCCTGTCGAGATCGCCACCGGCATTGGGTTCTTCGACCACATGCTGGAGCAGTTGGCCAAGCATGGCGGGTTCTCGCTCCAGCTCAGCTGTCGCGGCGACCTGCAGATCGACGAGCACCACACGATCGAGGACTGTGCGCTCGCACTCGGCGAGGCGCTACGGCGGGCGCTCGGCGCAAAGGCCGGCATCGGGCGCTACGGATTCCTGCTTCCGATGGATGAGGCGCTCGCGCAGGTCGCTATCGATTTGTCGGGCCGCGCGTACGCCCAGTTCAACGGCAAATTCAATCGCGAGCTCGTGGGCGGATTGCCGACCGAGCTGGTGCCGCACTTCTTCCGATCCCTCGCCGACTCTCTCGGTGCCGCCATCAACATCAGCGTGACGGGCGAGAACTCCCATCACATGATCGAGGGATGCTTCAAGAGTGTCGGCCGCGCTCTGCGTCAGGCCATTCGGCGCGAGGGCGATGAGCTCCCGAGCACCAAGGGAGTGCTGTAGTGGAGGCGGTCATCATCGACAGCGGCGGCGCCAATCTCGCCTCTTTGCAGTTTGCGTTCGAGAGACTCGGCGCGCGCGCGCAGGTCAGCTCCGACCCGCAGGTCATACAATCCGCGCCCCGTGTCGTGTTACCGGGTGTCGGCTCGGCAACCGATGCGATGCGCCGGCTGCACGGCAGCCCGATTGCAAGCCTATTGCCGAAACTCACGCAGCCCGTGCTGGGAATCTGCCTCGGCATGCAGCTTCTGTTCGCCGCCTCCGACGAAGGGCCAACCGAGTGCCTCGGCATTCTGCCGGGGACCGTGCAGCGATTGCTGCCTGCCCCGGGACGGCCCGTGCCGCACATGGGCTGGAATCAGATCGTGCCGGCTCGCGAGGATCCGCTCCTCGACGGAATTGCGCGCAATAGTTACGTCTACTTCGTCCACAGCTTTGCAGTTCCGGCGTCGAGCGTGACACTCGCGACGGCCGATTACGGGACCGCCGTTTCCGCAGTCGTCCGCCAGAGAAACTTCTGGGGCACCCAATTCCACCCCGAGCGCTCGGCCGAGACCGGCGGCCGCATTCTCCACAACTTTCTGCGCCTGCAGTGATGCGGGAAGGACTTAAGGAATGCTTCTGATGCCCGCTATCGATCTGCGACACGGCCGCTGCGTGCGTCTCTTTCAGGGCGACTTCGGTGCGGAGACGCGGTACGACCACGAGCCTCATGAGCTGTTGCTGCGGTACCGTGGACTCGGGGCCACCTGGCTGCACGTAGTCGACCTCGACGGCGCCAAGGACGGCATGCTCGCCAATCGCTCGGTGATCGTCGCCCTCGCCTCGCAGCGCGCGGTGCGTTTGCAAGTTGGAGGCGGAATCCGCACGTCCGCAGCCATCGACGATCTTCTCCGCGTGGGCGTGGAGCGGGTCGTTGTTGGCAGCGCCGCGGTTGAGCGGCCGGCCGAGGTGGCAGACTGGATCGCGAGATTTGGCGCTGAGCGGATCTGTCTGGCGCTCGACGTCCGCCTCGACGCCACTGGGCCGCTGGTACGCACCCGGGGCTGGACCGAAGGCACGGCGATCACCCTCTGGGAAGCCATCGAACGCTTTCCCAAGGGCAGCATCAGGCACGTGCTATGCACGGATATCGAGCGCGACGGGGCGCTGTCCGGCCCCAACGTCGAGCTGTACAAAGCTGCGACGCAGCGTTTTCCGGAGCTTGCCTGGCAAGCCTCCGGGGGCGTCCGTGACGCGGCCGATCTTCAGGCCCTCGCGGCTTGCGGCGTTGCCGCAGCGGTGAGCGGCAAGGCTCTGCTGGAAGAGCGCATCACTGCCGAGGAGTTGCGACCATTCTTGCCCGACGCATCATTCCCTGCCTCGACGTCCGCGACGGCCAGGTCGTAAAAGGGGTTCGCTTCCGCGACCATCGTGTCGTAGGCGACATAATGGAGCTCGCCGCTCGCTATCGCGATGAGCGCGCCGATGAGTTAGTCTTCTACGACATCACAGCCAGCCCGGAAGGCCGTTCAGTCGATCGTCAGTGGGTCTCACGGGTGGCGCGAGTTCTCGATATCCCTTTCTGTGTCGCCGGCGGCATTCGCTCGGTCGCCGACGCTCAGGAAATTCTCAACGCGGGCGCCGAGAAGGTGTCCATCAACTCCCCTGCGCTCGCCGATCCTGCGCTCATCGATGCTCTCAGCGCCCGCTTCGGGGCGCAGTGCGTCGTCGTCGGCATCGATAGCCGGCTCACGGATGACGGCGATGGCGCCCCCAGCTATCGGGCCTATCAATTCACCGGCGATCCGAATCGGACCCGCGAGTCCGGCCGCGACGTGCTGCAATGGGTCAGGGAAGTCCAGGATCGCGGCGCGGGCGAGATCGTGCTCAATTGCATGGGAAGCGACGGCGTACGACGCGGCTACGACATCGAGCAGCTGTCGCGCGTTCGCGAGATCTGCCGCGTCCCCCTCGTCGCCTCCGGCGGCGCCGGCGCGGTCGAGCATTTCGCAAGCGTGTTCAGCGAGGCGGCAGTCGATGCGGCGCTCGCCGCCAGTGTGTTTCATTCGGGCGCCATCGTCATCAGTGAGCTCAAACGCGACTTGCGCGCGGCGGGGATCGAGGTAAGACCGTGAATTCGACAAGGCAGCGACTCAGCGATGTCCGTCTGCAACCCACAGACATCGGTGCGCTGGATTTCGACAAGGGCAGCGGTCTGCTGCCGGCAGTCATTCAACACTGCGACGACGGCTCGGTGTTGATGGTGGGGTACATGAACCGCGACGCCTTGCGTGAGACGTTCAGTCGCGGACGGGTAGTGTTCTACAGCCGCAGCAAGCGTCGCCTGTGGGAGAAAGGCGAGACGTCAGGCAACTCGCTCGATGTGGTGGAAGTCAGGACCGATTGCGACCGGGACGCGCTGCTGGTGAGCGCGCGGCCGCGGGGCCCCGCCTGTCATCTGGGGACTGCCACCTGCTTCGGTAACGAGCCGACGACCGCGACGCATTCGCTGGCGTTTCTTTCGTCCCTGGAGGGAGTGATCGAGCGCCGGATCGCCGATCGACCGGAAGGCAGCTATACGGCGCGCCTATTTGCGCAGGGCCCGAAGCGCATCGCACAGAAGGTGGGCGAGGAAGGGCTCGAGGTGGCGCTCGCAGCCGTGGCGGAGGAAGACGACAAAGTTCTTTCCGAGGCGGCCGACCTGCTCTATCACCTGCTCGTGCTGCTGAAGAGCCGTGGCCTGCCGTTCGAGCGCGTCGTTGCCGAGCTCGAGTCGCGACACGCAGGGAAGCCGTAAGCGTACCCCGCGTCCGCGGCCGTGCGGACATCCGCGCGCCAATGCGAGCCGTCAGCGCGCCGTGATGCTGGCGGCGAGCCCCGCCGCTTTCTGATCCGCCTCCGCAGCTTCTGAATTGCGGTGACGCAGACGCAGCGAGTCCGCGACCAGGCGCCAGGCAACCGACTGCGCCTGCGCATCGCCCGTCGCGAGCCCGATCGCCTTGCGACCCATGCTGTCGGCTTGATCGCCGTCGTTCTCGCTCAGGCGCACCTGTCCCAGCTCGATCCACAGCAGCGGATTGTTAGGCTCGATTCGCAGCGCCCGCTCGAGGGTCGCCGCGGCCCCTCCCAGATCGCCGCTCTGGGATTGTTTGTGCGCTTGAGACACGAGCGACAGCGAAGCCGGACCTAAATGGAACTGCTTCGGTACGGGACGCGGCTGCTCGATCGGTGCTTCCTGCGGAGGGGGCCGCGATTGCGTCTGTGACGACCCCGGTCCCTGCTCCGGCCGAGGTTGGGACGCGGGTGGCAGTGAGGTCGGGGGCAACGCGCCACACGCCGACAAAAGCGCGGCGACGGCCGCAATCGTCATCCATCGCAGGGACCAATTCTTCATCATCATCGAATGATATCGCGCAACCACTCGCCCGCGCGCTCCACGATGCTCTGCAATGCGTTCTGACCACATCCGGCTTTCACAGGTAGCTGCGTACCGACGGGAACCGCGATGGGTACCGCGTCCTGCGAGCACCCCTTCTCGACTCGCTCGCCAGTCCCGTAGTCGATCCACGTCTCCGCGAGCGTCTCGGGCATTGGCGCCTCCCACGAGGTTTCCTGCATTCCCGCCATGAGTCGAGCCCACACCGGCAGCGCCCCCTGCGATCCGGTGAGTCCTGTGGGCAGGTCGGCGTCATATCCGACCCACACGACCACCACGTGACTCCCGGAGAAACCCGCAAACCAGCTGTCGCGTAGATCCGAGGACGTGCCGGACTTGCCGGCGACGACGAGATTGGCCGGGAGCACAGGGCGCGCGGGACGCCCAGTGCCGCGATCCATAACCTGCTCCATCATCCGATCGACCGCGTACACCGCTTCCGGAGGCGCGACGGGCGTGACTTGAAGAGGGAACGCCTTGACGGCCTTGCCGTCGTCGCTGATGACAGCACGCACGGCGCGCAGTGGGTTGCGAAAGCCGCCGTTGGCGAGGCCGTTATACAGCTGAGCGGCCTCCAGAGGCGTCACCTCCACCGACCCCAGCAGCATGGCGGGCACCTGCGGCGCCGGCCGGTCGAGCCCGAAGCGCTGCAGGGTCTGCGCGATCTTCGGCAAGCCGACATCCATCCCGAGGCCGACGGTGGCGAGATTCAGGCTCTCCGCGAGTGCGTGCACCAACGGGACCGGCCCATAGGTCTGGTGAGTGAAGTTCTCCGGCCGCCACAGCTCGCCGTTGGTGAGCCGGATCTGCACCGGCTGATCCTGGATGACGGTCGCGGCGTTGTAGCGCCCGGTCTCGAGCGCTGTCAGGTAGATGAACGGCTTGATCAACGAGCCCATCGGGCGCCGGCCGTCCAAGGCTCGATTGAAGCCGTCGAAGGCGACGTTGCGCCCCCCGACGATGGCGATGACGTCGCCGCTCTGGGGCGTCGTCACGACGACCGCGCCTTCGAGCGACGCACTCGGATACTTTCCTTTGTCCAGCCGCGTAAGCTCGCGGTCCAGGGCTTGCTCGGCCTGCTCCTGCGCGCGCGGCTCGAGGCTCGTGTAGATCCTCAGGCCCGCCTTGGTGAGGTCTTCCTCGCGATAGTCGCGGCGTAACACCCGGCGCACGAAATCCAGGTAGCCGGGGTAGTAGGAGCCCGCACCGCGCGCCAGTACTCCGAGCGGCTTAGCGATGGCCGCCTGCGCCTGCGGCTGCGTGATGACGTGCTGCTCGGCCATCAACTTCAGCACCAGATCGCGGCGCGCCTGTGCGCGCTTCGCGTGCCGCCGCGGATCGTAATAGGAGGGACCCCGCACGATCGCCACCATCACGGCGATCTCGGAAGTATCCAACTCCGAGAGCGGTTTGCCGAAATAGAACTGACTCGCCAGTCCGAAGCCGTGAATCGCCCGGTCGCCGTCCTGGCCGAGGAAGATCTCATTGATGTAGGCATTCATGAGATCGGCCTTGCTGAAATGCGACTCGAGCGCAAAGGCCATGACGGCTTCCCGCGCCTTGCGCGACACATCGCGCCGCGGATCCAGGAAGTAGCTCTTGACCAGCTGTTGCGTGAGCGTGCTGCCACCCTGCTCGAACTGACCGGCGCGCATGTCGACCCACAGGGCCCGCAACAGCGCCTCGGGATCGACGCCGTGATGGCGATCGAACTTGCGATCCTCGACGGCCTTCAACGCCGCCGGGAGCATCGGCGGCACCTCATCGGGCGTCACCACGATGCGATCCTCGCCGTGAATCGGAAAGATGCTGCCGATCATGAGCGGCTCGAGTCGCACGATCGGCATGTCCTGACCGTTGGAATCGCGCAGGCTGTCGATCGCGGCGGCACCGCACTGGATGCTCAGAATGAACGCCGGCCGCGCCTCGTCGGCGAACGCGGCCGGGCGCAGGGCCACATCGATCCGCGCTCCCTGCTGGCGATAGGTGCCCGGCCGCTCCAGTCGCTCGACTCGCCGGTACTGCAGGCGCTCGAGCTCGTGTTTGACCTCGGCCTGTGTCAGCTGCAGGCCTGCGTACAACTCCAGGGGTGAGGCATAGACGTGCGCGGGCAGCGTCCAGCGACGGCCCCCGAATTGACTGGAGACGAGGCGATCG
>Ga0207707_10005003_pt1 | contig 11646 bp, 9 predicted proteins | sample KBSC83BmetaG_FD_184336 | JGI IMG/M metagenome (GOLD analysis project Ga0207707, IMG submission 184336) | Corn rhizosphere microbial communities from Kellogg Biological Station, Michigan, USA - KBS C8-3B metaG (SPAdes) (version 2) | ecosystem: Host-associated > Plants > Roots > Rhizosphere ... | reverse complement strand
GTGGATCAGCTGGTCGTAGGCACGCTGCAGGAAGGTCGAATAGATGGCGACCACGGGCTTTAAGCCCTCGGCCGCGAGTCCGGCGGCGAAGGTCACCGCGTGCTGTTCGGCGATGGCGACGTCGAAGTAGCGGTCCGGGAAGCGCCGCGAGAACTCGACCAGGCCCGAGCCCTCGCGCATGGCGGGCGTGATGCCGATGATGCGCGGGTCGCGCTCGGCCATGTCGCACAGCCACTGGCCGAACACCTGCGAGTAGCTCGGCCCCGAGCTCTTCTCCTTGAAGATCGTGCCGCTCGCCGGGTCGAAGGGCCCCGGCCCGTGCCACTTGATGGGATCAGCCTCGGCGGGCGGGTAACCCTTGCCCTTCTTGGTGACCACGTGCAGGAACTGCGGACCGCGCAGTTTCCTCACGTTGCGCAGCGTGCGCACCAGCGCCTTGACGTCGTGGCCGTCCATCGGGCCGATGTAGTTGAAGCCCATCTCCTCGAACAGGGTGCCAGGCAGCACCATGCCCTTGAGGTGCTCCTCGGAGCGGCGCGCCAGCTCCCACACCGTCGGCATGGGGCGCAGCACCTTCTTCCCGCCCTCGCGCAGGTGCGCGTAGACGCGTCCCGAGAGCGCGCGCGCGAAGTGATTCGACAGTGCGCCGACGTTCTCCGAGATCGACATGTCGTTGTCGTTGAGGATCACGAGCAGGTCGGCGGGCAGCGAGCCGGCATGGTTGAGCGCCTCGAACGCCATGCCCGCGGTCATGGCCCCATCCCCGATGACCGCCACCACGCGCCGCTGCGAGCCGGCGCGCGCCGCCGCCACCGCCATGCCGAGGGCGGCCGAGATCGAGGTGCTCGAGTGTCCCACGCCGAAGGTGTCGTACTCGCTCTCGGCGCGGCTCGGGAACGGCGCGAGCCCGCCATCCTGCTTGATGGTGTGCAGCCGCTCGCGCCGCCCGGTCAGCACCTTGTGCGGGTACGCCTGATGGCCGACGTCCCACACCAGGCGGTCGTGCGGGGTGTCGAACACGTAGTGCAGGGCGATCGTGAGCTCGACGGTGCCCAGGCCCGCGGCAAAATGCCCGCCGCGCGTGCTCACCTCGTGGATGAGGAACTCGCGCAGCTCCCGCGCCAGGGCCGGGAGCTTGCCCACGGGCAGCCGGCGCAGATCCGCCGGGGTCGCGATGGGGGTCAGTAACGGGTACTTGTCCGGCGCGGCTGTCATCGGCTCATGAGTGTACACGGGCCCTGCCGCCCGGAAAGGCGCCCGCCGCCGGCGTGCACCCGCCTCAGCTCGAGCGGTCAACCACGTAGCGCGCCAGCTGCGTCAGGGCCGTGGCGCGGCCGCCGAGCGGCGCCAGGGCCGCGATGGCGGCATCGCGCAGTGCCGCGGCCCGCGCGCGCGCGGCCGCCAGTCCCGCGGTGCTCGGGTAGGTCGGCTTGCCGTGCGCGGCGTCGGCCCCGGTCGACTTGCCGAGCAGCGCCGCATCACCGGCGACGTCGAGGATGTCGTCCTGGATCTGGAAGGCGAGTCCGACCTCGGCGCCGAAGGCCCTGAGCGCGTCGAGCTCGGGGCCGCCCGTCACGCCGGCGGCGAGGGCGCCGAGCACCACGCTGCCCTCGATCAGGGCGCCGGTCTTGCGCCGGTGCATGTCCTCGATTGCCGCCACCGACAGCTGCCGCCCGACCGCGGCGAGGTCCACCGCCTGGCCGCCAGCCATGCCGCCGGTGCCGGTGGCGCGCGCCAGCGCGCGGATCATCTCCAGGCGGGTCTCCGCCAGGGTGCCGGTCGCCGGCTCGTTGGCGAGCACGGCGAAGGCGAGCGCCTGCAGCGCGTCTCCGACGAGAATCGCGGTGGCCTCGTCGTAGGCGCGGTGGCAGGTGGGGCGGCCGCGGCGCAGATCATCGTCGTCCATGGCCGGGAGGTCATCGTGCACGAGGCTGTAGACGTGGATGAGCTCGACGGCTGCGGCGGGCGCGTCGAGCCGCGCGGACGGTGCGCCCAGCGACTCGCCGGTGAAATAGACGAGCGTCGGCCGCAGGCGCTTGCCCGCGCCCAGCACGCTGTAGCGCATCGCCTCGCGCAGCCGCGCGGTTCCGGGATCGGGCAGGGCGAGCGCGGCATCGAGCACGCCCTCGATGCGCGCCTGGCAGGAGGCGACGCGCGCAAGGAAGGCGGCGGCCGGCGCGCTGCCGTCCCTGGGGGCTGCGTTCATCACTCGAGGTCCGGGTTGCCGGCGTCCGGCGCTGCGGCTGGCTCCTCGAACGGCACGGCCTCGGTCTCGGCACCCTTCCTGAGGAGGATCTCGACCTTCTGCTGCGCCGCCTGGAGCGAGCTCTGGCAGTGGCGGGTGAGCGCCACGCCGCGCTCGAACACCTTCAGGGCCTCATCGAGGGGCAGATCGCCGCGCTCGAGGCGCTCGACCAGGCCCTCGAGCTCGGCGAGTGCCTCTTCGAAGTCCGGCGGTTTGCTATGGCGCGCCAAGGGCGTCTGGGTCCGTGAGCAGCAGGGCGAGGTTGCGGGGGCGCGCAACGTTACACAGCGCGCCGCAGCAGGGTCAACGGCAGGGTTGCGGCGCGTGCGCGGCGGGGTATAGAGTCCCGAACTCGGATTAGACCAAGTCTAAGTGAGGAGCGTCATGAATCTCAAAGGCAGCAAGACGGAGAAGAACCTCAAGGATGCATTCGCCGGCGAATCGCAGGCGAATCGCCGCTATCTGTATTTCGCCGCGAAGGCCGACGTGGAAGGCTTCAACGACGTGTCGGCCGTGTTCCGCTCCACCGCCGAGGGCGAGACGGGCCATGCGCACGGACATCTCGAGTACCTCGAGGTGGTCGGCGATCCGGCCACCGGCCTGCCGATCGGCGAGACCAAACTGAATCTCAAGGCGGCCATCGCCGGCGAGACGCACGAGTACACGGACATGTACCCGGGCATGGCGAAGGCGGCGCGCGAGGAAGGCTTCACGGAAATTGCCGACTGGTTCGAGACGCTCGCCAAGGCCGAGCGCTCGCACGCCAACCGCTTCCAGAAGGCACTGGACTCGATCTGAGCCGCCCGGGACGGGGACGCGGCGGGCGCGCGCCGGCGCACGGCCGCCACGCACCCCTCGGCCCCGGCCGGATGCGCGCATGAGCACCACGCCGCCGCGCCCCGGTGCCGCCGGCAGCGGACGCGAGGGGAGCCTCGAGGCTCCGACGCGCCACCCGCTCGCCTGGCGCACGCCGGAGTTCTACGAACAGGCCGCGCTCGAGAAGGAACTCGAGCGCGTGTTCGACATCTGCCACGGCTGCCGCCGCTGCTTCAGCCTGTGCAACGCCTTCCCGACGCTCTTCGACGCGGTGGATGCCACCAGCGAGGGCGAGGTGCAGGCCGTCGAGCGCAAGGTGTTCTGGGAGGTCGTCGACCACTGCTACCTGTGCGACATGTGCTTCATGACCAAGTGTCCGTACGTGCCGCCACATCCCTGGAACGTCGACTTCCCGCACCTCATGCTGCGCGCCAAGGCGGCGCGGGTGAAGGCACAGGGGCTGGCGCTGAGTGAGCGCGTACTGGCCGCCACCGACGCGGTCGGCAGCCTCGCTGGCATCCCGGTGGTGGCCGAGATGGTGAACGCCGTCAACGCCTCGCGCGCCGGCCGCGCGCTGCTGGAAAAGACCCTGGGCGTGGACCGCGGCGCGCCGCTGCCGAAGTACCACGCCCGCAGCGCCCGCCGCCGCCTGGCCGCGCTCGGCACCGTGACGCCCGCGGCTGCCGCCGCGGCGCGGGCGGCGCGCGCCACCGCCGACACCACCGGCCGCGTGGCGCTGTTCACCACCTGCTACGGCAACCGCAACGCGCCCGAGCTGGATGAGGACCTGGCGGCGGTGTTCGGGCACAACGGCATCGAGCTGGCGCTGCTCGATGGCGAGCGCTGCTGCGGCATGCCGCGGCTCGAGCTCGGGGACCTCGAGGGGGTAGCGAAGCTCAAGGAGTTCAACATCCCGCGCCTGATGCGGGCGGTGGAGGCGGGCTACGACCTGGTCGCGCCCATTCCCTCGTGCGTGCTGATGTTCAAGCAGGAACTGCCGCTCATGTACCCGGCCGATCAGCAGGTGCAGCGGGTCGGCGCGCACATGTTCGATCCGTTCGAGTACCTGATGCTGCGGCACGCGGCGGGCCTGCTGCGCACCGACTTCAAGGCCGCGCTCGGCAAGGTGAGTTACCACGTGCCCTGTCATCTCAGGGTGCAGAACCTCGGACTGAAGACCCGCGACCTGCTGAAGCTCGTGCCCGGCACCACGGTCGAGCCGATCGAGCGCTGCTCCGGGCACGACGGCACCTACGGGGTGAAGCGGCGCTTCCGCGCTGCCTCCGTCAAGATCGGCCGCCCGGTCGTGCAGAAGGTGCAGACAAGCGGCGCCGACCACTACGCGAGCGACTGCCCGATGGCCGGGCACCAGATCGAGAGCGGCCTGGAGGGCGCGCGGCCGCCCGAGCACCCGCTGCGGCTGCTGCGCATCGCCTACGGACTGTGAGGCAAGGAGGCCCGCCATGAACAAGCTCGCCCCGGGCGATCTCATGTCGCTCGAGCAGTACGCGCGCGAGCGGCCCGCATTCCGGGCCCGCGTGCTGCGCCACAAGGGCGCACGGCAGCTGGCGGTCGGGCCGAACACCACGTGGTGCTTCGAGGACCGCCTCACCGTGCAGTATCAGGTGCAGGAGATGCTGCGCGTGGAGCGCATCTTCGAGCCGGCCGGCATCGCCGAGGAGCTGGCCGCCTTCAACCCGCTGATCCCCGACGGCGCCAACTGGAAGGTGACGCTGCTGCTCGAGTTCGATCCGGCCGAGCGGCCGCGGGCGCTGGCGCAGCTCAAGGGTGTCGAGGACCGCTGCTGGGTTGAGGTCGAGGGCCGCGCGCGCGCGTTCGCGATCGCCGACGAGGACCTCGAGCGCGAGAACGCGGAGAAGACCTCGGCGGTGCACTTCCTGCGCTTCGAGCTGGAGCCGGTCACGATCGCGGCGCTGCAGGGCGGCGCCGCGCTCGCCGCCGGCATCGACCACGAGCACTACCGCCACGAGGTGCGCCCGGTGTCCGCGGCGATGCGCGCGGCGCTCCTCGCCGATCTCGCCTGAGCCCCGGCGCGCCACGCCAACCTGCTAAACTCGCGCCGCTGCGGCAGAGGCCGCAGGCGCCAGCGCCACGGGAATACTCAGCACCGGGATGACCCAGTCCTATACCGCCTCCGATATCGAGGTCCTGACCGGCCTCGAGCCCGTCCGGCGCCGGCCGGGCATGTACACCCACACCCAGCGCCCCAATCACCTGGCGCACGAAGTCATCGACAACAGCGTCGACGAGGCGATCGCCGGCTATTGCAAGCAGATCGACGTGGTGCTGTACAAGGACGGCTCGCTCCAGGTGGCCGACGATGGCCGCGGCATGCCGGTCGACATCCATCCCAAGGAGAAGGTGTCCGGCGCCGAGCTGATCCTCACGCGCCTGCACGCGGGCGGTAAGTTCTCCGACACGACCTACAAGTTCTCCGGCGGCCTGCACGGCGTGGGCGTGTCGGTCGTCAACGGCCTGTCGAAGCACCTCGAGTGCTGGATCAAGCGCGGCGGCAAGGAATACAACATCAGTTTCAAGGACGGCAAGATCGCCTCCAAGCTGGAGGAGATCGGCACCGTCGGCCAGCGCAACACCGGCACCACCGTGCGTTTCTGGCCGGATCCGAAGTTCTTCGATTCGGACAAGTTCTCGGTGCCGCAGCTCAAGCACACCCTGAAGGCCAAGGCGGTGCTGTGCCCGGGGCTGCGCGTCACCTTCAAGAACGAGGCGAGCGGCGAGAAGGACGAGTGGTTCTACACCGGTGATCTCGGCGCCTACCTGCTCGAGGAGCTGGGCAAGAACGAGCGCATTCCGGGCGAGCCGATCACCGGTACGCGCACCGGCGATGACGATGCGGTCGATTACGCGCTGTGCTGGGCGCCGGACGCTGAAGCTGCGCTCGCCGAGAGCTACGTCAACCTGATTCCAACGCCCGAGGGCGGCACGCACGTCAACGGCCTGCGCGCCGGCGTGGCGCAGGCGGTGCGCGAATTCTGCGAGTTCCGCAACCTCGTGCCGCGCGGCATCAAGCTCACGCCCGAGGACGTGTGGGACAAGGCGAACTACGTCCTGTCGGTGAAGATCCACGAGCCGCAGTTCGCCGGGCAGATGAAGGAGCGCTTGGGTTCGCGCGATGCCGCGCCGCTGGTCGAGGCCTTCGCGCGCGACTCGATGGCGCTGTGGCTCAACCGTCACCCGGACGCGGGCGAGCGCATCGCGCAGTTCGCCATCGCCAACGCGCAGGAGCGCGCCAAGGCGGCGCAGCGCGTGGTGCGCAAGCGCCTGACCGGGGGGCCGGCGCTGCCGGGCAAGCTCGCCGACTGCGTGAGTCAGGAGCCCAAGCGCTGTGAGCTGTTCCTGGTCGAGGGCGACTCCGCCGGCGGTTCGGCCAAGCAGGCGCGCGACAAGGACTTCCAGGCGATCATGCCGCTCAGGGGCAAGATCCTCAACACCTGGGAAGTCGACCCGGGGCAGCTCGCCGGCAGCGAGGAAGTGCACAACATCAGCGTCGCGCTCGGAGTCGACCCGGGCTCGGCCGACCTGTCGTCGCTGCGCTATCACCGGGTCTGCATCCTCGCGGACGCCGACTCCGACGGCCAGCACATCGCCACGCTGCTGTGCGCACTGTTCCTGCGGCACTTCCGGCCGCTGGTGACGCACGGCCACGTGCACGTGGCGATGCCGCCTCTGTACCGGATCGATGCCGGCAAGCAGGTGCATTACGCCCTCGATGACGGCGAGCGCGATCAGCTCCTGAAGAAGATCGAGAAGGACAGTCCGCGCACCAAGCCGACGGTGACGCGCTTCAAGGGCCTCGGCGAGATGAACCCGACGCAGCTGCGCGAGACCACCATCGACCCGCGCACGCGCCGCCTGGTGCAGCTCACCATCGACGGCAAGGACAACACCGACCAGCTGATGGACATGCTGCTCGCGAAGAAACGCGCCGCCGACCGGCGCGAATGGCTCGAGGAGAAGGGCAACCTAGCGGAAGTGCAGGTGTAGCGGTGGCGCCGGAGAACCAGGAGCTGAACTTCGAGGGCGTCGAGCGCCAGCCGCTGCGCACCTTCACCGAGAAGGCCTACCTCGACTACTCGATGTACGTGATCCTCGACCGGGCGCTGCCGGCGCTCGGCGACGGCCTCAAGCCGGTGCAGCGGCGCATCACCTACGCGATGAGCGAGCTCGGGCTGTCGGCGGTCTCCAAGCACAAGAAGTCCGCACGCACGGTGGGCGACGTGCTCGGCAAGTTCCACCCGCACGGTGACACTGCCTGCTACGAGGCGATGGTGCTCATGGCGCAGCCTTTCGCCTACCGCTACCCGCTGGTCGACGGCCAGGGCAACTGGGGCTCGCAGGACGATCCCAAGTCCTTCGCCGCCATGCGCTACACCGAGGCCAAGCTCACCAAGTACGCCGACGTGCTGCTCGGCGAGCTCTCCGACGGCACGGTCGACTGGACGGCGAACTTCGACGGCACGCTGGAGGAGCCGGTATTCCTGCCGGCGCGCCTGCCAAACCTGCTGCTGAACGGCACCTCCGGTATCGCGGTCGGCATGGCCACCGATATCCCGCCGCACAACCTCAGGGAGGTGGCCGCCGCCGCCGTACATCTGCTGGAGGACCCGGAGGCGACCACCGCGGCGCTCATGAAGCACGTCAAGGGGCCCGACCTCCCCACCGGGGCTGAAATCATCTCGCCGCGTGCCGACCTCAAGGAGTTCTACGACAAGGGCGTCGGCACGTTCAAGGCGCGCGCCACGTGGGAGATCGAGGACGGCAGCATCGTCATCACCGCCTTTCCGTACCAGGTCTCGCCGACCAAGGTGCAGGAGCAGATCGCCGAGCAGATGCGCGGCAAGAAGCTGCCGATGGTGGACGCGCTCAACGACGAGTCCGACCACGAGAACCCGACGCGCGTGGTGATCGTGCCGCGCTCCAACCGCGTCGACCTCACCGAGGTGATGAACCACCTGTTCGCGACCACCGACCTGGAGCGCAGCTACCGCGTCAACCTGAACATCATCGCGCTCGACGGCCGGCCGCGCGTGATGAGCCTCAAGGACATCCTCGGCGAGTGGCTCGAGTTCCGCACCCACACCGTCACGCGCCGCCTGCAGTACCGCCTGGACAAGGTGGCGAAGCGCCTGCACATCCTCGATGGCCTGATGATCGCGTTCCTCAACCTCGATGAGGTGATCCGCATCATCCGCCGCGAAGACGAGCCGAAGCCGGTGCTGATGAAGCGCTTCAAGCTCACCGACGAGCAGGCCGAGGAGATCCTCAATACGCGTCTGCGGCACCTCGCCAGGCTCGAGGAGATGAAGATCCGCGAGGAGCAGAAGACCCTCGCGACCGAGCGCGAGGAGCTCGAGGCGCTGCTGAAGAGCAAGGCGAAGCTGAAGAAACTGATCGCCGCCGAGATCCGTGCCGATGCCGACAAGTACGGTGACGAGCGGCGCACGCGCATCATCGAGCGCGAGGCGGCGCAGGCGATTGACGAGGCCAGCCTGATCCCGAACGAGCCGGTGACCGTGGTGCTCTCGACCGGCGGCTGGGTGCGCTCGGCCAAGGGGCACGACGTCGATGCGGGCGCGCTGACCTACAAGGGGGGTGACGGCTTCCAGGCGCTCGCCCGCGGCCGCAGCCTGCATCCGGTGGTGTTCATCGACAGCACCGGGCGCACCTATACGCTGCCGGCGCACTCGCTGCCCGGCGCGCGCGGTTACGGCGAGCCGCTCTCCGGTCGCCTCGATCCGCCGGACGGCGCCAAGTTCGCCGGCGTCATGATCGGCGAGCCCGAGGAGTTGTGGCTGCTGGCAACCGACGCCGGCTACGGCTTCACCGCGCGGCTCAAGGACCTCATCACCGATCGCCGCGCCGGCAAGACCGTGCTCAGCGTGCCGGCGAACGCGCACGTGCTCGCGCCGGCCCCGGTAGCCTCGGCCGACTCGCTGGTCGCGGTGGTGTCGAGCGAAGGCAAGCTGCTCGCCTTCCCGGTAGGGGAGGTGCCGGAGATGCCGCGCGGCAAGGGCAACAAGCTCTACGACATCCCGGGGAAGAAGGCCGCCGCGCGCAGCGAGCTCATGACCGCGGTCGCGGTCGTACCGCCGAAGGGCACGCTGGTCCTGTGGGCCGGCGAGCAGAAGAAGACCCTCGACTGGCGCGAGCTGCAGGACTACCTCGGCGAGCGTGCCCAGCGCGGTGCGGTCCTCAAGCGCGGCTGGCCACGCAAGATCGAGCGCATGGAAGGCCTCCCACAGCCGCCGTCAGCCTGAAGGCGCAGGCCCTCACGCCGGGCGCCCGAGCGCAAGCCAGCCGGCTTCAATTGCGAGATAGGTAAGAAGCGCCACGACGTAGGGTCGCGGCGGTGCCCGTCGGGCGCGGTCGTAGAGCATGAGGCCGAGGAAGGCGAGATCGACGAGTAGGAGCGAGGCGGTCGTGGCGGAGCGCAGCCGCACCTCGAAGAAGTAGCCGAGCACGCGCCCGAACCCGGCGGGCGACACGGCGATGGCGATGCAGATCATGTAGCGCATGTGCCCGCCCACATCGCCCTTGCTGATGCGCTTGATGGCGAGAAGGTCGAACGCTGCCGGCGCGGGCAGCACGGTGTAAGAGAGGTACTCCGCCCGAAACGCGGCCACCGCGCTCATGCCCGCGGCGCGGTGCTCCCCATATTCCTTCAGATCATGGCACTCGCGAACAACACGATGAGCGGCGCCAGGAAAAAGGACAGCCGCCCGAGCAGGCGGTGGGTACGGTACGCGCCGGCGCCGATGGCCAGCGGCTGCGCGACCGCGAGCGCCACCCACGTGAACTGCACCAGCGCCTGCGCACGGACCGCCGGGGTCACCGCTTTGCCGAAGTTGGGAAAACCGGAGAAGTAGGGAACCCGGAAGCCCGCCACCATGACAAGCGGCAGCGCGATAAGGACGTACGCGACTCCCCGATAGGCCCGTTCCCCCGACCGCTCCCGCAGCGCCCCCAGCGCCGGGCGGCACTGCGGCACGTGGCGCGCAGTAATTCCCTCGCCAGTCGGCTGGCAGATTTATGGCAGCTCGGGCGTCTCGGCTGACACGATTGCGAATAAGAATGATTCTCATTAGTATTAACGTCGTGTTTTCGAGGTCGAGGATCCTGCCGGAGCGAGCGCGGACGTGGCGCAGCTCGGCGGCGGGCGCCCCGTGGATCTTGCGGACCGCTTGCAGCTCAACCCGACGGAATCCTCATGAAATCCCGAAACAACACTCCCTGGCTGCAGCATCAACGCCTGGCGCTTCTGTCGTGCATGGCACTGGCCGCCGCCGGGACGGCGCGGGCAGCCGCGCCGTCCCGGACGCAGCCGCTCCAGGCGCTGCAGCAGCAGCTGGCGCAGGTGCAGGCCGCGCTCGCGCAGCTGACCCGGGAGAATCAGGCCCTGCGCGAGCACGAGCGCGACATCGATCAGAAGCTGGCACAGCTGGCCGCCGCGCAGGCGCCGCCTGCGGGCGGCACCGCGCTCGCGGCCCAGACGGCCGCGCCGGGGGCCACGGGCGCGCTGCCCGCGGCGTCCGTGCCGCCCCCGCAGAACGCTTCGGCGCTGCCGGCAGGGTCGGTGGCGCCGGCATCGCCGACGCCGCTCGGCACCTCCTTTGGCGCGCTGAGCCCCAACCTGCGCCTGTGGGGCTATGGCGAGATCTACTACCTCAATCCCGTCAACGACCGCTCGCAGACCACCATGGACCTGGCGCGAGCCGTGGTCGGCATCGGCTACAAGTTCGATGACCGCACCGAGTTCAATTCCGAGTACGAGGTGGAGCACGCCGTCGCCTCGGCCGACGACCGGGGCGAGTTCGAGGTCGAGCAGTTCTACGTCGACCGCCGGCTGAACGATGTGGTCACGGTGCGCGCCGGGCTGTTCCTCATGCCGTTCGGCTTCCTCAACGAACACCACGAGCCGACCAACTTCTACGGCGTGCAGCGCAACTTCGTCGAGACCCTCATTATCCCCAGCACCTGGCGCGAGGGCGGCTTCAACCTGCACGGCGACACCGCCTCCGGCTTCAGCTGGAACGCCGGCCTCACCACCGGGCTCAACCTGTCGGAGTGGGACTTCCAGCCGGAATTCCCGCCCTACCAGAGCGCGCTCGAGCTGGGCGACACCGACACCTCGCCCGTGCGCGCCGGCCATCAGGAGCTGCAGCTCGCCAATGCGCGCCGGCTGTCCACCTACGCCGCACTCGGCTACTACGGCATCCCGGGCGTGTCGCTGGGCGCCGCCCTCAGCACTGGCAAGGCGGTCCCGGCCGGCGGCATCGGCGACCCGCGCGTCACGCTGTGGGAGGCTCATGCGCGCTGGCAGCCGGCGCGCTTTGACCTGACGGCGCTGTACGCGCGCGGCAGCATCAGCGACACGGCGACGGTCAATGCCCTCAACCCGGGCTCACCCAACCCGCTCCCCGCGTCCTTCTACGGCTACTACCTGCAGGGCGGCTATAACCTCTGGGAGCGCGGCGACTACCGCCTGGCGCCGTTCGCGCGCTTCGAGCGCTACAACCTCGGGGCGCGCTTCGCCGGGACCCCCG
>Ga0207707_10005002_pt1 | contig 11647 bp, 10 predicted proteins | sample KBSC83BmetaG_FD_184336 | JGI IMG/M metagenome (GOLD analysis project Ga0207707, IMG submission 184336) | Corn rhizosphere microbial communities from Kellogg Biological Station, Michigan, USA - KBS C8-3B metaG (SPAdes) (version 2) | ecosystem: Host-associated > Plants > Roots > Rhizosphere ... | reverse complement strand
GATCTCTCTGCTCACGAAGTTCAAACCGAGGAGCGACGCGAGCCACGTTGACATCCATACATTCGCCAGAAGAGGTGTGTCCGTACGCACCAATTCTGCCCCGGTGCCTCGATTATAGCAGTGGATTTCCGCAGTTCGACAGCGAAACTATGCTCAGGGGTGGTGTGTCGGTACCGACCTGGGAAGTACATATGTACTCTTGATAGAGCGATGCCAAATCACGATTCACTCTCGCCGGAGTCGCCAACCGAATCAGCAATTCTGAACGGAAAAATCCCGATCTTCGACAGGCGCTCTCCGTTGCCAACCTGTCGAAAACCGGGATTGTTCACAATCATCTCAAGCGACGAGCCGAAGCATCCGTCGTAGTTCGATGAAGCGTGGCCGACACGATCGTGACGCACCACAAGGGATTAGTCGACTACTTCCACTTGAACATGTTGTTAATCCCTTCCTGCTTGAAACGTCAAGGGAACGGGTTGTAGCCGGGTGCTACCTGCCTATTTCCACTTCATCGTTTCAGGCTCCCATCAGGCCGCGCCGTCTGCTCGGAATCCGGTTCGGTGGCGGCCACGCTTCTAGCTACAGCAGGCTTTGTCGTTGACTACTTGTCCCATGCGCGACAATCTGAACGTGATCGCGTCATAGTACTTTCATCTTGACCGAAGTGTAGTACCTTCATACCTTCATGTCAACCCGAGGGTACTAATTTCCCGGTACTTTTCTCAGTGACAATTTTGGGACCTATGAAAGGCTGGAATACGGGCCAGGGGCCGACCGTTGCTGCGTGCGCCAGCGGTTTAGTAGGCTCTGAACGGGGTACAGGTTCTCAGTCGAACGCTCCGAACGGGAAGGCATTAGGATGGGAGAAGCATCGTTACAGCGGTTTCTGGTAACCGGGGGCGCGGGCTTCATCGGCAGCAATTTCGCGCGCATGCTGTTGCAACGCGGGGCCGAGCGCGTCGTCGTCTTTGACAAGATCACCTACGCCGGGAATCCCGCGAACTTGCTCGATCTCGCTGCCTATCCAGCATATGAATTCGTACAGGGCGATATCTGCGATTCTGTCGCCGTGGCGGAGGCGCTCGACGGTTGCCAGGCGGTCGTCAATTTCGCGGCTGAGTCGCACGTCGATCGGTCGCTCCTGAGCGCAGGCGAGTTCATTCAGACGAATATCCTCGGTACCCAGGTGCTCCTCGAAGCCGCGGTAAAAGCGGGTATCGAACGCTTCGTCCAGGTGAGTACCGATGAGGTTTATGGCGATGTCGCCGAAGGCTATTCGCGGGAGGAAGACCTGCTGCGTCCCCGCAGCCCGTATTCCGCGAGCAAGGCGGGCGCGGAACTGATGGTCAACGCCTACGTCGAAACGTACGGCTTGAATGCCATCATCACCCGCGGCTCGAATACCTATGGACCGTATCAGTATCCCGAAAAACTCATCCCGTTGATGGTGACGAACGCCTTCGAATCGTTGCCACTGCCGGTCTATGGCGACGGCCAGCAGGTGCGCGATTGGTTGTATGTACTCGACCACTGTCGCGGCATTCTGGTGGCGATGGAGCGAGGGGCGCCAGGCCATGTTTACAACATTGGTGGCGGCAACGAGCGGCGGAATCTCGACGTCGTGCTGCAGTTGCTCAATCTGATGGATTGTCCGCCCGAATTGATCCAGCATGTCGAAGATCGATTGGGCCATGACCGGCGCTATGCGATCTCGACCGAGCGGCTTCGGGCACTCGGTTGGCGACCGGAAACGAGTTTCGATCACGGGTTGCGCGAGACCGTCGCTTGGTATCGGGCCAATAGCAGCTGGTGGCGTCCGCTCAAAGAGGGGCGCTTCACGACCTATTACGAACAGAACTATGGAGCTCGGGCCGCGCTCAATCTCGATGGGTCGGACGCCTGAGCCGATGGCGATCACGTTCGACGTCGCTGTCGCTAAGACCAACAAGTTCGCGAGTCGCGAGAGTGGCGACACGGTTGAAGTGGTCGAGCGACCGGGTGGTGGACTTTCGGTTGTCATCGTCGATGGTCAGGGGAGCGGACAGGCAGCTAAGCGGTTGAGCTTGCTCGTCGCCGGTCGTGCGGTAAGCCTCCTAAACGAAGGTGTGCGCGATGGCACGGCGGCCCGCGCGTCTCACGATTTCCTCTATACCCATCGTGGCGGCCGCGTCTCGGCGGCGCTCGATATCGTGTCAATCGATCTGGTATCGCGCACGGTGGTGTTGACCCGCAACAGCGAGACGCCCATGCTGCTCTTCCAGAACGGGACTCTCGAAGTGGTTAGCGATTCGGGTGGACGAATCGGCGTCCATCGGCAGATGCGACCGAAAGTGCTGGAGTTCCCGGCGATACCGGGAACGATTGCCATCCTGCTTACTGACGGCGTCGTTCATGCGGGGCACCACACCAGTGGAGCGTTTGATGTCAAGGAACAGGCTCAAGCATTGCTGGCCGAAGATTTGCCGATTCAGACGTTCGTCGACCGTCTCTTGCACTCGGCGATGGCGGTCGAATGGAATCGTCCGCGAGACGATATGACGGTCGTCGCGCTTAATGTCGGCCCAGGCGTCCGCGAACAGCCAGTGCGCCGGCTGTACCTCTCCATTCCGCTACCGGAGTAACCCGGGCGTCGCGCCGGAGGCCAAGGATGCGCATCGCGGTAGTTGGTCCCTGTTCCTCGGGGAAGTCGACGATTGTTGGCCGATTGCGCGAGTATGGTTTCGATGCGTACGCCGTCAGTCAGGAACATTCGATCATCCCGCGCCTCTGGGACCATCAGCAGCCCGACGCGCTCGTTTACCTGCATGTCGCATATCGAACGATCCAGCTGCGACGCGGAGCGGCCTGGCCTCGGTGGATCTACGATGCGCAGGTTGAGCGCCTGCGCGATGCGCGCGAACATGCATTGATCGTGCTCGACACTGGCGAACTGACCCCGGATGAGACGGTGAACCGTATTATCGAAGCGATCGGGCAACGAACCTAACCTGAACCGCCGTTCTGGCGCGTATTCCAGATCTGCTGGCCGAGCGGCGTCAACTCAACCGTCGTCGTGCCCTCCTCGCCTTCGCGCAATTCGAAACGCGCTCGTTCGAAGTACTGTACTTTGGTGCCGTTCTGGTCGATCACCTCACTGATCGGATAACCGAAGAGATCGAGCCCGCCGTGCTCCGTCCAAAAGTCCTGGAATTTGCCTGCCAGCGTGTGGCCGGTCGCGCTGAAGTAGCGGCCGCTGAAGCCCGCCGGTTTATCAACCTTTTCCTGAGTCGTACCGAGTGCTTCAACGCCCAGCAGCCCGAGTTGCACCCTGCTGTTTGCTCCGAGTTCGAAGCGTGCGCGCTGAAAATACTGGACCGAAGTGCCGTGCTCATCGATGAACTGATTGCTGATCGGATCACCGAAGAGATCTCGACCGTCGTGCGTTTCCCAGAACTCCTTGAACGGACCCGCGATGTACCGCTTCGTGGAGGCGAAGTAGCGAGCGGTGGCGTCGGCCGGATCGGCCGAGACGGAAAATGACCACTCGGATGTCGTCGTGTCGCCCTGTGAATCGGTCGCCGTGATATGGGCGAGGTATGTTCCCTCAGCGAAGGATCGTTCCGCGACGACGTTCATTCGCGGAGCACCAGTCACGTCGCTGGCGCCGGCCTGGGCCGGCACGTCGGTAAAACTCGTCACGATCGGAATCTGCTGACCGTCGATGATGAGTACCGCTGCGGTGATGTCGCTATCGCTCCCGATCTGTGCACCGATACGGACGATTCCCTGCGCAAGCGTGGTGCCGGCCGGTGGGTCGCTGAAGATGATGTTTGGGGCAACGCTCGGGCCAGCCGAGGTGAAACTCCAAGATTGATGTCGCTCCTTGCCGGTCGAATCGCGCACGATGACACGCGCCTGATGTGTTCCGACCGGCAGCACGCTCTGGAAGCGCACGATCCAGGAGCGATCGCCCTCGGTGACAACCGCCGGAATTTCGGTGACGCCATCGATCGTCAAGGCGACATGCTCAATCGGCTTGCCGGCCGTGACGCGCGCTTCGACGAGCACGACGCCTGGATCGGCGCTGCTGCCCGGCAGCGGTTTGAGGTTGGTGATTGACGGCTTTGATGAGAGCGTGAGCAAGTAGGCAAGCATGGCGACGAGGAGCACGAGGACGATCGCGAGGATAGCGCGTATCCCGCCGGCGTTGCTGCGTCGCAACCGGGGGCGCGGAGCATGTCGATCGCGGGTTGTTAAGACCGTTGTCGTTTCTTGATCGGCAGGTTCGAGCGCAAGCGGATAACGCGGATTTCCGTCGGGTCCAACATGGTCCGGTTGTCGCATGACGCGTTCCTGTCGGCGAGCGCATAACGTGTGCGAGTTGGTTTGGTCCGCGAAGCAATCCGGCAATCGGCCGCGCTGTTGGACGAACGACGTCTAACGGGGAGACTCAAACCTTGTCAGATTGCGCAAGAACGTTGCCAATGAACCACCGCCACTGACGACGACGTCGCGAGCGCACGGTTGCCACGAACGTGCGCGTCGTCACCGGCTCAGACGATCTGTACACTACAGGGTATGAAGCAACGAGTCGTGGGAATCCACCAGTTTGATTCCGGCCAGCGACGAGGATGGAGCCGTGCGGTTCGCGCCGTCACACTTCTCGTTCTCGCCGTCCCGATTCTATCCGCCTGCCGTCTTGGTTTGCCAGGCAGAGACCATTCAGCCGCGACGGAGATTGCTCGTTCGAGTACCGCGACAGTCGTGCCGAGCGCATCCGTCGGTCCGAATGGCGGGGCGCCGGCAACGCCGCCAGTGACGAACGGTGGATTGCTTGGCACTCCGGCGCCGCGTCCGGCGGCGAAGCCGAGCGGGAGCCAAACGCTCACGTTGGCCGGTGGACCATACGACCCGACGACACTCGATCCGGCACTGGTGCGCGACGCCGATACCGCATTTATCGACCGCCAGATCTTTCGCGGCCTCGTGAAACTCGGAGTCGATTTGAACGCTGAGCCGGATCTCGCCGATCGCGTCGATCTTTCGCCTGATCAGCTCACGTATTCGTTCCACCTGCGAGATGGGATCAAGTTCCAGAGCGGGGCGCCGATTCGTGCGAGCGACGTTCAATTCTCGTTGGAGCGAGCGACCGCAGCCGATATCGCTCAGCAAGCGGGTGGCTCGATACCCGCGCTGACGTTTCTTTCCGATATCGCGGGCGTCGCTGAGCATGCATCCGGCAAGTCGGCGCACGTCTCAGGCATTAAGGTCGTAAACGATTCCACGGTAAGCATCACATTGACTCACCCGATGGCGAATTTTCTGGTCAAGCTGGCGGGCACTCCGGCCTCGGTTGTTCAACAGAGTAACGTCGAACGGGGCGGAGACTGGTGGAGAACGCCGAATGCCAGCGGGCCATTTGGCATTACGAGATGGGACGCCGGCCAGCAGTTGGTACTCGGCGCCAACGTGAATTACCTTCCCGAGCCGCCAACCCTCAAGACGGTGACGTTCCTGTTTGGTGCTGGGGCATCTGATCCGCTGACGCTCTACGAGCGGAATCAGGTCGATGTCGCTGCAGTGCCAGACGACGCCGTCGACCGGATTCAGGCCGAAAACTCGCCGGAGCGCGCACAGTTGATCGTTACGCCGCAGCTTTCTGAAAGCTATGTCCTGATCAATCCGAATATCGCGCCATTCAACGACATCAAGGTGCGCAAGGCGCTGATCATGGGATTCGATCGGTCGAAGATCGCGACCGTGACGTACGATGGGCATGTGCAGGTTGCCAATGGCGTCGTGCCGGCCGGGCTGCAAGGCTCTGGTTGGACGTCGACGATGCCGGGCTACGATCCGGCAGCGGCCAAGGCGCTGCTTGCGCAGACGCCGGTCGGCGAGACCTCCACGCCGCTGACGTTTTACACGAGCGGTGATTACGCACCTGTGGCGATGAAACTGCAGTATGAGGCGAATCTCGGGATCAAGGCTGATGTTGTGCAACTTGAGTTTCAGGATTACATCAATGACATCACGGCGCGGAAACTCCCGGTGCTGACACTCGACTGGGTCGCTGACTATCCCGACCCCGAGGATTTCTTGCGTACACTCTTTTACTCGACGAGCACTGAGAACTACATCGGGTATAACAACCCGGACGTCGACAAGCTGCTCGACGCAGCGGGTGCAGAGCGGGATACTGCTAAACGCAGCGCCTTGTATGAAGAAGCACAACAGAAGATCATTGATGATGCCGTGGTCATACCGGTCTATGACGACGTTGAATACCAGGTGATCAAGCCGTATGTTCATGGGTTGGATGTGACGTCGATCGGCTATCTCGGACTCGAGACAATCTGGATCTCGAAGTAAGGGCTCGGAGCGCTGACGTGAGAGAGGACGCGAGCGACCAGGCCGGTGCAGCACCGGAGCCTCGCTGGCGAGTGGAAGCGATTACGTTGGAGACGGTTTCCCGCCTCCGGCTCGGTTGGTCGAGTCGCTTCGATCGCGAAGATGTCGGACAGCTCGTCTTCGAAAACCCCGGCCTGTCGCAGTGGATTCGCGACACCGGCGAGTACGTTGTCGGCGGCCCATGGCGTCATCGCAGCGAAATCGCCTCGGTGATGGAGTTGGTCGCACCGAACGGTGCGGTCGCGCTGTTGAAAGCGATTAAAGCCGCGTCGAGCGCGGCTGGCAAGCGACTGATCATCGCCAGCGAACATCATGAATCGCGTCAGAATGCATATTATTTGGCGGCAGGTTACGATCTGGTCGAGGAGATCGTGATTTATGAGTTGATCAACGCCGGTGACGCCGGTCGCGAACGGTGGTCGCTCCATTTCGACGAGGTGAATCTGCATGATCCGAACGAGTTCCGCGAACTGCTAGAGCTCGATCACCAGTCGTTTCCCTGGCTCTGGTGGAATAGCCGTGACGAGTTCGTAAATTATGCTGAGAGTTTCGGGGTGAGCATTTTTCTGGGTCGTGATCGAGAGCGGCGACCGGTGAGCTACATCGGTGTGACGCGCTTCCGTAATTGGGGTCATCTCGACCGAATCGCGGTCGATCCGGCGCTTCAAGGACAGGGGTACGGGTTAGAATCGCTCGACTGGGCGGTACAATCGCTCACGCGCTCCGGGGCGCGACGCATCGGCCTCAGCACGCAGGCGCGCAATCTCCGCAGCCGGAAGCTGTACGAGCGATACGGATTCCAGCGCGTTCCGGCGCAAGACTATGCACTCTTTGGCCAGTGGCTCGGCCCGATGGAGCCGATGTCATGACAACGCTGGCCACATGTGGGGGAATGAATGGGAAGTAGTTTCGGAAACATCTTTCGGATCAACACCTGGGGCGAGTCGCACGGCCCTGCGCTAGGCGTCGTGATCGACGGCTGTCCGGCGGGACTTCCGATGTCGGAGGAGATCATCCAGCATGACCTCGACCGTCGGCGCGTTGGACAGAGCAAGGTAACGTCGCCGCGGCAAGAACGCGATCGCGTCACGATTCTCTCCGGTGTGTTCGAGGGATACACGACCGGCGCGCCGATTTCACTGATCACGTACAATGCCGACGCCGATTCGAGTAAGTACGACATCATCCGCGATCGCTTTCGCCCTGGACACGCCGATTACACCTACCATGTCAAATACGGCCGGCGTGATCACCGCGGTGGTGGGCGCTCGAGCGCGCGTGAGACTTGGGGCCGGGTCGCGGCGGGCGCTGTCGCACGGGCGCTCCTCGCAACGGTCGACGTCGATGTCTACGCCTTCGTGCGCCAGCTGAACACGATCAAGATGGAGACGTTTGAGCGCGCGGAGATCGACCAGAACCTCGTCCGCTGTCCCGATCCGGTCGCGGCGCAGCTCATGGTCGAAGCGGTGATGGCCGCCAAAGAAGATAACGACAGCATCGGCGGTATTATCGAAATCCGCGCCGAGAACGTGCCGCCCGGCTGGGGCGAACCGACGATGGATAAACTCGATGCGTTGATCGGCCACGCGATGCTGAGCATTCCGGCAGTCAAAGGCGTTGAGATCGGTATGGGTTTCGACGCGGCGACGATGCACGGCAAAGACCACAACGACGGCTTCTACATGGATAACGGCCGCGTTCGAACGATTTCGAACAACGCCGGTGGCATGCTCGGCGGCATTTCGAGCGGCGAACAGATCGTGGCGCGCATCGTGGTGAAGCCAACGTCGTCGGTTTCGCAAGAGCAGCGGACCGTCGACCTCGAGGGGAACGACCGAACGATTCTCGTTGAGGGGCGCCACGACCCTTCGATCTGCCCGCGCGCCGTACCGGTCGCTGAGGCAATGATGGCGCTGGTGCTCGCCGATCTCTACCTGTTGAATCGCGCGTCGCAAATCTGAGCATCGTCTTCGTCAGCCTGAACCACCCTCTCTGTCATTCTGCGCCGCAGCGAAGAATCTCTTCTGTGTCCCCTTGAGCACTACGCTAGGGAAACGGAAAGGAGATCCTTCACTGCGGTTCAGGATGACATGACGTGCATCTCAGAATGACGTAGGTAGCGGCGCAGGCGCCGTTCAGCGCACCGTGCTCGCGAGCACGTCGAAAAAACCAGGGAACGTCTTGGCGACACAACCGGGGTCTCGAATCGTGATGCCAGGCACGGCGCAGCCGAGGATAGCGAAGCTCATCGCCATGCGGTGATCGTCGTACGTCTCGATCGTCGCGGGCTTGATCATCGCAGGTTGGATTGTTAGGCCGTCTTCGCGTTCACTCACCTCCACACCCAGCCGGCGTAACTCTGTTACGGCGGCTCGGATGCGATCGGTCTCCTTGTGCCGAATGTGAGCGACGTTGCGGATGGTGACCGGTCCATCCGCGAGTGGAGCGATGGCCGCGAGCGTCTGCATTGTGTCCGAGATCGCGTTCATGTCGATATCAATTCCGCGCAACCGCTTCGGACCGTGCACTTCGAGCGCGTTTTCCTCACGAACGATCGTGCAGCCCATCTGTTCGAGCACGTCGACAAAGTGCGAGTCACCCTGACCGGAGTTGACGCCAAGGTTGCGCACCCGTACCCGGCCGCCCGTCGCGGCTGCCAGCGCGAAGAAATACGAAGCGGCTGACGCGTCCGGTTCGACATGGTAGTCGATCGCGTGGTAGGTCTGACCACCCGGCACGGTGAAACGTTGGTAGTTTTCGTTGCGCATTTCGACGCCGAAGGCGCGCATGGTGGCGGCTGTCATATCGATGTAGGGCTTTGATACGAGGTCGCCCTCGACCTCGATCCGCAAGCCGTCTTTTGGCACGCCACCGACCATCAAGAGCGCGCTGAAATACTGGCTACTGGTGTCACCGGCGAGCCGCGCCGAGCCGCCTTCGAGTCCAGCTGTCGTCACGCGCAGCGGTGGACAGCCGTCTCCGTTGATGGCGATGGCGTCAACATTGAGTTGCTGCAGCGCGTCGAGCAACGGGGCGATCGGCCGCTGGCGCATCCGCTCGACACCATCGACGACGTATTTGCCATGTCCAAGCGCCAACAGGGCGGTGATGAAGCGCGCCGTCGTGCCCGAGTTTCCGACGAAGAGCTGTGCTGTTGTCGCCGGGATGCGTCCGCACGTGCCGTCGACGACGAAGCGCTTTGCCTCCGCATCCTCATGCATCGGAATCCCGAGGCGCCGCAGCGAATCGGCCATATGGTGCGTGTCATCGCTAAAGAGCGCCGCGTTGATCGTTGAGCGACCGTTGGCCAGCGCTGCGAGAATAAGCGCACGGTTGGTGTAGCTCTTCGAGCCGGGCAGCAGGACCTCGGCATCCACCGGAGACGTGACCGGTACGATCGTAATCTGTTCCGGATAGGTGCGAGCCGCCGTCGTCATCGCTCGTTTGCTCGCTCTAGTGGAACTCGAGGTCCCAGTTATAGGGGATCTCCGGCGAGTCATACGGGATGCGGTATTCGTCGGGATCGGCCGGGTCGTACGGCTTGGTTGGGAAATTGATTAAATAGCACGGTTCGACGCCGATATTCTTAAAGCCGTGAAGCACGCCGATTGGGATCTTGACGACGATTCGGTTGTCGTCTCCGATAAAGAAGACGTTGAGCTCACCTCTCGTCGGTGAGTCTTCCCGGATGTCATACAGCGGCACCTTGATCATGCCGCGCACGCAGGTGAAGTAGTCGGTCTGCTTCTTGTGGTGATGCCAGCCGCGAATGACGCCGGGGTAGCTGACCGAAACGTAACACTGGCCGAAGCCTTCGAAGAACGGATCGTCGTTGCGGATGAGTTCGGTGAGCGCGCCCCGTTCGTCGGCGTGTGTCGTCAGGCGTTTGATCTCGACTCCATGGATCACCGCGAAGCTGTCCCTTCCGTCATTCGAAGCCAATCCGAGCCGAGGCGAGTATAGCAAAGCCTTGCTGGTTCACCGGGTGTGGGCCACGAAGATCATATTCGGGGATTGGTCGTCGAGCGGCTCGAGCTCGTATGAACCGTAGACGCCTTCGAGTTCGAGGCCGGCCGCTTCGAGCAAGGCGAGCATCTCGAAACGATGGATGTAGCGCGTGCGATAGCTGCTGGCGGAACGGAGCACCGCTCCATCCGGAGACGTGCGGTCGATGAACAGGGTCGTCTCGATCACTTGCCGCGAGGGTGAGAGATGCCGTTGCGAAAATCGATCGATCCGTAAGCCGTCCGGCAGCGTCCAGCCGCCATCATGCTGGAGCCGGTCGTCCATACCGATCAGGGTCGACGGCGTCGGGTGGAAGAGATCGACGACAAAGATGCCGCTCGGCTTGAGCAGGCTCCGGACACCGCGCAGTGCGAGCATTTGATCATCGGGCGTCTCGAGATGCAGGAATGAGTTGACGGCGCAGAAGATCATCTGGAAATGCACGGCCGGGAGACTGCCGAGCGCGCGCATATCGAGTTGGCGCAGGTCGACCTGGTCGAGACCGGCGCGCTCGATCCGCCGTCGCGCGTATTCCAGCATTTCCGGGGAGCTATCGATGCCGGAAATCTCATAGCCGGCTTCGGCCAGCGGCACGAGTAGGCGACCGGTGCCGCAGCCGAGTTCGAGGATCGGCGAACCGACGATCTCAGCGTAGCCGCGATAGAGATCGAAATCGTCCTCAAATTCGTCAAATTCGAGATCGTACCAGGGGGCCATCGCATCGTAGAAGCTTTGACTCATGGCGGCATTATAGGGTGTGTGTCGGCCCGATCGCTAGCCGCTTATCCTTGTCGCGGCGCGGCAGTCACCGGTAGACTTGGCTGTTATGGCTAAGACACAGGCGACGGCGAAAACGGGCGGTGAGAAGGTCGTCACCACCAATCGCAAGGCCTATCATGATTATTTCGTAGAAGAAGAGATCGAAGCGGGCGTGGTGCTCCACGGCTCCGAGATCAAGTCGATTCGCCAGGGTCGGGTGACTCTGCGCGATGCCTACGCGCGCATCGAAAACGGCGAACTCTGGCTGGTCGGCGCGCACATCTCGCCTTACGAGCATTCCGGCGTGTATTTCAACCACGAGCCGGATCGACCACGGAAACTGTTGATCCACCATCGCGAACTGGACTACCTCCGCACGAAGGTCGAAGCGAGTGGATACACGCTGGTGCCGGTGCGGATGGTTTTGCGCAAGGGCCGGGCGAAGGTCGATATCGCGCTGGCTAAGGGCAAGAAGCTGTACGACAAACGAGCG
>Ga0207707_10004999_pt1 | contig 11649 bp, 13 predicted proteins | sample KBSC83BmetaG_FD_184336 | JGI IMG/M metagenome (GOLD analysis project Ga0207707, IMG submission 184336) | Corn rhizosphere microbial communities from Kellogg Biological Station, Michigan, USA - KBS C8-3B metaG (SPAdes) (version 2) | ecosystem: Host-associated > Plants > Roots > Rhizosphere ... | reverse complement strand
CGGTTTCGAACTCGCTCAATTCGATCATGGCGGCCACGCAGCTTGCGAACATGCTGATTGCGCAGGGTCGCGCGGACGACGCACGCATTTCGCTGGATCGTGCGGAACAGGAATGCTTGCGGGCAGCGCGGCTGCTGCGCGACGGACGCAATCTCGCGACGCTCGAAGTGCCCGGTGAAATGGGCGGCGTCGATGTCGCCGGGCTTCTCTCGGTCTGCGCGGAAGCGTGCTCCGACCTTGGCAACGTGCGGGTCGAATGCGAGCGCGGGCTGCCGCTGGTGCATGGCCAGGCGGACGCCTTGAAGCGCCTGTTCGTGGAGATTCTCGACAACGCATTCCAGTTCGGTGGCAGGGAAGTCACCGTCACGGCGACCGTCGATCGCGAGGTGGATACCGTGCTGATCGAATTCGCGGACGATGGCTCCGGTGTCCGCATCCGGTCACCGGGGATTTTCGAATCGTTCACGACTTCGGAACCGGCCGAGCACAGCGGGTTGGGGCTTGCGTTTGCGACCAAGATCGCGGCGGCATACGGCGGTCTGGTCGGGTGCGATGGCGCACATCGCGGCGCGCGATTCTGGGTGCGATTGCCGATCGCCGATGCGGCTGGCCGTAGTTGCGAACATTGAATGAAACCGCCAGTAGGTGCACATGAAGGGTGCAAATGTCATCGACGACAAAGTCAAACGCGAGTGGTCGAGGATTTCCGGCCGCATGCGGAGACACTGGCCGATGCTGACCGAAGGCGATGTGCGTTCGCCCACAGGCGATGCCGAGTACCTTGCGGGCAGGTTGCGGGAGCGCTACGGCCTGGATCGCCGCGAAGCTTTCCTGCAGGTTTACGAGTTCGAGTGCGAGTTGTGATTTTCACCGGAAATCCGCGATCGCACGCCACATGGATGGAGCAGTGAGATGAACGAAGACAGGATCAAGGGACAGTGGAAACAATTGAATGGCAAGCTGAAATCGCGCTGGGGCAAGTTGACCGACGGCGATTTGCGGGTTGTCGATGGAAATGCGGAATACCTCGCCGGCAAGTTGCAGGGGAGGTACGGCATCGCCAGGGACGAGGCAGCCAAGCAGGTTCGCGAATTCGAAAACGACATGTGACTGGGCACGGCGCGCGGTTGGTTCCGTGCGCAGCCAAGCGTCTGCGAAGCGCCGTCCCCCTGCGGCACTTCCTGCGGCGCCACGGATGGCTCCGCGCCGGTTCGAACGCTTCCCCCTGTGCGTTCGGACTCGGCGGCCAACGCGTCACGCGCGTTGGCGCGCTTCGGGCAGCAAAAGGATTTCCTGCCCGAAGCTTCTTTGGATCGACAAGGTCGATAATCCCACCGCGACAAGGAGTGCGTCGTGTTGTACTACGCAGTCGTCTTCCTGATCATCGCCATCATTGCCGGATTCTTCGGATTCTTCGGCGTTACCGGCCTCGCCGCGGGCATCGCGAAAATCCTGTTCGTCATTTTCATCATCCTGTTCATCCTCTCGCTTGTCTTCGGGCGCCGTCGCGTTCGTTAGCGTGCGATGCCGGCCGTGAAGATGAGAGGGCTCGTCGCGCGCAGCGCAGACCGCGGGCATTGCGAAAGGGGCATGGAGGGCATGCAGCCGCCCAGCGGCGGCTCACGTTCGCCGGACAGGCGGTCGCACAAGGCAGGGCCTCGAAACAAGGCACTACCGATGCGGCAGGAATGCCGTCGCGAACACACGAGTGTCGCAGCGCCCATCACGCCGGTGACCGTCCAGCCGAGCACCTTGAGTGACCGGGGAATGGGGAACTTGCCCATGATTTTGCGGCTGCTGGCCGGCAGCATGATCAGCACCATCATCGGCACCGCGACCACGCCATTGATCACGGCGCTCCAATACCGCATCTTGATGGGATACACCGGCGTGAAACTGATCAGCATCCCCGTCCAGGGTTGCGATCGCGATGGCGTCATAGCGAGAACATAGCGCCACGTGATCTTGACTGACTTCAGGAGAAGAAATGCAGATCACGAGCGCGGGCAGAGCGTGCACCGGTTTGCAAGCCGCCCGCGCGAGCTGGGTGGACCAACAAGCATCCATCCGTGTTGCACTTCCTTGTGCAAGCGGTGCGTGGCGGCCTTCGGCGGCATCCTTGCCGCCACCTTCTCGTCCTTGACGACTCAGCGAACCGAAATCAATCCTCAGCTGCTCATGGGGGCACTGCTTTGGAGCGACCCGGCCTGAAGTCCGGAGGTGTCCACGTGCTTCACGCCGCGCACGCGCATGGCGGCTTTCTTGGCCTTGGCAATGTCGCGGTGTGTGGCGACCGTGCCGGTGAGCGTTGCCGTGCCGTTGCTGAAACTGACCTGGACGTCGGTTGCCGTGACGCCGTGTGCCGTCAGTTCATGCTTGACCTTCTGTTCGATGCTGCTCGACGCCATGCCGGTCGATGAGCTGGGGCTGCTCATCTGGTCCGACTGGCCGCTGCTCGTGTACGGCGATGTCGTCGTTGACGTGGGCTGCGGCGGTACTTGTTGTGGCGCTGCTTGCGCGTACGCCGCAGTTCCGAAGGATGCGACAACCAGGGATGCCAGGGCGGCTGCGATGCGGGTTTTCATGATGGGACTCCTTGTCTGGATGAGACGTTTTGCCTTGCGAAATTTCGCGGTCGCACCGTTGATGGTGCAGCGACGGCGACCACGGCCATTCCCATCTTGAACCATGCCGATGAACGGGCATCGAATTACGATTTATCGTCGCATGGAGCGCCGTCGCGTACCAACTGTCGTAGTGAGCGTCGACGGGGCGCTGAGACCGGACCGAACCGGTTTTTTCAGTCGAACCAAGAACCGAGACTCACTGCGGCAAAAACATACACGGTGTTGCGGCAGACACCCGGCAATTTGCCGAACGTTGAAGCAGTGCGGCGCGTGCAGGAGTATGCCAAGTTCGTCTGCCAGCGCCGTACGGCGATCGTGGGGTACGTCAGGCGGTGTCAACCAGTTATCCCATCCGCTTGGCGAGCTCGCGCGCATCCGGGTGGACGTATCGCTTGAGCATACGAAGGTCTTGGTGACCGGTAATCGCGGCGAGCTCGATGGTGTTGAACTTTTTTTTTCGGCTTACCGTGATGCGCCTTCGTGTCGTAGGTCGTGGAGCTTGGTGTCGACGAGGAAATGCGGATCGGGCTCGGCGCCACGTTTCTCGCATTTCGCAACATACCGGCTCCGCGCACGCGTCGCTGCCCGCCTCCACGCGCGCGTGGAGGTGTGGGGATCGTAGTGAAACACCGCGCCGCTTTTGCGGACGCCGATGCCCTTCAGGACTGTTACGGCGGCTGTAGATAAAGGCGCCTTGCGTCCCTTGAGGGTTTTGGTGACTTCTGGCGGCAACCAAGCGGTTCGTTGGCGAAGGTCGACGTTCTCCCAGCGCAATGCGTGTAGTTCCCCCGTCGCATCGTGGTGGCGAGTGCGAGCCTGAGGAAGTCCTCGATCCTTCGATTCGGTGGCTTCGCAGATCGCGGCCACTTCTTCATTGCTCGTGCGTCGGCTACGTGCGTCGTCGACGCGGGGTAGAGCTAGATCCCCGATCGGATTGTGCGGCCCGGTCATTCGCCACTCCTTGCGGCGCACAGTACCCGGCGCATGGATCACCTCATCGAAAGACAACTCGACGCGATGCAGAAGTCCGAGCAGGCGTTCCCGGTCTGCTTCAGGCAAGGCTGCCAGGAGTTTGTTGCCGGGCGGCCCGCGCGGAACGTCTATCGGCATGCGATGTATCTTTTGATGTTGTACCGACCGTGGTGTGCGTTGGCTGCACCGCCGGACAATCGTCAAAACGCCCGCCGGGTAACGGATGGCCCGACGCTTTGTCATCATGGCACGGGCATGACGACGAAGCGCGTGCAACCCTGAAAACCCGGCAAGCGAACCCAGCGGCATCGATTCGGATCTCGTGCGGTCCCGGTTTCGGGAGCGCGATCCCGCGCATCCTCGGCGGCTTGCCCAATTCAACCATTTTGCGATGCTTGCACGCTCGTGTTTTCGGCGGTCGACATGGCACCCCATGCAGGCGCTTATGCCTGTGGCGGTGGGTGGTGAATAGGCGGTTCGGTTGGCAGCGCAGGTTGCCGCGATGATGGTGGCGTCGCTTGCGGGCGCTCGTGGCGAAACAGTACGCCGGCCGCGCCAGCGGCGAGCAGCGCGACGACGCCAAACACATCGAACGCACCCGGGAAACCCAATGCCAGCGTCGCCTGGAACAACAAGCTGCCAACGCCGAACCCGGTAAACAGGGAAAACGCCATCAGCGCCACCGCCTGACCTCTGCCACCACCGCGCAAGTCGGTGGCGATCGCCGCCAGTTGCGGATGGGTCAGGTCAAAGCCCAGCGACAGCAGCACGATGGCGGCCTGCACCGCGATCAGCGGCAGCGGCAACGCCAGCAGCAGTGCGCACGCCCCGGTCAGCGCCACCCCGGCCGGAACGATCAGCGCACGACCGTAGCGGTCCGCCAGCTTGCCGACCAGCGGACCGAACAGCAATCCGGGAATCCCATAGCCCAGCAGCACCAGCCCGATCCCGGTTTCGCGCAAGCCGAACCGCTGGTGCAGGTACACGCCCAACCAGGTGAACACGCCCGATTGCAGAGTCGCGTTGAGCAGCACGTAACCGTACGTGCGCTGTGCGCGCGCCTGCGACAGCAGTTGCGCGTAGCCGTACATGACGGCCAACCAGGTCGCCTTGGCGCGGTCCTGGATCCGACGCGGAAAAGCGCGGGTGCCGAGCGCGAAGGCCACGACCACCGCGCAGAGCGCGGCGGTGCAGAGAAACAGGCTGCGCCAGCCCAGCACAGGCTCCAGCAGTGCGCCCACGACCGCGCCGGTCGCGGTGCCGCCGGCGATCGAACCGAACATCCAGCCGACCGCACGACCGCGCCGCTGGAATGGCACTACGTCGCCGATCAAGGTCAGGCAGATCGGCACGACCCCTGCGGCGCTTACGCCGGTCGCGATGCGCCACGCAATGAACGTACCAATGTGATGCGCGCTTGCGGTGGCTGCCGTGAGCGCGATGAACGCCAGCAATGAACCGAGTATCACGTTGCGGCGGCCAAGCCGGTCCGACAACGGCCCGACCCACAGGGTCGCCAGGCCCTGCGGAAGGATGTAGGCAGGGACTGCCAACGCCACCCACGCGATCGGGCTGGCAAACACTACCGACAGGCGCGGTATCAAGGGTGCCACCATGAACGTCTGCGCGAACACCAGGAAGGCGGCGCTGCAGATGGCGGGCAGCATCCAGCGGGAAGCAGGCGCCTGTGCGGTCGCAACCGGAGCTGCCGACGCGAGCATCAATGTGTCCGGTGCTGGTGCAGGTAGTGCCTCGCCACGCGCGCGCGGTTGCCGCACACGGAATCGGAACACCAGCGCCGGCGCGGATTGCGTGCCACGAATTGTAGGATGCAGTCCGGATGCGCGCACTGCCGCAGTCGCTCCGCCTGCGGGCCTGTCAGCAGCGTGGCCGCGTCGGCGGCCAGCACGTGCAGCAGCGCACGGCGTTGCGAGTCGGGTGCCGGTGGCACCAGGTGCGGTTCGCTGGCGGACCAGCCGAGGCGGGGTCGGGCCATCGGCCAAGCCAACGCACGATTTACCTTGTCGAGCGCGGGCTTCGGCGGCCGAGTGTGCTCGCGCGTGGCGCACAGCAGTCGGGCGATCGCGTCCCGTAGCCCGAGTACGGCCGTCAAGTCCGCCGCGCTGGCCGCTCCGGTCCAGGCGACGCGCCCACGCTCGCGACGCAGCCACATCGTCAGCGCGGCGGGAGTTTCCAACAAATCCAATGCGGCGCCGTTGTGGCGCACCCGGGTGTTCACGAGGTCGAGTGCAAGCGGCTCGCCCATCAGCAGAAAACCAGGTGTGGGGGTCATCGATCCGTGCTCATGATTGCCGGTCTGTGGACGGCATACTAATGGAAGTATACATTAGCAAGCCGGAGCGGGTGACCGCCAGACGTCGGGCAGTGCATCTTGCCGATGCCGCGCCGCGGTTCGAGCAGCCAACATCGCGCCATCGTCCGGCGCAAAGGAGAACAACATGAGCAAGCGTTTGGGAATCTACGTATTCGACGGCGTCGAGGTCATCGACTTCACGGCTCCGCTGGGTGTCTTTGCGGTGGCCCAGCGCATGGACCCGGAGCTGGATTCGTTCCTGGTGGGTGACACGGCTGTGCCCATCCAGACAACTGCGGGGATGACGGTGATCCCGCGTTACAGCCTAGACGACCGCCCCGATATGGATGCGTTCCTGATTCCCGGCGGCATCGGCACGCGCCGCGAGATGCACAATGGGCGCCTGCTCACGTTCGTGCGCGCGCTGCCCGAAACGACCTTGCGGGTGAGCGTGTGTACCGGCTCGTGGATCTATGGCAACGCCGGGATCCTGGACGGCATCAGGGCCACCAGCCGCAAGAATGGCGATCCATCCGAACAGCTCGTCCCGATCGACCGGCTGGCAAGGATCGCTCCCAAGTGCAAGATCGATCGCCACCGCGTGGTGGACCAGGGCCGGGTGATTACGGCCGGCGGCATCTCCTCGGGATTGGAGACCGGGCTGTACCTGCTGCTGCGGTTCGGGCACGACCAAGCGTTCGTCGACTCCGTGGCCCGGATCATGGAATACGAACGCCAGTGGGAGCTGATGAAGGCAGATCGGCTGGTCGCCGGCTGAGACAGGGTTGCGCTGCCCATCGAGTTGAACGATGCAGAAGCCGCTCCGCGTCATAGCCGTGCCGACACTGCATGTCATGGGCGTCCCAGACATGCCCGACAGGGAGCCCATGGATTCACACCCATGCTTCAGTCGCCGTTTTCGTTGCAAATATCCATTGCGCCGTGACGCTGCGCGCGCAAGGATGGTTCGGCAATCGGGATCACGATCTGCAAGCCCAACTCACGGTCATGCCTGCGCGAGGAGCGCCCGAACCATTGCCAGCCGATGACATGGACAACCAAGTCCCGCGGCGCACCGATGGACGCCCACCGGCAGCCGGCGATCTGGCCTCTTGGCCGGATGCGGCCCTACTGGAGACCTTGCAGCGTGCCGCGTTCGAGTACTTTCCCCGCAACAGCGACCCCGTCACCGGCCTGGTGGCCGATACCTCGCGCGCACGTTCGCCGTGCAGCATCGCGGTCGTCGGCTTTGCCCTCGCGGCGTATCCGATCGGCGTCGAGCGCGGCTGGATCGCGCGTGCGGATGCGGTGCAGCGGATCCTCGCGGCGCTGCGCTTCTTCGATGCCAGCGACCAGAGCGGCAGCCCGGCGGGCACCGGTTTCAAGGGCTTCTACTACCACTTTCTCGACATGCACACCGGCGCCCGAGTCTGGCGCTCGGAGTTGTCGATGGTCGACTCGGCGCTGCTGATCGCCGGAGTGCTGACCGCAGCCACTTATTTCACTGGCACCAACGCCGCCGAGCGCGAATTGCGCGCGCTGGCCGAGTCGCTCTACCGCCGCATCGACTGGTGCTGGGCGCAGAATGGCGCGACCACCATGCGGATGGGCTGGAAGCCCGAAAGCGGGTTTCTCAATTACGGTTGGGAAGGCTACACCGAGGCCATCGTGATGTACGTGATGGCCATGGGCTCGCCCACGCACCCGATTTCGCCGCAGGCTTACCAGGGCTGGACCTCGACCTATCAATGGGAGAATCTGTACGGTCACGACTGCCTGTATGGCGGCCCGTTGTTCATGCACCAGTTCTCGCATGCGTGGATCGACTTTCGCGGCATCCGTGACCGCTTCATGCAGGAAAAGCGCTCGGACTACTTCGAAAACAGCCGGCGCGCCACGTACATCCAGCGTGAATACGCCAAACACAATCCGAACGAATTCGCGGGCTACGACGCCAACGGCTGGGGCTTGTCGGCGTGCGACGGCCCGGTGGGCGCTTGGGTCGCGGCTTCCGGGGCGGTGCAACCGACGTTCGGGTATGCGGCGCGCGGTGTGCCCTACGGCCCGGACGACGGAACTTTGTCGGTACCATCCGTGCTGGCGTCCCTGCCGTTCGCGCCCGACATGGCGCTGCAAGCCGTGCGCAACTTACTGGCCCGCTATCCGGAAGTGCTCTCGGACGCCCGTTTGTCGACGGGCCTCAATCCGACCTTGGCCAATGCCAACGGGACCGCGTGGGTATCGGCGGGACACTATGGTCTCGACCAGGGCATCGTCACGATGATGATCGAGAACCACAGCAGCGGGCTGGTCTGGCAACTGATGCGCGCGTGCCTGCCTATCCGTCGTGGTTTGCAACACGCAGGTTTTCGCGGCGGCTGGCTGGAACACCCCATAGAAGGACCATCGTGATGTCGCAACCGAACAACCCGGGGTCCGCCACGTTGCAGGCTATCAACGAGCGCGAGCGCATTGCCGAGCTGCACCCCACATCATGGGCCAACCCCGATGCGCCGGAGCGTTACCCGCTGGTGGTCGTGGGCGCCGGGTTCGCCGGCCTCGCCGCGGCGAGAACGGCAGCCGAACGCGGCATCAAGGTCGCCCTGATCGAACGCAGCCTGCTTGGCGGCACGTGCATCAACACCGGGTGCGTCCCGTCCAAGGCAATCATCCGCACCTCACGGCTGTACGCCGAGATGCGTGACGCCGTGCGTTATGGGGCGCAGGTTCCGCCCACCATCGCCACGGATTTTGCGGCGACGATGGAGCGCGTGCGGCGCATTCGGAACCGCCTCGGCCAACGCGACTCGGTGCGACGGTTGGCGGCAGCGGGTGTTGACGTCTTCTTCGGCAATGCCCGCTTCGTTGGCGCACAAGCGTTGACGGTGGATGGCGCCACCCTGCATTTTGACAAGGCCGTGATCGCGACCGGTGCGCGGCCGAATCCGCCATCCATTCCGGGTATCGCAGAGGCTGGATACTTCACCAATGAATCCATCTTCGAAATCACCAAGCTTCCGCGGCGCCTGCTGGTGATCGGCGGCGGGCCGATCGGTTGCGAACAGGCCCAGGCGTTTTGCCGGCTGGGGGCGCGCACCACCATCGTCCAGATCAGGCCGCTGTTTCTCGAGCGGGAAGAGCGCGACGCCGCGCAGATCCTGTCCACGGCGCTTGCGCGCGATGGCGTCGAGGTCCGTCTCAACACCAGGGTTCGTGGTGTGCGGGTGGTGCACGGCGGCAAGCTTGTCGATCTGGTCAGCGACGATTACGAAAATACCATCGAGGTCGATGCGATCCTCGCCGGCGTCGGTCGGGCGCCAAACGTGGAAGGGCTGGGGCTGGAAGCTGCCGGCGTCGAGTACGAAATCGGCAAGGGCGTCCACGTCGACGATTTCCTGCGCACCTCCAATCGGCACATCCATGCCGCCGGCGACGTGTGTCTCCAACACGAATACGGCCATACGGCGTGGATTTCCGGCGGGATGGCCGTGCGCAATGCGGTGTTTCGCGGGCGTGAACGATGGAGCAAACTCATCATCCCCTGGGTGACGTTCACCGATCCGGAGGTCGCGCACGTCGGAATATACGTGCGCGAAGCCAACCGACGCGGCATCCCCGTGAAGACCTTCACCGTGCTGATGCACGAGGTCGACCGGGCGGTGACCGACAGCGAGGAGACCGGGTTCGTGAAGATTTACGTCCGTGAAGGAACCGATCGAATCCTCGGCGCGACCATCGTCGCGCGCCACGCAGGCGACATGATCAACGAAATCACCCTGGCGATGATGGCGAACATAGGTTTGGGCACGCTTGCCAAGGTCATCCACACCTATGACACCCAGGCCGAAGCGATCCAAAAGGCTGCCCAGGGTTGCGCGCGGGCCATGGCGTCGATGGCGCGGTGACACGACGGTAGCCCAGCAGGTGGATGAGCACGCATCCAAATGCACCCGACGTCAACAGGGACGGTGATCAAGTTCGGGTGGTGCGGCCCCGAGCTTGGAAATCAGGTCCGCGGGCGTCAGACGCGCAGGATCCGACCTCGCGGCGCCGGAGCTGACAACCCATTTCTGTCCGCTCTACGACCGCACGTCGACTGCCGCGATCGACCGAGGCTGTGTGAAAACTCCAACGGGGCGAAAAATCCGGTCTCACGACGACCACGAGAGATGGCTCTGAAGCAAATTTCGCATCGGCAACCGCTCCAAACCCAACTGTCGCCGACGAGAGCAGAACAAGCAAATGAGTTTTCACACGGCCTCGACCCATTGCGGACATAGTCGTTCTGCCAGTTCGGCGGAAATAGATGCGCGTAGGTGGCTCAGGGTTCGATCGCTATTGACCGCGCCAAGACCCTGTTGCTTGGCCTCATCGAGTGCCACGGCCGTGTGAAGGGGAGGAGCACAACCGTTGTTACAACATTGCCGCGACATCTTCCCGATCGTCTCCGGCGTGTCCGCCGAGGCGTGACGCCGTGCCCGCACCGTTTACTCGATCTTCGCGAACAACGGAAACGTCACGGTGTACTTCGTCGAGCAGAATCCGCGGATCGCGTCCGCGTCGCCCGGTTCCTGATGCCCGAACTGGTTGCACGGGAAGCCCAGCACCTCGAAGCCCTGGTCCTGGTGCGTCTGATACATGTCCTCGCGACTCGCGTATTGCGGCGTGAATCCGCACTTGGACACGACGTTGACGATCAGCAGCACCTTGCCGCGATACGCATCCATTTTTTGCGGCGCGCCGTCGAGCAGGTTCGCTTCGAAGTCGTGAACGGTGGCCATGGCCGACCCCTCCGAAATCACAGTCTATGACAAGGCAGGCTTCAAGGCCGCCCGCGCCGCCAAACGTGGCGGCGCGTTGCCGCGGCTAGGCACAGGTATCCGGATATGGGCCGGTTGCGCGATGCCATTGCGACCGTGACGGAAATCATGCCTCGTCCGTATGCCGCTGTGCTAGCGTAACTCCGTGGAACCCCGGCCATGCGCAAACATGGCCGGGGAAATCAGGGGCCGGATGCGTGCATGGTGCAGGCAATGGGTACCCCGCGAGTGGTTTGGATCGATTTCTGCCGCGTGCCACATCAGCACGGCCTCTTTCTGGATGCGAAACGCGACTGCGCTGTCTTGCGCGTCACACAGCCCGAGGCGATTCCTTCTGCCGTTCACGGACACCGGCCGCACTTTATCTGCATCGAATACGACTATCCCGACCAGGCGCGACTCCGGTCCGTGCCACGGGTACGGCGCGAATTCCCGGCGCTGCCGCTGCTGATGCTCACCGAATTTCACTCCGAGGCGCTCGCGATCTGGGCGTTCCGCTCGCGCGTCTGGGATTACCGGGTCAAGCCGGTCGACGAGAACACGCTTGCCCATCTCATCGATGCAATGGCGCACGCGAGCCTGGCAGCGCGAGACGACGGCGGGCTGACCGAGCCTTTCCCGTCCGACCTGATCGCACCTGCGGGGCACCTGCGCAGACCGCTGATTGCGGCCCCGCACACGGCCGCCGCGGTCGCCTACATCACCGAGCACTACGCGGAGGGGTGCCGGATCGAACCCATCGCGGGGCTTTGCCACCTGTCCGAATCGGAATTCAGCCGCGTCTTCCACCGCGAGCACGGCATTTCGTTCCGGCGCTTCCTGTTGCAATACCGCATCGCCAAGGCGCGCGATTTTCTCGCCGAACCCCACTCATCCGTTTCAGAGGTCGCGTATGCGGTCGGCTTCAACGACCTTT
>Ga0207707_10004998_pt1 | contig 11649 bp, 14 predicted proteins | sample KBSC83BmetaG_FD_184336 | JGI IMG/M metagenome (GOLD analysis project Ga0207707, IMG submission 184336) | Corn rhizosphere microbial communities from Kellogg Biological Station, Michigan, USA - KBS C8-3B metaG (SPAdes) (version 2) | ecosystem: Host-associated > Plants > Roots > Rhizosphere ... | reverse complement strand
TATGCCCTGCCGGATGAGATCCTTTTCTCGCACAAAAGGCACATCAAGGGCAAAGTGGAATGTGCGGCCTGTCACGGGCCCGTGGCTGAGCGAGAAGTGGTCACCAAAGAACGATCAATCTGGATGCAATTCTGCATTGATTGCCATAAAGAGAGGAAGGCTGCAACAACGTGCCGGTCCTGTCACAATCGCTGAACCTGGTGTGGAATAGGCATTCAATGCCTGTTAAAAAAGAACAGGCCGGAGGCGAATTCCATGTTGGGTCTACAATGGACGAAGTTTGGAGGGCGCCGAGTTGATATCCAGGACAGCCAACGGTAACGGCGAAAAAGAAGGTGAGGTGGATCGTGTCTATCGAGCCCTTAAGAGCTGGATACTCGAGTGCGAGTTTCGTCCAGGCGACTTTCTAGCCGAAGCCAGTCTCGCGCGGCGATGTGAAACCAGCCGTACACCCATCCGCGAAGCTTGCAACCGCCTCTCGCAGGAGGGGTGGATCTCAGGCATACGTCACAAGGGCTACGTCATACCGCCGATCTCGATTCGTGACATCGTCGAGATCTATGAATATCGCCGGCTGCTCGAGTGCTTTACCGCGGAAAAAGCTGCCCAGACAGCGAGCCGGGAACAACTCACGGACTTGTTCCGCATAGTCGAGATAGAGAACAGAAGGGACCCGAAAATGAGTGACATTATGGTGGCGAACGACGCGTTTCATCTGGCTATCGCCGCGATCGCGGGCAATCAGCGCGTGCTCCTCCGATTAAAGCTTACGCTCGAGTACGTCCACCGGTTAGCCCTCCTCGCCACCCAGAAGGACGGAGGATGGATCCCGCACTGTGAGATTCTCACCGCCCTCGAAACGCGCAAAGCCATACAGGCCAGGAAGGCGATGGCGGCGCACATTGATAACTCGCGCGATCGTATGCTGAAGCTGTTCGGAACCTGACGGCCGCAAGTTCCGCATTGACAAGCGCGTTCAACGGCCCGGTTCGATCAGTTACTCCGAGATAGAGCGGATACGCAACGTCTTCCGTTCGCCCTGGCAAACCTGGCTGCAGTCTTTGGCAAATGCGTCTAATCCTTCAACGATTTTGCCCCATACATTCATCATGATCATCCCGGAAGGAATGTAGAAACGGCATTCGGCGCCGTATATGAACGCCACGTCCCAAGCCTCTTCCTTCATAAAGCGATACATGCCGGCCGGCCGGTACATCCAGCAGACGTCGCCGCGCGTCGGGTATGTCGTGGCATTCTCGATGCCTATACCACGGGGGTCAACACCTGCATGTGCCTCAGTCGGTACCAGCGCCACAACCTCGGGCCCTGACCACCGTGCGTGCACCGCGTTCACCTGGTAGCCACGCTTTAGGATCTGCCACAGCGCGGCGCAAGTTCGTGGCGCCTCGCTCTCCAGCAATTCGACGACGGCCTTCACACCGGTCTCCAACACCTCAACCTGAAATCGCTTTGCCATTTCGTTCACCTCCGATCCGACAGACCGCTTGCTCACGCGCGCGGCTCCGTAAGTTACTCTTGAATCAACGCGCGCTGTTGCCTGAGCCGCGACCGTGAGGGAGTGGCGGTGGGCTTGCGAGGAAGTTGACCAACACGGGCCTCCTGGCCATTCGCTCGTTTTCCAGTAATGTTTTTAGACGAATTCGGTAACGCAATTTAGCTTGACAGCACTCTTGACCTTGGTATCGTAAGTTAACCAAGGTGCCAATCAAATGCCCCTCCGAAGAGACTTTCTGAAAGCGGGCGCCGGCGTACTGGGCGCATATGCTGCACCGCCTCAATTGGGAAAGCTCAGCTCCCCAACCCAGCGCCGCGGAGGTGTTAACGTTGATAACGTCATACTGATTGTAACGGACAGTATGAGGAGAGATGCACTATCTCCTTATCGCTCCGGCTGGATCCCCACTCCTCATTTCGATAGCTTTACTCAGAAGTCAATCCTCTTCGAAAATGCGTTCCTTTCCTCGTTCCCGACGGTACCATGTCGCAACGACATTTTAACAGGACGCTACACATTCACATACAAGGATTGGTCTCCACTTGACGCTGATGCGATTACGCTGCAGGAAACGCTTGCAAAAGCAGGCATCTTGACGTCACTCGTTGCGGATACTCCCCATCCCTTTACTCCCGGGTACAACTATCAGCGGGGATTTGACGCGTGGGACGTAACTCGCGGCCAGGAAAGTGACGCTTTCAAAAGTGCGCCCCGATCGATTCAACTGCCATGTAATCCGAATAAATTGCGAGGTGGCATCGAGACCGTCACACAGTACCTCCGCAATGTCTCACACCGCCGAAGAGAAGAGGATTACTTTCCCGCGCAGACGTTTAACAAAGCGGCGGAGTGGCTGGAGGAAAACAACGGCGGTCGACGTTTTTTTCTCTACTTAGACACATTTGACCCACACGAACCGTGGGACCCGCCTGATTATTACGTTAACCAATTTGATCCCGGCTACTCTGGTGAGAAAGTAATTTATCCACGGTACGATCTCTGGCGGGAATTTCTATCCGAAAGCGAACTCAGGCACTGCCGGGCTTTGTATGCCGGCGAAGTCGCCATGGTAGATCGCTGGTTTGGATTTCTGCTCGACCGAATAGCCTCCTTGGATCTATTGAAGAATACTGCGGTGATCCACATCGGAGATCACGGTTTCTATCTGGGGGAGCACGGCTACATTGGCAAATGCCTCATCCGCGAGGGGATCTTCCAATACTTGCCTTTATACCCCGAAGTCGCCCGCATACCCATGACGATTTACCTCCCCGGGTGCCAAGGCGGTACAAGCGTAAAGGGTCTCTCTCAGCCGGTGGATTTGATGCCCACCGTTCTGGACCTGCTCGGAGTCGCTAAACCTTCTTCCATAGAAGGAGAGTCTCTGTTACCACTGCTCGAAGGCCGAGCCTCACGCATTAGAGACATTGCGGTAGGTTCCCCAGCGCTGTTCGGCAGCACTATAACAGGGACAGGAAAGCGTCCTCCATCGCCTTCTACTCGCAGCACCATAACGGATGGCGAGTTTCTATTAATTTACGGTGCACAAGACGGCGCGAGTGCCGGGCTAGCGCGCACCGCTTCTGTGGATTCCAAAGTCCGCGAGCTTAAGAACGTACAAGGCGAATTTATGCCTGAGCTTTACAACCTGGCGGACGATCCCGGTTGCACAAAAAACATTATCAACGAAAAACGCGATATCGCCGCCAGTCTTCGCAAGGAATATGTCACATTCTTGCGGAGCCGGAAATATCCTGAAGAGTACCTGCAATACTTTCGCACCGTGTGAGCAAAGCCATTCACCCCATGAAGGTATGGCGGAGGAAGAGGGATTCGCTCGACCTCAACACACCGATTGCACGTAACTTGTTGATTTTTCAATTTGCATAATTTGCGAGATTGGGCACCAAATTGACGAATCCGGCATCTGGGCGGGGAAGAACTCGCCGAAATACTTACGTTTCTGCGCCATCCTGCCCTTCGAAAAATCAAGGAAAACCGCATCCAAAGCTTCTACATTTACTCCGTCGATGTCCCAGCAGGCATCGTAGTCGCCCGGCTCGAGCTTGACCGTCACGAAGCTGCCGTCGATGTACACTGTGCTGCACCCCGCCCTATTCAATGTTGCCAAGGCCATACGAAGACCACCGTGCAACTGCCCCGACGGGAGCTAAAACCGAATCGTGATTGAATCTCCTGCCAAGGAGCCCAGCGAATGCGAGCCGGCACATGTGCAATGCCCGCTTGTATGATATATTCGAATATGCGAATATTCATTAATTACTCCCTAGATGCAGGACGCACTCCGTCAGTTCAAAGCTGATTTTTTTCAAGCTCTGGGCCACCCAACTCGGATCGCAATTGTTGAACAACTGCGAAATGGCGAGTTGTCCGCTGGTGCGTTGATCGAGCAGCTGGGTATCGAGCAGTCAAACGCCTCGCAACATCTCGCCGTACTGCGGGCAAAGAACATTCTCATTAACCGTAAGGTCGGCAACCAGGTTTTCTACTCCGTGCGTGATCCGCTCATCATTGAAGTTCTCGACATCATGCGTCGCTACTTTCATGCTCATCTGACCGAAGTGAGCGCGACCCTTCAGGCCATCGATAAAGCCGAGAAAGGCCATAGATGAAAATTTCAGAGCAATGGCTGCCGGAGTCAGTGCGCTGCTTGCGCTCCTATTCACGAAAGGACTTGGGTGCGGACGTGCTCGCCGGGTTGACCGTCGGGCTGGTCGCATTGCCACTGGCGATGGCCTTCGGTATTGCATCGGGCGTGACTCCTCAAGCGGGCCTGTACACGGCTATCGTCGCAGGCGGCATCATTTCGGCTCTCGGCGGTTCGCGTATGCAGATCGGCGGACCGACAGGAGCATTCGTGGTTATTGTGGCGGGCATTGTTGCCAGGTTTGGCGTGGCCGGCCTGGCATTGGTGACTCTGATGTCCGGTGCAATGCTCATTGTCATGGGGGTAACGGGCCTCGGCGCAGCAGTCAAATTCATTCCTCGGCCCGTAACGATTGGTTTCACGAATGGCATCGCCCTCCTCATTGCCTCAACGCAGATTAAGGATTTCCTGGGACTGAAAACAGGTGACGTACCGAGCGCCTTCGTTCCACGGATGGCTGTTCTCATGGAACACATTGGCACGATTGACTGGCCAACGCTAGCCATTTCTGTTGCGTCCCTCGCGATCATCATCCTTGTGCCTCGCGTTACGAAGCGAATTCCGGGATCGATTCTGGCGATGCTAGCCGGCACGGTTTTTGTTGCGCTGCTAAACCTTCCCATTGAGACAATCGGAAGCAAGTTCGGCGGAATTCCGACGGGCCTTCCTAAACTTTCCATTCCAGCATTCAGACTTGACCAAGTGCTGCCACTGTTCCCCTCGGCCATGACGGTGGCGCTACTTGCCGCCGTGGAGAGCCTGCTCTCGGCGGTGGTTGCGGACAGCATGAGCGGAACCAGACACAACTCCAACGTCGAGCTGGTGGCGCAAGGCGTAGCCAATCTTGCTTCGCCTTTGTTTGGCGGTATTCCGGCGACTGGCGCAATTGCACGCACGGCCACGAACATCCGGGCAGGTGCACGAACGCCCGTTGCCGGCGTAATCCATGCGGCCACGCTCTTAATCATTCTGATGGTGGCGGCGCGTCTCGCTCGCTATATTCCACTCGCCACTCTTTCCGCGGTTCTCTTTGTGGTGGCCTATAACATGGGCGAGTGGAGGGAGATCGGCACGATCGTGCGTCTCTCGAACGCCGATATAGCGGTGTGGGCCGCCACATTTGCACTCACAGTCCTGGCTGATCTCACGGTAGCGGTCGAGGTTGGGATCATTCTGGCAGCACTTTTATATATCTATCGAATTTCGCAAACGACTACCGTAGCGCCCGTGACGGAAGAATATATTCGCGCCGGCCGCCCACATGTGCTGCAGGATAAGCAGATTCCGTGGTACGTAAAGATTTTGCGGATTCACGGACCATTCTTGTTTGGAACAACAGAAAAGCTTGCTGAAGCCACGGCCGACCTCGGCACGTTCCCGACAGTTGTGATCGTTCGGCTGCGTAATATGACCGCGCTTGACGCGACCGGTCTCCACGCGCTCGAAGTATTCGCGAAGCGATTACGAAAGTCGGGCAGAACGCTCCTGCTATGTGGAGCGCGCGACCAGCCAGCCGAGCTGCTTCATAAAGCCGATTTCATCGAGCACATCGGACAAGAGAATATCCTGCCTCATGTGGAGGCCGCTTTGCAGCGCGCCCGCGAGATCAACGCCGCATTCGGCGGTGTTGGACCAGAAATGGCTGACGACTTTCGGCACACGTCTCTTTAGCGGCCTTTCAGGAGCCCGGGTACTTGAAGATCGTGTGGACGTTGCGCGCCGATCCGATCGCCGCTGCCGAATCGGTAGCCCGTACCGAGACCCGCGTCGCGACCACCGATCCGAACTCGCGCGCGGCGTTCATGCGGTACTGGCCGATGGTCGCGCCCGGCATCGTATTGATTCGGAGGATATCGCTGGGGATCGTGAAAAGAGAAGCTGAACGCCGTGCTCGCGAGAAACGTCACGATACAGGGTGCCTGGTGAAAGCTCTCGGCGCAGGAGATTAAGGCACACAGCTGAATGCCAACTTTAAAAGCTGGCGTCCTTTATTTCGCTGTGGTGTTTGGCGCCGGCTTCGTGCTTGGCCCCATTCGCGTCATGTGGCTAGTCCCGTGTTTCGGTACCAAGGCAGCCGAACTAATGGAGATGCCCGTCATGTTGGCCGTGACCATTCTTGCGGCGAGGTGGATAGTTCGCCGCCCCAGCCTGCTACCCACACTGTCCAAGCGACTTGGCGTCGGTATTGTCGCACCTGCTCTTTTGCTTATGGCGGAACTCACCCTCGTGCTGTGGCTTCGCGGCTTGACCATTCATGAGTACATCGCAAGCCGAGACCCCGTGGCGGGAACGGTATACATCGTCATGCTCGGGGCATTTGCAATCATGCCGCTTCTCTTCACCCGAAGATGACATCGCACGTTCGCGCTGAATTTCTTCTGTTCACGATGTCCAGGTTACAGGCCGCGTCCGTCAAGCACGACACTTAGCCTGCGCACTATCACCCAAACAGGTGTGGAATTGTGCGTTACGCCGTAGCCCGGTCGGCGCCAAGATTAAGATAATGTTCGCCAAAACGGCTGGCAGCCCAAATGCTTCGTCATGTTAGGAAGGAGCCAACCCATGAACGCCCTCTCGGCAGACAGTGCAAAGCGGGAAGTCAAAACCGGACATCATACTTATGTGTTGGAAACGCTGAGGGATGGCCACACGTTGCTCTCGGGACATCCGCAGTATTGCCCGGAAGCGGTAGAGGTGAATCTAATGCGACCGCTTCAGCCAGGCTCCCCTCTATGGTTTCTCCACCCCGTTCACGGTCTCGTGCGCACCTCGCGCATCAAAGAGATCCGCGAGTTATGTCCCGAGGTCATTTTTCTGCAGCCACCTCGTTTGCTACGAACGATATGACTGCATCGGCAGCAACTCATCAATCGAGGCTTCGTGCTGATCAATGGCGAACGGGCGAGCCTGGTCTTGCAGAGCGCCGAACGGTAGCGCTTGCGAGTCCCGCCCCACAACTGGGGCAATTCACCCAATCTGAATACGAATCCGGACAATGCCGTGTATAGAGTTGAATCACTTACACACCTCTATTCCGGACCGTCCCTTGCATCACTGTGGGTAGGAGGCAGCTATGTGGCCGCCGAACAAGATTCTATTTCCAATCGATTTCTCCGAGCGCTCCATCAGCGCCGCCCGATACGTCCGAACCCTTGGTTGCCGCTTTCGCCCGGAGATCACGTTGATGCACGTGCTGCCCCCTCCGGCATATGGCATTGGTGGACTTCTGATGGCTGCGGAAGCTTGGGAGGAGCAACAGCGCCGTGCCCAAAAAGATGTGTCTGAGTTCGCCGCGCGTGAGTTGGGTCCCTTTCGCGTACACTCCGTGGTGCTCGAAGGTGACCCGGCTACGGCAATTGTAGAGAAGGCGCACTCCGAGCGCGCCGACCTGATCGTGATGGCTACCCACGGCTACGGCCGCTTCCGGCGTTTCATCCTCGGTTCGGTCACGGCAAAAGTTCTGCATGATGCCGATTGCCCGGTCTGGACCGGAGCGCATATGCCGGCTGTCCCGGCTGCGGAACAGGCATCACAGCAAGCGCCCATTAGGCAAGTTGTGTGCGCGGTAGATCTTTCCGCACACAGCGAAAATGTCCTGGATTGGGCGGCGCGTCTCGCCAGGTCATTCGATGCTCGTTTGTTCCTGATTCATGCCATCCCGGCCCTCGTTCCGGCTGAGGAAGATTACTACCAGCAAGACTGGCGCGAAGACCTGGCCACCGGAGGCAGAGATCAACTGGACAGGCTCCAGCAGAGTGTCGGAACAAAGGCAGAACAGTTGGTTGTCGCGGGCGATGTGCCGCACACCGTCTGTGACCAGGCGGAAGACTTGGGCGCGGACGTCCTGGTCATCGGCCGGAGCTCCGAGTCCGGTTTGCTCGGCCGCCTGCGAACCAACGCATACGCGATCATTCGCGGGGCGCACTGCCCCGTGGTCAGCGTTTGAGTTTGCCCTCGCGAAGGAGAAACCATGTTTCCGCCCAAGAAGATCTTGTTTCCCGTTGATTTTTCCGAACATTGTATCGGTGCGTCCCGCTTTGTGGAGGCTATGACCGGCCGTTTCGAAGCCGAGCTTGTGCTGCTCCACGTATTGGAACCGCCTGGGTACTACGGCCTTCCGGAAACGGTTGAAGCCGCGGAAATGCGGCTCGCGATGTTTCAGCGCGATGAGTTCCGATATTTTTGCGTTCGGCGGATGGTAGAAAAAGCCGACGACGCGGCCGAAAAGATTTTGGCTGTGAGTCGCGCCGAGAATGTAGACCTCATCATGATGCCGACCAGCGGGATTGGCCGTTACCGCCGGTTTATCCTGGGCTCGGTAACGGCTAAAGTCCTGCACGATGCCGATTGCCCAGTGTGGACCGGCGTTCATCTAGAACAGGCGCCGCCGTTGGAAGCGCTGCGCATCGAAAACATTGTCTGCGCAGTGGACCTGAAACCTCACAGCGAGCGCGTCCTCGAATGGGCGCAACAAATGTCGGGTGAATACCAGGCCGCTCTCGACGTGGTGCACGCCATCCCGGCGTATGAGACCAGGCCGGCATCGTATTTTGATGCCGAGCTGCGACTCCATTTAGAGGCGGAAGGAAAAGAGGCCCTACAAGAATTCCTAAATGCGCTCGGAGTCGAAGCCCCGATCCATGTCCACGGCGGGGAGGTGGCCCATGTTATTGGCTGTGCGGCACAACGCTTGCGGGCTGATCTGGTGATCATTGGCCGCAGCTCTGAGAACGGCTTGGTTGGCCGGCTGCGCGCGAATGCGTACTCGATCATTCGCCAATCGCCGTGTCCGGTGGTCAGTGTCTAAGAATTGGGATAATAGGACCCTCTTGCTGGCGCAGTCGCTCGCGCCACCGCTCATGAGTCAGAATCCATCCGACAATCCGGACCAAACCCTATGGGAAACTGTCCAGCGTCTGCACGCGATCGTAGAGGCTTCACCGGTCGCAATCATCGCGCTCGACGGTGATGGTTGCGTGCACATGTGGAATCGGAGCGCCGAGCGCGTTTTCGGTTGGAGAGAAGACGAAGTGATTGGACATTCGAATCCAACCGTTCCGCCGGATCTTCAACAGGAGTTTCGTTCTCTGATCCAGTCTCGGATGCAAGGCGAGGCGCAGGAAGGCTTCGAAACGACTCGCGTTCGAAAGGACGGGGAATTGATCGATGTTAGCGTATGGTCGGCGCCCCTCCATGACTCCGCCGGCAACATTACGGGTGTAATGACCGAAGTCGTCGATATCACCGAGCGAAAGCGCGCCGAAAGAGAGAAAGCGCAACTACTAGCGCGCGAGCAGGCCGCCCGAGCTGAAGCCGGCATTGAAAAGCGATATCGAAAGCTGCTGGAAGCGGCCCCTGACGCCATTCTCGAAGTGGACGGTACGGGTCGTATTGTTTTGGTCAATGTCCAGGCAGAGAAACTATTTGGTTGTGCCCGCTCTGAATTACTCGGCAAGTCTGTCGAATTTTTGATACCCGAGCGGTTTCAGGGTCCGCACCCCGGCCATCGCAAGGATTACTTCGCCCATCCGATTATGAGACCCATGGGGACGGGCCTGGATCTGTATGCGAAGCGTGCGGATGGCTCCGAATTCGCCGTCGATGTGACTCTCAGCCCATACGAGGCCGAAGGTGGTGACCGTGTAATCTGCGTGGTTCGCGACGTCACCGAACGAAAGCGGGCCGAGGAACAAATTCGGACTCTCAATCAACAATTAGTGGAAGCGAACAAAGGGCTGGAACTGCAAAATCGCGAGGTGGAGAAGGCCACCCGCCTGAAAGACGAATTCCTGGCCAGCATGAGCCACGAGCTTCGCACTCCGTTGAACGCGATCATCGGTGTCTCCGACTTACTCGCCGAACAGGGCGCCGTTCAGTTCTCGAGCAAGCAGAAACGCTTCGTGGGACACATCCAGCAGGGCGCTAGACATCTGCTCGAGCTGATCAACGATATCCTGGACCTCTCCAAAATCGAGGCCGGTCATCTGGAGCTCAAGTACGAAGATTTCAACGTCTCCGCGGCCGCCGCCGAGATTCTTGCCACTGTCCGGCCCATGGCAACCGCGAAGAACATACAGATGGCGAATACGGTGCCGGACGGCCTGTTTCTGTATGCCGACCGGCTAAGGTTCAAACAGGTTCTCTACAATCTGCTGAGTAACGCTATCAAATTTACGGCCGCGGGCGGATACGTATCGTTCGAGACGTGCAGCGCCAGCGGTGCGTTCTGCTTCTGCGTCGCGGATACCGGAATCGGTATTCCGAGGGAGGAGCACGATGCCATATTCAGCACCTTTCACCAAGTCGGGACCACCACAAAGGGGGTGCGGGAAGGAACCGGTCTGGGCTTGGCAATCACCAAGAGATTGGTCGAGCAGCATGGCGGCAGGATCTGGGTGGATAGCGAGCCGGGCAAGGGCAGCCGGTTTTGTTTCAGTATGCCGCTGAAGCCCCAAGAACGGGACGGCGGCGCCACGGACCAGGAGACGGAAGCTCCCTTCATTCTGGTGGTGGAGGACGAGGGCCCTGCGCAGGAACTCCTGGTGAGCCATCTGGAAGAAGCGGGATTTCGCGCTGTCACCATCAGTTCAGGAACTGAAGCCGTCCGCAAAGCGCGCGAACTGCGCCCCGACGTCATCACACTGGACCTGCTGATGCCGGGAAAAAGCGGGTGGCAGACGCTTGCGGACCTCAAGCAGACGCCCTCCACGGCGGCTATTCCGGTTATCATCGTTTCTGTTGTGGATGAAGGGAAAAAGGCCTTGGCGCTGGGTGCTGCCGACTACCTCGTGAAGCCCGTGTCCAAGGAACATCTGATCGAGGCGGTTCGCCGATGCAGGGCAGCTTCAGGCCGGCGAAGTATGGAGGATGGTCAGCGGACCGCATGAAAAAGATTCTGGTCGCTGACGACAACGCGGTCAGTCGTGAGTTGATCCGGGAGATCCTGGAAACGGATGATTACGAGGTGATCGAAGCCGGCGACGGGCGCGAAGCGCTGGAGAAAATTCGCGAGCACCAGCCTGACCTGGCGCTTCTGGACATTCAAATGCCGGTGCTGAACGGGAACGCGGTGATACAGCAGATACGCTCGGATCCACGGTTTTCCGATCTCCCCGTCGCCGCGCTGACTGCTTTCGCCATGCAGGGCGACCGCGAAAAGGCGCTGTCGCTCGGGTTCAATACTTACATCACGAAGCCAATTGACATCCCGGCTTTCCGGGTGGAGGTCGCCGAGTTGCTCGGAAAAGGCATTGACTGAGTGACGGCTTAGCGCTCGGACAAATGAATTCTATGCCGCCCCAGCCTGCGTCCCACATCAAACTGGTGGCCATTGACGACACTCCTGAGAGCCTGGAGTTGATCACCGAAGCCTTGTCTCAAGATGGCCTAGAGATCTTTACCGCTACCGATCCCGAAGACGGTCTGGATATCGTCTTCCACGAACACCCGCAGATTGTTCTGCTCG
>Ga0207707_10004995_pt1 | contig 11651 bp, 12 predicted proteins | sample KBSC83BmetaG_FD_184336 | JGI IMG/M metagenome (GOLD analysis project Ga0207707, IMG submission 184336) | Corn rhizosphere microbial communities from Kellogg Biological Station, Michigan, USA - KBS C8-3B metaG (SPAdes) (version 2) | ecosystem: Host-associated > Plants > Roots > Rhizosphere ... | reverse complement strand
CAGGAGCTCGGGTCGTTCTTCATCCTGCTGGTGGTCGCGGGCAACGAGACGACCCGCAACGCGATCGCGCACGGGCTGCACTTCCTGACCCAGAACCCCGACCAGAAGCAGCTGTGGCTGTCCGACTTCGAGCGCTACGCGCCGACGGCGGTCGAGGAGATCGTGCGCTACGCCTCACCCGTCGCCTGGATGCGCCGCTCGGTCACCCGCGACTACACCCTCGAGGGCGGTCACGAGCTCAAGGAGGGTGACAAGGTCCTCCTCTACTACTGGTCGGCGGATCGTGACGAGGAGGTCTTCACCGACCCGTTGCGCTTCGACATCACCCGCGACCCGAACCCCCACGTCGGCTTCGGCGGGCCCGGCCCGCACTTCTGCCTGGGGGCCCACCTGGCGCGTCGTGAGATCACGGTGATGTTCCGCGAGCTGTTCCGCCGGATGCCCGACATCCACGCGGCGGGCGAGCCCGACCGGCTGCTCTCGTCGTTCATCAACGGCATCAAGCACCTGCCGGCCCGGTGGACACCCGCAGGCTGACCGCCCCGGCTGGACACCCGCAGGCTGACCGCCCGGCCGCACTGGCGAGCTAGCCCGCTAGAGACCATCTGGCCGGGCTGGGACGGGCGACGGGCGGGCTGGGACGGGCCTACCCGTGGTGGGGTTCGGTGGCGGGTTCGACCCGTTCGGTGTTGCCCGCCGCGTAGATCCGCGTCTCTTCCTCGGTGAACTCGAAGATGTTGATCCACCAGCCGTAGAGGAAGCCGACCGCGACCAGCCCGGTGCCGAGGTACAGCAGCCACAGGTAGCCGTCGTAGTTGTAGATCAGCCCGAGCCCGCCGATGATGAATCCCAGCACGATGACCGAGACCATCGTCCACGCCTGACCGGGCGACGGGGCCTTCCTCTTGCGCTGCTCGATCGTGCGTTCTTCGGGGGGCAGCGGTGCGCTCATGCGGACGTCCTTCGGGTTCGTGCGCTACGTCGGGGGATCGGCCTGCTCATCCGCTCCGGGGTACCGCTCACTCGCTCGGGTTGCGCAGCGGCTCGCCCGCGTCGGGGTCGCCGTTCGGCCCGTGCCCGTTGCCGTGGCCGTTGCCGTCGGTGGGACGGCCGGGCGGCAGTGCGCGGGTACGCCGCTCCACGAAGAAGTCCGAGAGGCGGCGCTGGGCCGTCGCCACCATGCCCCCGCGGGGGTAGGCCTGCGAGCCGCGAGTCGGCCGTGGGTGACCCGTGTCCGGCGCCGGTTCCTCGATCATCGGCCGGCGCTCGATGACCGCCCGTGCGTGGTCGGAGATCGGCGTCGTGATCTCGATGTACTCGCCGCTCGGCAGCCGGCGAATGATGCCGGTCTCCTTGCCGTGCGCGAGCAGCTCGCGGTCGGAGTGCTGCAGGCCGAGAGCGATGCGCTTGCCGAAGTAGAACGCGATCGGCGGGACGATGAAGACCGCACCCCGGAAGAACCATGTGACCGCGTTGACCGACAGGGAGAACGTCGCGGCGATCGCGTCGTTGCCGCCGGCGGCGAACAGCAGCACGTAGAACGACAGCGCCATGCAGCCGATGCCGACGCGCGTCGGGTTGTCGCGCGGGCGGTCGAGCACGTGGTGGTAGCCCTTGTCGCCGGTCCACCATTTCTCGAGCCACGGATAGACGCCGAGCAGGGTGAACAGCAGCCCGGGCAGCACGATCGACGGGAGGAAGACGTTCCAAGGGATCGTGACGCCGAGGAACTGGCTCTCGAGGTTCGGGAAGATGCGCAGCGCACCTTCGAGGAAGCCCATGTACCAGTCCGGCTGGGCGAGCATGCTGACGTTCGAGAGCTTGTAGGGGCCCCACAGCCAGATCGGGTTGATCTGGAAGAAGGCGCCGAGCGCGGCCAGCACGGCGAAGGTCAGGAAGAAGAAGCCCTGGCCCTTGAGCGCGTAGGTCGGCCACAGCCGCGAGCCGATGACGTTGTGCTCGGTCTTGCCCGGGCCGGGGAAGTCGGTGTGCTTCTGGTGCCACAGGATCATCAGGTGCGCGCCGATCAGGCCCGCGATGATGCCCGGCAGCAGGAAGACGTGCGCGATGAACAGCCGCGGGAAGAACTCCTGGCCGGGGTAGTTGCCGCCGAACAGCAGGAAGGCGGCGTATTCACCGACCAGCGGGATCGACTCGAGCACCGAGAAGCCGATGCGGATGCCGGTGCCGGACAGCAGGTCGTCGGGCAGCGAGTAACCCGCGAAGCCTTCGAGGATGCCCAGGGTCAGCAGCGCGGTGCCGATCACCCAGTTGATCTCGCGCGGCTTGCGGAACGCGCCGGTGAAGAACACCCGGCACAGGTGCACGACGATCGAGGCGACGAACAGCAGCGCCGCCCAGTGGTGGATCTGCCGGATCAGCAGGCCGGCGCGCACGTCGAAGCTGATGTGCAGCGTGGAGGCGTAGGCCTCCGACATCTCCACGCCCTTGAGCGGCACGTAGGAGCCGTTGTAGACGAGCTCGCTCGTGCTGGCGTGGAAGAAGAACGCGAGGAACGTGCCGGTGAGGATCAGGATGATGAAGCTGTAGAGCGCGATCTCGCCGAGCATGAAGGACCAGTGGTCCGGAAAGACCTTGTTGAACGTACGCCGGAGGAACGACGCCGATGCGAGCCGGTCGTCGACGTATCGCAGCGTCTTGCGGGTGGCGATCTCAGGGTTGACGCTCACGCCTTCTTCGCCTCCTGCTCACCCGCGGGAGTCTTGCTCTTGCGCCAGAAGAAGCTCGGGCCCGGCGGCACGTGGAAGTCGCTCTGCGCCCGGAAGTAGCCGTCCTTGTCGACGTAGATCGGCAGCTGCGGCAGCGGGTGGCCGGCCGGGCCGAAGATCACCTTGCAGGCGCGTGGTACGTCGAACGTCGACTGGTGGCACGGGCAGAGCAGGTGGTGGGTCTGCTGCTCGTAGAGGCCGACCGGGCAACCCGCGTGGGTGCAGATCTTGTTGTAAGCGACGTGGCCCCCGACCGCCCAGTCCTCCCGGCCCTTCGCGGGCTGGTTGACCCCCGGTGGCAGGCGGATGAGCATCGTCGGCCCGGTCGGGAACTCGTTGACGCTGCCGAAGCCCTCGGGCATCACCGTGGCGTAGCCGCCGACCGGAAGGTCTCCGACCTTGATCGGCTGCTGCGTGTCGAGGTCGACCAGCCGCACGCCCTTGCGCCAGCCGCTGTGGTAGAGCTTCTTGCCGGGCAGCGGGCCCATGTCGCGCAGCGCGAACACGATCGGGATCGGGAAGATGCCGAGTGCGAGCAGCGCCGTACGCCGAAGGAGCTTGCGCCGCGGGATGCCGAGCTCGTCGGCGCCCTTGAGGAACAGCTCCTCGGTGAGCAGCTCCTCCTCTTCGAGGGAGTGCATCGGCTCGCGCTCCTGCACGGCGTCCTCGTGCGGCATGAGCTTCTTGGCCCACATGACGAAGCCGGCACCGAGCCCGAACAGCGAGATCGTCAGCCCCGCGCCGATGACCAGGTTGAGCGTCTGCCCGTAGTTGGAGTTGTGCAGGCTGAAGAACACGAACCCGAAACAGAACAGCGCCGTGCCCAGGACCGAGAGCAGGAACATCGCGGTGACCGCGCGCTCGGCCCGCAGCATGGCGGCCGCGTCGACCTGCTCCGCCTGCGGCTCGCTGGTGACCTCGCTGGCGTGGGACGGCCGGGTGTACTCCGGCTCCTCCCACGGGCGGGTGCGCTGCGACTCCGTCTCGCGCGCCGCCTCCGGGTGCCTCTCCGTCTCCTGCTGGCGGCGTACCGGGCGCCGGCGCAGCCGGGCCTCTTCCGCTGCCGGGGGCTGGTTGCCCAAGTCCTCGGGCTTGCGCGGCTCGTCGCTGCTCATATCCGCTTTCCGATCCACATGCACAGGCCGACCAGGGCGAGGATGCCGGCGGTCCAGGCGACCAGACCCTCGGCGACCGGGCCGGTGCGGCCGAGGCCCATGCCACCGGGGTTGGCCTCGCTGCGCTGGGTCATCAGATAGTTGATGATCGCGAGCTTCTTGTCGGGCGAGATGATCTTGTCGCCGAACACCGGCATGTTCTCCGGGCCGACCGTCATCGCTTCGTACATCTGCTTGGGGGTCGCCGCGGTGAGGCTCGGGGCGAACTTCCCGTAGGTCAGCACGCCGCCCATGCCGGCGACCTGGTGGCACGCCGCGCAGTTGGCCTGGAAGAGCTCCAGCCCCTCCTGCAGGTTGCCCTTCTTGTAGTCGAGGTTCGACGGGATCGCCGGTCCGGGGGCGAGGGAGGCGATGTACGCCGAGATCTGGTCGATCTGTCCCTGGGTGTAGCGCGGGGTCTTGCGGACTGCCTGCGCGCCGCGATTCATCAGCGGCATCCGGCCGGTGCCGAGCTGGAAGTCGACCATCGCCGCGCCCACGCCGATCAGGCTCGGCGCCCGGTTGCCGCCCTCGGCGTGCAGGCCGTGGCAGCTCGAGCAGCCGGTCAGGAACAGCTGGTAGCCGGCCGCGACCGCGTCCTTCTGGGTCTGACCCTCAGCGGCATGTCCCCGCGGGGCGGCCAGGGCGTAGACCCCGCCGATCACCGCGAGCAGCACCACGACCAGGGTGTAGCGCGACATTCCGCGTAGGCGACGGCCCACTCGTGCGGCGGCAGACGGTGGCGCTGCGGCGTTCACGCGTCGTACTCCTCGTCCTTCGCAAGCGGCCCGCGGGTGCGGATCGGGGGCGGATAGGGGCGGATCTCGGTGCGGCGATCCGGGTCAGCGGATCAGGTAGATGGTCGCGAACACGGCCACCCAGACGATGTCGACGAAGTGCCAGTAGTAGGAGACGACGATGGCCGACGTCGCCTCGTTGGGGGTCCAGCGGCCGAACGTCGTACGGCCCAGCATGAGCAGGAACGCGAGCAGACCGCCCAGCACGTGCAGGGCGTGGAAACCGGTCATCAGGTAGTAGATCGACCCGTAGGCGTGGCTGGACCACGAGAAGTCGTTGTGCACGAAGAACTCGTAGGCCTCACCACAGATGAAGACCGAGCCCATCACGTACGTGTAGACGAACCACCGGCGCAGGCCGAAGACGTCGCCCCGCTCGGCCGCGAACACGCCGAGTTGGCAGGTGACGCTGGACAGGACGAGGACGATGGTGAACGGCGCGGCGGCCTTGAGGTCGAGGACCACGCCGGGCGGCGGCCAGCCCGTGGTGCCGACCTGGACTTCGCGAATCGTGTAGTACATCGCGAAGAGTGCCGCGAAGAACATGAGCTCGGAGGACAGCCACACGATCGTGCCGACGCTGACCATGTTGGGTCGCGTAACGGTGCCGTGTGACGGGATCTTCTCGAGGGCGTGGGCCGACGTCACGGCGGTCATTCTTACAGCACGGGCCCGCCCCGAAGGTCCGACCCCCCGCCCCGTCGCGCGTCGGTTGACCTAGCCTGAGCGCGTGCTGGTCGCGGCCCCGCTCGGTGCTCTGCCGGGGATGCTGTCGGCCCACGGCGCCGCGCCGCACGACCTGCCCCCGCCGTTGACCGTGGCGCGGGCGTTCACCGAGTGGCAGATCGACCCGGTCGTGGTCGTGCTCCTGCTCGTCGGAGCCGGGCTCTACCTGGGCGGGGTGCGGCGGCTGCGCGCCCGCGGCGACTCCTGGTCCCGGGGCCGCACGATCTCGTTCGTCGGCCTCGGGCTCGGCAGCATCGCGATCGCGACGCTGTCGTCGCTGGGCGTCTACGACGACACGTTGTTCAGCGTCCACATGGTCCAGCACATGGTGCTGTCGATGGTGGCGCCGATCTTCATGGCGCTCGGCGCGCCGGTCACGCTGGCGCTGCGGGCGCTCGGGCACGGCCGGCCGCGGCAGGCTCTCGTGACGGTGCTGCACAGCCGGGTCGCCGCGGTGCTGGGCTCACCGCTGGTGGCCGCGCCGATCTTCGTCGGCACGATGTTCGTGCTCTACTTCACGCCGCTCTACCAGGCCACGCTGGAGCACGACTGGCTGCACGAGCTCACCCACGTGCACTTCGTGTTCGCCGGGTGCCTGTTCTTCTGGCCGCTGCTCGGGCTCGACCCGGTACCCGGCCGGCTGCACCCGCTGATGCGGGTCCTCGTGCTGTTCATCACGTTGCCGATGCACGCCTGGCTCGGCATCTCGATCATGGGCGGGCACCAGATCATCGCCGGCCACTACTACGCCGAGCTCGGCCGCACCTGGGGGCCGTCGCTCGCGTCCGACCAGTCCATCGGCGGCGGGCTGCTGTGGGCGTCCGGCGACCTGATCTCGATCGTGATGTTCGTCGCGGTGTTCTTGCAGTGGTCGCACGCCGACGAGCGCGAGGCCAGGCGCACCGACCGGCGCATGGACCGCGCCGAGGCCGAGCACCGCGAGGACGACGAGCTGGCGGCGTACAACGCCTACCTGGCCGACCTGGCCGCCGGTCGCGCCCGCAGGTTCGCCCGCTAGGCCCAGGACTGCCACGCGTTATGTCTACTGCCGCGGTGTGGGGCCTTTTGGAGATCGTTTAGGCCCGACACCGCGGCAGTAGTCGCGGTCCTGACCGGGTTATGCCGCAGGAGCTGCTCAGGGCGCTAGAGCGACAGGTCGGCCAGGAGGGACAGGCGGGTCGCGCCGGCAAGCGGCACCGACTCGGCGTACTCCGCGTGCTCGACGACCAGCTCGGCGGGCGCCTCGGGGTCGCGGAAGGCGTCGCGGGCGGCATCGTCGAAGTGGAACCGCAGGAAGTGCACGGAGTACGTCGCCTCCGACGGGCCGTCCTCGTCCGGGCCGGGCAGCTCCTGGGCCGGCGCACGATGGCCGCCGACCTCGATCCAGAGGTGGTGCTGCACCCCGGTGAGGCGCGACAGCTCCTCGCGCACCGTCGCCACCTCGTCGAGCTCGATGAACAGCGTGGCGCACAGCTCGTGGCTCGACGGCAGCAGCCGCGAGTAGGAGTCGACCTCGTGTGCGACGTCGGCCGCTTCGGTCAGCCCCTCGGCGTAGACCATCTCCTGCACTTGGTACTGCAGGGTGTCGGCGTTCTCGAACTCCAGCACCAGCTGGTCGCCGAGCTTCACCCGGCGGGTGGCCCGCAGCGCCATGACCTCGCGGCGCAGCTCGGGCCGGCGCTCGGTGTAGGCCTGGCGGTCGGTGATGACGCGGTCGCGGTCGAGGGTCTGGGGCATCGAGGCTCCTTGTGGGAAGGGCCGGGACGCGTGTGCGTCCCGGCCCCCGTCGTACGTCTGAACCGTCAGGCGTTGGCCTTGATCTCGCCGGCGCGCAGCCGGTCGAGGGTCTTCTGGAACCGGCCGGCATGGGTCTTCTCGGCCCGCGCGAGCGTCGAGAACCAGTCGGCGATCTCGTCGAAGCCCTCCTCGCGGGCGGTCTTCGCGAAGCCGGGGTACATGGCGGTGAACTCGTAGGTCTCGCCGGCGACCGCGGACGCGAGGTTGGCGTCGGTGGTGCCGATCGGCTCGTTGGTGGCCGGGTCGGCCGCCTCGACGAGGTAGTCCATGTGACCGAACGCGTGGCCGGTCTCGCCCTTGGCGGTGTCCTCGAACAGGTCCTTGACCTCGGCGAAGCCCTCGAGCTCGGCCTTGCGGGCGAAGTAGAGGTAACGGCGGTTGGCCATGCTCTCGCCGGCGAACGCCTCCTTCAGGGACTCGTGGGTCTTGGTGCCCTTCAGCGACGCCATGACTGGTGCTCCTTCCGAGGGGTGGGTGGTGCGGTGGGCTCTTGTCCGTGCCGCGGATCCGCTGCGCACCGGGCGCAGCGGCCGCGGAACTGCACGTCGTAGCTGGTGATCGTGAAGCCGGTCGTCGCGGCGAGCTCGTCGACGGCGCGACGGGGGAGCGGCGAGGAGACGTCGATCGCGGTGCCGCAGTCGACGCAGACGAGGTGGTCGTGCCGGGAGACGTTGCCGTCGTAGCGGGCGCTGTCGCCGTCGCCGAGGGAGAGCTCGAGCGCCTGGCCGCTGTCGACGAGCAGCGCGAGCGTGCGGTAGACCGTCGCCGCGCCGATGCCCGGCACCAGCCGGCGTACGCGCTCGAACACGTCGGCGGCGGTCGGGTGGTCGTCGGCCTCGTGGAGCACCTGCAGCACGGCGCGCCGCTGCGGCGTCAAGCGGAGGTCGTGGAGCTCGGAGGTCATCGGACGGTCCCTCGGGTCGCCGACAGGATTTGAGAACCGTTCTCATTATGCGTCGCGCGGCCGTGTCGAGGCAAGGGCGGTACGCCGAGGCGGGGCGGGCCGCCCGGTTACCATTCCGCCGTGACCGCGCCCGACCACGACAGCCCGCCCGCCGCCCTGCCCGCCGGCGACGCCGAGCCGCATCTGGTGCTGGTCTACAGCAGCGAGCCGGAGGTGCGCGACCGGGTCCGGACAGCGCTCGGCCGGCGGCCGGCCCGCGGGCTGACGCTCGACTACGTCGAGGCGAGCACCGGCGAGGAGGTCGTGGCCGCGTGCGAGCGCGGCGGTGTCGAGCTCGCGATCCTCGACGGCGAGGCGTGGCCGGCGGGAGGCATGGGCATCTGCCGCCAGCTCAAGGCCGAGCTGCTGGTCGCCCCGCTCGTGCTCATCATCGTCGGCCGCCGCGACGACGCGTGGCTCGCGACGTGGTCCGACGCCGAGGCCGTGGTGGCGCACCCGATCGACGCGGTGACGCTGACGGAGGCGGTCACCGACCTGCTGCTCGGGGTCACCCGGCAGCTCTCCCGCCCGGTCTGACCGCGTGAGCGGGCCGGGGGGCGTCCGCGACGAGCCGACCTGGCCGTCCGTGCTGGGCGCGCTGCTGGCCGGTACGCCGCTCGCCGAGGAGACCGCCGCCTGGGCCATGCGCCAGGTCATGGCCGGCGACGCGTCGCCCGCCCAGGTCGCGGGGTTCGCGGTCGCCCTGCGCGCCAAGGGGGAGACCGCTGCCGAGGTGGCAGGTCTGGCCGCCGCGATGCTGGAGCGCGCCGAGCCGCTGCAGGTGGGTGGCAGGGTCGTCGACACCTGCGGCACCGGCGGCGACCGGGCCCACACCGTCAACATCTCGACGATGGCCGCGCTGGTGGTGCGCGGTGCGGGGGCGACCGTCGTGAAGCACGGCAACCGCGCCGCGTCCTCGGCCTGCGGGTCGGCCGACCTGCTCGAGGAGCTCGGCGTCGTCGTCGACCTGCCGCCGGCCGGGGTCGCGGCCTGCGTGGCGGAGGCGGGCATCGGGTTCTGCTTCGCGCCGGTGTTCCACCCGGCGTTCCGGCACACGGCCGTTCCGCGCCGCGAGCTGGGCGTCCCTACGGTCTTCAACTTCCTCGGCCCTTTGACCAACCCGGCCCGCCCGGCCGCGCAGGCGGTCGGCGTCTCCGACCCGGTCATGGCGCCGGTGATGGCCGGGGTGCTGGCCCGTCGGGGCGCGTCCGCGCTGGTGTTCCGCGGCGACGACGGGCTCGACGAGCTCACGCCGACGACGACCTCCCGGGTCTGGGCGGTGGCCGGCGGTGAGGTGCGCGAGGAGCGGGTCGACCCGGCCGACCTCGGCCTGACCTATGCGCCGCCCGACGCCCTGCGCGGGGCCGACGCGGCGCACAACGCGGGGGTCACCCGCGCGGTGCTCGCGGGGGATCGGGGACCGGTGCGCGACGCCGTACTCCTCAACGCCGCCGCCGGTCTGGTCGCCGTCGACGGGGTCGGGGACGCGCCGGTCACTGCGCAGCTGGAGGGGGCGCTTCGCCGGGCCGCGGAGGCGCTCGACTCGGGTGCTGCGGGCGATGCGCTCGAGCGCTGGGTGGCCGCCAGCAGGGCAGCCGCCCGCTGACGGCGGGTGCGCTGCGGCGTGCAGATGCGGTGGCAGCGGCAGGCCGGGTTGCCCGTGGATCTTGCGTCGGATCTTCGGTCCTGAGCAGGCGCGATCTCACCTAGGGTTGGTCCATGACTTTGCGGGGGCGAGCCGTCGCGTTCGCCCTTGCGCTCTCGCTGCTGGTGCTGGCCGCCGGCGCCGCGATCGGGTACGGCGTGCAGCAGCGTCACCAGGCCGAGCAGGCCCTGCGCCAGCGGCTGGCACCGGCGGCAGTGGCGACCCGCACCTTGCTGGCCGACATCGTCGACCAGGAGACCGGCGAGCGCGGCTACCTGATCACGGGTGACGACTCGTTCCTCGCGCCGTACAAGACCGGGTTGCGCGACACCGCCGCCACGATCGCGCGGCTGCGCCGGCTGCTCGTCGGGCATCCGGAGCCGCTGGACCAGCTGGTCGTCGTCGAGGATGCGATCTCGGACTGGCACCGGGTCGGGGCCGACCCGGAGATCGCGGCCAGGCGGACGGGCAGCGAGGCGGCGGCCGCGCGGCAGGTCGCGACGGGTGCGGGCAAGGCGGCGTTCGACGCGCTGCGCGAGTCCGTCGGCCGGCTGCAGCGCCTGGTCGACGGGACTCAGCGGCAGGCCACCGACCAGGCCGCCGAGGCGAGCACGCTGCTCGACTGGGTCCTGCTCGCCGCAGGGATCCTCGCGCTGCTGTTCCTGGTGGTGGCCGGGGTGTTGTTCGGCCGGTGGGTGCTCACCCCGTTGCGGTCGCTGCGCGAGCAGCTCGACCGGGTCACCGGGGGTCAGCTGCAGGGCGCGATCCAGCCGTCCGGACCGATGGAGATGGCGGTCGTCGGCGAGGCCGCCGAGGCGATGCGGCGCCGGATCGTGACCGAGCTCGACTCCGCCCGGGCGGCGCACGGCGGCCTCGCGCAGCGGGGGCCGGTCGTCAGCGGGCTGCAGGCCCAGCTGCGCCCGCCCCGGCTGGTCGAGTTCTCGGGCCTGCGGGCCGCGACCGCGGTGCACGCGGCCGAAGGCGTACTCGCCGGTGACGTCGCGCACCTGGTGCGGCTGGCCGACGGCCGCCTTGCGCTGGTCGTGATCGACGTCTCGGGGCACGGCGCCGAGGCCGGGCTGGTCGCCGTACGCCTCAAGCACGTCATCAGCGCCGCGCTGACGTTGGGCCACGGCCCGGCGGTCGCGATGCGCGCGGCCTGCGAGAGCTTCACGGCCGAGCCGGGCGGCGACGCCGAACGCTTCGCCACCTGCCTCATCGCCGAGGTCGACGCCGTGACCGGGCAGGTGCGCTGGGCCAACGCCGGCCATCCGGCCGCGCTGGTCGTGGGTGTCCGCGGCGGGCGGCTGGCGGATCGCGCGGAGTCGGAGCTCGTGCCGACCGGCCCGTTGCTCTCGTCGCTCGGTGGGGCGTGGGGGGAACAGCTCGTCGACATCGGATCGGGTCAGGTGCTGCTGGCGTTCAGCGACGGGCTGATCGAGGCGCGCGACGAGAACGGTGCGCTGCTCGGCGTGGCGGGCATCAGCACCGCGGTCGGCGGCCTGCCGGCCGACCCGGCGACGGTGGTCGACTCCTGCCTCGCGGCCGCCCGCGAGCATGCGGTCGACTGGAACCGCGACGACGTCACTGTCGTGGCGGTCATGGTCGGGATGCCGGTGCCGCAGCCCGCGCAGACGACGAAGGCCCGCAGCCAGGACGCCGTCTCCTGACGAGCTAGTGCGGGCGACCTGCTCGATCATCTGCGTGTAGCAACTGTCGCCCCGGAGCGCTCCCGCTTCACACGTCGTGGACGCAGAAGTTGATCACAATAGTGGACAAGTGGTTGATCCACTGCCCGGTTCGTCCGTATTTCACTGGCCTCGAATGCCCGTAACTCCACTTTAGTGATCGTCTTCAGCG
>Ga0207707_10004994_pt1 | contig 11654 bp, 9 predicted proteins | sample KBSC83BmetaG_FD_184336 | JGI IMG/M metagenome (GOLD analysis project Ga0207707, IMG submission 184336) | Corn rhizosphere microbial communities from Kellogg Biological Station, Michigan, USA - KBS C8-3B metaG (SPAdes) (version 2) | ecosystem: Host-associated > Plants > Roots > Rhizosphere ... | reverse complement strand
TCGGTTCGTGCAGGAATTCCACGCCCCGCTGCTTCAACTGCCGGTACGTCGCTTCCACGTCGTCGCAGGCGAACGAACCGTTGAAGAACGTGCCGACCCGATCCTCGTGGCCTTCCGGCGTGAACAGCACCAGGCGCGTCTCCGCGTTGGCGATGCGCAACTCGATCCAGCGTTGCATTTCGCCCATCGGCTGATCGGTCACCACCCGGAAGCCGAATTTTTCGGTCCAGAACTCGAGCGCACGAGCCTGGTCCCGCGTCGGAACGCCGACGAACTTGAGGTGGGTGATCATGCGGAACTTCCCGGCAGGTAGGTAGCCCTACTGTCGCATGCTGGCGGAGCCTTCTCTACCAATATCCGCTATAGTGTTCATCACCATGGCCGACCTGCCGCTCGACTGCTACATCGTCGACGTATTGATGCCCGACTTGGTCGGTCACGACCGCTCGGCATCGGGCTTTCTGGTGTACCTGTACCTGTGGCGGCAAAGCCACGGCCGCGGGCGCGCGACGATCGAAGCCAGCTACCAGACCATCGCCAACGACATCGGGCTGTCGAAGACCGCCGTGCAGACCGCCATCGCGCGGCTCAAGCGCCGGCGCCTGGTAAGCAGCGACCGGCGCCACGCCACCGCAACGCCCGTCTACCGAATCCTGCGGCCGTGGATGAACAAACCGTGACGGCCACTTCGGATGATTGAGCTGGACCCGGGCACATTCGCTGATTTCCTGCGTTGCCGGCGGAGCGATCTCAGCCGCATCGTCCGACAGTCGCTGGACCACCTCGAGATGTGCGAGGTGGAATCGGAGGCGTGGCTCGTCGCGCAGGTGCTTTCCGATCGCTGCGATCGTGCACTGGATTTCCGGGATGAGGTTGACCAAGATGCCTTGCTTGGCCGGCTTTATGCCCAGCTCGTGAAGTGGACAGGCGTTTCGGTGCGCAATCATGTAAGGCGGGACCGATCGCTCGATGACGAAGACCGTGGCCCCGTACTCTCCAACCTCCTGAGGGCAGCCCACGACACGGATCCGCAAATCCGTCAGATATTGCGGGAAGAACGCAGGGAGTTCCTGGAAGTCGTGCGCTCGAGCTATTCACAGGCGGCGGCATATGTGCTGTTGCTGATCCGCGTGGAATGGGAATTGCGCGATCTCGCGGATTTGCTTTGGATTGGCGTGGAAACCCTGCGCAAGCGCATCGCGCGATGCGCGGATCTGGCCGGCGTGCAGCCGACGTTGTTCGACGGCATCGATCACATTGACCCGGACTTCACGCCGACCCGGCGCCTGCGGCCCATGCAACCGGCCAGCTTGGGCCGGCCATCATCCATCGGGTACTCTAGGGCGAGTGCGCAGAGGGGGATGCGCTTTGCCGTTGACGCCAGAACAACTCGCCCGCGAGAAGATCGACGCGCAACTCGCCGCGTGCGGCTGGGTTGTGCAGAACTATGCGGACATGGACTTCGGCGCCGGCCGCGGCATCGCGCTGCGCGAGGTGCCGCTGAAGACGGGCCCCTGCGATTACCTGTTGCTGGTGGATCGGAAGGCGGTCGGCGTCGTCGAAGCCAAGAAAGAAGGCACCACGCTTTCGGGCGTCGCCGAGCAGGCCGCCAATTACGCCGCAAGCCTGCCCGTGTTTCTCGCGGCCGGAGTGGATGGCGGCAAGCTGCCGTTCCTCTACGAATCCACCGGCGTCGAAACGCTGTTCCGCGACCAGCGCGACCCCGATCCGCGCTCACGTCGCCTGTTCGCGTTCCATCGTCCCGAAACCTTGGCCGAGTGGGCTGCCGAGCCGGACACTCTGCGCGCGCGGCTGAAGGCCATGCCCACCGCGCACCCGCTGGTCACCACCGGCATGCGCGAATGCCAGGTCGAAGCCATCACCGGCCTCGAACGGTCGCTGGCGGAAAACCGCCCACGCGCACTGATCCACATGGCGACCGGCGCAGGCAAGACCTACACCGCCTGCGCTTTCGCCTATCGCCTCATCAAATATGCCAAGGCGCGCCGCATCCTGTTCCTGGTGGACCGCTCCAACCTCGGCGACCAGACCCGCACCGAATTCGACAACTTCCGCACGCCCGATACCCAGCGCAAGTTCACCGAGCTGTACAACGTGCAGCACCTGCATTCCTCGCACATCAACCCGGTATGCAAGGTCACCATCTGTACGATCCAGCGGCTGTATTCCATCCTGCGCGGCGAGGAACTGGATGAGAACGTGGACGAAATGTCCGGCGCCGAATTCGCCGCCGCCCTGGGCGGCACGCGCACACGCGACGTCGTCTACAACCCGCAGGTTCCGATCGAGGAATTCGACTTCATCGTCACCGACGAATGCCACCGCTCCATCTACAACCTGTGGCGGCAGGTGCTGGAATACTTCGACGCCTTCCTGATCGGCCTCACCGCCACGCCGTCCGCGCAAACCATTGCCTACTTCCACCAGAACCGCGTCGCCGAATACAACCACGAGCGCGCGGTGGCCGACGGCGTCAACGTCGGCTATGACGTGTACCGCATCAAGACCCGCGTGGGCGAGCAGGGCGGCAAGATCGAGAAAGGCCTGCTGATCGATCACCGCAGCAAGGCCACCCGCGCTGCGCGCCAGGCGCTGCTGGATGACGACCTCGACTACACGCCCGCCGACCTCGACCGCTCGGTGGTGGTGCCGGACCAGATCCGCACCGTACTGCGCGCCTACAAGGATGCGGTGTTCACCGAACTGTTCCCCGGCCGCACGCTGCTGCCCAAGACGCTGATTTTCGCCAAGGATGATTCGCACGCCGAGGACATCGTGCACATCTGCCGCGAGGTGTTCGGCAAGGGCGACGACTTCTGCAAGAAGATCACCTACCAGGCGCGGCACCCGGTCACCGGCAGGCCGGCCAACACGCGCGATCTCATCAAGGAATTCTGCCTGTCGCCCACGCTGCGCATCGCCGTCACCGTGGACATGATCGCCACCGGCACCGACGTGCGCCCGCTGGAAGTGCTGGTCTTCCTGCGCGACGTGCGCAGCCGCGTGTATTTCGAGCAAATGAAGGGCCGCGGCACCCGCGTGCTCACACCCACCGAACTGCAATCCGCCTCCGGCGCCGACGCACGCGCCAAGACGCACTTCGTGATCGTGGACGCGGTCGGTGTGTGCGAAAGCGACAAGACCGAATCGCGTCCGCTGGATCGCCAGCCGACCGTGCCGCTGAAGACGCTGCTGCAGCGCGTGCAGTTTCCCGGCGGCCGCGACGAGGACACGCTCACCACGCTGGCCGCGCGGCTGTCGCGGCTGGATCGTGAACTGGACGACGACCAGCGCCAGCAGGTCGCGGCCGCATCCGGCGGGCAAACGCTCGCCACGATCGCCGGCGAGTTGCTGCGCGCCAATGATCCCAATGCCATTGCCGAACACGCCACCGGTCAACCCGGCGCGGGTGCCGAATCGGTGCCGCGGGAACAGTTCGACGCCGCGAAAGCACAACTGATCGAAGCCGCCTGCGCGCCATTCGACAAGCCAGCGCTGCGCCAGACGCTGGAAATGCTGAAGCGCGAAACCGAGCAGGCGCTGGACATCTACACGCCCGACGAAGTGCTGAGCGCCGACTTCGACAAGGCGGCGAAAGAGAAAGCCGCAGGCCTGGTGCAGCAGTTCCGCGATTACCTCGACCAGCACAAGGCGGAAATCGACGCGCTGCAGGTACTCTACAGCGTGCCGTACAAGCAGCGGCTCACCGAAGCCATGCTCAAGGAACTGGAAACGAAATTGAAAGCGCAGCACGCCGCATGGACTGAAGACCGGCTGTGGGACGCCTTCGCCGTCACCACACCCGAAAAGGTGAAAGGTCGCACCCAGGCCAAACGCATCGCCGACCTGATCCCGCTGGTGCGCTTCGCCCTGCAACAGCAACCGGTGCTGGCGCCGTTCGCCGATTCGGTGGCCGAACGCTTCGATCGTTGGCTGAAAATGAAGGCCGACTCCGGCGTCGCGTTCACCCCGGAACAAATGACCTGGCTCGAAGCCATCCGCGACCACATCGCCACCAGTCTCAGCATCGAGCCGGAAGACTTCGACTACGCACCTTTCCGCCAGCGCGGCGGCTTGGGCAAGGTCCACCAGTTGTTCGGCGAGCAGTTGCCGCGATTGCTGGATGAACTCAATGAGGCGCTGGCGGCATGAGCGCTGCAGTTGCCTTTAATGAACTTCGTCGCGCGCAATCACTCGTAAAGCTCGGTGATATCGCAGAGTTCATCATGGGGCAAGCGCCACCTGGCAGCGCGTCGAACTTTGAAGGTCGCGGGACCGTTTTCGTCAAAGCGGGAGAGTTCGGTCAATCGCATCCAGTTGTTCGTGAGTGGACCACCAAGCCACTTCGCTATGCAAAATCCGGAGATGTTCTTATATGTGTAGTGGGCGCGACTGCAGGGAAGTTGAACCTCGGAATCGACTGCGCAATTGGCCGCAGCGTGGCAGCGATTCGGCCGAGGGACAAAATATTTGATCGATTTCTTTACTTTCAGTTGCTCCCAAAAGTGTTGGGGCTCAGAGCAAGCAGCACTGGTTCCGCACAAGGCGTGATCAACAAAAGCATGCTTGCGAACATCGAGCTGTTCGTTCCGGAGATTGCTGAGCAACACCGCATCGTCGCCGAAATCGAAAAGCAATTCACCCGTCTCGATGCTGGCGTCGCCGCGCTGCGCCGCGTGCAAGCCAACCTCAAGCGCTACCGCGCCGCCGTCCTCAAGGCCGCCTGCGAAGGCCGCCTCGTTCCCACCGAAGCCGAACTCGCCAAGGCCGAAGGCCGCACCTACGAAACCGGCGAACAACTCCTCGCCCGCATCCTCACCGACCGCCGCAAGGACTGGCAGGGCCGCGGCAAATACAAGGAGCCCATCGATCCCGACCCCACAAACCTTCCGCCGCTTCCTGATGGTTGGGAGTACACAACGATCGATCTGCTTCTCGACGCAACTTCGGTAGGTATGAAGACAGGGCCATTCGGCAGCCTGCTTAAAAAGAGCGAGCACACCGATTCGGGTGTGCCTGTTGTTGGAATTGAAAATATCGGAGCGAATGGCCGTTTCGTGTACGGGTCAAAGATTCACGTCACATCGCAAAAGGCACAGGACTTGGTTGCATACGAGCTCCTGGCCGGGGATGTGATTATTTCTCGATCCGGCACAGTCGGCGAGCTATGTGTCGTTCCCGGGGGCGTTGGCATCGCCCGATTCTCCACAAATATCATGCTGGTTCGCTTGGCATCGCCCTGTAAGGCTGAGTTCTTCTGCTTTCTGTTCGCAGGTTCGCCATTCGTGCTTGGACAGGTGCAGGAACTTTGTAAAGGCAGTACACGAGTATTCTTGAATCAGCACATTCTCAGATCAATAGTGTTCCCGTTACCTCCGCGCGCCGAGCAAGCCCGCATCGTCGCCGAAGTCGAGCGTCGCCTGAGCGTGATCGAGAAGCTTGAAGCCACTGTCGCCGCCGATCTCCTGTGCGCCACCCGTCTGCGCCAATCCATCCTACAGCGTGCGTTTGCCAAGAAATCGGCTAAAGGGGTTTCCCTACGATGAGCAACGTAAATATCAAGAGAGCGGTCGAAAACATCAGAACGAACACGACTGTCTATACGCCTGTCGTCGAGATGATCGTAAACGCAATTCAAGCTATCGATGAGTCCGGTAGGCAAGATGGGCAAGTTTCGATCAGAGCACTGAGGCGTAACCAAAGTGAATTAGATGGAAGCAGCCTTCCAGATGTGGAGGGCTTTGATATTGAGGATAATGGCATCGGCTTTACGAATAAGCACAGAGATTCGTTCGATACACTATATACCGACGCCAAAATCACAGAAGGTGGTAAAGGCTTCGGGCGGTTCACCTGTCTTAAGTATTTTAGCGACCTTCGCGTTAAGAGTATCTATTGGGATGGGTCAGCTTTCAAGGAACGATACTTCGCAATGGGTCATGATCAAGAAATTATCGTGAACGAAAAGATTTCGGTAACCAATCATGCTGACACGGGAGCCATTATCACATTGGCTTCGTTGAAATCCGACGCCACTTTTGACAAAAAACTTTCCACGATCGCGCGGAATCTCGTAGAGCGCTTATTACCATATTTCATTACACAAGATTACGTGTGCCCTCAGATAGAGCTTTCCGAAGAAGACGGGAGTGGTGCCATCCGGCTGAATGATTTTGTGAGCAATGAATTATCCGCTGTGATTCGTGAGATAAGCGTTGATGGCAAAATGTTCACTCTCAGAGCGATAGGCGGTGACGAGGGTTTCTTAGTTCGGGTATTTAAATTTTATTCGCCACGGAGCCAGAAGAGCCGGATAAGCCTAGTGGCCCATCGGCGCGAAGTTTCCGGATCACCAATCCACAAATATGTCCCGGAGTTTGAAGATGAGTTCTACGAAAAGGGTGTCGGCGAAGGCGCAGAGCGCAACTACATCATCAAGGCCTATGTGTTCGGTTCATACCTTGATCAACACGTATCATTAGAGCGCGGCGGGTTCGAATTCGCTGTGGATAACGACTTACTTTTCGGCATTGCACAAACTGACATTGAGAAAGACGCTGCCGCGATTGCGCGCGACGCTGCGGGCGCAGTCGTGACTCTTCGGCAGGAGAAAAAGAAGGAGCGCGTCCAAGCGTACGTTGATGATGAAGCGCCTTGGCATAAGGAGCTACTTCACAAGGTGGACTTGACCGCAATGCCTTGCAACCCCACGAATGAAGAAATCGAATCGCGTTTGCAACGTGAGAAGTTCGTTCAGGAGGCGTCGATCAAGCGGGATGTGACAAAATTGTTGGCTGAGGGGAATTTCGAAAACGTAGGAGAGAACGTTGTGGAGATCGTCAATAAGATCTCCGGCACAAGCAAAAACGATTTGATTCACTACATTGCCATGCGTCGGAGCATTCTCGACATATTTGGCAAAAGCCTTGAAGTTGATGTATCCGGAGCTTACGCCTCGGAGGGTGTGGTTCATGACATTATATTTCCGCGAAAGGGTGATACGGAGAAAACCCTCTTTCATGACCATAATCTGTGGATGGTCGATGAGCGCCTAAATTTTACAACCTATGTGTCTTCAGACATCCCACTGAACGGTGGTAATACGGAGCGCCCTGATCTTCTGGTCTACAACAAACGCGTTCTCTTTAGGGGCGATAACGAGGCGAGCAACCCGATCACCATCTTCGAGTTCAAGAAGCCGCAACGAGATGATTTTGTGAACCCGTCTTCATCGGAGGATCCGGTCCAGCAGATCGTCCGGTATGTAAACGACATTCGAGATGGAAAATACAAGACACCAGAGGGGCGTAAAATAATTGTCGCTGAGAACACGCCGTTCTACGGATACGTTGTTTGCGATCTCACTTCTAAAGTAGAAACCTGGTTGGAGCGCGAGAAGAACTTCACTCCTATGCCGGATCGTCTCGGTTGGTTTCATTGGATGGGTAATATCAATCTCTATATTGAAGTCATCAGCTGGGACAAAGTGCTCAGAGACGCAAAGATGCGCAACCAAATTTTCTTTCAGAAATTGGGAATCTAGCTTGGCATGAATGCCACAACCCTCGTCCAGAAGCTCTGGAACTACTGCAACATCCTGCGCGACGACGGGCTGTCGTACGGCGACTACGTCGAGCAGCTGACCTTCCTGCTGTTCCTGAAGATGGCGGACGAGCAGTCCAGACCGCCGTTCAACAAGCCGTCGCCGGTGCCGAAGGATTTCGCATGGCCGACGTTGCTGAAGCTTGACGGCGAGGCGCTGGAGGCGCATTACCGCAAGCTTTTGCAGGAACTCGGATCACGCGGCGGCATGCTCGGCACGATCTTCCGCAAGGCGCAGAACAAGATCCAGGACCCGGCCAAGCTGCGCCGGCTGATCGCGGACCTGATCGACAAGGAACAGTGGTCCAGCCTCGATTCGGACGTGAAGGGCGACGCCTACGAAGGCTTGCTGCAGAAGAACGCCGAGGACGTGAAGGGCGGTGCGGGGCAGTACTTCACGCCGCGCCCGCTGATCGCGGCGATCGTGGATGCGATCGCGCCGCGACCGGGCGAGACGATCTGCGATCCGGCCTGCGGCACCGGGGGCTTCCTGCTGGCGGCGCACGATTACCTCGTACGGCACTATAAGCTGGATCGCGCGGAAAAGAAGAAACTGAAGAACGGCACGCTGTTCGGCGTGGAACTGGTGGACGGCGTCACCCGCCTGTGCGCGATGAACCTGCTGCTGCACGGCATAGGCAGCGAATCGGACGAGCAGTTGCCGGTGGCCACCCGCGATGCGCTGGGCGAGAAGCACGGCGAGTACGACATCGTGCTGGCCAATCCGCCGTTCGGCAAGAAGAGCAGCGTCACCATCATCAACGATGCGGGCGAGACCAGCCGCGAATCGCTGACCATCAACCGCGCCGATTTCTGGGCCAGCACCAGCAACAAACAGCTCAACTTCGTGCAGCACATCTGGACCATCCTGCATCAGCACGGCCGCGCGGCAGTGGTCGTGCCGGACAACGTGCTGTTCGAGGGCGGCGCGGGCGAAACCGTGCGCCGCGAACTGCTGCGCAACGCAGACGTACACACCTTGCTGCGCCTGCCGACCGGCATTTTCTACGCGCAGGGCGTGAAGGCGAACGTGCTGTTCTTCGAACGCAAGCCGGCCAATGCGCAGGGCGAGGCCAACACGCGCAAGCTGTGGATCTATGACCTGCGCACCAACATGCACTTCACGCTGAAGGAAAACACGCTGAAGCGCAGCGACCTCGACGACTTCGTCGCCTGCTACAACACGAAAAACCGCAACGACCGCAAGGAAAGCGAGCGCTTCAAGAGCTTCGACTATGAAGAACTGATCAAGCGCGACAAACTCAACCTCGACATCTTCTGGCTGAAGGACGAAGCGCTCGAGGAATCCGCCAACTTGCCGCCACCGGACGTGATCGCCGCCGAAATCGCCGCCGACCTGGAAGCCGCGCTGGAACAGTTTGCGACCATCGCCGAGGATTTGAAGTAACCTCTCGAAAAACCAAGGGGGTGACGCATGCGGGGACTGCGCAAGCAGAGGCTTTTCACCGAGTACCTGGAACGTGTATCGGGCAAGTTACTCGAAGATGAGTATCGTGGTGCCATTGGTGCTTTGATCAAAGGCCATGCAGGTATTTATGCGCTCTACAAGGGCGAACGGCTGTACTACGTTGGCTTGGCAACCAACCTGATGGGACGCGTGAAGCAGCATTTGAAGGATCGCCATGCCAAACGTTGGGACAAATTCAGTGTTTACCTGGCTTCGAGAGACGAGCACATCAAGCCGCTGGAATCGCTTCTGCTGAGAATCGCGCTGCCGACCGGGAATCGCGTGCAGGGGCGCCTTGCGAATGCGATGGACCTGCGACGTGATCTATATCACGCGATGAAAGAGCTCGACAAGCAAAATCACGCTTCGCTGCTCGGTGGCAGCGTCGCGCGTCGTCTGGTGCGCAACGCCACGGCAAAAGGTCGGGGAACGCTGGTGTTGCAGGGACGTCTTGATCGTCGCAAATGCCTCTGTGCCACGTACAAGGGAAAGGAATACACAGCCACCCTGCGCAAGAGTGGCTACATCGCGTATGCGGGAAAGAAATACCCATCACCAACCGGGGCCGCGCGCGCCATCGTCGGACGCAATGTCAATGGCTGGCGCTTCTGGCACTACCGTGTGCCACGAAAGGGCTGGCGCCCGCTAGCCGAACTTCGCAAATGACACGATCGCGCAGCGCAATGCACGCGGCGATAGCTGTTAACCGTGGTTGACAGACTGCGTGTTGTGAACTACAGTTCACCATGATCATCCACCAGACCGAACGATTCGTCGCCTGGTTCGAGGGCTTGCGCGACCGACAGGTGGCGCGCCGCATACAAATGCGCATCGACCGCTTGGAGGCGGGCAATCCCGGCCAGCACCGCGTGCTGGCCGGCGGCGTGGTTGAAATGAAGATCGACCATGGCCCCGGTTACCGGGTTTATTTCACGCAGCGTGGAATCGAAATCATCGTGCTGCTGTGTGGCGGCGACAAGCGCACGCAACAGGCCGACATCAAGACAGCGCTGAGACTCGCCGCGCGACTTTGAGGATAGGTTCATGGACAAGCTCAAGCTGATCCCCTGGGATTCCGCCAAGTACCTCGACACCGAGGAGGAAATCGCGCTGTACATGGAAGCTGTGATGGAGGAGGCCGGCGACGATCCCGACTTTGTGGCCCACGCGCTCGGCATCGTGGCCCGCGCCCGCGGCATGAGCGAGCTGGCCCACAAGACCGGCCTGACCCGCGAGGGGCTGTACAAGGCCCTTTCGGGCCATGGCAATCCGAGTTTCGCCACCGTGACGAAGGTTGCCGGAGCGCTCGGCCTGCGCGTGAGTTTTCCGCCTGCGAAAGCGCGGCGCGCCAAGTCGAAGCGCGTGCCTTCCGCCAAACAGCGCCGATCCGCAAAGCCCGCCAAGGGCGGAAAGCGGGTTGCGAAGAAGCAGGTCAAGGCGGTTGGCAAGCCGAATGCCGCCAAACGGCGCAAGGCCGCCTGAAATCACGGCCGTCTTTACCCGTGTGGCCATAACGAGGTTACGTCCACGCGACGGTAGGCAAGTGAACCCGGCCCGCTCGCTTTCGCCGGGTCACTGCATCTGCGGCAGGTCGAACGCTCGCAATTCGGCGCCGGTACAGCGCTCCATGCGCACAAACCCTGTAAGCAAGACGGCGGAACAGTAACTTCCGCAACACCGATCTTTTGCGACGTCACTTCGTGCCGGCATCGCCTTGCGAGCCACTGCCCGCGCATTCGGTTCGTGCGGTATCCGCGCTCACCCCGACGCAGTGGACGAAGCCCGGCGGATGGTCGGTATCCACGAGCCGTTGCCCGACTGGCAGGCCGAATGCCTGGATCGGCTTGCGCGTGCATCCGGCGGTGCCGCGGCAGTTGTCGGCGTAGATGGCGTAGTGGCACACGCCGCTGGAGCTGGCGACACAGCGGAAGGTGGCAACGCCATGCACGATGTCCACTTCGCTGCGCAGGGTTTGCTGGCCGTTGGTGCTGGATTGCACGATGACCGTTTGGCCATGCGGATTGCAGCCAAAAAGCGACAGGGCGAACCAGAACAATGCAGCAAGCTTGGTCATGGCGTTCTCCTTGCGTGGTTCGCAACGTCACAGGGGCCTGAACAGCGCCATGAACGGCGCGCTCACGGCCAGCGTTTCGTCTCTGCCCTTGAGGCGCAGGCTGCCGCGGCCGCTGTCGTCGCGCACGATCGAGGCGATGGCCTTGAGGTTGACGATGGTGGAGCGGTGGATCTGGCGGAAGGCCTGCGGATCCAGCGCGACCACCAGCTCGCGCAGCGGTTTGCGCAGCACGGCTTCGCCATCGGCGGTGATGGCCACGGTGCATTTGTTGTCGGCGCGGAAGTACAGCACGTCATCGACCATCACCAGGCGTGTTTCGCGTCCGGCGCTGGCCGTAATCCAGGTCAGCGGCGGGGCGTCCCGGCCATGGCGTCCGCGGGCGAGTTCGCGCACCAGTTCGGCGAGCGCGGCGGCATCGAAATGGTTTTGTGATGCGCGGGTCTTGAGACGTTGCACCGCCGCGGCGAGACGTTCCGGCTGGATCGGTTT
>Ga0207707_10004992_pt1 | contig 11655 bp, 13 predicted proteins | sample KBSC83BmetaG_FD_184336 | JGI IMG/M metagenome (GOLD analysis project Ga0207707, IMG submission 184336) | Corn rhizosphere microbial communities from Kellogg Biological Station, Michigan, USA - KBS C8-3B metaG (SPAdes) (version 2) | ecosystem: Host-associated > Plants > Roots > Rhizosphere ... | reverse complement strand
CGAATCAGTTACCTCTCGCCGATGCCCTGGAGGCGTTCGTCGTGATGTACCAACACCATACCGCGATAGAAGACACGATCGTCTTTCCGGCCTGGAAGGATGCGCTTCCGGGCAGGCAATACCAGGAGCTGTCCGAGCAGTTCGAGGAGCTGGAACAGAAGATGTTCGGACACGACGGCTTCGAGGATGCGGTGAAGCGAGTCGCCGCCCCCGGCCCCCAGGAAGTGACGAACGCTTGGCCGCTGGCTGAAATAGCTCGACGAGATTTCCGGACGGATCCACGATGAGGATTCTGCGATCCGCCGGGACCGGTAACCATGTCGTTGCGGACCATGACGCCCGCTGCGCGAAGTCGCTGTACCTCCGCGGCCAGGTCGTCCACGACGAGGTGAATCCGATTCCAGCCTCCGGGTTCGGGCTGGGCGCCGTCGGGCATCGATCCTCGCGCGACATCGGCGAAAGCTGGCGCAGCGCTGGACAAGCTTGAACCCTAGATGCGCCGCGTGCCACTTAACGGACATTCACCATTTCGGCCATCTTCGGCTCCCTGCTCGCTCTTTCATCGCGGCCAACGCATTGCGCGACGTCAGGCCAATCACCTGAAGAGATTGGTAGGTCGTGGCGGATTCGAACCGCCGACCAACGGATTAAAAGTCCGCTGCTCTACCAGCTGAGCTAACGACCCGTATTCGTGGCTGCAGGATCAGGACTGCAGAAGGGGCTGAATTTTATCAGCCCGCGCGCCAGTATTGGTACTTCATCGTCGCCGCCGAGCCCACGACGATGCACGCGAAAGTGAGGATCGAGCCGAGCGCCAGGGTGGAGAAGCCGGAGATGCCTTGGCCGATGGTGCAACCGAGCGCCGTGATGCCGCCGAACCCCATCAGCATGCCGCCGACCACATGGTTCGCCGTGTCCTCGGCGTCGCGGAAACCCTCCCAGCGGAAGGTGCGCGTGGCGAGCGCATAGGCGGCGGAGCCGGCGATGACACCGAGGCCCGAAGCAATACCGTAGGTGATCATCTTCGACTTGTCGGTCCACAACATCAGGTAGTCGAGCGTGTACGCCATCGGCGATACGAACGAGAAGGACTCCATGCGGCCGCTGTTCGTGGCGACGAACGCCTCCTGCAGCGTGTTCGGGTCCTCGGCGACGTGGCCGACCACGCCACTGACATACCAGCCGCCGACCACCACCAGCCCCGTCACCACGCCGCCCAGCGTGTAGTCGAAGCTGGAACGGAACTGCTTCCCCGCGTAGGCGAACGCCAGAAGCCCACCGGCGACGATCACGGCCAGGACGGCCCGGTGCACGCCGGTGAGCGAAGGCAAATCCTGGCCGGCCGATAGCGTGATGGTCGCTTTCTCCAGAACGCCGACGCGGAACGCGCCCAGGATGCCGCGCAAGGTCATGTAGGCCGCGATGCCGAGGAAAACGTAGACGATGAGGGACTTGAGATTGCCTGCGCCGACGCGGATCAGCGTCTTCGAGCCGCAGCCGGAGCCGAGCGTCATGCCGACGCCGAAGAGGAAGCCGCCGACGATGTACGAGAGCCAGGTGAAATTCGGCGTCGTGTAAATGGACTTCGAGTAATCGACGAGGCCGGCGAGCTCGAGGGCCTGCGCGCCGAGGATGGCGACCGCGATGGCGAGCAGCCACATGCGCATGCGCGACAGGTCGCCCATGTTGATCCAGTCCGACACCGCGCCCATCGTGCAGAAGTGGGTCTTGTTGCCCACCGCGCCGAAGATGAAAGCGAGAATGAAGGCGCCCCCGGTCACGTAAGGGACCAGGGCCGCCGGATCGGTATCAGTCAACGTTTGGAGAAAGCGGCGAGCCGCTGCTTCGCGCTCGCCGCGGCGCCGCTCTTCGGGTACTTGGCGAGGAGCTCTTCGAGCGTCTTCTGGGCGTTCCTGCGGTCGCCCATCGTTTCCTGCGCGCTCGCGATGCTCAGCATCGCGTCCGGCGCCTTCTCGCTGTCCGGCCACGAGGCGAGGAGCTTCCTCTGCGCGGCGATCGCCGACTTGTAGTCGCGTTGCCCGGAGTGCGCCATGCCGATCCAGTACTGCGCGTTCGGCGCGAGCTTGCTGCTCGGATAAGTGACGAGGAAGCCTTGCATCGCGGACACGGCGAGCGCGTAGTTGCCGAGCTTGAACTGGTCGAGCGCCGCCTGGTACGCCTTCGTCTCGGCGGGCGACACGTCCTCGCCGGTCGCGGCCGCGGCGCCGGCGACCCCCGGGACGACCCCTGCCGCGCCCGGCGCCGGGTTGGCCGCCGCCTGCTCGCGTCCGGACTCGAGCTTCCTGAGCCGCGTGTCGATGTCGAGGTAGAGGTCCTTCTGGCGGCGGTCGGCGGTTTCCTGCTGGTTGGTGAGGACTTCGAGCTGGCCGCGCATGCGCGCCATCTCGTTGCGCAGCGCCTCGAGCTGCGAGGACATGTCGATCAGCACGCTGCGGTCGGAGGCGTTGCTCATCGCGGCGTCGAGCTGCTTCAGGTGCTCTTCCACCTTGCGCTGGTTCTCGGCCACCTCGCTGCGCAGGCGATCGACCCGCTTGCGCGCCTCGTCGTCCTCGAAAAGGGCGTACGCCGGCCGCGCGGCGCAGAGCGCCGCGAGGAGGACGAGCGCAGCGGACGCGAGGCGGCGCGGCATGGGGCTCAGTACTCCCCGTTATAGAGCATGTCGCCGCGTCGGTTCTTGGCGTAGCAGTCTTCGGTCGCCGCGGTGCAGACCGGCTTCTCTTCGCCGAGGCTGACGGACTCGATCTGGTCTTCGCGCGCGCCGAGCAGCGTGAGCATCTTCTTCACGCTGTCGGCGCGGCGCTGGCCGAGTCCGACGTTGTATTCGCGGCTGCCGCGCTCGTCGGCGTTGCCCTGGATCAGCATCTTCGCGCTCGGGTTCGCCTTCAGGAAGTTGGCGTGCGCCTCGACGAGCTTGCGGTACTCGTCCTTCACTTCGAACTTGTCATAGTCGAAGTACACCGAGCGCTTCGAGAGGATGTTGTTCGGGTCCTTGAGGACGGCGAACGGCGACGTGGCGGTGGGCTTGCCCGCTTCGACGGGGGTCACGCCGCTCGGCTTCACCGGCTGGGTCGTGGTCGACGGCGGCTTGGTGGCCGACTCCGTCGGCGCGGGCTTCTGGTCTTCGCTGGTCGTGGCGCAGGCGCCGAGCAGCACGGCGCAGGCGATCGCTGAAACGGTAATGGCACGCATTTCTTTGCTCCTCTCTTTATTCGACAAACGGTCCCCAGGCGGGCTCGCGCACGTCCCCGGCCGCGGTGCTCAGTCGCTGCTTCATCCGTCCGTCGGACGACACCGCCGACAGCACGCCGCGTCCGCCGATCACGGTCGCGAGCAGGATCATGCGGCCGTTGGGCGAGAAGCTGGGGGATTCGTCATGCTCGCTGTCGGTAAGGATCTGCGCCTGGCGGGTGGAAAGGTCGAGCAGTGCGACCTGGAACTTGCCCGAGTTGCGCGTGATGTACGCAAGTGTTTTTCCGTCCGGGCTTATTCTGGGCGAGACATTATAGCTCCCCTCGAAAGTGATGCGCTGCGGCTCCCCGCCGCCGGCGGGCATGCGGTAGATCTGCGGGCTGCCGCCGCGGTCGGAGGTGAAGTAGATCCACTGCCCGTCGGGGGAGAAGCGCGGCTCGGTGTCGATGGCGGTCGAGCTCGCCAGGCGCCGTACCCCGCTGCCGTCGGCGTTCACCATGAAGAGCTGCGAGCCGCCCTCGCGCGAGAGCACCACCGCGAGCCGCTGCCCGTCCGGCGTCCAGGCCGGCGCCGAGTTCGAGCCCTTGAAGTTCGCCACCACGTGCCGCTTGCCGTCGGCGAGCGTATGCACGTAGACCACCGGCTTCTTGTTCTCGAAGGAGACGTAGGCGAGGCGCTTGCCGTCGGGCGACCACACCGGCGAGATGATCGGCTCGAAGGAGGCGAGCGCCGTTTCCTGCCCGGCGCCGTCGGCGTCGGCCACCTGCAGCTCGTAGCGGTTGCCCCGCTTCACCACGTAGGCGATGCGCGTGGAGAAGACGCCCTTCTCCCCGGTCAGCTTCTCGTAGACGAAGTCGGCGATGCGATGCGCGGTGACGCGCACCTGCTCCTTGGCGAAGGTGAAGCCGAGGCCGCCGATCGGCTTCTGCTTCACCACGTCGTACAGGCGGAAGTTGGCGTCGAAGCGGCCGTCGGGCCGCGGCGTGACCGAGCCGACGACCAGCGCATCGGCGAGGCGCGAGCGCCACTCGGCGTAATTGACGTTGGAGTTCTCGTTCGGCTCGGGGGTGAGCGGCGGCAGCTCGAGGCCGCGGAACAGGCCGCTGCGCTCCAGGTCCGCGCGCACGATGGTGCTGATGCCGGGCGGCAGCACCTTCTCGCCGGCGAGCGGCACGATGGCGATGGGGATGCGCTGCGCGCCGGCGCCGGTGATCTCGATGGCGAGCTGGGCGCGGGCGAGCGGCAGCCACGCCATGAGCAACGCGGCCAAACCTATTGTTCTGAGCATCAAGAAGCAGATCCTCCGAGCTATCGATCCTGCGGATGGAATTTTAGTTCCAGGTCCCGGCGAAAAACGCTGCGGTCATCCGGCAGCGGCAGCGGCGAAGACTTCCAGATGGCGCGCTCCACGGCGTCGTCGTAACCGGCGTGGCCGCTCGACTTTCGCTTCCTTACGGTGAGCACCTCCCCCGACGGCAGCAGGGTCACGTCGAAGATGGCCTCCGGGTTCCCGGGGATGTCGCGCGGCAGGATGATGTTGCCGCGCACCTTGGAGCGGATCTTGTCGCTCCACGTGGCGAGCGCCTTCGAAAGCGCGGCGGCCTGCTGGCGCGCGATCAGCTCGCGCATCTGGCGCTCCTGCTCCTGCGCGGCGAGCTGCTGCTGCTCGCGCGCCGCCTGCTCCTTCAGCATCTTCTCGAACGCGAGGTCGCGCTTCGGCTGCGGTTTGGGCGGCGGCTTCTTCTCCACCTTCGGCTCGGGCTTCGGCTTGGGCTTGGGCTTTTCCGGCAGCGCGATGTCCGGCTTTTTCACCTCGGGCTCGGGCTGGGGCTTCACCACGGGCGGCGGGGGTGGCGGCGGCTTCGGCTGCTCGACCACCGGCGCCGGCGGCGCGGGTGGCGGCGGCTGCCAGAGCTCCACTTCCACGACTTCCGGCGCCGAGCTCTGGAACCGGACGCCGAGGAAAAGCACCAGGATGAGGATGGTGTGCGCGAGCGCCGAGAGCGCGAGCGAGGGGCCGAGCGCGGGCTCGCGCCGGCTGTACGTGATGGTGGCCGCGCTCACTGGGACAGCTTGACCTGCAGCCCGACGCGCTGCACGCCCTGCTTGCGCAGCTCGTCCATCACCTGCAGCACGGCCTCGTAGCGCGCGTCCTTGTCGCCGCCGACGAGCACCGAGAGCTCGGCGTTCTTGCCGCGCGCCTGCTTGATCGCGTCCGCCAGCTCGCCGCGCCCGATGGCGCGCTCGCTGACGATCGCGCCGGAGGCATCGCGCGCGCGCACGACGAGACCGCGGTCGGCCTTGACGAACACTTCGAGCGGCACGACGCGGGGCTGCCCGGCCTTCGACACCGTCGGCAGGTCGATCACCGCGGGGGTGATGAGGGGCGCGGTCACCATGAAGATCACCAGCAGCACGAGCATCACGTCGACGTACGGCACGATGTTGATCTCGTGCATGGGGCCGCGCCGACGGACGGAGGGCATGGCTACTTCACCCTTATTTCACTGCCTGCCGATGCAGGATATTCGAGAACTCTTCCATGAAGCTTTCGAACCGGTTGCCCAGCCGCTCGACGTCGTACGAGTAGCGGTTGTAGGCCACCACGGCCGGGATGGCGGCAAAGAGGCCGATCGCGGTGGCGATCAGCGCCTCGGCGATGCCGGGCGCGACCTGCGCGAGCGTCGCCTGCTGCACGTTGGCGAGGCTGCGGAACGCATGCATGATGCCCCACACCGTGCCGAACAGGCCGACGTACGGCGACACCGAGCCGGTGGAGGCGAGGAAGGCGAGGTGGCGCTCGAGGTAGTCCATCTCGCGCTGGAAGGTGGCGCGCATGGCGCGGCGCGCGCCGTCGACCATGTCGGAGGGCTCGGTTTCGCGCTGGCCGCGCAGCTTCGCGAACTCGCGGTAGCCCGACTCGAAGATGCGCTCGAGCGAGCCGATGCTGTGGCGGTGGTTCACCGCGCCCTGGTAGAGCGCGTTCAGGTCCTGGCCGCCCCAGAACTCGCGCTCGAACTTGAGCGTCTGCGCCACCGCGCGGCGGATGACGTAGAACTTCTGGAAGATGAACATCCACGACATGAACGAGACGAGCAGCAGGATGGCCATGACGAACTTGACCACCACGCTCGCGTGGACGATCAGCGTCCAGATCTCGAGGTCTTGCGTAACGTTCATGTCAGGGCCTGTTCGAGTTCCTGCGGCATGCGGGCCGGCTTCATGCGGGCCCGGTCGACGATGGCGAGGGTGACCTCGGCCTCGACTAGAAGAACGCCGTCGCGCTCCACCCGTTGACGGAAGACGACGCTCGCGCGGCCGATTTTAACCACTTCGGCGCTCACCGATACGAGCTCATTCAGCCTCGCCGCCGCGTGATATTTCACGGCGAGCGACGAGACCATGATCTGCACGCCGCGCTCGTCCGCCACGCGGGCGAGGTCGACGCCCGACTCGTTGAGGAGCTCGGTGCGCGCGCGTTCCATGAACGCGAGATACGTCGCGTGGAACACCACGCCCCCCGCGTCGGTGTCCTGGTAGTAGACGCGGATTGGAAGGCTTAAGGATCGGATAACAGGTCCCGTGATACGGCGGGGGCGGTGATGCCGAAATGGCGGTACGCGGCGAGCGTCGCCATGCGGCCGCGCGGCGTCCTCTGCAGGTAGCCTTGCTGGATGAGGTAGGGCTCGAGCACGTCCTCGATCGTCTCGGCGTCCTCGCCGATCGCGTGCGCGAGGTTGTCGAGGCCGACCGGGCCGCCGGAGAACTTCTCGATCACCGCGAGCAGGAGCTTGCGGTCGAGGACGTCGAAGCCGAGCGCGTCCACGTCGAGCATCTTGAGCGCCGCCTCGGCGATCGCCTTGGTGACGCGGCCGTCGGCCTTCACCTGCGCGTAGTCGCGCACCCGGCGCAGCAGCCGGTTGGCGACGCGCGGCGTGCCGCGCGAGCGGCAGGCGATCTCGCGCGCGCCGTCTTCGTTCAATTCCACCTTCAGCAGGCGCGCGGAGCGCTTGACGATGGTGGTGAGCTCGGCCTGCGTGTAGAACTCCAGGCGCGCGACGATGCCGAAGCGCTCGCGCAGTGGGTTGGTGAGCATGCCGGCGCGCGTCGTCGCGCCGACCAGCGTGAACGGCGGCAAGTCGAGCTTGATCGAGCGCGCCGCGGGACCTTCGCCGATCATGATGTCGAGCTGGTAGTCCTCGAGCGCGGGGTACAGGATTTCCTCCACCACCGGCGACAGGCGATGAATCTCGTCGATGAAGAGCACGTCGCGCGGCTCGAGGTTGGTGAGGAGCGCCGCGAGATCGCCCGGCCGCTCGAGCACCGGACCGGAGGTCTGCTTCAGGTTCACGCCGAGCTCGCGCGACACGATGTGCGCGAGCGTGGTCTTGCCCAGGCCCGGCGGCCCGAAGAGCAGCAGGTGGTCGAGCGCCTCCGCGCGCTGGCGCGCCGCCTGGATGAAGATCTCGAGCTGGCCGCGCACCTTTTCCTGCCCGACGTACTCGGCGAGCGTGGCCGGGCGCAACGAGCGCTCGAATTCGCCCTCCTGCGGCGTGGAAGGCCGCGCCGAGATCAAGCGATCAGTTTCGACTGTCATTCTTACAACCCCCGCGCATTATCGGTCCCGGCGTTGCATGCACGCGACGCAGTGCCTTGACAGCGCGCTCTCTGCACCTGAAGAATGCCCCACCGTTCTCTCTAATACCACAAGGGAACGTAATAAGTAGCGGAAACAACGGGGTTATTTGCACTCACTTCTGGGAGATCACGAATGAAGAAGCTTCTGGTAGCGGTAGCAGTCGCAGCGGTGGTTCCGGCGAGCGCCATGGCGGCCGGCGAGAACAACATCGGTAACTGCGGGTGGGGTTCCAAGCTGTTCGACGGCCAGTCCGGCATCGCGCCGCAGGTCCTCGCGGTGACGACCAACGGCACGTTCGGCAACCAGACGTTCGCCATCACCTCCGGCACGTCGGGCTGCACGCAGGACGGCACGGTCAAGTCGAACTGGAAGACGGCGCTCTTCATCGACGGCAACAAGGAGATGCTGGCGCGCGACATGTCGGTCGGCTCCGGCGAAACCCTGGACTCGCTCGCCCACCTGATGGGCGTCGAGGCGCAGGACCGCGCGGCCTTCAACCAGGTCGCGAAAGAGAACCTGTGGAAGATCTTCGCGGCCGACTCGACCGCGGACATCGTGGCGAACTTCCGCCAGGTCCTCTCGGCGAACGAGCAGCTCGCCCGTTACACGGCCGCGCTCTAAGCAATCGCAGTCCGGAAAACCCTGCGGTCCGCCGCAGGGTTTTTTTTCGTGCATCGCCTGCTTCTCCTCCTCGCCGCCCTTTTCCCCGCCCTCGCTGCGGCGGCCGACCCCGGCTATCTGAGCGAGCTCGTCGCGCGTTCGCGCGACCTTAAGCTCGCCGAGCGTCCCGAGTGGCGCAAGCTCGTGCATTACGAGCCGAACCTGATCGGGCCGGGCGTGCACGGGCTGCTCGACAACAAAAGCTTCTACAACTCCCCCGAGGGCAAGCGCGACCCGCGCGCCGAGCTCGAGGCCACGCTTGCCGCCTTCTTCACGGAATCCAAGCAGTGCGCGTTCATCGCCCGGCGCGCGTGGCTCGACGAGGAGCTGAAGTTCGACCCCGCGCGACTGCCGCTCGAGGACTGCCCGAAGTTCCGGGAATGGCACGATGCGCTCAACGCGAGCAGCCTCACGCTGGTCTTCGCCTCCGCCTACATCAACAATCCGTCGTCGATGTACGGCCACACGCTGCTGCGCATCGATGCGCGCGACCAGAACGAGCGCACGCGGCTGCTTGCCTACGCCGTGAATTCCGCCGCCACGACCGACGAGAAGAACGGCCTCACTTTCGCCATCCTCGGCCTGATCGGCGGCTATCCGGGGACGTTCTCGGTGCTGCCGTATTACATCAAGGTGCGCGAGTACAGCGACCTCGAGAACCGCGACCTGTGGGAGTACCAGCTCGCGCTCTCGCCGGAGGAGGTCGAGCGGGTCGTCCGGCACCTTTGGGAACTCCTACCGGCCTATTACGAGTACTACTTTTTCGACGAAAACTGCGCCTATCATCTTCTCGGACTGCTCCAGGTAGCACGGCCGGAGCTAGAGCTGACGGGACCGTTCCGCTGGTGGGCGCTGCCGTCGGACACCGTGCGGATCCTGGCTCGGAAGCCGGGGCTGGTTGCGAACGTGGTCTACCGCCCGGCAAACGCCACCCTCATCGCGGCGCGACTGGAGACCATGTCGAAAGAGGAACGCGGCATCGCGAAGGACCTGAGCCAGGGCAAACCCGGCGCTCGCGACGCTGTGCGCGGCCTGCGCCCCGAAGAAGCCGCCGCCGTCCTCGAGACCGCGCATGATTACCTGAATTACCGACGCGCGACCGGCAAGGCCGAGGCGGCCGATCCGCCCCGCCTCGCCCGCGAGCTGCTCGTCGAGCGCAGCGCCGTCGACGCGCCGAACCAGGCGCCGCGCCTCAAGACACCGCCGCGCCCGGACGAAGGCCACGGCACCTCGCGGGTCGGCTTCGGCGCCGGCCGGCGCGACGGGCAGAACTTCGAGGAGCTGCGCTTCCGGGCGACGTATCACGACATCATGGACACGGATGCCGGATACGTGAAGGGCGCGCAGATCCAGTTCTTCGATACCGCTTTGCGCCACTATGCCGACGAAGGCACGCGCCTCGAGCGCTTCATCCCGGTCGACATCCTCTCGCTCGCTCCCCGCGACGACTTCTTCCAGCCGCTTTCCTGGCGGGTCGCCGGCGGCTGGCAGCGCAAGTTCGTGCAGAACGGAAAAGAGCCACTCGTCGCCGGCCTCGACGGCGGCGCGGGCGCGACGTGGGAGAGCCGCGGGCACATGGCGATGGTTTACGGTCTCGCCGAGGGCGCGCTGCAGACGCACCACGAGCTCGACGGCGGCTATTCGATCGGCGCGGGCGCGCGAGTCGGCGCGCTCGTCGATCCGACGCCGCGCTGGCGCATCAACGCCTACGCGAGCGGCATGAGGCAGTTCCTGGGAGAGAGGGATACGCCGGCCAGCATCGGCGTCCAGAACCGCGTCGCCCTCGGGCGGGACGTGGCGCTGCGCTTGGACTTCGCCCGAACGCGTGAAGCGGACCGCCGCTTCAACGCCGGGTCCCTCTCACTCCAGGTGTACTTCTGACATGCGCACGCTTGCCGCCCTCGCCCTCGCCTTCCTCGTCTCAGGCTGCACCACGGTCTTCTTCCAGCCCTCGTCCACCATCTACGAGACCCCCGGCCAATACGGAATCGACTACCAGCCGGTAGAGTTCAAGGCGTCGGACGGTACCGCGCTCTTCGCCTGGTTCCTGCCCGCGCGCGGCGAGCCGAAGGCCACCATCCTCTACTTGCATGGCAACGGCGCGAACATCAGCGCCCACTTCTCGAACGTGGCGTGGATGCCCGCGGCCGGCTTCAACGTGCTCGCCATCGACTATCGCGGCTACGGCGGCTCGGAGGGAAAGCCGACGCTGCCGGGCGTCCAGCTCGACATTGACGCCGCCATGCGCGTGCTCCTTGCGCGGCCGGACGTCAATCACGACCGCATCATCGTCTTCGGGCAGAGCCTCGGCGGCGCGCTCGCCATCCACTACGTCGCCCATAGCGCGTACAAGAGCCACATCAAGGCGCTGGTCGTCGACAGCTCCTTCGCCGACTACCGGCAAGTGGCGCAGGAGAAGCTCGCCGACCTCTTCATCACCTGGCCGCTGCAGTGGCTGCCGACCTTCACGGTGAACAACGATTACTCGCCCATTGCCTCGGTCGCGGCGCTGAGCCCCATTCCGCTGCTCCTCATCCATGGCGAGCGCGACGGCATCGTCGCGCTGCATCACTCGCAGGAGCTGTTCGAGGCTGCGCAGGAGCCGAAGGCGCTCTGGACGATCGAGGATGCCGGCCACATCGGAGCGCTGCGCGAGTCGAAAGTACGCACGCGCCTGGCGGAATTCCTGCGCGCGCCCGGCGCGGAGCGCCTCGCCGAGCTGTCAGACCGCTAGCGGAAGCGCCAAAGGGCGCTCAGCATCAGGACGTTGAGGTCGTTGTCCATGATGGTGCTGCCGCCCAGTCCCGGGAACACCTGCCACTCGAGCCGGCCGGCGATGTTCGGCGTGAAGTCGGCTTGCACGCCGAGACCGTAGGTCGCCCCGTAGTTCGACTCGTTGTGGTTGGCGAACTGGCCGCCGCCCTTGACGACGCCGCGATACACGCCCAGGCGTCCGAACACCGACACTTCGCTCCAGACCGGCCAGGCCGCGATCGCCGACGCTTCCCAGCCGCGGCCGGTGACGCTGGCGTTGGTACCGCTCGTCTTCCCGTAGTTGGTGAAGGCGACTTCACCGGAGAAATAGCGGTTCAGCTGGTAGCCGGCGAAGGCCTTGACCGACGGGTTCTTATCGTCGCAGGGCGCCG
>Ga0207707_10004988_pt1 | contig 11658 bp, 9 predicted proteins | sample KBSC83BmetaG_FD_184336 | JGI IMG/M metagenome (GOLD analysis project Ga0207707, IMG submission 184336) | Corn rhizosphere microbial communities from Kellogg Biological Station, Michigan, USA - KBS C8-3B metaG (SPAdes) (version 2) | ecosystem: Host-associated > Plants > Roots > Rhizosphere ... | reverse complement strand
CTCGTCGCCGTCCGCCAGGTCGGGTCATCCATATCCGTAGCCTCGAGCGACCCGCTACCGGCAGTGGTGCAGGCGCTCGCCGGCGCGGTTCGCGCCAGCCGCGTCGCCGTCGTCGCGTGTGACGGGGAGATCCTCGCCATGACGGGAGGGCCAGGCAACGAGCGGAGCATCGCGTATCCGTTGCGGGCAGCGGGCGACCACCTCGCCGACGTGCAGATCACGCCCGCTGCGGGCGAGGCTGCGTTGGACCCCGCGGACGTCCGCGTTGTGGAGGCGCTTACGGTGCCGCTGGCCGCCATCGTCCATGCTGCCGGACTGAGCCGGCGGCTGACAGCGGCGTCCGAGAGGGCACTTACTGCTACCGAGTTGGAGCGGGCGCGGATCCGCCGAGACCTGCACGACGGGCTGGGGCCGTCGCTGTCGGGAGCCGCATTGGGCCTCGAGGCGATCGAGGCCGCGCTGCCGGCCGATCCGCAGCTCGCGATCGCAATGACGTCTCGCGTGCATGGCGAGGTGCGGGCCGCCGTCGAGGAGATTCGGCGCATCATCGAGGCGCTACGCCCTGGTGCTCTTGATCGTGACGGCCTGGTGACGGCGTTGCGCAATCGGGCGGACGCGGTCACCGCACGCTCGTCCGACCTGCTAGTAACGGTCGAGGCGCCCGATGAGCTGCCTGCCATGTCACCGGAAGTCGAACAGGCGGCGTTCCGCATCACCGACGAAGCGATCACCAACGTCATCCGCCACGCCAGTGCGTCACGATGCACGGTGCGGATCACCGGCGGCGAAACGCTCGTAGTCGCCGTAACGGACAACGGCACTGGCATGCCGCCTCAGCCACGCGAAGCGGGGGTCGGGCTTACGTCGATGCGCTTGCGCGCGACAGATCTCGGCGGCGAGCTCGCCATCACCGGAGGACCTGGCGACGGCACGACCGTGGAAGTCCGCATCCCCCTTGTCGATGCCGTGATGGCTTCATGACCGGCACAGCGGCAGTGCGCGTGGTGATCGCCGACGACCACCCGATGTTCCGCTACGGCGTCGCTGCCGTGCTTGCCTCGGCGCCCGAGATTGAATTGGTCGGTGAAGCAGCCGACGGCGGGGAGCTGCTCGCGCTCGTCGAACGCGAGCAGCCGGACGTGGTGCTGACCGACCTGGCGATGCCCGGCATGGACGGTGCTGCAGCGTGTCGCCGCCTCGCTGCTTCGCGCCCCGACCTCGGCGTACTCGTCCTCACGATGCATGCCGACGAGGACTCGATCCTGGCGGCGATGCGTGCCGGCGCTCGCGGCTACGTGCTCAAAGGCGCGGACAAGGCAGAGCTGGTGCGGTCCATCCTCGCGGTCGCTGACGGGCAGGCCGTCTATGGCGCGCCGGTCGCGCAGCGCATCGCGACCATCTTTCGCGATGGCGGGCAGACGGCACAGCCCACGGAGCCGTTTCCCGAGCTCACCGCGCGCGAGCGACAGGTGCTCACCCTGCTCGCCGAGGGTGCCCGTAATTCCGAGATCGCCCGCCAGCTCGGCATGTCCGAGAAGACAGTCCGCAACCACGTGTCCGCGATTCTCAGCAAACTAGGAGTGCCCGATCGCACCGCAGCGGCCATCAAAGCGAGCGAGACATGGCGCCGGAGCGGGCCACAAGCAACTGCATAGCGCCCACCACAAGCATCCGCACATCGGCATGTCCGTGAGACCGGCAGGGCTGACGCCATGCAGTCGTCACGCCACTTACACGGGCTGGCGCGAATCTGTCACCGCCCAGATCAGGTCGTCGTGCATGGCTGTTTACCCCCGTGGATAACTCACCCGGGACGGTACGCAGCACCACCGACAAAAACTCGTGCGAAGACCTCCCGCACCTCACCGGTGAACAGTCGCCATGCCGCCTCGCGATCGAGAGCAACGCGCGTGAAAGTGCGCGATCCGACGGCATCGATGAAGGACCGACAGCGCCTGGACATGTTCAGGGCCGCGATACAACCGCGATACAAACGATCTTGAACGAGAATCGTCGCCGGCAAAAACAGCGTCTGACCTGGGCCAGCGCGACTCGCACTGGATGTGCACGCAGCCGCGCCCGCCATGAGGACAGCGATCGAGGCCCATCGCATGCCATGGGACCGTGGTCACCTTCGACGCGCGGTCTGTGTCAGTGGTGGATAGGCCGCTGACGAGCCCCGATTTCGCCGACGCGTCGCGCGCTGTCTGCACGGACGTCGACGACGTCGGGTTGTGGCCGCTTCACAAATTCGAGCGCTGTCTCTGCGACCTCGCGCCAGCCGTGGTCGATCGTGAGCGAGTGGCCCCGGTTGGGCATCTTCACGATCTCTGTTACGGCGGGGTTGCGCCTCTGTCGCTTGTAGGCGGCGTTCGCGATCGCCCACGGCACGGTGTGGTCCTTCTCACCGTCGATGATCAATAGGGGACCGCGGTCGTGGTACTTGGTGTTCACCTTCGCCTGCGTCCACGGGTTGAGGTTCGCATTGCCCATCTGCACAAGAGCGATCCCGGAGCCGGCGACGTGGAATGTTTCGTAGAGTTCCTTGCGCTCCTTTTCGTCGTCGATCGCGTTCACCCAGCCATACTTGAACTGATCGAACGTGAGGGTGATCGCGCGGCCGCGCGTTAGAGGGTTGACCAGGAACGGGCCAATCCCCTTGAGCACGGATGCTGGCAGAGGTAGAACGCCCCGAAAGACCCCCGGGTCGATGGCCACCGTGACGGAGGCGAGGCCACGGCCCGCGAGCATCTGGGCCAGCAAGCCCCCGGTCGAGTGGCCCATTACCACTGGCTTCTTCTCCAGGGCACTGATGATCTCGGTGGTGTGATCGGCGATCTGCCCCAACGTCTTCTTAGCGAGGACATCCGGGTTGGCCCGTGCTTCTTCAACCGTCTCCGGATCATCCGGCCAATCGGGCGTCAGCGGCGCATAGCCGGACTGCTTGAAGTAGTCCGCCCAGTTGGCCCAACTGCTCGGCAGGAGCCAGAGGCCATGGATGAAGACGACAGGAGTGTTGCCAGAGGCGTTGGCCGCCTCGATCTCGCGGTTCTCCCGCTCGGACATTGACGCCATGACGAACTCCCTTCAGTGGGTAACGTCGATTTGACCTATCGAAATGATGATCGGGACGGGTCCGACTCCCCGTGCGCGTTACCGATTCCGGTGTCGCTGCGCATCGCGCACAGCGCGGGCATAGTGGTAGAGATCGATCATGCCGACGAGGGTGTGAGCATCGTCGACGACGGGCAGTTGCGGGTAGCCGCTATCGAGCATCAGGTCGACAGCTTCCGTCACCGTGGTCTGAGGCCGAACGGACAGCGGATCTGGCGTCTCCCAGGCAGCGACTGTTTCGTCAGCTGCGTTGATCCCATGAGCCACTGCGCGCACGATGTCGCGTCCTGTGATGAGGGCCACCGGCTTGCGAGAGTCATTGTCGATGACTATTAGCGCTGGGGTGTGCAAGTTCTGCATGAGGTACGCGGCCGCAGCCAAATGCGCGGGTCGTTCAACCACAGTGACCGCCTCGAACATGACGTCCGCAACGGTTAACTCCGTCTCGACGGCTGGGTTCCGGCTCTTCGTCATCGCTACTCCCGAAGATGCGCCGATAACGTGACTGTTGCACCACGGCGCGGCGAGTGACAGCCCCAAAACGGATTAGGCAGCGATAAGAGCGCGGACAACGAAGCACCAACCGTTATCGATTCGAACCAGGACGGAACCCCGCTGCGGCCCGAGTTCGCACCGGGACCACCTCTGTGAGCTAAGGCACGCCAACCCTCGCGATCGTGCTCAAACTCACCCGCGCCGCCCGCTACCCTCGTCCCCGCGCTGCATCCCCGCGCGATGATTTTCGCTGCGACAACGGTTGTGGGTTGCTCCGCGCGGGCGCACTTTTCCACCTGAGATTCGCGTCGTGTCCGGTCGCGCGACTCGGTCAGCTCGTCGCCAGCGACCGACGCCAGCTGCCAGACGTCGCGGCGGCAACGGTCAACCGACGATCAGAGTTGCAGACTGCTTTCGCGACCACTCGGCACGGCATTATCGGAAAGCGCGTCTGCTAGTAGGTCGCGAACGCGAAACCTCGTTGCATTGTGCAGCGAGGGTTTTGTTTTAGGGACTTCGCCGATGTCTGCACATCTGACCCGGCACGTCCGTGACCACTTCGCGTCCGTCCGCCGCGTGGTCGCGCGCGTGCACGGGCTCAAGACAACTATCGATGAACCTTCATGTGCGCGGGACCAATCCGTGTCTTCACCTTGCGGATCGACGGCAGACCGGGTGGTGGATGTCGACGTGCGCGAGAACGCCGAGTTCGCGGCACTGGCGCATCTCGAGCGTCGCCTGCCGACGCGCTATGTGGTCGACCGACGTGCGGCCGGCGTCAACTGGACAAGCCACACCGTCGCCGAGTAACTTACGCTACAACTTGTAGCGGAGGGTAGCGGATGCTTGGACGGCCACGTGACATCGATCTCGACAAACGCTTGCTGGCCGCCGGGTGGTCGCTGCTGCAAAGCGAGGGCTACGCCGCACTGACGCTGACGACGGTTGCCTCACGCGCCGTGGCTCACCGCACTGACGTCTATCGCCGCTGGCGGACGAAGGCGCGCCTTGTGGTCGACGTGCTCGACTCGCATCTACCGCCGATCTCGGAGGTCGATACGGGGGAACTCGGTTCGGACCTGCGGGCGATCCTCGCGGATTTTGCTGCATCCTGGTCATCTTCGTGGATCGACGGCCTTGTCGGCCTGACTGCCGATCTGCAACGCGACCCTGATGCGGAGCTCGCTTTCCGAGCGATGGCAGAGCGTCGAGGCACACCGCTGCACAACGCCATCGTCCGGGCGGTGTCGCGCGGCGAGATTGCGGAGAATCCCAACATTTCACTCGTCGCTGACGCCATCGAAGGCCCGCTGATGCACCGACGGATGATCGGTCGGCAGCCGCTCACGCCGGAGTATCTGGACGCGATCGCGCTAGTGGCCTACCGGGCTCTGACGACCGCCGCGGTGACTCCGTGAGCGATCTGCACGAGATGTCGGCGACGGACCAGGTTCGTGCACTGCACGACGGCGAGGTCAGCTCGCGGGATCTGACCACGCATTATCTGGATCGAATCGACCGGCTCGATGCTGAGTTCGGTGCGTTCATTACCGTTACTCCCGAGCGCGCGCTCGATGAAGCTGATCGCGCTGACCAGCGCCGCGCACAGGGCGAACGACTGCCGTTGCTGGGTCTGCCTCTGGGCATCAAGGACTTGCATCTAACCGCCGGCGTGCGCACGACATTCGGGTGCGCCGCACTCGCGGACCACGTACCGACGCAGGATGGTTGGACCGCCGCGCTGCTCCGCCAAGCAGGCGCTGTCCTTGTCGGGAAGACCAACGCGCCAGAGTTCGGCCCGACCTGTTACACACACAACGAGGTGACGTCACAGCCCGCCGTCACTCCCTATGACCCGACGCGTTACGCCAGTGGGTCCAGCGGTGGTGCCGCTGCGGCTGTCGCTGCGGGACTTCTCCCGGTCGCGCACGCCAGTGACGGCGCCGGATCGACGCGCACACCTGCCGCGACCTGCCACCTCGTCGGTGTCAAGCCGAGCCGCGGCTTGGTGAGTCTGTCCGTACCGCCGACCGCGCTGTCAACGACGACGATCGAAGGCCCGATCGCCAGAACCGTCGAGGACGCCGCGTTGCTCCTGGACGTGATGGCGCGACCCTGGAGCGGCGACCTGTACGGCTGGCGTCCAAACGCGAGGTTCGTCGATGTCATCAACCGCCCGCCGTCTCGACCACTCGACGTCGCGATGTGGACCTCGACCGGACTCGACGAATCCCATCCGCACCCGCAGGCCGTCGATGCCGCGCAGCGCACCGCAACGCTGCTCGAGGAAATGGGACACCATGTGCACGAGTTGACGATCCCCGCGGCCTACGACCGCGCGGTGCGTGACGCACTACGCGCCTGGTTTGCCGCCTCAGTCCATGCGTCGGTCTCTCCCCTGGTGCCCGCCGAACGGCGGGACCTGCTGTTGCCCTACACGCGCCATCTCGTCGACACGGGCGAGACGCTGTCCGCCTATGACCTTTTGCTGGCCCAAGGAGTTCTCGCCCGGTATGCGAGCGCCCACCGGCTAGCGCTTGAAGGATTCGACCTCGCGGTCACGCCGACGACAAGTGGTCCGCCCGTTCCGATCGGACACTTCCTCGTCGACGGCGTCGACGGTGTCGCCGACTCGATGCTGGCCTGGTCCTGCTACACGCCGTGGGCCAACTTCACCGGGCAGCCGGCCGTCTCGTTGCCGTCTCACCTCGACGGCGACGGCCTGCCGTACGGCGTGCAGCTCGTGGGACGCGAGCGCGGCGACGCCGACCTGCTCGCCATCTGCGCTGAGCTTGAACGCGCAGGTCTGTGGAGTCAGGTCCATCCACCCTGCTGGAATCAGTGAGAGGCGAGCCTGTTGCCATCCGTGGAATCCACCACCACTCAGCTAGTGCCGCATCTGGATCCGGGTCACGGTCTGACCGAGCGGATCGTCACGCTGCCCGACGGCCGGCGGCTGCGCGCGATCACCACCGGCGAGCGCGACAACCTCCCACTCGTCGTTTTCGAAGCGGGAATGAGCGCCCCGGCTGCATCCTGGGTTCACACCCAACGCGATATCAGCGCACGCACTCGCACCTTGTCCTACGATCGAGCCGGATACGGCGGCAGCGACCCGGACCCACAGGAGCGGACGCTCGAACGACTTGCCGACGACCTCGAAGCCCTACTGGATGGCCTCGGCGAAACCCGGCCCGTCGTCCTCGTAGGTCACAGCTGGGGCGGCCCAATCATTCGGTTGTTCGCCGAGCGGCACCCCGACCGCGTCGCCGGCCTTGTGTTCGTTGATGCGACTCTCGCCGAAGTCATGCCGGCACGCAACGCCCGCGTCATCGCAACCTCGTTCGCTGTGATGTCGATGCTCGCGCGCGTCGGCGGCGGGAGCCTGATCCGCAGGATCACGTTGTCACACGGCATGTCGCCTGAGATCACTGCCGCCGACGTGGACATCATGCTGCGCGACTACGTGTGCTCGCAGGCGATGCGAGCAGGTCGGCGTGAAGCGCGGCACATCGTTGCCGCGCTGCCGGTCTTACGGCGTCTGCAAGCGGCCGGAACTCCGGACGTCCCCACGGTCTGTGTTCAGGGCGGGCGCGTCGACCGCGGGATGAAGACGGCGCGTCCGCTGTTCAACCGCACCGCGACGGATCTCATGTCGGCCGCGCCGGATGGCCGGACGATCGTCGTCGAGGCTGCCGGGCACCTGATTCCGCAGGAGCAACCCGCTGCAGTGCGGGACGCCATCCTCACCATCGTCGACACTGCGGCGGGCCGCTGATGTCCGTCCGACTGACTATCGCCGCGGTCGCCAGTGTCGCCGTACTCACCGGGTGCGGCAGCACCGTCGCGACGGTTGCGGGGGCGCCGGGATCAGACGGATCGATGGCACAGTCCGGCAACGGGCTCAGCGGACCAACACAGAACGGTCCCGCCAGCGCCGCCACCTCGTTGGTCCGCGCGGGCTCCAGGCCGCAGTCCTTACCCAGCACCAACGGCAGCCAAGGCGGCGCCGTAACAGGACCGGCGACTTCCGCGCCTTTGTCGAGACAAACAGGGGGAGCCAACTCGAGCGGCGCAGTGCGAGGACCGCTAACGGTCGGTTTCCTCTACCCCGACAACGGCGCCGCGAACGCCGCGCTAGGGGTGGCCACGAGCGCGTCCAGCAACCCGAAAACAATGATGACCGCACTCGTAACCGCTCTCAATCGCAGCGGTGGGCTCGCGGGTCGCCACCTGACGATCAACTTCTACGCGGTCGATTCCACATCTTCGGACTACAGCACGCAAGCGAACGCCGCCTGCACACACTTCACCCAGGACAATCCAGTACCGGTGGTTCTCGACCTCGCATTCGGAACCCGCTTTGGGATGGCCGGCTGCCTAGCGAAACGTGGCGTGGCCGACATCGGCTTCGGGACGTCCGACACTGTCGGTGACAACGCCGCCGGGCTGTTCGCCGCCCCCGACTGGATGACCAGCACCCGTCGCTACCCCGCCGTACTGGCTGGGCTGCACGCCACCGGATACCTGACGCCGAAGAACAAAATCGGTGTGCTGCTCGAGAACTGCCCGTATCTCCAACGCGCCTATAAGCAAGCGGTCCTGCCCGAGATCTCACGGCTCGGACTGAACCTGGTGGATACCGAGCAGCTTGACTGCACGACCGGTTTCTCCTCAGCCGGCCCCGCGTCAGCATCCGTGCAATCGGCTGTCCTGCGTTTCCGTAGCCATGGAGTTGATCGGCTGCTTATGGTCAGCGACTACGAGCAAGTCACGTTGCTGCTCATCGCCAACGATGCGGAATCTCAGGGTTGGCGTCCGGGCTACATGCTCAGCAGCACCGCGCAGACCGAGGTGATGCGCCCCAACATCCCGTCCGCGCAATGGCCGCAACTGCACGGCACCGGTTGGTCTCCCGGAATGGACATCGACGACCCTTACCAGCCGTTGCCAGCCGCGGACCGCCGATGCATCGACCTCATCAAGACCGGCGGCGTCGCCGTCACGGGATGGCAGAACCTCTACGTGGCAACTACCGAATGCAGCGAAGTCTTCCTCGTCGACGCCGCCATGCAACACAGCGGTGGAAATGCACAAGGCAGCGCTCTCATGACAGCGATCGAGGCGCTAGGCACGAGCTTCGTCTCCCCCGGCATCCTCGACGGACGGACGTCGTTCGGACCGAGCCGTCGAGATGGAGCGACAGCCGTCGCGCCCTTCGGCTACGACGCGACCTGCCGCTGCCTGAAGTACACCGGCCGTCCGTTCCTTGCCCCCTAGTACCTGTGACCGGTGTCGAGTACCCGAACCCGCGTGGAGAGCTTCGCTGGCACGTCGATGACACGCTCGCTATCAGCGAACATTCGCTGAGCGAGTTGCCGGCCGGCGCCGCGCGCGCCTACCACGGCCCATCGCCGGCTCGGCCAACGTTTCGCGAACTGCCGCAGCTCTCGATATCCATCCGTGCTGTTGTTCACCCGCAACGTGGCGAGCAACCGCTCCATTGCGTCCAACACCGGATACGTCTAGGCCAGTGCCGCCTGTGCGGTGTCTATGGCGGAGGCGAAGGCTGCGAGCAGTTCCTGCAAGTCGAGCGGCTTGGTGAGGTAGCCGGTCGCTCCCTCTGCGAGCAGCCGTTCGATCTGGCCAGGCGTCGCGTCGGCGCTGACGATGACGATCGGTGTGCTTGCTGTCGCGGGGTCTTCACGCAGTTGGCGAAGGACTTCGTCCCCGTTGATGTCCGGCATGTGCAGATCGAGAAGGATCAGTGCGGGACGATGTTCACGGGCCAGTGCTACTCCGAGTCGTCCCTGCATGGCGGCGATCACTTCCACATCATCGCGTCGTTGGAACACTCGCTCCACGAGGCGCACGTTCGCCAGGTTGTCCTCGATATAGAGGATCTTGTGTCGCACATCGTTACTGGCAGCCACGCCGCCGAGGCTCTCTGCTGCGGTTCCCGTGACCCGTTCGAACTGCTCGAGGGGATCTTCGACAACCCTGAGCTGGACGGTGAACCGGCTGCCCTCGCCGAAGGTCGAAGACACGGTCAGCGTTCCCCCCATTGCTTCGGTGAGGCGGCGGGACAGAGCTAGCCCGACGCCGGCTCCCTCGATGTCGCCGCGTTCGGCGCCGAGTCGTTCGAACGGCACGAACAACTGCTCCAGGTTCTCGGGGCGGATGCCAGGTCCGGTGTCGCTGACGTATATACGCAACTGATCGGGGCTCACCGGCTCGCACGACACGGCGACGGTTCCGCCTTCGTTGTTGTACTTGATCGCGTTGGCGATGAGATTGAGCATGACCTGCTTGAGTCGCTGCCGGTCGGCCAGGACGTGGATGCCTGCGATGTTGCCGTCGTCGCTGACGAGGTGGATGTCTCGGTGGTCCGCCAGTGGTCGCATCAAGGTGAGCGTGTCGTGCATGAGGTCGCTGACGAGCACCGGCTCCGGGGACAGAGGCAGGGTGCCCGTCTCTATGCGGGAGATATCAAGTACCTCGTTGATCAGCTCCAGCAGGTGCCGACCGCCCTTGATGATCTGCTCGACGGATTCGCGCTGTGAAGCCTCGAGCTCGTCGAGTTCGAGGAGCTGTCCGAAGCCGAGGACCGCGTTCAACGGGGTGCGCAGCTCGTGGCTCATCCGGGACAGAAACTCGCTCTTCGAGCGGTTCGCGGCTTCCGCGCTTTCGCGCGCGTGCCGTTGGCCTTGCTCGAGTCGGGCCTGCTCGTCCAGAGCGTCACGAAGCTTGACTGTTTGTCGCTCGACCAGTGCGAGCGCATACGCCCGGCGCCGGCCGAGCGTTTCGACGAGCAGCATCACCAAAATGGCCGCGAGGAGGCCGGCCGCCAAGACCGCCCAGGGCGCTTTCGCGGTGAGCGTTCCCACTAAGGGCGTGTTGCTACGGGCCGCGATCAGCCATGTGTCGGTCCCGACCGTGATGGTCTGCCGATCGACCGTGCCCGACAGCGGCAGGTGTCGGGCGGTGGACAGCACCAGGGTGGACGAATCGATGTGGTCCGAAGCGTAGACCGCACCGTCGAGTTCGCTGAAGGGTCCGTGGCCGCCGGCCTGCGCGAGCTGGAAGAAGTTGAGCGGGATGTCTTCGTAGAGCACCAGCCCGTTGCCCGCCGCCACCTCGAAGCTCAGTAGCCGCCCGCTTGGTTCATTCAAGATGGCCGAGACCATGCCCTTGGCCGCAAGCGCTCGCATCGCCAATGCCGCACGGTCGCCCGCGAGGGTCGTCCCCGCTGTCGGAACCGTGCCAGTGGACGCAACGACGGACACTGTGTCGCCGTTCACGTGGATTGCGCCGATCGTGCCCAGGCCCCCTGTGAGTTTCCTGGCTTCGGCGGTGAACTCCTGAGTCGAGCCAACTCGCGGGTGCGTCGTTGCGGCCAGAACAGGCAGGGTTGTCGACAGGTTGTTGAACAGGCTGCCGACCAGGATGCCGGCCTCGGCCGTGCGCTCGTGTAGGAGACGCCGCTGCTGATCGTGTACGACGGACCGAACAACCAACGCGAGAGCGACGCTCATGCCGGCTACGGCAATCAGCACCACAACGGACAGCAGACGAAGCGGACCACGCCCAGTTTTCATCACAGCATCTGCCCCTGTCACACGGAGGTTCCCGTACCGACTATCGGCACTGGAGCGGTGCTACATGAGGAAAAATCACTCTAAATGCGCTATAGCGGCCGGCCCGGATGGCCGATTAGGAACCGTGACCGCATCGACGTTGCCCGATCCTGCCGATGGCGCGTTCGCTGATGCGGTGGTTCTCGTCGTCGACGACAACGCGAACAACGTCCTCCTGCTCGAGCGCCTGCTCAAGCGCATCGGCATCGGACGGGTCATCGGGATCACGGACCCGCGTGAAACCGTCGGCCGGTATCAGGCGATCGAGCCCGACCTCATCCTGCTTGACCTGCACATGCCACACCTTGACGGTGTGGCCGTGCTCGAACAGCTGGCAATCGTCATCCCCAAGGGGTCCTTCATCCCTGTCCTGGTGCTGACCGCCGACGCGACCCTTGACGCGAAGCAGCGC
>Ga0207707_10004986_pt1 | contig 11662 bp, 17 predicted proteins | sample KBSC83BmetaG_FD_184336 | JGI IMG/M metagenome (GOLD analysis project Ga0207707, IMG submission 184336) | Corn rhizosphere microbial communities from Kellogg Biological Station, Michigan, USA - KBS C8-3B metaG (SPAdes) (version 2) | ecosystem: Host-associated > Plants > Roots > Rhizosphere ... | reverse complement strand
GTTCCGCAGCCCCAAGTCCAAACTCTTTCGGACCGTCGACTGCTTCACGACGTCTGCGTGGCGTTCGAGCTGGTTGCGGATGGCCGTCCGGATGAAATCCGTACGGTTCGAATAGAACCCTTCCTGCACCATCAGATCGACGTGACCGAGGTCGACATAGCCAAGGTTGACCGTGATCTTCTCAGTGTCGGGGGTCTTGGATCGCAGCTCGCGCACATTACCAGCCATGAAATCACCCGCCTTTACCATCCATTGGGATGGTGTATAGCTGTTATGTGGATGCTACGTAACGACTTTCAAGGGGGCAGCGGGGGCGCCGCTCCCTAAGCTGCGGCGGGCCGCGGCTATCCGTCCTTCAGAATGGATTTCACTTCTCTGACGGGCCAGCTTTGTCAGACCGAGAGCTCAGTCTCTGGCTTCCAGTCGAAGGTGAGGTCGAGGTCGCCCGGGAAGATCTGCCATCGCGAGCCGTCATCCAGTTCGACGAGGTGGCTTTCGGAATGGGACCGGATCCTCGTGGCGCGTTCATTTCGCGTCGCCGGGCTCGGGATGCGTCGTCCGATCGGCTACTTCTGTCCCGACGGGGCCTGCGCGTCGAGTTGTTGGGGTCGGGCTTGTTGGCTTCGTGATGGCCGACCGCACATCCCGCCGCAGCGCCGAGCTTGCCGTGGCCAGCCATGTGGCCGGCGGCGCACCGACGATGGCGCCCTTGATGCATCCCTTGGCCTCCGCCGGCGAGAAGGAGGTGAGTGCCAGCAGGCAAAGCGACTGCGCCGCGTGCCGATCCACAAGCACCTCATCGACCAGGGCTTCCTCCAATACGTCGAGCAACGGCGAAAAATCGGCAAGCCGTTGTTCTACGAACCCGCCGCGCGCGCGGCGGAAAGGGCGCCAATCCTCTGTAGCAGAAAGTCGCCGAGCGGCTGGGCGAGTGGGTACACGAATCCCTGAAGGTGACGGACGTCCAGCCCAATCACGGTTGGCGTCATCTCTGCGCGAGATCGTGCGCGGTACGAGGATGAAGCTGGAGCTTTGCGACTACTGTGGCCACGAGAGCAAGAGCGGCACCGGCGCCCGATACGGCAAGCGCAAGGTCCCGGTGCTCGCAAGGCAGATGGCTCTCTTTCCCCGCTTCAAGGTGCCGGCGCTCAACAAGCCTCGCGCGCCGCACAAGCGTGTCCGCCGGACGCGGGCGCAGATCGCGGCCGACACTGCCACCAGGGCGGCAAGGCGACAGGCGCGCGAACGAGGCTTGGGCCTGATCTGCCCAAGCCCCTTGCCCGATATCAGTCGCTGGCAAAGAACGTTCGAATTGAGCTCGACAACGGGCTCGAAAGTCATTGACTCGCGCTGGCCTCGAGCGCCGCTATCGCCTGTGGCGGCTTGCAAACGCCTTCCGGCGGCGTACCATTGATTGCGTGCTCACTCTGCAGGAGTGCGGCCATGGAACTCACCGTGGTCCCCGTCGTCAAGCCGGACGCCGCCAACTTCATCTTCGGCCAGTCGCATTTCATCAAGACCGTAGAAGACCTCCACGAGGCGCTGGTGGGCGCCGTTCCAGGCATCCGCTTCGGGCTGGCCTTCTGCGAGGCCTCCGGTAAGCGGCTGGTGCGCTGGTCAGGTAATGACGAAGCCGCTCTCGCCCTCGCACGCGACAACGCATTGGCCATCGGCGCCGGCCACACTTTCCTGATCTTCCTGGGCGACGGCTTCTTTCCCGTCAACGTGCTGGCTGCGGTGCGCGCGGTGCCGGAGGTCTGCCGCATCTATTGCGCGACCGCCAATCCGACACATGTAATCGTCGCGCAAACGGAGCTGGGCCGCGGCGTGCTCGGCGTGGTGGATGGCGCCTCGCCATTGGGCGTCGAAACCGACGCCGACATTGCGTGGCGGAAAGACCTACTGCGAAAGCTCGGCTACAAGCTGTAGTGGCTGGATGAAGCCGAAGTCGACAGGCCTCACAGACAACACCGTCGAGCCCAATGCAGTCAACTCGATCGCCAGACGCCCCGGCTCGCCCGGCTCGTTCACGAATACCGGGGCCGTGAACGGCGCGTATTACCAAGTGAACCAGGCGAGCTATGAAGGGCTTCGGCGAAGCCTTGCAGTATGGGTCGCAGCAGAGCAGCGCTTGTCCAAATGTCGGCTGTTAACGGTCGACCGGAGATGACTGACGTCTGGCCAAAACGACGCGACTGGCGAGCAGGCTTTGGAAACTGTGCCCCGGCAGGCCGTCGTCAGCATATGTTTGGCCACAAGGAGGTGCGATATGGCGACAACAGCTACCCAAGTCGTTCTTGATAAGCCGGCGGCGGAGTTCCGGCTTCCGGCCACCGACGGCAAGACTTACGCACTGGACGACGTTGCGGGCGAAAAAGGCACGGTCGTCGTCTTCATCTGCAACCATTGTCCCTATGTTAAAGCGGTGATCGACCGCATGGTTTCGGACGCCCGCGTGCTGATGTCGGAGAGCATAGGCTTTGCGGCGATTTGCTCGAACGATGCGGCGAGCTATCCCGAAGACTCATTTGAGAATATGAAGCGTTTCGCGAAGGCTCATGATTTCCCGTTTCCGTATCTCCACGACGAGACCCAGACAGTCGCTCGGGCGTATGGGGCGGTCTGTACGCCGGACTTCTTCTGTTACAATGCCGACCGCAAGCTCAAGTATCGCGGCCGGCTCGACGAAGGCCGCACAACTCCGCCTCGCGCGGGGGCGCCCCGAGAGCTTGTCGAGGCCATGCGCGCGATTGCGACCACCGGTGTGGCGCCGGCTGACCAAAAGGCGTCTATTGGCTGCTCGATCAAATGGAAGGAGGAATAAAGCCGAGCCCTGTCAACATGTCTCGTATCTGAGACCGCCGTCTGCGGCAGCATTTGAAAGCTGCAAAGCTGCACACGTGCGACTTGACTAGCGGCATCACGAGGGCCCAGCGGCTGCTGCCGGAGTCGCATTTCGTCGTACAGTTGCGCATTGCCGTGTGGACGGGCAACGCTCGTGACACAAGACCCCAACCGGACGTTGCGCGCCCCATGGCGGGAACTGTGGTATCCTCCCGTAGAGAGCGATTGCACACGGATCTAATCTCCCGGGTCTCGAGGAGAACCAACGTCGTGAAGCGGGACTTCGACCTCATCGTCTATGGCGCGACGGGTTACACCGGCCGTCTCATCGCTGAGTATCTGGCGATGTCCTATCGCGGCGACGATGCTCCGTCCTGGGCGATCGCTGGACGCTCGATCGACAAGCTCCAGAAGGTGCGTGCCGACATCGGCGCACCAGACGATTTGCCTTTGGTGAAGGCGGATGCCGCCGAGCCGGCCAGCCTGCGTTCGATGTGCGAGCGTGCGGCCGTGATCATCACGGCGGTCGGGCCTTACCAGCTCCACGGTCCCGAGCTTGTGGCGGCCTGCACGGCCACGGGCACGGCCTATGTAGATCTGTGCGGCGAACCGGCTTGGATGCGGCGCATGATCGACGCCCATCACGAAGAGGCGAAACGGACCAGCGCGCGCATCGTCTTCTCCTGCGGCTTCGATTCCATCCCGTTCGATCTCGGCGTGCTCACGTTGCAGGAGAAGGCGCGCGAGAAATTCGGACGCCCGGTGCGGCGGGTCAAAGCCCGCCTGCGCAAGGTGAAAGGCGGCATGTCTGGCGGCACCGCGGCGAGCGCTCAGGCGACATTGGCCGCCGCCGCCCGCGACCCGGCCCTGACCCGGCTGCTGACCGATCCCTTCGCGCTGACACCGGGATTCACCGGGCCGCCTCAGCCGTCGGGCCTCATCCCCGAATTCGACCCGAGCATGAACGTGTGGCTCGTGGGCTGGCGTTCCGCTCGCCGCCAATCAGGTCAACTGCAGCCTCGCCCATCGAGCAGCGGAAACAAATGGCGTGCTCGACGCCTGCCGTGAGCTCGATGTGGCACTGATTGCGTATTTTCCCCTTGCGTTCGGCCGCCTCACGCAGCCGTCGGACAGCATGGACACGAAAGCGCTGCTGACGTGTCTCGCCGATATTGCCCGCGCGCACGACGCCAGCATCAGCCAGGTCGCCCTGAACTGGCTGTTGGCGCGCGACAGTCACGTGATTCCCATCCCCGGCGCGACCAAGCCTCATCACGCCAGGACCAATCTCGGGGCACTCGGTTGGCGCTTGGGTGAGACCGAGTTCGACGCGATCGACCGAGCCTCAGCAAAGAGTGGAACATGAATCCGGCGCCCATCAAACCCCTCATCTCCACCTCTGACCTCGACAAGATCGACGTCCGCGTCGGGACCATTCTCGCTGTCGAGGACGTGGCGCGTTCGGAGAAGCTCGTACGGCTGCGTGTCGATTTCGGCGACCACGCGCGCTCCATTCTCGTCGGCATGAAAAAGTAGCGGCCATATCCAAAGGAGATTGAAGGCCGGCAGGCGCTGTTTGTCGTGAACCTCGCGCCGCGAAAGGTGGCGGGCGAGATCCTCTCATCGCCGCCTCGCAGCACCGATTTTGACCCATTTCAGTCTAAAGTCGCCTCACCATATGGTTCGACAGAACCGCCGAACGCCAGGCCCCGTTTCGGCGACAGTGTCTAGGGGGGTTGCATGGAGACAAAGACAACCTACAAATCTTTTCGCTACAAGGCCAACACAGCTTGGAACTCCGCCCGACGGGGTACGCTTTCTGCGTCGGGAAAACCGAACATCGATGTTGGCAGTCCGCCTGAGTTTAAAGGCGAGCCAGACATCTGGGCACCTGAAGAGCTACTCGTGGGCTCAGTCAATACATGCATGATGCTGACCTTCCTCACGCTCGCCCAAGCGAAAGGTCTGACTCCGGTGCGATATGAAAGTGAAGCCGAAGGCCTGCTCGAAAATATCGAAGGCAAGTACCGCATCACAGAAGTTATGGTTTGACCGCGCGTAGGCCTCAAAGACAAAGCCGAACTCGAACGTGCCCGCGAAATCATGAAAAGCGTCAAAGCACAGTGCTTCATCTCGAATTCCATAAAATCGAAGGTCTCGCTCGCTGCTCAGTTCGTCGTTGCTCCCTCGCCAAAGTGAAAACGAATTGCGTCGGCTGTGCGAGTCCGCTTCTGGCCCGACGCGGCTGTTCAGTACCTCAAGGCTAACGTGCGCTGTCCGAGGCTCGGCAGACGTATCGCGGACGATGCCTGACGGCGGGTCGGAAGTCGAGCACCCCATTTGCTGTGACCCACGAGGCCGCCACTCTGCCATCAGGCCGTGCTAAGTTACTCTCGCCTCGGTCACCAGGCGCAGCAGTGCACCATCGCCGTCGAATGACCAAGGTCGACCATTGACCTCCCACTTGGAGGCGATGCTCATCATCCCGGTAAAGCACGGCTTCCGCAACGGTGCCGTTGAGATCGCGATAGACCACATTGATCGCTTGGTCTCCAATCCAATCGACTGACAGAATTTGCGTCGCCTGTGTCGACGCGATGCCGCGCACTGACGCACCATTCCGGATCTCTTCAAGCCTTGCCATCTCTATCCTTCAGCATCCCAGGAATGTCGGCCTTCTTTAGTGCCGCCACTGTCTCGGCTCGGTTGACAACAACGATGTGTTGACTCCGGGCGTCTTGCTTGGCTGCATCCCCAAGCAGGCCCAGCCGCTTTAGGTTCGAGGGATGTCTGGCGCTTTGATTGGGGGAGAATCAGCGCCATGCAGCAAGAATCCACCGCTCCAGTCTGGTGCCGCGTGGGTTTGTTGTAGAGAGTGCGTGCTACAAGGGTGATAAGGCCGTCATCACGGTCCGGGCATCCGGAAGTGTCGGCTTGTGTCCATCGTGCGGGACGGTTTCGCGGCGTATCCATAGCCGGTATCGGCGACGCGTGACCGATCTGCCGCTGTCCGGGCGGGTCGTAGAGCTCCTGGTGATCGCCCGCCGCTTCCGCTGCGAGGCCGTCCTGTGCGGACGCCAGATCTTCACTGAGCGTTTCGCCGACGGGATATTGGCTCCATCGGCGCGACGCACGGCGAGGCTGGACACAATCGTCCATCACCTCGGTCTGGCGCTTGGCGGTCGACCGGCAGCGGGCTTCGCAAAACGGCTGATGCTGCCAGTGAGCAAGGACACGCTTCTGCGCGTGGTCCGACGCCGCAGCCGTTCGCCGACCGGTTCTCTCAAGGTCATCGGCATCGATGACTGGGCCTGGCGGCGCAATCACCGATACGCCAGCATCATCTGCAACCTGGAAAGGCGCCGGGTGGTCACCTTGCTGCCGGATCGTGAGCCCGCGACCTCACAAGTCTGGCTGGCTGCTCATCCAACGATCTCGGTTGTCGCCCGCGACCGTGGCGGCGGATATGGCGAAGCGGCAGCAAAGGCCCTGCCGCACGCGGTGCAGGTCGCCGACCGCTGGCATTTGATGGAGAATGCCAGTCGGGCCTTCCTTGACGCCGTCCGCAAATCGATGCGCCAGATACGCACCGCCATCGGTGCAATCACGATCGAATATTCGTGCAAAGCTCATTGAGCGTCATCGCGACGGCGATGACGGCACCGGTCGTCATCCGGATATCGGGTCCCGTGATCGAGAATTTCGAGTCGGCGGGATTGTCGAAGGCTTGCTGTGACAAGGATCGAGCGGGATTGTAATCCGCTTCCGGCATACCCAGTTGGAGGTTGGTGCAACCGGATCGCTCCAACGTACCTCTCTTCGCGCCAAGCTTTGGCTACCGCACATCTTGTCAGCATATCGACCGGTTGCACGCGGGTGCGTCGGAGACAGGATCGGCGATCGCCATCGAGTATGCCGCGACGCAAATCGCGTGCAGCCGGCACGGAGGCCTCGTGCACCGATAACTGATCGGCCCCGACCACATGGTCGAATTTCCGAACCATAGCCGATCATATGACCGCACGCGTCGTGCCGTACGATTTTGAGGACACGACAGCGCTATTGAGGCATCGTTCTTCATCAACGAAAATGCGCTGAAGCGAATTCAACCAGATATTGGTTACGATGAGTCGGGCTTTCTGCACGCATTCGATTCCAATCGTGACTTGATATGCGCCGCCGCTGCCAAGGTGCACGTCCGCGGCAGCAGGGGTTCTTACGCTGGTCGCCGCTAATTTTTAGCCGATCCTGCTTCTGCAGGCTCGACCTGATCAGCGAAGCCGCTCGACGAATAGCGAAACGTCGGCCCTGGCTATCTGACAATCTCGGCTGGGCTGACACCAGGGTAGCGACAAAGTTGGACCGAGACTGCACCCGATCATCTCTCTTGGGAGAATGTCATGGACACAAACTTCGCGCTTACCTTCCTGTCGTGTGGAGGAATTTTCCTTTCGCGTTTGTCGCGATCGGGGCGTTCTGGTTTGCGGAACGGTTGCGAGGTGCGAACGCTCCTCGCCTGGAAAAGTCGGGATGATCACATCAGACGCCGACTGGAGCATTCGATCTTTGCCATTTGAGGATAAGTCCCAATGAAAAAGCCCCGGACTACTCCGCGGCCATTTTCATAAGGTATCTCGTCGTCTCTCAGTAGCGGTCGGTCCCGATTCCGACGCTCACGCCGGGAGCGCTGAAGCCGATGCCGCCACGATCTCCATAGCCGCGGCGCTCGATGTAACGCTCGCGAGGAGCATATCCGTAAGCATCGCGCCCGTCGCGGATGATAACATGGCGTTCGCCACGTTCGCGCCAGCAGCGACCATCTTCATTGCAGACCATGCGAACGTTTTGAATGTTGCTCTCCGGTGCAACCGATACACTGGCGGAAAGCGAGGCGGCTGAAGCGGCGGTCACAAAAAGCGTACTTGCGGCGGCTGCCAGAGTTATTGCGAGAGCTTTCATAATAGCATTTCTCCAAAAGTGATTGTGTCAGTGAGCCAATAGGCTCGCGACAGAATGGTTCCGGGAGCCCGGCTGTGAATAGTCTCAAACCGAGGATGCGGGCCAAGGAGCAGGGATTCTAATTCGAAGTCGGCGGTAGGTTGCTCTGCGAAACCCTGTTGTGGCCCTTCAGGCGGCATTGATTGTCGACGGAATATAAAGGGCTGGGCCAGAGAGTGCAGTGGTGCCACGGCTAATTGCCTGCACTGTCGCTTGGTGGCGCTGTTCTTGACCATGGGCTATCGGCTGAGCAGGATCTGCCAGCGGCGGAATCCCATTTCCGACCGGCCGTGGTTCAAATGGTGGGTTTTGGTCCCAAAAAGTCGAAAATGCCTTATCCTTCAAGACGGATTGACTGACACTCTCTCCGCCATTGGTACGTGTGCTTGTCGAAAATCAAATCCGAACATATTCGTGGTGCAATCCGCCGAGGATTGGGCGGCAAAGAATACGCCCTGCCCTCTTCACGGTACGCGATAGGGGCGCGTCCTTATCCAAGGCCAAGTGCGTGCGCGTCTCATTATCGTAGCGAGCGTAAGATTTCAGGATGCGGCGCAGATGCACCTCGCCCAAGACAATGATGTGGTCCAGACACTCCCGGCGGATCGATCCGATCAGCCGTTCGGCAAAGCCGTTCTGCCAGGGTGAGGCCGGTGCAATAGGCTTGTCCCGAATGCCCATGGCACGCAATCGGCGTGTGACGACGGTGCCGTAGACCCGATCGCGGTCTCGGATCATGTAACCCGGGGCCATGTCCCAAGGAAAAGCCTCGGTGGTCTGACGTGCAACCCACTCCGCTGTCGGGTTGGTTGTGACGTTAACCCAAACGAGATCTCTACGATCCAGCCGCACGATGACGAGCGCATAAAGCAGATCGACGCCAATGGTCGGGACAACGAACAGGTCCATGGCGGCAATGTCTGGAGCATGATTACGCAGAAAGGTGCGCCATCCTTGGCTAGGTGGCACTCGCCGCTTGACTACGTACTTGGCGACGCTCGACTGCGCGACCCCAGTTTGAGCAGCTCGCCGTGAATGCGTGGCGCGCCCCAAAGTGGGTTCTCGATACTCATCCGCCGGATCAGCGCGCGCAGCTCCGTCTCGACTGGCGGCCGCCCTCCCCGTCGACGCGATTTCCAACGCCAGTAGCGACGAAAGCCGGCCCTGTGCCAACGCACGAGCGTCTCGGGCCGCATGATCGTGAGAACCCTGAGGATTGCTGGAAACCAACGATACAGCTGGACAAAGAACCATCGATCATGGTTCGTCAGCCGGACGCCACCATGCAGCCCACGCCTCAATATGATCAACTGATGTCTTAGCACCGCGTTCTCGGCTTCAAGCCGCAACTTCGACTTGAATGGCGAGGCCAGGACGCAAGAACGAAACAGAACAGCCCGATCATTCCGTCAACTTACGCGATTCCATCACGGCATCAACTCGGATGAGGTTTTCGGTACACACACGGCGCCTAGCTGGCCCTTGCAGGGGTTATCAGCGAGGCAGGCCGCGCGAGAAGAAAGATTCTCACCGAGGTGCGACATCCTGGATTCAAGGTATGGCGGCGATACTTTCATTAGCGCCTCTGAGGTCGAGACATTCTTACGCCGAGTTGAGACGGAGGGGACGGGAAGCTGCAAACTGCGCCCATCGTGCTGCTTTATCTGTCGCCCGGCTTCTCGGAAACTGATGTCCGGATCGCCAGCTCGAAAGAAGGACAGGAGCGGTACGTCAAGCAGCGAACCGGCAGGTTGGGATTCACAGATCACCACCCCGAGGCGGCAAGGTGGCGCCGAGACCGATTGCGGTGGCTGGGCGATCCTGAGGCCATCAACGACAAGGTCGCCATTGCCAACATCGGGGCCTATCACTCTCGCACCTTCACTGATCATCATATTCTCGCGGCGCTTCCGTCCAGTCGGGCCATGCTCGACTGTGCGCAGTCGGTTCTCTCTCCTCAAGCAGAGCACGGAGAACGGATGGTCGTTTGCATGAGGGCCGCGAACTTCTCGGGCCTTGAGATCGGCCGACGGTTCAGTAAACGACGGGATTTTTGAGGGTATCGGGTCTTATACGACGCCAGTACCGAATGGAGTAGCGGAGGGAGAGAAACTGACAAAAAACTTGCTCCCTGGCACCCTCTCGGGTCCTTTCCCTAAGGGAGAGACCCTTGCTCCAGTATTCCGCTCAGATTCTCTCCGTCTAGGAAAGTCATGGCTCGCAAGATCGTCTCCAACCTCAAGCGTCACGTGGAACGCTCGATGTTCGGCTGATCAAATCTTATCTAGGCGTCGAGTTTAGGAACGCGAAAATCCGGCGCCGGCCACCTAGCATTACAGTTGCTTTTTTGATTTGAAGTGAGCGCGTTGAGCGGCAGCCTGGTGAGCTCTGCGCCAGAAAGACCATGCGATGATGCGTGCGGGTTGGATCCGCTTTCGAGCGAGTCTGATGGCAATGCGGCGGATTTCCTGGATTGACCAACGGATCAGTGGCGGCGTGGTGATGCTTTGGCTTTTGCCGTGGTTCGGCGTTTCGTTTTTTTGGGCGGTAGCGGATTGGCGCGATGTCGGATCGCGGCCATCATGGCGAAGGCGAGCATCACCAGGGACACGTGACGGTGCCAGCCATGCCAGGATCTGCTCTCGTTGTGATCGAGCCCGAACTCGTTTTTCGCAGTCTCAAAGCTGTCCTCGATCGCCCATCGATGGCCTTCGACCGCGACCAGCGTTTCAATTGATGTTCCCGCTGGACACCAGGTGGTGAAGGAGGCGAGATCGCCATCGGCGATACGACGACGGATCAGCAGACCGCGTGTCCAAAGGCCCAGATTTTCGTCGTTTGATTCTCCGACCAGATCGGCCAATTCGAGATAGCACCAATCATGCAGCCGCGGTCCTTTGGTTCCGGCCCCTGCTGACAGGCATTTCCAGTCGGACGCGCGCCGCGTCCGGGCGATGTCGGCAGCCGTGCCGGCGACTGATCGACGCTTGCCCCAGGACCGAAATACATGCGCGCTACTGACCCCGAGCACATAGCCTTTGCCCGCCCGACGGAGTTGCTGTTCGATATCGCCAACACCGTAGACGGTATCACCGGCAACCCACTTGAAGGGTACAGACGCGGCTATCGCGCGTGCGATCATTCTTGTCGCAAGCTTCGGTTTGGTCGCAAAGCCGACATCGGCAGGCACATAGGCAGCTTCCAGACGCCCCGGATCGTCGGTCCATTCCTTCGGAAGATACAGCGCGCGATCGATGAACGCATGACCGTGGCGCGAAACGTAGGCCGCGAAGACCCCGATCTGGCAGTTCGTGATCTTGCCTGCGGAACCAGTGTATTGCCGCGCCACGCCGCACGACGCTTTGCCCTGCTTGAGAAAGCCGGTCTCGTCGATCACGAGGACTGCATCGTCATCCGCCAAATGCTCGATGACATAATCGCGGACGATATCGCGCAAGGCATCCGCATCCCAATCCCTGCGACCCAGGATCGCCTGTTGCCGCCATGGGCCAGGATCGCCTGCGGCCTCAGCGCGCATCCAACCGGTCTTGCGCTGCTCGTCTCCAAGCAGACCTTCCAGAAACAAGCCAGCATTCTTCGCAACACGCTCTTGCCCGAACAATGGACGTATCCGCTTCTTGATCTCCCGAAGCGACGCCGCCCACAACGCAAGCGTCTCTTCAATCGACGCTGTCTGCGTCCACGATGTTCGAATCATGGTTGCCCATGGATTCAGAAAGCCTCACAAAAGGCAACTGTAATGCTAGGGTTTACCTAATTAGCGAACTGTGATTCCCTTCCCACCGAATTGATTCGGCAC
>Ga0207707_10004985_pt1 | contig 11666 bp, 7 predicted proteins | sample KBSC83BmetaG_FD_184336 | JGI IMG/M metagenome (GOLD analysis project Ga0207707, IMG submission 184336) | Corn rhizosphere microbial communities from Kellogg Biological Station, Michigan, USA - KBS C8-3B metaG (SPAdes) (version 2) | ecosystem: Host-associated > Plants > Roots > Rhizosphere ... | reverse complement strand
CGCCCTTGTTGAACGCGCGGAAGATCGAGTGATCGACGATCACGTAACTGCCCGGTACCTGGGTGTGGAACTCCACCGTGGCCGCGCCGCCGGACGGGATCAGCGTGGTCTGCACGTTTTCCTGCGGATGCGTGCCGCCTTCGGGCTGCACCTTGTCGAAGATCTCGCCAATCACGTGGAAGCTGGAGACCAGGTTCGGCCCGCCGTTGCCGACGAACAGGCGCACGCTCTGGTTGATGCCGGCAGTCAGTGCCTGGTCACCGGTGAGCGCGCCTTCCTTGCCGTTGAACAGCACGTAGGTCGGGTGCTCCTCGATCGCCTTTTCCATGTCGAACGGCTGGTGACCTTTCTCGCGATATTTGCCGGTCGTGTAGAAATCGCCCTGCATCACGTAGTACTCGTGATCAACCTTGCTCAAGCCCTCTGGTGGCTCGACCAGGATCAGGCCATACATGCCGTTGGCAATGTGCATGCCGACGGGAGCGGTGGCGCAGTGGTAAACGTACAGCCCCTGATTGAGCGCCTTGAAGGTGAACTGCGAGGCATGCCCCGGCGCAGTGAAGCTCGACGCCGCGCCGCCGCCCGGGCCGGTCACGCCGTGCAAGTCGATGTTGTGCGGCATCTTGGAGTCCGGTGCGTTCTTCAGGTGAAATTCCACCGTGTCACCCTGGCGCACGCGAATGAAGCTGCCCGGCACGGTGCCGCCAAACGTCCAGAACGTGTAGCTCACACCCTCGGAGATCGGCATCTCCTTTTCGATCACTTCCAGCTCCACGATCACCTTGGCCGGGTAGTTGCGATGGATCGGTGGCGGCACATGCGGCGGGCTGGTCAGCACCGCGTGAATCGGCTCGCCCTGGGGCGGACCGAAATCACCCATCTCGCTGGGCAACGAGGTGGATACGGCAGGGGCATGCGCGGATGACGGCGCGGGTACGGGCTTGTTCGAGCAGGCAGCAAGCGCAAGCATGCCCACCGCGACCAGGACACTGAGGGACAATCGTTGCATGGCGGCTCTCGGCGTGGATTCGACGCCACACTAAGCGAGCAGCGCGAACCGCAATTGACCTGAGTCACTTAACCAGCAGCAAATGCGGCACTGCGTCAAGCTGCCACAGCTTCATGCGCGGCTGGGCGACGCGGCTGTGTCCATCGCACCGTCGCGCGCGCCACGCACCATCTCGTCCCCGGTGCGGCGAGCCCGGGTGTCTGCGTCACGCTGGGTATGGCAAATCTTGGCCGTGGTCGGCCATCCTTGCTTGGGATGACGGCCTGCCCTCCACGTCTCCGAAGGAGGCGCGGACAATCGTTGCCATCAACTGCCCGGAGACTGCACCTTTGGGCGAATCACAAAGTCGAACGCTGACGCGCGAAGATTTCCAGCATCTCCAGAAAAGCAAAGGCCAGCAATCATTGCTGGCCTTTGAGAATGGCGCCCGAAGTTGGACTCGAACCAACGACCCCCTGATTAACAGTCAAGTGCTCTAACCAGCTGAGCTATTCGGGCGTGAGCTGCGTAGTTTGCTCAGCGTGCCTCGAGGTGTCAAGACGTAGCTGGTGCAATGTGACCCGGTTTTCAGGTCGTCCGTATGCGATAACACGGCACATACGCAGTGCCGCCGGGCAGTTTCATGCGCTGCTGCACGACGAACGCCTGCAGCAGTTTGTCCAGCGCACGCATGATGTCGACATCGCCATCGATATCAAACGGGCCATGTTGCTCGATGGCACGCACCCCTTCTTCCTTGACGTTGCCCGCCACGATGCCGGAGAACGCCCGGCGCAGATCGGCAGCCAGTTCATGCACCGGCCGATCGTGATGCAGTTGCAGCGCACGCATGGCTTCGTGCGTGGGGCGAAACGGCTGTTGGAATGCCAACGGCACCTGCAATGCCCAGTTGAAGAAGAACGCGTCCTTCGTATCCAGGCGATTGTGCCGCACCCGGTCGATACCCTTGACCATCGCCCGCGCCACCGATGCCGGGTTGTCGATGATGATCTGATAACGCTGCGCCACCTGCGCGCCAAGCGTCAGCTGCAGGAACCGGTCGATCTGCTCGAAATACGCCGCCGACTGCGTCGGTCCGGTCAGGATCAACGGGAACGGAATGCCCTCGTTGTCGGGATGCAGCAGGATCCCGAGCAGATACAGGATTTCTTCCGCGGTACCCACGCCGCCGGGGAACACGATGATGCCGTGACCCATGCGCACAAACGCCTCAAGCCGCTTCTCGATGTCCGGCATGATCACCAGGTGGTTGACGATCGGATTGGGCGACTCGGCGGCGATGATGCCCGGCTCGGTGATGCCGATGTAGCGATTGTCGTGGCGGCGTTGCTTGGCATGCGCAATGGTCGCGCCCTTCATCGGCCCCTTCATCGCACCGGGGCCACAGCCGGTGCAGATGTCCAGGCCGCGCAGACCCAGCTGATAACCCACGAGCTTGGTGTAGTCGTATTCCTCGCGCGAGATGGAATGGCCGCCCCAGCACACCACCAGGTTGGGATCGATATGCGGGGTCAGGATGCGCGCATTGCGCAGGATCTCGAACACGCCCTGGGTCAGTCCGGCCGAACCTTCCAGGTCGAAACCGAGCTGCTCCAGCTGCGTCGACACATAGACGATGTCGCGCACCACGGCGACCAGCAACTCGTTGATGCCGACAATGATCTGGCCATCCACGAACGCCTGCGCCGGGGCACTGCTCAGCTCGATCTTGATGCCGCGATCCTGTTGCAGCACTTGCAGGTCGAAGTCCGGATATTGCTCGAGAATCGCCCGCGGATCGTCGCTGATGGTGCCGGAGGTGAGTACCGCCAGCGCACAGCGACGCAACAATCCGTGCAAACCCGAACCACTGGCGCCGCGCAAGCGCACCACTTCGTTGCGAGACAGGATATCCAGCCCGCCAACAGGCGAAATGCGTGCGCTCACGGTAGTCCGCTCGCCTACGCGATGATCGACAGGGATGGTGGTACTCATGCTGACCTCACTACGTCGCTGCCTCGCGGCCCGTCACTCGTGCTCGCACGGGCGATCGTGCAGCTTGCTGCGTGGGCCGCCCTGTGGTCAAGCAGGCAAACGGCCGGCGCCACTATGGGCACCGGCCGTTCGCAACACTTGCACCGTTGCAACCTGCCGACCTCAGAAGGTGTATTTCACCGTCAACAGCACCGACCAGCGTTGCGCCAGGTCATCGCCGAAATTGACGTAAGTCGGGATGACCCGCGGGCTGTAATCACCACTGGCATTCGTGTAGTTGTTGCCGCCGATATCGTAGATGTACTTCCCGGTCGTCGGATCCACGCCGTAGTAATCAGCCAGCGCGCGCCCACCCGGGAAGTTGACCCGCTTCTCGATACCCCAGTGCTTGTTCAGCAGGTTCGTGAAGTTGTACAGGTCGAGCTTGATGATGCCCTTGTTGCCCTTGAAGATGCCCGGGATTTCCTGGCTGAAACTCAAGTCGATCTGGTTGATCCAGCCCGCGCGGTCACCGTTGCGGCCAGCAATGCCGCCTTGATGATCCTTCAGGTAATCGTTGCGCTGGATGTAGTCGTAGAACTGGTCGATCTTCGCCTGCGCGGTACCGGTGCGGAACTCGACCTGACCCGGCTCGGGGATGAAGACCAGATCATTGGTCAGGTTGTCACCATTGGCGTCATTGCCGAACGACCAGCTGTACGGCGCCGCGTTATGGCCGTCGTACAGAATGCTGGCGCTGGTCGCGTAATCGCCAAAGAAGCGGTGCTGCCAGTTGAGCGAGGCCAGCACGCGGCGTGGAATCGAGTAGTTGGACGGACTGGCCACGTTCTCGTTCGGGTTGACGATGAAGTTGTTGCCGTAGTTGGAACTGGCGGTGGAGGACGTCCCCGGGTTGACCTCGGTGGTGCGGCTCCAGGTGAAGGCGAGCATGCCGGTCCAGTCATTGGCAAACGGTTTCTTCAACGACAACGCCAGGCTGTCGGCCTTGCCCCGACTGGTGTTGGCGAGGTTGATCGTGGTGGCGGTGAACGCCGGGTTGGCCAGGTTGCGATTGCGCTGCCCCTTGGCCCGCGGGTCCAGGGCAAGGTTGGCGTAGAAGCTCTCGCGGCCATCAGGCAAGATGCCGGTCGGTGCACCGGTGTTGAAGTTCTGGAAGAGGATCGCGTCGCGTACCTTGATGTGCTGGTAATCCGCCGTCGCCACCAGGCCCCACCACGGCAACTCCCGATCCAGCCCCAGGCTCAGCTTCCACACGCTCGGCAAGCGGAAGCCCGGCGAAACCGTGTTCACCGCCTGCGCGCCGCTTCCCGTCACGCCGTCGTTCTGGGCCAGCGGATTCGCGCTGAACGCCGGCAGGTTGGTGCCACTGCAAGGTCCGCTCTGGGTCGGGCCGCAGTTGAACTGGGTCTGGGTTGCTCCCGAGTTGGAATAAATGTTGCCGAGCCACACCGTGGGCGGATTGGAGATGAACAGGCCCGCGCCGCCACGCAACTGGGTGGCGTATTTGGTATCGAAGTTGTAGTTGAACGACATGCGTGGCTGGATCACGCGGTTGCCGCTGATCGTGGTCTGGTTGGTGCGGCCGAAGCCACCCGTCGCTTGCCCGGTCACCGGGTTCACTCCCGGCGCAGCGGCAAACTTGGCGTTGTAAATCGGCTGGTCGCCGGTCAGCGGGATGTCGATGCGTACGCCGTACTGCACCGACAACGCATCGCTGAGCTGCCACGTATCCTGCAGAAACAGACCCCACTGCCGGATGGTGAAGTTGGCCGCTACATCGCTCAGGCCCAAACCGTCAGCCGGGCGATTGTAGCGATACTGCCAGTAGTCTCCGGCGAGGAAGTTTTCCAGGCCCGTCTTGCCGTTGAGATCCTCAAACGTGTAACTGCCGTACAAGTTCTGCAGGAACAGGTTGTAGAGGTTGTCACGCTCGTAATCGAAACCACCCTTGATCGTGTGGTCGTTGGCGAAGTAGGTGCCGGCCCATGCCAGATTCGTGGTGCGGGTACGCAGCACATTGGCCTGGCTGGAGAACTCGGTGCCGAACTCCACCGAAACACCATCGCTGAACGTGGTGGGATAAACCCGCACGTCCGGGCTGGCAATGCCGTTGTAAGGCCCACGCAGCTGATTGAACTTGGCATACGACACCGTGGTGTCGGTGGAGAAGTTCTGCGACCAGTCGTCGTAGAAATGCAGCGCGTAGCTCTTGTTGTCCACCGAAGTGGTGTACCAGCCGCTGGACAATGCCAGGTTGGTGCTGTTGCCGGTGATGACCGGCTTGGTCTCCTTGGTCTGGCTGTAGGTGAAGCTGGCGCGATGGTTGTCGCTGATGTTCCAGTCCAGCTTGCCCAGGTAGCGCTTGTCCTGCAGGTTGGTGTTGCCGCCACCGAAGCCACCCGGGTCACCGAGGCCCAGCGACTTGGCGGTGTTGATCACCTGCTGCACCTGGGACGAGGTGAGACCTTCAATCGGTGTCGCGGCGCCGGAATCCTCCGGACCAAACGGGCTGCCAGCGCCAACCTTTACGCTCTTCTCCAGCGAGGCGAAGAAGAACAGCTTGTCGGGAATGATCGGGCCACCGAACGTACCGCCACCGGTCCAGTTGCGGGCAAACGCGGCGTACTTCGCGTCGTCCTCGTTCTTGCCGATCATGTCGTCGTTCTGGAAGACGTAATAGACCGACCCGTGGAAATCGTTGGTACCGCTCTTGGTGACGGCGTTGATGTTTGCCCCGACGCCGCGACGGATCGCGGTGTCATAGTTGGCCGTCGAAATGTTGTATTCTTGGATCGTGTCCTGCGAGATCGGCGTGGACAGCGTCGGCAGGCCGTTGGCATTCAGGCCAAACGGATCGTTGGCGCTGACCGAATCGACGGTAACGTTGTTGTATCGGCTGTTCTGGCCGATGGCGGAGAACTCCCCGCGCTCGCGGTCGGTGATCACGATGCGCGGGTCGAGGCGCACGATGTTCTGGATCGAGCGGTCCGGCGTCGGCGTGGACTCGATCTCGCGCGCGGAAATATTGGTCGACATGCCCTTGTTTTCCGGCGAAAACGTCTGCGCCAGCACACTGGCAGAGACCACTACACCTTGCAGGTTCTGCGCCGCCTGTTGCGCGCCCATCGTCAGATTGACCGAACGGGTCTGCGCCAGTTGCAGGTAGACGTCTTTCTGCTCGGCCTGGGTCAACCCGGCCTTGGACACGGTCACATCGAACGGGCCACCCACGCGCAGGCCCTGCGCCGAGTAACGCCCATCCGCATCGGTAGTGGCGAGCTTGGTGGTACCGGATGGTTCATGCAGGATCTGCACCGTCGCACCCGCGACCGGCTGACCACTGGCGTCCAGCACCCGGCCGCTGACGGCAGACGACGTATCTTGCGCGATGGACGGCAGTGCCACGGTCAACAACGAGGCAATGGCAAACGGCAAAAGCTTGGCGCGAATTGAGCTTTTCATGCTTGGGTGATTCCTCAGGTTTCGCAACGAGTAAACGAAAAAATACGCCCCAGCGTGCCGAACCAGACTCAGCATCGGTGCGCGCAGATGTGCCTTGGTATGCTGCTCATCCGGTCGGCATGTACGCGGCGGTTCCACGCGTTTCGACGAGCAGTTGGATCACTTTTAAGTAAACCTTAACGTTAGTGTATGACACTTTCGTGATCGGTGGCACCACGATACGCGCGTGTGCGAGCCGATCCGGACGCGCAAAAAGGCCACACGTCATGCGTCCCGGCGTCGTCGACCTTTCGACCGAGATCAACGTGCACCATCCAGATAGCGAGCGCGCTTGGCCGGCTTGAGATTGGCCAGATCCAGCATGACCAGACCATCCACGCAGCCGGAAAAGCCGGGATCCTCGCCAAAGCCGAGAAACTGCACCCCCGCAGGCTCCACCAGATCCACATACTGGCGATACAACACGGGCAGGCTGACGCCCAGCGCATCCAGGTGATGCCGCAACTTGCCGAGCCCGGCGGTGGCATCCAACCCCGCCAGCGACTGACGCACACCTTCGATGACTTCTGGCGACACGACAAACGGCTGGCGGGCCGCGGCCAGACCCGGTGCGCCGAAATAGTGCTGATGCGCGGCGACAATCCATTCGCGTGCCTCGCGCGGCAACGTCACCGACATGCTGATCGGGCCGAAGAGATAGCGCACCTCGGGGTGGCGCTGCAGGTACAGCCCGATGCCCTGCCACAACTGATCCAGTGCGCGCGAGCGCCAGTACGCCGGTGCGACAAAACTGCGCCCCAGTTCCATACCTTGTGCCAGGCGCGACTCCAGCGCCGGCGAATAATTGAACAGGCTGGAGGTATACAGCCCCGCCAGGCCGTGCTCGCCAATCAGCCGCCCGCCATGTCCGAATCGGTAGGCACCGACCACGCGCAAGGCCACCGGGTCCCACACCACCAGATGCTCGTACCAAGGATCGTAGGCATCCAGATCGCGCCGCGCGCCAGTGCCCTCGCCGACGCGGCGGAACGTCAGCTCCCGCAGACGGCCGATTTCGCGCAATACCGCGCTGTCCAGTCCGCCACGGAACAGCCACGCCTGCTTGCCATCACGCAGATCGGCCAGCTTGTCCGCCTGCTGCAGTTCCGCGGCCACCAGTTCGGCCGGTTCCGGATGCGCGAGTGGCGCCTGCCCACCAAAGATCAAGCCGCGATGCTGACCCACGCGATAGACGTGGCGGCGCATCAACTTCGCCGCCTGCGTGGTGGCCCCGGCACTGCGCCGCTCCAGTTCCTCGGCGCTGACCAGGGGGCCGATGCTGACCCCGATGCGGCGCTTGCCCGGCGCCACGGCTTCCCGCGGCAGCATGGCCGTGCTCAGCGGCTTGGCCAGCATCGACAAGCCGTAGAACCATGCCGAGTTGTGCGCCGCCAGATGCACCGGCAACACCGGTGCGCGACTACGTCGGGACAAGCGCGCAAAGCCATCCGACCAGGGGCCGTCGCGCACGCCAGCCGGATGCACGCGCGACACCTCCCCGGCAGGAAACACGATCAACGCCTCGCCGTGCTCCAAGGCGCGATAGATGCCGCGCAGGCGGGACGCGGCGCCGTTGCCAAACACATCCACGGCCAGCAGCAGATTGCGCAACTGCGGTACTACCGCAAGCCAGTCGTTGCCGAGCATGTGCACGTCGGGGCGCACCGAGCCAATCAGCTGCAGCAACGCCAACGCATCCTGCATGCCCAACGGGTGATTGGCCACCACCAGCAACGGGCCGTCCACCGGGATATGTTCAAGCTCATGCGACGTGACGTGATAGCTGGTACCAAGCAACTCCAGCACACGCTCGACAAACGCCAGGCCCTCCACATCACCGGCGCGCGCCAATACGCGATTGAAGCCTTGCTCATCAGCCAGACGGCCGAGTACGTCGGCAATCGGCCGACGCAGGCGCGGGTACTGCGCCAGCCATGGCATCCGTTCGACCAGGGAGTGTTCAATACTCAACATGCGACGTTCTCCAATCCCCCGGTTCCTGCCTGTCGATTATGCCAGCAGGACCTGCAGGGGAGTCGCCCGCACGACACCTGCGACAACGTGTTGGTGGCAACCGCTCAGGCGATCGCCAAATGCAGAAATGACGCGATGCCGCCCAGGAACATCTGCACCGCCATGGCAATCAGCAGCATGCCCATGACGCGCTCCAGCGCGGTCAACACACTCTCACCGAGCCAGCGGAACAAATACGTGGCACTGAGCAGGATCACCGACGTCGCCAGCCACGCCAGCAATAACGCGATGACCCAATCGGCGGTGCGCCCCGGCTGCGTGTTGGTCAACAACAGCAGCGCAGCCATCGCCGACGGCCCGGCCACGCCGGGAATCGCCATTGGCACGATGAACGGCTCGCCGTCGGCCGCGCCACCGAAAATGCCGCCGCCATCGGCCGGCGGGAACACCATGCGGATACCAATCAGGAACAACACGATGCCGCCGGCAATGCTGATCGAATCCGTTTTCAACTGCAGCAGATGCAGCATGTACTGACCGCCAAACAGAAACCCCAGCAGCACACCCAGGGCAATCAGCAATTCGCGCACCATGACCCAGCGGCGGCGCTTCGGTGGCACCTGCTTGAGCAGGCTCAGGAAAATCGGGATGTTGCCCAGCGGGTCCATGATCAGAAACAACATGATCCCCGCCGACAGCGTGGTCATCTGCGTTTCCATCAAGGCCTCCCGGGGTCAGCGTGCATTGCGGGTTTCATGCGCCACGCAAATCCAGCACGGCGCCACGCGCATCCGCCGCTGGCGTACCAAGCAGGTAGATGATGGCATCGGCGGTCGCTGCGGGCGTCGGCCATTGTGTGCTGTCTTCGCCGAAATACGCCTTCTGCCGCAACGCGGTGCGCATTGGCCCGGGCAACACGGCATGCGTGCGCAGCGGGCCATCGTCGGTTTCCTGATGCAGGATCGCGACAAACCGCTCCAGCGCCGCCTTGGCTACACCGTAGCCGCCCCAATGCGCACGCTGCAGCAACTCGGGATTGTCCAGCACGAACACCACGGCGCTGTCGCGCGCTTGCAACAACAGGGGCAAACATGCCTGCGTCAGGGCAAATGGCGCGGAAACATTGACGTGCAACGCCCGCAACCAGTCATCGGGCTTGTGCATGCTGATCGGCGTCAAGCCATTGAAGCTGGCCGCCGCGTGCACGATGCCGTCAAGCCGGCCGCAATCGCGCTCCAGACCTTCGGCCAGCGCGAGGTAATCACGCGGCGTTGCCACTTCCATGTCCAGCGGATGGATGATCGGCGCGGCCAGCCCCTCGGCGCCCATGGCGTCGTACAACTGCTCCAGTTGTCGCTTGCGCCTGCCGGTGATCACCACGGTGGCACCGGCACGCGACGCGGCACGTGCCGTCGCGCTGCCCAGCCCGCCGTAGGCACCGGTGACCAGCACCACACGATCCTGCAGCGACCCGGTTGCTGGCCGCCACGATGCCGGCAAGCGGACTTCGGGCAGTGCGTTCAATGCGACGGCCCGGCCACGTCGTGCGCCATGCGCGCCAGCTCGCCGGCCGCATGCAGGTCTTCAATGATGTCGCAACCGCCGATGAGTTCACCCTGGATGAACAGCTGCGGGAACGTGGGAAAGTTGGAGAAATGGGGCAACGCCGCGCGCACTTGCGGATCGGCCTGCACGTTGACGCTGTGAAAGTCCGCGCCGGCGCCAGCCAGCGCCTGCACTGCACGATTGGAAAATCCGTCCATGGGAAGTTGCGGCGTACCCTTCATGAAGAGCACGATGGGGTGCTTGGCCAGCGTGTTTCTGATCTGTTCGTTGATGTCCATGGCCTGGCGTTTCATCTTTACAATGCATCCGGGCTGTTAGTGTATCAGCGACCTGTCGGCGCCCGATGGCGCCAGCGCTTGCTTCCCCGTTCAACGTTACAAAAGGAGTCTTTCATGGCGATCAAACTTCCGCCGCTGCCGTACGAAAAAAATGCACTCGAACCGCATATCTCCGCCGAAACGCTGGAGTTCCACTACGGCAAGCATCATCAGGGTTATGTCACCAACCTCAACAAGATGATCGAGGGCACCGAATTCGCCGATGCCCCACTGGAGGACATCATTCGCAAGTCGTCCGGTGGCATGTTCAACAACGCGGCACAGACCTGGAATCACACGTTCTACTGGAACTCCATGAAGCCCAATGGTGGCGGCGCACCCAGCGGCAAGCTGGCCGATGCGATCACCAAGGCGTTTGGTTCCTTTGAAAAATTCAAGGAGCAGTTCAGCAAATCCGCGACCGGCAACTTCGGCTCAGGCTGGACCTGGCTGGTGCAGCGCCCGGATGGCTCGCTCGGCATCGTCAACACCTCCAACGCAGCCACGCCGATCACCGGCAGCGACAAACCGCTGTTCACCACGGACGTGTGGGAGCATGCCTATTACATCGATTACCGCAACGCCCGCGCCAAGTATCTGGACGCGTTCTGGAACCTGGTGAACTGGGACTTCGCGGCCAAGAACCTGGCCTGAACCAGCTTCCGCACAAGCAAGAGAGCGGCGCCGGTCCCGGGGCCGCTTTTTTTGTGCGATGCGCCCATGCGGTAATCGCATTTTGCCGTTGTAGGGCGGGCACTGCCCGCCGGCTTTATCGCAGTCCGACCTTCCCGGTTCGGCAGATACTGAGCTTGCCCGGTCGAAAAGCGGCGGGCAGTGCCCGCCCTACGGAGCCTGGTGCTACTGGCCGGTACAGATCAGGTCGATGAATCCAGCGGTCGGCAACGCGCGCCGGCGGTCACGCGTGCTGCATCGTCCGCAACGCCTGCAGCACGGGGGCAGCTTGTGGTTCGCGACCAAGGGCCTGCGCCAACGCGGCGAGCCGCTCGGTGAGCGTGGCCGCATCGGGCGCGCATAACGTGGCGTGGCCGGTCTTGCGTCCGGGCCGGGCCTGCTTGCCGTAGTCATGCCAGTGCGCATCCACCGTCTGCAACACCGGCGCCAGCGCCGGCAGCTCGCCGAGCCAGTTGAACATCGCCGATACGCCACGCGCGCCGGTGTCGCCCAGTGGCAGGCCGAGCACGGCACGCACATGATTCTCGAACTGGCTGGTATGCGCGCCCTCGATCGTCCAGTGCCCCGAGTTGTGCACCCGCGGCGCCATCTCGTTGCCCAGCAACTGGCCATCGGTCGTCACGAACAGCTCC
>Ga0207707_10004981_pt1 | contig 11669 bp, 10 predicted proteins | sample KBSC83BmetaG_FD_184336 | JGI IMG/M metagenome (GOLD analysis project Ga0207707, IMG submission 184336) | Corn rhizosphere microbial communities from Kellogg Biological Station, Michigan, USA - KBS C8-3B metaG (SPAdes) (version 2) | ecosystem: Host-associated > Plants > Roots > Rhizosphere ... | reverse complement strand
GACATCCTGAAGGAAGACCAGGCACAGAACACCTGCATCTTCTCCACCGAATTCGCGCTGCGCATGATGGGCGACATCCAGCAGTACTTCGTCGACCACAAGGTGCGCAACTTCTACTCGGTGTCGATCAGCGGTTACCACATCGCCGAAGCCGGCGCGAACCCGATCAGCCAGCTCGCCTTCACCCTGAGCAACGGCTTCACCATCGTCGAGTACTACCTCGCCCGCGGCATGAAGGTGGACGACTTCGCGCCCAACCTCAGCTTCTTCTTCTCCAACGGCATGGACCCGGAATACACCGTTATCGGCCGCGTCGCCCGCCGCATCTGGGCGCGCGCCATGCGCGAGCGCTACGGCGCCAGCAGCCGCAGCCAGATGATGAAGTACCACATCCAGACTTCAGGCCGCTCACTGCACGCGCAGGAAATCCAGTTCAACGACATCCGCACCACGCTGCAGGCGCTGTACGCGCTGTTCGACAACTGCAACAGCCTGCACACCAACGCCTACGACGAGGCGATCACCACGCCCACCGAAGAAAGCGTGCGCCGCGCGGTGGCGATCCAGATGATCATCAACAAGGAGCTCGGCCTCAACTTCAACGAGAACCCGTGGCAGGGCAGCTACGTGGCCGAGGCGCTCACCGACATCGTGGAAGAGGCCGTATACAAGGAGTTCGAGGCGATCAGCGAACGCGGCGGCGTGCTCGGCGCGATGGACACCATGTACCAGCGCGGCAAGATCCAGGAAGAGTCGCTGTATTACGAGCACAAGAAGCATGATGGGTCGTTGCCGTTGATCGGGGTCAACACGTTCCTGCCGAAGGAGCATGCTGGCGAGGTGGCGACCAAGATCGAGCTGATCCGGTCAACGCCAGAGGAGAAGGGGCAGCAGATAGACAATGTGAAGCGGTATGAGGCTGCGCGGAACGCGTTGGCGGCGGATAGTCTCAAGGTGTTGCAGGGGACGGCGCGGGATCGGCGGAATGTATTTGAGCAGCTCGTTGAAGCGGTGAAGTACAACTCGCTGGGGCAGATCAGTCATGCGTTGTATGAAGTGGGGGGGGAGTATCGGAGGAATATGTAGGTCAACCGCTTTTGCGCGGCACTGCATCGTGCTCGCGGCGCTGGCTTGGCCGAATGGATTTGATCAGATTGCGGATTCGTTGCAGCGGCCACTGCGGGAGGCGGAAAGCCTGCGGCATAACGTGGAAGCAGCTTGATGTGGTGGGGAGTCTGGAGGGGGTTTGGGGTCAAGGTCGGTTTCGTTGTGTCGAGTGCGACGGCGAGAGGTTGTTCGAATTTTACAAAGCTAGACCCGCCCCTGAGACCGTGGTCGCGGTCGCGGAATAGTGCCGCCGAAAACGCGAATGGATAATGGCCGCTCGGCTAGGATGCGCCCGTGGCGTGTCCAGGAGCCGTGAGGTGAGCAACTTCTTAAGGAGAATGGGGAGATAAAGTGCCAAGCATCAAAGTGAAAAGCATCGAATTCGGCGATATCGGTTTCCGTAAGCTGAGAAACTTCAGTATTGACATCGCGAAACGAATTACTTTGGTGTCTGGGCACAACGGCATCGGCAAATCGACGATCTTGGGCCTTCTGGCAAATAGCTCGGGGCTGACACAGCTCACCAAGGCCCCCAAGTCATATTTTGGAAAGACCTTTCAGGCGAACCTTTCGGAAATTATCTTCATCGACTACAAAGGCGAGTTCCTGAGCGCGCAGGAAGTAGATGCCCTGCCGCGGCCAATTATCACCTATGAAATCAACGGGAACGAGGATTTTAAAAAGCGTTGCGCGCTAACCGATCGAAGCACCGAAGGGCGCGCTCGCATCGTTCCTCGCAATTTCTATCCGTCCAGCAAGAAATTTGTGTCTGCCGACGATAGCATTACTATCGGTGATGCTTCAAAAGTCCCGATCCCGACCCTGTATTTGGGCATGACTCGGGTGTTTCCCTTGGGCGAAGCGGAAGAGGGGGCAGGCTATAACGAGGTGTTGAAGACAATGCCCGACGCAGACAGGCAGCTCATCGCCGAATTCATGAATGCAGTCATCGTTGGTGTTGACGCCAAGCAGGCTTCGGTTACCTCGAACCGCATCAAAGGAACCAGCAAGTTTTCCAGCCATCCCGAATACAGCTACGACGCCAGGTGCGTCTCGCTCGGTCAAGATAGCTTGGGCAGTATCGCAGCAGCTATCGCTTCCTTTCAGATGCTAAAACGAGAATGGCCCGACTACCCTGGGGGCTTTTTGGTCATTGATGAGCTGGACTCGGGATTCCATCCCCATGCCATCAGGCGACTCGTTGAACAACTGGCGAAGGCGGCTGAAGATCTCGACTTGCAGATACTGGCTACCACGCATTCTACAAAACTCATCGAAGCCATTTATCCTAGGGCGAATAGCCGCTCCGCAAAAAACTCCGTCGCGTATCTCATGGATACGCGAGCGCCTCATCTGATGGCTTCCGGAACGCTTCAGGGCATCTTGGACGACATGGACCTGATTCCGCCGGGTCTTGAGGCCGTATCCAAACGACCCGTGCTCAGAACCTATTTGGAAGATAACGAGGCGGAAATCATCTTCAATCTGCTCGTGCCTGCGGCTTGGAAGCGTGCGCTCGGCGCGACGTACGGTGTGAGCATCAAGCCCATTGCCATGGGCGTCGGGTGCAATAGCCTAGCGAACCTAACCTCCATCGACTCCCACTTCAAGCTTGCTCTCTTCGCACTCGATGCCGACGCGGATATTCGAGCCAGGCATCTTAAATATCAGAACATCGTCAAGCTTCCTGGCACTGATGGAGCATCGCCGGAGCGGACACTATTTGCGTTCATCCAAGACTTGGTTGCTCACCGTGGTTCCCATCCTGAGACTTGGCGCATGTTGGACAAGAAGAATATAACGACAGACCAAATCAATGCCCATCTCTTAAATTGGCAAGGGGATTTGTCGAAGAGAACCCACGCGAAGAAGTGGTGGAATGACCGCGCAAACATCATCAAGTCTTGGAAGCTTTTCGAAGCATGGATGGCCGAGAATCAAGCGTTGGTCGACCAGTTTAACAAGGATTTCGAGGCTGTGGTAAAAGTAGTCGCCAAGCGACTCCGGATCCTGGCCAAAACGTCGGTCGCGCCCTAGAGTCGGGCCATGTATTCAAACAAGCTCTATACCCCTCTGCGATATCCCGGTGGCAAGGGGCGCTTTGCGCCCTACATCGCTGAAATTATGCAGTCCAATGGTCTGGACGGTGGCCACTATTTCGAACCCTACGCGGGAGGCGCCGGCGTGGCGCTCGAACTGCTGTATGACGGCGTGGTGACCGACATCCACATCAACGATGTCGACCCGGCGCTGCATGACTTTTGGGTGGTCGCGACGCGACATACCGACGCCATGATCCGGCTTGTGGAGGAAGAGCCGGTGACGATGGATGCTTGGCACCATTGGCGCTCAGTTTTGTTTGGCGAGACAAAAGCGAGCCTCCTCCATCGAGGTTTCGCCACCTTGTTCATGAATCGCACCAATCGCTCAGGCATCCTGAAAGCGGGCGTCATCGGCGGGAAGGGCCAGTCTGGCACCTACAAGTTGGACGCGCGATACAAGCGAGATGTGCTGGTCGGTCGGTTGGGACTTCTGAAGGAGCACGCCAGCTCGATTCATGTCTACGGTGAGGATGCGCTTGCACTGTTGGCGCGGTGCAAGGACTTTCTGCCTTCCCGATCCCTTATTTACCTGGACCCCCCATATTACTTCAAGGGACAGGGGCTCTATCGCAACTTCTACGAGCACGATGACCACTTAGCCATCGCGCGGCTGCTAAAACGTACGAAATTTCCGAGGCGCTGGGTCGTTTCCTATAACGACACGCCCGAGATTCGGGCCATGTATTCGGGAGTGCAGGGGCTAGGTTACGGTTTGAGGTATACGGCTCGTCGCCGATACATCGGGTCCGAGGTGATGTTCTTCAGCTCCAAGCTAACGGACGTCCCTGATGCACTGCCTGTCGCAGCCTAGCCGGGGGAAAAGGTGTCAGGGACATTTTCTGACAGAGACATGGGGAAAAGGCGTTGGCCATATCATGAGCGTGCTACAGTCCGCACGTGGGGTGGCGTGTATCGGGGCAGTATATGCGGCGCGCGCGTGCGGAGGAGGGGGCATGTACCACCAAGATCTGCACCGAAAATGGGTGCTAGACCGAGGGTTCAACTACGTCGGCGCTTTCAAACCCTCGCACACACCGGAAGCTATCGGATGCTTTGTATGCAAAACACGTCTGCCACTGAAAGACGATTATGTGTGCGAGGGGTGTTATGGCATTTCATGCGGTAATTGTGGCGCGTGCAATTGTGGGCGAGAACGCTACCGCCACGATCGGCAGGCGGCGCTGAAAGCTGCGCTCAGTGAATTGGACGATGGTCATGGTTGATAAAACCTTCTACCAGGCAGCGGCGGCTGAAGTTGCCGGCGGTGTTGTAGACCAAGCGTTGTGGATCAAAGTCACCGCCGATATGGCCGGGTCGGACAAGGTCACGCGTCAGGCGAAATACATCCAGCTTCGCGCGCAGGAGCTGGCCGGCGAGAACTTGAAACTACGTGCTAAGAGCTGGCTGCCACGAACGAAGTGGCAGTGGTTTTTCTATGCTGTTGGCGCGTCCGGGGCCGCGTACGTTGCCGGCATAGTCGCCCAGGCAAACGCTGCGGATGCAGCGACCTCGATCACTGCATTCGTCGTCGTCTTGGCGAGCGCCCTCGCGCTTCCGCTCTGGGCGAGTCGGCATTACTGAACCCCGTTTCAAAACGGCAAAACGGGGTCAGGTTCACTTACAGTCGTTTGAATTTGGGTGGGGCGGGCGATGCGCGGGCCTGATGCCGGCGAAGCGTCGGGTCTTGGCTCCGACCATCGCACGGAAGTCATCGCGACCCAAGGCGCGTTGTTGTTGAAGGTAGGTTCGAATGGCTTTCAGGTCGTCGTCGGATAGGGTTTCGTGTAACAGCTGGCGGTAGGCTGCGTTGCGCGCTTCCGGTGTGGCGGCGAGCGCGGTGTATTCCGGATGCGGCGAGAGAATGGCCTCTTGGCGAAGGCCGCAATGATGGGCGCAGCTCGACCACGGGTAGGCAGTCGGATCGTCTGTCATGCGGGCGCGGATGGGATTGAGCTCGATATAGCGGTGGCAGTGCAGCGCATAGCTTTCGCTGTCGACCAGGCTGGCCTTGTAGCGGCCTTCCCACAATGTTCCTGTACGTCGATGGCGGGCGTTGAACTGGCTTACATAGCTGCGTCCGAGCTTTTGCATGAGGCGAGCGACTGCACCGATCTCTGGCGGCGTGGTCAGCAGGTGAACATGGTTGTCCATCAGCACGTAGGCGTGCGGTTTGCAGCCCGTGTTGAGTAATGCCTCGCCCAGCAGGGTCAGATAACGGAGCTAACCGGGTCAGAGCCCCTTACGGAAAAGGTTTGGTCGGGCTGACCTGAGGAAAGGGGAAGCCTGATAGACGGAGCGGTGGCGGGTTGGCAGGCTTGTGTGGTGTTTGCCATGGAGAAGGCGGGTGCCTCGCCAACCCAGACCAGATCTCGCTGGCGTGCCGCAGCATGTCGTGCAGCGAGGCAATGATCGACAGCCTTGTTTCTACGTGGAGGACGACTATCGTCGCTACCTCACTGGGTTGCGTGAGGCTGCGATCCGTTACGGCTGTTTGGTGCATGCGTATGTGTTGATGACCAATCACGTGCATCTGCTGGTTACGCCCTCATCGGCTGGCGCGGTGTCGCGGATGATGCAGTGGCTCGGTCGCCAATACGTGGGTTACATCAACGGGCGGTATCGACGAACAGGCGCGTTGTGGGAAGGCCGTTACAAGTCCTGTCTGGTGGATACCGAGCGCTACCTGCTCACCTGTTATCGCTATATCGAGTTGAACCCGGTGCGTGCCGCGATGGTGGCTGACCCGGCCGATTACGTGTGGTCGAGCTATCGCGCCAATGCGAAGTCGCTGCCAAATGCGGTGGTAGTGCCGCACGTGGAATACCTGCGTCTTGGTGCTGCTGAGGCGCAACGTTGCGCTGCCTATCGAGAACTGTTCAAGGAAGTCTTGAGCGCGGAGCGCCTGGCTGAGATCCGTGCCTACGTGCAACAGCAACGCGTGCTTGGCACACCGCGATTTCAGCTCGAGATCGAGGCGATGATTGGTCGCTACGCCCGCGTCCGTCCTGCGCATCGCCCGAAACGCAGCAATGAGTCTGGCGGAACTGGCTCTGACCCGCTTTAGGCCATCCGGGCGGCCCAAGGTGGCCACCCGGATGGGGGGTGATGGAAAGCGTCAAGCCTCGTGCGTACCCGTGGCGTGCTCGCGCCGACGCGCTGCCAAGCTCAGGCCCAGCAGGGCCAGCAGTCCGGCGCCGAAGATGCCGATGCTCGAAGGCTCGGGAACGGGCACTGGTGCGCCTGTTCCGGCGATGACGGTGGAGTTCACCGACGCAAGCTGCTGGCCTGCGCAACGCGTACTGGCTTTGCATGTAACCGAGAACTGGAATTTGTATGTGTTGTTCTGGTCCATGTCGTATACGGCACCGAACGCAGCGGCGATCGAAGCGTAGGACAGTGCCTCGGAGTTCTGGAACCCATAGTCCTTCGTGGCGTCCAGCGCAGAGGAGCCACCATCCCTGCCGGAACTGCTATAGCCGTAGTTGTCGGGGAGCAACAGTGCATCGAAGCTACCGGTCGTACCATTCGCCAGGTCTTGCATCTGCAGTGATGTGGTGACGTCGTTGAGCACCAGACCGGCGCCGCTCAGGTTGAGCGAAAACGCGAACCCCCAGACCGAGCCGGTCTTGCCCGCCACCGTGGTCGCTCCAATTGGCACATAGTAGATGCCACTGTTGGCTGGCGTTGGCGCGACGGAACCGGTGTAGCGGATCAGCGTCTTGAGGCCGATTTCCACGCCGTTCTCATTATCGGCGACCCAGTGCGTGTTCGGGTTGCCGGAGCCGTAATAGGTCCCCGGTGGTGCCGCCAGAGCCGTGTCGTAAGTGATCGTGGCTTGGGCCGGCCCCGCAATGAGCAGGAGGGCCGCAACCGCGAAGCCGACCATCCCCAGACGTCCCGAGCGCACTCGTTGCCACGCAAAAAGAGCCCGATGGCTCTGAGCTGAAATAATCTTCATTTTTTTGTTTCCCCTTGGTGAAATCCCTGTGCGTATGTCCGCGCACGTCTCGCTGGGGAAAGCATAATAAATGCCATATTCAAAAGTCATTTGCATTCAATAAGTTATGTCGAAATATGAGCGACCCATTCAGCGCATCTGTAAGGAAGCTTTACAACTTAGCCTTGGCCACTATCAGAAATTTCAGACTTTTCAGCTTGAAAACAAATAGTTGATAGCACTTTTGTTGATGTAAAAAATTTCGACAGTCGACTGCGATGAAAAGGGGAAACTGGGACGGAGGCTGAGTTTTCCCCACGTTTTCATGCGTCCACAACCATCTGATCAAGTAGCGTTGAAGATGGTCTTCCTATCTGTCGCATGAGTTCCTCGAGCTTGGCATTTGACCATCGTTGCCCCAGTGCCTCACGTCCCAGTCGCGTGATGGAGTACAACGGTCGCTTGGCTCGGAACGGTGTCAGCCATTGGCCGATGCCTGGAACGTCATAGAAAAAGGGGACGGAGGGAATTAAGCACCATCCGGATTGTCTTGGCGTCGGGGCCTTCCGCGGCTTCGTGGCTGGGCCGGGCGACCTAGGGCCTTTTCCACCACCGCCTGGAATTTCACATCTCCCAGCGCGCGTTCTTGCTGGAGGTGAGCGCGGATTCTTGCCAGTTCATCGTCACTGACACCTTCGTGCAACCGTGCCTGATACGCCAGCGAGCGCTTCTGCGGATCGGGATCCTGGGCGAGAAAGACCGGATGTGGCGTGACGAGGGGGTCTTTTATCAGCCCAAGGTTCGCATGCACGCTTGACCAGCGATGGTGCTCGGGGCGACTCACCACGGCGGCACGCACGGGATTGAGTTCGACATAGCGATAGACGGTCATCAGGTAGCGTTCGGTGTCGACCAGGCAGGATTTGAATCGCCCTTGCCAGAGTGTGCCGCAGCGTCGATGCCGCTTGTTGAAAGCTTGAACGTAGCACTGTCCTGCGTTGCGCATGGCACAGGAGAGCACCTCGCGCTCTGGCGGTGTCAGAAGCAGGTGCACATGATTGCCCATGAAGACATAGGCATGCACCGCGATATCGTGTTCGGCCATGGCGTCGAGCAACAGGTCGTAAAAGTGGCGGCGGTCGAGATCGTCAACGAAGATCGCGCAGCGGTTCGCGCCCCGCTGAGTCACATGAAGCGGGTAACCGCGAAGCTCCAGGCGTGTGCGGCGCGGCATGCGACAAGCATGGCGCCGGCTGATGGGCGGCGTAGTCAGGCAAAGGATTGGATTAAAGTCGGCAACCGCTGATCCGGGGGCTTAACTTCCTCCGTCCACTTTGGAGTCTCCGGCACTTCAATAGGGAATGCTGGCGGAGAATCGACGCGGACCCGGGTTTCGACGCGCTCAATTGTCGCTGACACCTTTTGGTGACGGCCATTGAGCAATGGGACGGTTAGCGATAGCCGAGGTTGGAGCCGCCGAACTCAAACGTGTCATCGCAGTTTTTGCGCAAATAGCTCGCCAAAAGCAGAGGTCAGAGTGCACTTTCTCGAAAGTCGACTCTGCCCCCCTGTTTTATACGCCCGGCTGCCCGCCCGTTTCGGGGTTTGCCTGAATCCTGCTTTACGGATTGGGGCTGGGATGCGGGTTGTCTGGCAGCGGTGGAATCGCGCTCAAGTATTCATAGATCGCACGGAGGTCGCGATCGGTTTTCTTCCCGAACGCCGGCCACGGCATGATCTGCAGCAGTGTCCCTGGCGGATCGAGCGGGTTGTGTCCCGTGCGCAACGTTATGATGAATTGATCAAGGTTCAGGCCTGCCGGCTTGCCGGTGGCATCGGGCGTGAGGTTGGCTGACTTGAATGGGGATGGCGGAAACAAACGGCCACCCGCCATGAATTCGGCCGTGTTGATCTGCTCTCGCTGACCGAGATAGGGATTGCGGCCGGGGGCAAAAGCCGGATTGGTATGGCAATCGTCGCAGCCCCCCGTGTTGACGATGTAGCTCCCGAGGCCCACCAGTGCAGGATTCTTGCCGATGAGGTTGAGCGGCACCGGGTTCAACGCGAAACCCTGCCTGACCTTGCTCTCGTTGTCTTGGGCATGTAAGGCCGCCACCGGGAGGGTGACGAACGCGACACCAAGCAGCAGGGATTTGGTAAACCTCGCACCACGGGCTAGACATTTCATTTTTCTTCTCCTCGACTGGGTGGAAGCAAACGACGCGTTCTCCGCCTTGGGCTTCCATCTTCTGGACGAGGACAAGAAAGCCTTCGCGTGATCACATCGGGGAAATCTACGGTTGACCGCCGCGATGGGTCGCGCGGGGGGATGTAGATCGAGAGGCGTTCTAAACCTTGGTGCGTAAGCACCCGGTGACGGCAAAGAGAAAACCGGGTCGAAAGCCCGGGTCAATAAAAGGGCAATAGAAGGAGACGTGGCTAATTAAGCCTCCTCCTGCGCGCTTGCCCACCTTGGCCGTCCACGTGGGCAGGTGGCCCCAGTATGCGAAGGAAAATCCGATCACGGCCAGAGTGAGATGGCCGGTTTTCGACCCGACTTTTCGTGCAAGGAAAAAGGTGTCAGCGACAATGCCTGAGGGCGGATGGGTGTTATGGATGATGAGTGCAAAACCCAAAACCCGGGTCAGAGTGCACTTTCCTGACCAAAAAGACCCAAAGGGTGTCAGGGACAATTTCTGACGCGCTCGGTGCCGATCCCACCGCCCGTGCCGTGGCGTACCGGGCCTTGTTCCAGGATGCACTGCCCACTGAGCTGGTGGCCGAGAATTACGGTTAACTGCAACAGCAGAAGGCACTGGGAACGGATCGATTCCGCGCCTGGGTCGAGGCAAGGACAGGGCGTTTCGCCACGGTTCGGGCGCTCGGCAGACCGCCGCGACGCCCACCTTGTCCCTGACACCTTTCGTTGTTTGACGCTTTTCGCTGTTTTGACCCGACTTTATTGCGTCCGGGTTGGCGCGACTGTTGGCGACGGGAACGCCGCTGGCAGGCAATTACAGATTGCCTGATCGGTCACCCGGGCATAACAGGGCCTGAGTAAGATCGCGCGCGACGACGGACCGGGTGGGCCACGCTGCATTGATCCGGCGATTCCGGCAGGCAACAGCGATGCCGGGCGCTGATCGACTTGCGACGCGAGCCATTCCTCGAATGGATGGCTGTACAGCCGTTCGACCACTGCTGCGATGACCTTGGATGTCGGGAGAGTTTTGGGCGGGAGCGTGTCTGCAGCGCTGCGTCACCAGCACAAGGTACGCAAACCTGGGCGAAGCCTCGCCCTCTCGTCAGCGGTTTCATGCATCACCGGCGCCCCGCAGCGGGCCGATGGTCGGATCGTCCCCCACGTCGCCGGGCGGTTCGCCACTGTGAGGCGACGCACACCGCTCGATCTGTTGCATCCCCCGGAGGGATTTCCGATGACTCCCCATAAGCTTCTCGTCGCCGGCGCCTTGGCGCTCGCTCTCACTGTCACCGCCGCGGTATCGCCGAGCCTGGCTGCCGCCGAGCGGGCGGGGCCACCCAGCGCGAACGATATCGCCAGTTTGGTCCAGACCCATACCGGTTATCCGGTCAAGATGTCGATCTACGCCACCGACCTCAATAACCCGCGTGGCTTGAAGTTCGGTCCCGATGGTTACCTCTACGTCGCCGAAGGTGGCAGCGGCGGCACCCTCACGACGACGCCGATGCAGTGCCAGCAGGTGCCGAATGTCGGCCCGTACTCGGGAAGTCTCACTGGTGGGCGCATTTCGCGGATCGACCATCATGGCCATCGCTTCACGGTTACCGACAAGTTCCCGTCCAGCCAGACTAACGCGGAGTCTGGGTCGTTGGTCAGCGGAGTGGCGGATGTCGCCTTTCTCGGCCGTGACTTGTACGCGATTACCGCTGGCTCCGGCTGTTCGCACGGTGTTGCCGGCACCTACAACGGCGTGGCGCGGGTCGGCCATGACGGCTCGATCCACTGGATTGCCAACCTCAGCGCGTACCAGCAGCAGCACCCTGTGCAGAATCCGGAGGAAGACGATTTCGAGCCGGACGGTACCTGGTATTCCATGGTGGCTCTGCGTGGCAACCTCTACGCGCTGGAGCCCAATCACGGCGAACTGGTGAAGATCACGCCGTACGGCAAGGTCAAGCGCATCGTGGATGTCTCGGCCACACAGGGACACATCGTGCCGACCGCACTGGCGTATCGCGGTCGTTTCTTCATTGGCAATCTCAACACCTTCCCGATCGTGGCTGGATCTTCCAAGGTGCTCAAGCTGACTGGGAACAGGCAGTTCTGGCCAGTGGCGGGGCAGTTGACCACGGTGCTCGGCCTCACCTTCGACAAGTGGGGGCGGCTGTATGTGCTGGAGAACACCACCGGCCAGGGCAACCTGTTCCCGACGCCGGGCACCGGAGACGTGGTGCGGATCGACCCCTCGGGCGCACGCAGGATCATCATCAGTGGACTGGTGCTGCCTACCGCGATGACCTTTGGTCCGGACCACGCGCTG
>Ga0207707_10004980_pt1 | contig 11670 bp, 10 predicted proteins | sample KBSC83BmetaG_FD_184336 | JGI IMG/M metagenome (GOLD analysis project Ga0207707, IMG submission 184336) | Corn rhizosphere microbial communities from Kellogg Biological Station, Michigan, USA - KBS C8-3B metaG (SPAdes) (version 2) | ecosystem: Host-associated > Plants > Roots > Rhizosphere ... | reverse complement strand
GGCTTTATATCGGCGAGATCGGCGACAACTCGGTAAAGCGCAGCGTTCACTCCGTCTATCGTGTTCGCGAACCGCAGGTCAGCGATCAGACAAAAGATCTTAGAGAAAAGAACGCGCTCTCGACAGAGCCGGCCGAAAAGCTCGATTTTAGCTACGCCGACGAGAACCAAAACGCCGAGACACTAATGGTCCATCCCGCCACCGGCGACATTTACGTTTTGACCAAACAACGAAAAAAACCGTCGGGCGTCTATAAGATCAAGCCCGTCTTTGGCGGCGGCGATACTCAGACCGTCGCCAGACTAGCAGATCTGCAGGTGCCGTCGCTGCCGGTTGGCCTCCTGACAGGCGGCGATATCTCGCCCGACGGCCGCCGCGTCGCGCTCTGCGATTATGTCGATGGGTATGAATTAACGCTGGCCTCCGGCGATGCAAATTTCGACGACATCTGGCGGCAGCAGCCCATCCGCATCGACCTCGGCCCTCGCGACCAGGGCGAGGCCATAGCCTACAGCCCCGACGGCCTTGAGGTTTACGCCACCACCGAACACCCTAACCCACCTCTGATCGAGGTCCGGCGCAAATGAGTCCACGTGAAGGCAGACAACTGAGATCTTCGATATGAGACTAGAGCATTTGAGCTTTACGCAACTTTTTGAGCTGCTCGTGGGCGGCGGCATTTTGTTGATCGTCCTAGTCGCGCTGATCGCCATTATCTTTCGCGGTAGAACTCCCCCCGGCGACGGCGATGTCTAACGACTCCCAGATAAGCTATATACATTCGCAATCGATAGACTGCTATACTACGTCTGAAAACGGATCGATATGCGGATGCTGTTTATTGCTCTGGTGCTGGGTCTCACGGCTCTTCCCGCGTCCCCTCAGCTGGCATCGAGACCGTTAAAAATGCCAAAGTTGCGTGCCGGCGAGCGATGCCCAGTCAGTAAAGGCAGCCATGAGACCGTTCCCGACGTGTCTTATATTTTTTGTGCGAAATGTCTGTGGTTCGGCAGCTCGCCGGTGAATTTTGCATGGGCATATAGGCATGGTGACGGCGACGACGCGTTATTTGACCTTCACAAAGTCCCTCACGATCGCTCGGGCTACTCAGCCAAAACTCCGTGGGTTGCGCGTTTCGATTTTTCGGGTCCCATCTTGGTCCGCGGCCGTCAGATCGACGGAAACGGCAAGCTGCGATTTTCGGCAGTGGGTCCAAAACTGTCAGATAAATTCGAGCTGACGGCACCTAACAATGGAGCACCCGATCAATGGTCCTTTTGGCCAGCGGATATGTCCATTCCGCACCCAGGCTGTTACGCGATCCCGATCGACACCTCGATCGGTTCGGAGGTTATCGTCTTCAGAGCCGACGATCATTACTAACGTGAAAAGGGATTTGCAGTGAAATAGGATAACCGTCGTTTACCAGTTATTTTTGATCGAGTCCGATCTTTTGCAAGATGGAAATGAATCGCGGTTCACTGCGGTAACTGTCCCATTTGGGTTCGACCTTGAGGAGAACAAGCCTGACATCGTGCCGGCCGGCCGCGTCCTCAAGCCAATGAAGCGCAGCCTCGTGATCGCCGAGGCCGTTATAAACCATCGCGATATTGTACGAAGGCGAGTAGTCATCTTCCGACATCGCTCGAAGCTCATCGAGCGACTTGAGCGCATCGCCGCGTCTTCCGAGCCGAGCCAGAACGTACCCCGTTAGCGAGATCGCTTCCGAATTTCCTCCTGAGGCGGTCCGCGCCCGTTCTAATTCGGCTAGAGCCTCGGGAAACCGTTCCTGTTTGATATAAATTCGTGCGAGCATCAGTCGAGCGATCCAGAAACTCGGATCGATCTCAAATGTTTTGTTCAACCGCCCGATCGCCTCATCATCGCGGCCGGCATAATGAAGCGCTTGTGCCTCAAGCGCATTCGTCGGAAGCGAGACCGGATCGAGCTCGCGGGCACGCTGCATCTCGGCGACTGCTTCGTCATGGCGTCCGAGTGCGGTGAGTAGCAGCGACAGTCCTCGATGCGCGTCCGAGCTGTTCGGGCTAAGCTCGACCGCCTTGCGAAGCTCAGCTTCGGCCGTCTTCCAATCCCATTCATACCAAGAGTCAACGTATCCGAGCGCAAGATGTGCTTCCGACAGTTGATCGTTTAGCTCCAGCGCCTTTGCTGCGGCAGCTTTCGATTGCGGAAAAGCCTCGGTCGGCGAAACATCGCTCGTGATCGGCAACATTCGATACGCGTCCGACATGCCGGCGTAGGCGAGCGCATAGTTGGGATCGAGCCCGATCGCCTGCTGGTAAAAAGCGATCGCCTGTCTGATCTCTTGCGGTGTCGACTTGAATTGATAAAGTCGGCCCTGCATATAAAATCGATAAGCTTCAACGTTTTGTGTCTCGCCCGTTGCGTGCGGCAACATCAACCGCGACCGTAATGCCTCAGCAACGCGGCCCGAGATCGCATCCTGCACAGTAAATATGTCGGTATAGTCGTTGTCGAAGGTCGAGCTCCACAGCGCCTCTCCGCTCGACACATTTATGAGTCGAACATTGACGCGGATCTTCTCGCCCCATCGCTGAACGCTTCCTTCCAGGACCGCGTCGGCCCCGAGCTCGCGGCCCGCTTCCTGTGGGTCAGCATCGCCTCGCGCAAATCGGCGAACGGAGCTTAATGGTCGTAGTACGAGACCGGGGCTGCTGCTCATGCGGGCGATTAGCGTATCGGTCATCCCCATTTCGAGCGCCTCGTCGGAGTTTTCTGGAACGAGCGGTTTGAATGGCAATATCGCCAGCGTTCTTGGCTGCTGCCCGGCACTCACTGCCCGCCGACCGATCAGATACCAGGCTGCTGCCGCCACAACCAAAACGCCAACTCCGGCTGCGAGCAGAACCGCCGGTCGAATGCTTCGATGCGGTCGTGCGGCCTCGACCACCGGCTCATCGATCTTTGCCGTCTCAACGGTGGGTGACCTGACATCAGCAACAAATTTATAACCGCGTCCGGGCACGGTTGCGATGAACGCGTTATCGCCCCGAGCATCGCCGAGAGCGCGGCGAAGGATCGAGATGTTTTGCGTGAGATTGCTCTCTTCAACGACCGTATCGGGCCAAACGGCCGACATGATTTCGTCTTTGTTGAGCAGTTTGCCTCGATTTGCGACCAGATAGACGAGCAGATCGAAAACTTTTGGGGTAAGCGGGACGATCTTTTCGTCCGGATCCAGGAGCAGGCGGCGCTCGCCATCGATCCGATAACCCCTGAACTCAAAGCTATTTGTCTCGCCTGCCGTCATTTTCGAGGAAATTCTTACAAATTTTGAGACGAATTCATAGGACTTTCAGAATCCCCGACCCGCAAGATGGCTTCATCGGCGACAAAGCCATCGCTTTACAGCCGCCGAAAGAACAAATATCTCGGAGGAAAATCATGAAAACAATGCTCAAATCATTCACTTTGGTTTTGTCGGTCGTCCTGCTTGTAGGATGTTCGCAGCTTTTCGTCTCAGCCCAAAATGACCAGGTCAGCGGGGGCTCTATCGACGGCGTCTGGCAAACGACCGTAACACCGCGGATCTGTGCAACGGGCGCCGCGGTCGGTCCGACATTTCCCGGAATACTGATGTTCAGTCACGATGGCAATCTCACCGGCACATCGACCGCCGTTACGACCGCTTACGGATCGTGGCAACGCGAACCTGGCGCACGCCAATATTCGTTCGCCGCTCTCTCGCTCAAATATGACGCCAGCGGCAATTGGATCGGCACCCGCCGGATCTCGCAAAACGTCACCGTGGACGAGAGCGGCAATTCGTTTACCTCGAGCGGCACGTTTCAGGATTCGGACACGGCCGGCAACCCGACGATCTCAGGTTGCTCGACATCGGTCGGAACGCGATTTCAATAGACCTTGATCCAAAGCAAAAACCGGCCGCCGCAAAATGACGGCCGGTCCGATCTATTTTCCGCGTTGACCGCATGTGCTAGAATGCATCCGGCCCAATGAACCTTTTGGGCTCCTTGATTCTCCCGTTATGTCCGGCGTTCTTGCTTTTCTCATCAATTTTATACGTTCCCTATTTTCGCCGACCGGTTCGGCCGGTTTGCGTCTCGGGTCGCTCGCGCCGTCTGGTCCGCCGACAGCCGCGCGTGAGTATCGGATGAACTATTTTGACCCGGCCGAAAATTCTAACAAGGTATGGATCGGCATCGCCTATTCCGACGGATCGTTCGAAACGCGATTCGGACGCGTCCGCGACGAAGCTAACCTTGCGTCCAGCAAAAAGAAATTTCCGACCCAGACAGCCGCCGAACACGAGCTTGAGCGAAAGCGTCGCGAGAAGCTGCGAAAGGGATACAAGGACACGGTCGTCGTCGACAATGCCGCCGCCGTCGCTGTCGGGAAATCAAAACGCGATCAGCTTTCTGTCCTCGCCGCCGAACAGATCGACGGTGCCGAGGACAGTGCGACCCTGGAACTGATCCGCTATCTCGCCGAGGTCAATATTCATCACATCACGCACTCGACCTCGATCAAATACAACACAAAAACGGGCGCGTTTTCGACGCCTCTTGGGGTGCTCACGCCAGACGCCATCAGCACGGCACGGGACCTTTTGTCGGAGCTTCGCCGCCTGGATGGTCTAAAGCGTCGTCAGCACAAGCGGCGTGCCGAGGTCGTTCGCGAATATTTCCAGCTTGTACCAAAGGATTTTGGCGTCAAGATCCCGCCTGTCGAAACGCTTATTGCGACTGAAGAACAGTTTCAGGCGGAAGCCGCGATCCTTGATGCTCTTGAGTCGGCGATCGCCACGGACGATGGATCAACTAAAGCGGCGACACCGAAGCTTTTCGAATGTCGCCTGATAAAAGTGCCGCATTACACCGACGACGGCCGTGCGTTGTTCAAACGAACACGCGACCTCTACTTCAAGACGCGAAATGTGCGTCACCATCCGGCCGCGGCTAACCTGCAAATGACGCGGCTCTACGAGGTGGAAGTCGGGGAAATGAAACGCCGTTTTGAGGCAACCGTCACGCGTATCGGAAATGTCCGCGACGATCTATGGCATGGAACGCGGGCCTCGAACCTACTGAGCATCCTCAAACACGGACTCGTCGTTCCGCCCGCCAATGCCGCACACTGCACCGGGCGAATGTTCGGAAACGGGATTTATACAAGCGTTCAGAGCACAAAGGCGCTTAACTACGCGACCGATTTTTGGAATCGGAGCGGCCAGCGAAATCAACGGACCTTTATGTTCCTCTGCGATGTCGCGCTGGGCCGTACCTATAAACCCACAAATCTCGGCGGACCTTACCCGGCACGCGGTACCGATTCGACCTGGGTCGAACCCGGCCACAGCGGAGTCCTTAATCACGAATGCATCGTGTACGATACCTCGCAAGTTAATCTCTCCTATCTGGCCGAGTTCGGCGCAAAGTAAACCGTCGACGTGGCAACAAAGGTCTCGAGGGCGCAAAAATCAAGTCGACTTTCCACCGACACTGGATCACCTGGGCTCCCTCATTTCGCTGCCGCATCCGCGACCTCGACGCTGACATGCGATGGGTAACGGTCGGAGCGGTAGACGCGCTGAGTTGCGGCGCGAAAGTCGGTCGGCTTTGCTAAGAAAATATTGTCGACAAATGTCTGCGGGTTTCGGTCATAGAGCGGGAACCAACTGCTCTGCACCTCGACCATTATCCGATGTCCTTTTAAGAAAACGTGGTCGTTGCCGTGAAGGTCGATCGTATATTCGTTGATCTTGTCCGGGACGAGCGGCTTCGGCATCGAATAGCTCGTCAAATAACGTCCGCGAAAGATCTCACCGACGATCATAAATTCGTAACCCGACATTTTCGATCCGTCGGTTGGATATTCGTCGATCAATTTCACGACCCAGTCGCTATCGGTACCTGTGGTTGACGCAAACAGATGCGCGATGATGTCGCCGGTCAACGTCGTGTCCGATGAGAGGGCGGGTGTCTCCCAGGTCAGAACATCCTTTCGGTCTTTCAAAAATTCCTGGTCCTGCGCGAGCCACGTGTACCAACCGGAGCCCTTCGGGTCGTACGTTGCCTCGATCGGGCGCTTGCGGTACGGGACCGGATTTGCGGGGTCGGAAACATAGCTGTCAAAGCCTTGCGCATCGCCGCTCGTTTTCGGCTTATCGAATGAAAGCGCGTGGTCGGCCTGGAAATAAAGGTCGCGGTCCTTCACGATCCTTTTTGGAGGCCATGCGTCGTACGATTCCCACCGGTTAGAGCCCGACTGGAATATATATGCTTCGGTCGTTGGGCGCGTGCCTTTGCCCTTTAAGTAATAAGCGAACCACGGCGCCTCGATATTTTTTCGAAAGTATCGCCCCGTGGCGCTTCCGAAATCGACGCCCGCGAGACTGCGACCCTGGCCGCCCCAGCCGCCGTGTCGCCACGGCCCCTCGACAAATGAGACGAGGTTTTGTTTGTCGAAGCCCTCGAGGATCTTATACGTCGTTATCGCGCCGTAGAGGTCTTCCTGGTCCCACCAGCCGCCGACGACCAGCGTCGGCACCGCCACGCTGTGCAGGCTGCTCCTCACGCCGCGTGAGCTCCAAAACGAATCGTACGCCGAGTGCGCGACAAAGCTGTTCCACGTCGGGAATTTTCCGTTGATGAACGATGTCAGATCGCCGAGCGATTTGTATTTGAGATACCAGTCGTACGCGTCTTCTTTACCGAACGAGACGGGCTCAAACTTATTCGACGACTCCATCGCTTTGACGTACTCATAACCGTAGCTCTGCCGAAACGCGCCGTTGTGAAAGAAATCGTCGCCGAGCCAGAAATCCGCGACGGGAGCCTGCGGCGAGCTCGCTTTTAGCGCCGGATGCGGATCGATCAGCGCCATCGTCGAAAGCCATCCGTCGTAAGAAACGCCCTTGATGCCAACCTTGCCGTTATTGCCGGAAACGTTTTTGACGAGCCAGTCGATCGTGTCGTAGGTGTCTGTGCTCTCGTCGACCGCCTTCGGGTCGTGATGATCCGCAACAGGATGAACCATCACAAAATCGCCTTCCGATCCGTACTTGCCGCGAATGTCCTGGTACACAAAAATATAGCCGTCATTAACGAGATCGCGCTCGCCCGCGTTTATCGAATCAGCCGAATTTTCGTCCACGCCGTACGGCGTACGCTCGATTATGATCGGCAGCGGTTTGTCGATCTTCGGCGTGAAAATGAGCGTGTGAAGTTTGACGCCGTCGCGCATCGGTATCATCGCTTCCGTCCGCGTAAATTCCGTGTAGGGCTGCTTGACCGGAACGTCCGCGATGCGTTTTAACGACGTGTCCTTGCCACCTTGATGCCATGTGAGCGAGACGACTTTCCCATCCGCGCCGCGCACAAAATCGACCGCTGCCGGAAAATCTTTCACAAAAAATCGGCTCTCCGATTCCGCAAATATCTCGACCTTTGCCTGGTCCGTCGGCTGGACATAGAAATGACCGTCTTCGCGAAAGATCGAAAAGATCATGTCCGGATCGCTCGCCGGCTGGTACTGCCCAACATAAGTGTCAAACACCGCCGGCGCGATCTTCACCTCCGCCGGCGTCGGCACCTGCGCGTAAAATGACGAGGCAACAACCGCGATCACAAACAGCGACACCGCTAAACTGATTCGTTTCATTTTCTACTCCGGAGCTCTATGAGCTGAGCCGCTCTTCAGTTTCCCTTGGCTTTGACAAATTTCATGTCGCCGTACATCAACGCGTCCGGACCCGAGTCGGTCAAATTAAACTTTATGACCTCACCCGAGCCCGGGACCATCTCAACGCGGATCGTATCTTTCTCCGTAAATGGCGTTGGTACGACATGAATATTTCCCTTTCGGACTGCGAGTGCTCCATTCTCAATAGATATATTGATATCGCCCATCAGGTCGTTTGTGTAGGTACCGGTGTAATCGGCAACGGGCCGCGTAAGCTGCCAGGTGCGGCTTGCTCGGGATTTGAACGACCCGACCATCTGCTGTTTGAATCGGCCATATTCAGCAGCCATATCTCCCAGCCGCTTTTCGTAGGTCTCATTCGTTTCTTTACCGAGCAATCGATCATATGCATACGTCGCCAACAGGCTGCCGACCTGCCCACCGGCGGTGCTTTCATTGACGATGACGGCTACGCCGATCTTTTTATCGGGCATATATGAGATGTGGCTCGTCCATCCGGGAAAGCCGCCAAAGTGATAAATGACTTGCTCGTTTTTGTATTGGCCGATCTGCCAGCCGAGCCCATATTTGCCGCTGCCGGTGAACGGAGGATTGCTCCGCTGCACATCGGCGTAGCCTGTGTGTACCGTCTGCATCACGTCCGCCGGAATGACCTGCCGGCCGTCGATCTTTCCATTGTTGATGTTTACGATCAGCCAGAGTGAAAGGTCATTGAGGCTCGTGTATATGCCGCCCGCCGCCTGCATATTGCTGTCCATCTTGTCTAATGGCGCGCGGATGACAGATTCGGTGCTCGGGTCGAACAGGTACGAATCGGCCACGGATAGCTTCTTAGTCCTCGCCCGCGAAACATACGCCGTTGTCTGTTTCATCCCGATGGGATCGAACACCTTTTCCTGCAGCAGGTCCTGCCAGCGTTTACCCAAGGTCAGCCAAGCCAGCTCGCCATAGATGTTGTAACCGAGGTTTGTGTAGGCGTATTTCCCGTAGGTTTTGTCATCGAAACTCGTTCCGTTCGCGAGAATATCGACAAGCTGTTTCTCGTCCGCGTCACCCGAATACGCAACGCGCCACGCGAACGGATCGTTATCAAGCGCACTTGTATGCGTTAGCAGATCGCGGATCGTGACTTTGTCCGGGATCGGTGTTTTGAAGGTAACGCCCTTAGCATATTTTGTGATGGGGTCGCCGAGTCTGATCTTTCCTTCGCGGTCGACCATCGCCGCCGCAAGCGCCGTGTATGACTTTGTCGCGGACGCGATGTAATAAAGCGTATTGGCATCCGCCTTTGTTCCCGTCTCTTTGTTTGCCAGACCGTAGGCACGATTAAATATCGGCTTGTCGTCCTTAACAACGACCATCGCGACACTGGGCAGCTCCGGAAATGCGGCCAAAGTCTTGCCAATAAACGCGTCCATTTCGGCCGCAAAATCCTTATCGGAAACGGGCGTCGCTACCTGCGTCATACAGGCCAGCGGAGCAATAACAAGATTGATGATTGTGAGAATGATCAGATTCTTCATAACGTTTTGGGGGAAGAGGGGCGGTGAAAGCGAAGATAGACTTTTCCACCAACCGAAGTCAAGCCGTTTTAGCGCCTCGGTCATTTAAATCCGTCGGCGACCGTTGCGGATGCGATCAGCCTCCCTTTAATGTGCCGGGGGCTCAAAATCAGCGTCGGTTAGCTTGGCGCCAAGTTTTACTTCGAGCAGCCGTTTGAGCACGCCTAAATGCTGGTCGTCAAGATACGACGTGTTGATCACGGTTGGAAGCATGAGGCTGGCAAATGTCTTGTAATTCGACAGGTCGTATTGCTCGGGTTCAGGGCCGAGCAGCGTCGAGTGATAAAAGGTTCGGCGTATGAGTGTGCCGTCTTCGCGCGAAAACCAGAGCGTTTCGCTCGAGCCGTCCTTGCCAACGGCAGAGACTACATATGTATCGGCTCCGTTGATCTTTTCTGTGCCGGTGACGCTCACCGATGCATAATCATTCGGACGAAACTGAGCCGTCAGCAGAGGATTTATCTTGCGTCTAAGCTGAGCGAGATCGCCGGTCGATATCCATTGTGGGCCGTTTGCGGCGAGTATCCAGATGCGGGTTCCGTTGCTGCCTACCCGCGAGGTCTGCCCGTTTGATAGAGGCGTCATTGTCACGCCCCTGTCGCCATCGATCAGAACGTCTGACTCAGATATGTCGGCACGCGGTTGCATGCGAGCCGCCGGGGTTCCGCCGTTGATCAGCTTGCCCCGAAACACTTCAACGTGAAGCTTCGCCGGCCCGAGCGCGCTTATATGTGTAGCGGCTTCATACTTTGCAAGCACATCATCGATACTCGGCATCGGAGGCGGCGCGCGTTCAAATGCCTCTCGCCTCGTCGTGTTTACAAAGTCCGTCGCGATCACCGGTATGCTGACCGGCTTTGGTGAGCCGCGATGGCACGTGTTACAGGTGATGACCTGTTTGCCGCCAAATGCAGTGTCGTTTATCTGCCGGGTCATGACGATCATCTCCCGCGCACGGATCTTCGCAGGTTTGTCGTCAAGCTTGTATTTGCCGTTCTCGGCCACATGACAATAATCACAGCGGACACCCAGTGACGCACGAATGAAGTGCATCGTTGGCAGGAGGTCGCGCACACCTTTCAGCACCTGAACATTTCCAAAGCCATTATCGGGCGTGGGCGTCGTTGCGGGGGCCGCCGAGCCCGGCTTCTGCTCCTGGCCGCTCACTTTTAGGTGATCGATCTCGGACCAGCAAAAAAACAAAGCAAATAGAATGCATACCACCAGGCGAATCCTTGTCGACATCGCGGTTTCCGACCTCCACTTATGAGAATCGCGTCCTCGGTAAGTTAATAACATGACTCAGGTGTGAGCAAAAGAGCCGATCGAGACCCGAGCGCACTCCACGTACGCGAGATGATGGTTTCTGCGGTTATTTATTGTCTCTCCCCGCTTAGGGGCCGCAACACTTCACGTACTTTGTCTTTCCGATCCGGGTTACCACAATGCCGGCCGTGCGACGCTCGTGTTTCATAAGGACGTTTCGCATTTCGTATTGGTACCAGATCTTTGGCTTTCCGGTCGCGGCTTCCCATTCCTCGACAAAGATGGTCCGGCCATATGCGTCCAGCGCGGTATCGAGCTCAGAAACAAGACGGCTGTTTTTTGGTTGTGTCATAGGAGCGAGCCTCAGATTTTTTTCTTGATAAATTGCCACTAGCTTTAGCTAGTGGTCCGCAGGGCACAGAAGCTAGGCTTTAGCCAAACTCCTGGGAGATGATTTGGCTTCAGCCTGCCTTGGTTCGGTCGGGCCACCATCCTTGGCTAAAGCCCGATCACTTTTTGCTGATACCCTCCAGCTAAAGCTGGAGGCAATTGACGCAGCGAGATACTTCACGCTGCCGTTTCCGACTCCTTTTTGCCAAAGCGCTTCAGCCCGCTTAGATACCTGTTCGATACACGGGCGGTCCTCAGATCGAGTACCAGCACCTCGTCCTGATCGATCCGCGGTTCTCGGAATACGAGCGTCTCCGGCACCTCGATGCCGTGCTTGACCAGCAGCCGATAGGCGCGGAGCATGCGTCCGCCCTGCGCACTTGTTTTTGACAATTTGTATGCGTTTCTGAGGCCCGGGTTCGCGGCCCTGAGCCCGATGCGGCTGTTTATCCGGTCAAAGAGCAGCAGCACGGCCTGGGGCTTTCCGAGCATCTCGTGCGCCCGACGGTTAAATGCGATGCAGCCTTTCGGGTTCATCGTCACATGCGGTCCGGCCGTCCATGACGGCCCATCGTCTCGCGGTATCTCTTCCCAATCACCTTTCATATTTTTTTATAAGCTCCTCTCCTGTACACATCCCGAAGCGTGATGGAGAACAGTACGAAAAGTTTCTTTATCCTTTCTCCGTCATCCTTTATCCTTTCGACCGCGGGGTGGTTCTCTCTTCACCCCCTCCTTTCTCATC
>Ga0207707_10004979_pt1 | contig 11670 bp, 6 predicted proteins | sample KBSC83BmetaG_FD_184336 | JGI IMG/M metagenome (GOLD analysis project Ga0207707, IMG submission 184336) | Corn rhizosphere microbial communities from Kellogg Biological Station, Michigan, USA - KBS C8-3B metaG (SPAdes) (version 2) | ecosystem: Host-associated > Plants > Roots > Rhizosphere ... | reverse complement strand
CGCGATTCTTGAGCATGTATGTCCTCGACTCGGGCTGATTGAGAAACCAGCACAGGTAACCAGGGTGCACCGCTGCCGATCTGGGCTCGATCACGAGCAACTGGCCGGATGCCACCATGGGTTCATCACTTTCTATGACCAGTGCTTCGTAATGATCGCCGCGTGCGGGCATGACCACGTCGCCACGCTGCAAGAGGGGCGGCCGGCTGGTGACGGTCCAACGCAGCAGTGGCAACGCATAGGGATCAAGGGTGGTCGTGTTTCTGATATCGCTAATCTGCAGAACTCGAACGTTACCCTGCGCATCGTTTTCGATCTTCGTTCTGAAGCTATAGCCGAGGCGGATATCGGCGAGTGTGCGTAGAGGCTTGCGCATCCGTTTCATCCCATTTGTTGGTGACGGCGCCATCCCTGGCGCCAGGTCGGTTATGCCGCAGCGCTTTCGAGCTGCGTCTTGAGCCAGGAGCTGATGGTCTCGTCAAGGCCATACCATGCGGCCTCACCCGAGAGGCGGGCAACGAGCAAGCCGTCGTCTCCATCCATGGCTTGAAGCAGGTTGTCGCGGATCCGAACCGCCGACTGGGGCGTGGAGATGACCCAACTGGACTCCAGTGCGTGGCACCAACTGCCATAGGCCTTGATGCGCTCGAAGAGCGCCTCGTAGTTCCGCTGCTTACGGAGGTCGTAACTGATTTGGTACAGTGCCATCGGTTTGGTCCTTCTATTGGTTAGCGTCAATCGATACCGAACCGGTGCGGCAGGCAGCAACCTGCCGCACCATTCGTGTTTACGCTAAAACAGTAGACTTGCTACTGCCTCGCGCAGTTGCCATAGTGCCGGTGCATAACCGCGCTGTCAATACGTAGACGATCTACTGTGTCGGCACTGTGACGACAGCCAATGTGGCGCTTTTGTCGTTTCGGGAGGCCAGCTCGAAATAGCGGGCGTGGCTGTTTCTGCCCACTGCGATAGCGCGAGCGCCTTTGATGAAGCCGTTTTCTTTCCGGCTGTGGGTTCTGCGACCTGCTGCTCTGCGGTGATGTGCAGGTGGCTGAGCCGCGTGAGAGCGGCTTCAATCGCGATGGTGCAGGAGTGGTCGGAGGATCGACACGAGTGACACGAGTGAGCGCGGCGACGCCGATCAGTCGTTGTCGCCGCCGCGCGGCTCGATCGCGCCGATCACCGCTTCAGTGTGCTGGCCCAGTACGGGCGCGGCGAACGGCGCCGGCCCCGGCGTGCGGCCGAAGCGGATCGACTGGGCGACGCCGCGATAACGGCCGACCACCGGGTGCTCGAAGGTGTCGATGATGCCCTGCGCCTGAACCTGCGGGTGGTCGAACATGTCCTCAATCTGGCGCGCCGCGGCGCAGGGCACCTCGTCGCCGAACAGCTCCTCCCATTCCAGCGCGCTGCGCGTGGCGAGCGCCGCGTGCAGTTTCGGCAAGATCTCGGCGAAGTGCTGCGCGCGCTTGCGCACGCTGTCGTAGCGCGGCTCGTCGGCCAGTACGTCGAGGCCGGTCTTCGTGCACAGCGCCTTCCAGAAACGCGCCGTGTTGGCCGAGATGTAGAGGTGGCCCTCGCGCGTGGGGTGGATGCCGGTGACACCGCCGGAGCGCATGTCGCGGCCGATGTCGAGCGATTCGCCCTCGGCCCAGATCATCCGCGCCGACTGCATGGTCAGCGCGCTGCGCAGCAGCGAGACGCCGACGAACTGGCCCAGCCCGCTGCGCTCGCGCTCGTACAGCGCCGACGACACGCCGGCGGCCAGCAGCGCCGCGGCGTAGTAGTCGACCACCGAGCCGTAGATGATTTCCGGCGGCCCGCCGCGCTTGCCTTGCAGCGTGCACATGCCGGTCATGGTCTGCAGCACCTGGTCGTAGCCGGCCTTGTCCTTCAGCGGGCCGCTGTCGCCGTAGCCGGTGATCGCGCAGTAGACCAGCCGCGGGTTGATCAGGTTCAGCTGCTCGTGGCCGATGTGCAGGCGCTCGGGCACGCCGGGGCGGAAGTTGTGTACCAGCACGTCGGCGTCGCGCACCAGCTTGAGCAGGGCGGCGTGGTCGTTCGCGCGCTTGAGGTCGAGCACGATGCCGCGCTTGCTGCGGTTGACGCCGAGGAAGGCGCGGCTCTCGCTGGGCAGGGTGGACGGGTACTGGCGCAGGTTGTCGCCGCTGGGCGGCTCGACCTTGATCACGTCCGCGCCCTGGTCGGCCAGCAGCGAGCAGGCGTACGGCCCGGCGATATAGGCACTCAGATCCAGCACGCGCACGCCGGCCAGCGGACCGTGGCGGGCGGTGTTCGACTCAGGCGGGGAGGTTTCCATGCGCGGCGCGTCCATGGGGATCGATGGGTGTGCTGCGAACCACTCTGCACCATGCCTTCGTGAAGAAACAGGCGAGGCGGCTATGTTCTGGCGCCACAAATTCTTGTGTGACGGCCGCCCAACGTGATGGCCGTCTCATGCGCGTGGCTCCGGGGCGAGCGACAGCCAGCTCAGCCGCCAGCTGCCGTCGACGCGGCCGCCGGTGCCGAAGTACGGCGTGAACAGCAGCGGTGCGCGATAGCCGGGATGCAGCGCGATGCGCGGCACGCCGTCGGCCTGTGCGGGCTGCAGCGCCAGCCATTGCTCCGGCGGCGCGTCGGGCAGGCGCAGGGTTTCCTCGACCTTGAAGCCGTCGATCAGCCCGGTGGCATAGACCAGCGGGCCGCAGGTGACCGCGGCGTACTCGAAATGCAGCACCTCCTGACGTACCTCGCTGCCGTCCGGCGCGCGCGATTCCTGCACGTTGCGGTTGACCGCGCGATGCAGCCGCGGCCGCATCGGGAAGCGTGCCACCAGCTCGTCGCCGTCGTGCCATTCGCGGTCGAGCACGGCGTAGCTTCCCGGAACGAGCGCGACGGCGGCATTCTCGCCATTGACCGCGAGCGTGGCGTCCGCGGCCCACGATGGGATGCGCAGCTTCAGCGCGAAACGCATCGTCGGCGCACCGGCGATGCGCAGCCGGATGTCGTCGGGGTACGGGTAGGCGGTGTGCTGGGTGAGTCGCAGCTCGTTACCGTCGTGGCGCATGAAGCGCGTCTCGCCCGGGCCGTAGAGATTCACCGCGACGCTGCCGTCGGCGGCCTGGGTGCAGGCGATGGCGGGCAGTTCCTCCAGCGCCATCGCGCCGCTGGACTTGCAGCAGCGCCAGTAGGTGGTGTGCACGCGCCTGCCGTTCGGGAACACGTAGTAGCACCAGTCCTCGCCGTCGGGCGCCTGCGCGCCGAGCAGGTCGTTGTACGCGGTGCGTTCGATCTCATCGGCGTAGCGCGCCTCGCCGGTGATCGCCAGCAGTTCGCGGTTCAATTGGAGCCACGCCAGCGACGAGCAGGTTTCCACGTAGCCGTACGGGCTGAACACGCCGGCCGGGTTGAACACTTCGCGCGAGCGATGGCCCACGCCGCCCCACGGCCCGCCGCCCAGGGTGAGATGGTGTTCGCGGATGCTGTGCCAGGCGAGTTCCACCGCGCGGCGGTAGTCCGCGTTGCCGGTGGCGCGGTGCAGCTTGGCCAGGCCGACCAGGTTCCACGCCAGCTGGTAGGCCTTGCCGGTGGCGATCGCCGAGACGTCCGTGCCGGCCAGCGCGCGCGCGAGCAGGGCCAGTTCGGGGTGGCCGTCCGCCTGCTGCAGCACGCGCTGCGCCAGTTCGAGGTAACGCGCCTCGCCGGTGGCGAAGTACAGCTCGGTGGCCGGATCCATCAGCACCGTCGCCGACAGGCCGTGATGGTTGCCCAGCTCGGTGATGTCGATGCCGCCGTCGGTCAGCGTGTGCCGGCACAGGTCGCCGATCCGGCGTGCGGCTTCGAGGTAGCGTGGCGCGGGGAAATGCCGGTGTACTTCCAGCAGGCCGAGGATCAGGTAGGCGTGCGTCCAGATATCCCAGGTGCGCACGCTGGGGGCGCCGTCCCAGCTGGCCGGCTTCGGCGGCTGCGGGCGCATGAAGCGGTGATCCGGCGCGTAGGTGCCGAGATAGCCGTCGTCCTCCTGGATCGATACCAGGTAGTCGGTGACGCGCAGTACATTCGCGCGCAACGTCGCATCGCCGCTGCGCGCGGCCGCCTTCGCCGCGGCGACCAGCCACTTGCCGGCGTGCTCGCCGTACCAGTCGCCCTCGCGGTTCCCGTTGCGCCGCTCGGGCGCGAACAGCGCGATCGCCGGGCTGTGTTCGTCGACGATGAAATGCGCGAGCCGGCCGCGCAGGTTGGCGGCCAGCGCCTCGCCGAGCAGGCCGCGCAACTTCATGGTCGTCGATGTCATGGCTGCAGTGCTCCGGCGACGGCTTCGATGTCCTGCGCGCTGAGTCCGGCAGCGTTGGCGCGCATCACGCCGTGAGTCAGCGCTTCGATGACCTCGGCACGCGGACGCGATGCGATCCAGGCGCGCGGCGGGATGTTGCCTTGCGGATGGTCGTGGCACATCGCGCAGCGTTGCCGGTAGATCGCCCGGCCGTCGAGCCCCAGCGCCGGTACGGCGACCGCGGACGCCGCGGCGGGCGGTGCGGTCGGCCCGGTTCTCCCTGCGTCGTCGCGCGCATGCACGAGATGGCTCGCGCCCAGTCCGAACGCCTGGATGCGGTCGGTGCCCACCAGCACCTGCCCGCGCGCAACGACCGGCTCGTTGTACTTGCCGCTGGTGGAGAGTTCGCCGGGCGCGCTCTTCCACAGCAGGCGCAAGCTGTCGGCATCGAAGGCATACAGCACCGGCGACGGTGCGTCGGCACCGGCCAGCAGCGCGGAGCGCTTCGCGTTTTCGTCGAGCACCCAGACGATGGCGTCCTGCGCGCCGTGGCTGCTGACCACCGGCGAACCGGGGTTCCCGAACACCACGCTGTCCTGCCTGCGGCCGATGCGCAGCCACGCGGGCCTTCCCGGCGCCGTCGCCACGTCGAGCCGCACCAGCGAAGGCGGTATGCCGACCGGCGAACCCTCGCCGGCGCGCGTGTTGCCGGTCATGTAGACGTGGACGGTGCCGTCGGCGCCGCGGAACGCGGCCGTCGCCGAGCGCGCGCGTGCGAGATCCATCGACGCGTCCTTGTCCGAGTACGGGCCGAACACGCTCAACGGGCCGCGCCCGGTGAACTGCGGCTGACGCTGCGGGGGAAGCAGCGAACCGTCGCTGGCGGCGTCCTCGCTGCACGGCTGGCGGCGGTCGAGCCGCCCCGGCATGTGCGCCCGGTCGAGCAGGTAGGCGTTGCCCTGCTTGCCGCCGACCACCAGCAACTGCGTCGTGGTGGCGGCAGTGATGGCGGGCAGCAAGGTGGCGCCGCCCGAGCCCAGGTCGATGTCCATCTTCGCCGTCACGCAGTAGTTGAACGGCGTGTACGTGCCCTCCAACTGCAGGCCGTGTGACGCGGTATCGGAAAGTTTCAGCACCGATTGTGTCCAGTCGTGCGCCTGGTCGACGAAGCCGTCGTAACCGCTGCCGGTCACCACGAAGACATGGCCGGCGGCATCGACCGCGGGGCCGCCCGCACCCCAGATGCCGCCGCTGCCGCGATGCGGCATCGCGACCGCGGCGAACGCGCTGTCGACCTTCGCCTGCACGGTGTCCACGGACGCCAGCCAGCCGGTTTCGGTTTCGCCGAAGACGACGTACAGGCGCGAACCGTCGGGGCTGAGGTTCAAGGCGCCGCGCTGCACGCGGAAGTCGAAGCGCCGTGTCGGCGGCAGCAGGCGCGGGCCGGCATTGCGGTTGACGGCGTTGAGGCGCGCCTCGTCCAGGCGCACCGGCCAGCCGGGCAGGATCGCGCCGCTGCCGAGGTTCAGCGCATAGGCCTGCCAGCTGTTTTTCGGATCGCAGCTGGTGACGTAGAGCCGGCCGCGCGCGACATCGATGACCGGCGTACTCAGCACGCCGGTCGGCACCGCGTCGAGCGGCTGGGGCTGCAGGCGGCACGGCGTTGCCAGGCGCGTGCGCCAGAGGATGCGGCCGGCGGCGACGTCGCCGGTCTTTTCAGTGTTGATGGCGTAGACGTAGCCGTTGCTGCTGGCCGCGAACGCCACCGCGAATGTTTCGCCCTGGTGCTCGCCGGCGGTGATCGCGACGCGGTCAACGTACAGCGGCGATGCGTACAGTCTCGGTGCCTGCCCGTCGACCGCGTCGAGCGGCGGCGACTCCCACAGCAGCCCGAACGACGGGCCGGCAACGCTGGTTGGCGTCAGCGCGGTTTCGTCGGGGTTCCAGCCAGTACGTTGCGAGTCGTAGTGGAAGGTCGGCGCATCCGCGGCCGCGTTGCGTGCCGGTCGGCGGTTCGGTGCCTCGCGCATTTCACGCTCGGCGACGCGCGTGGCGGCGTCGGCCGCACCGCCGCTCGCGCCTGCGGGCGGCACGTCGAGACCCGCGGTCCACAGCATCGCGTTGAGCAGCGTGCGCCGCAACATCGGCTGATCCAGCGCCACCAGGTAATGGGCGCCGCTGAAGCCGAAGGATCGCCCGCCTCCCGGGCGCTCGTAGGCCCAGGCCACCGTGGCCAGTTCGGGCAGATCCTCGACGATCGCTTTATCGTCGCGGTACTGCACGTGCAGCGTGGCGACCAGGATCGGCGTGATGCGTCCGGACGCGGCGAAGCGGATCGTCGGATAGAACTCGTCGCGGTACGCGAATGCCTGCACGCCCCTCGCGACAGGATGTGCCGGCGTCGCCGGCTGCAGGAGCGCGGTTTCGGTAGTGCGGTCGGCCATGCCGAAGCGTGCGCCGCCGAGCCAGCGCTGCAGGCCGATGGCGTCGTCGCCGGCGGGCACGGTGGATGCTTGGTGCAGCGCGACCAGCCCGACGCCGCGCTGCATCAGCGCTTCGAACTGGTGTCGGTGCGCGGCGTCGCGCAACGGATGTTTTGTGTCGCCGTCGAAGTACAGCACCACCGCGGCGGCGCCATCGAAGGCGCGAGGATCGGATGGCCAACCGTCGGGGTAGCTCGCGACGGCGATCTCGCCGCGCCGCGCCGCGGGCGTGGCCTGCAGGAATCCGGCGAGCAGGCGGATGCCGTTGCCGTAGTCGTGGCGTGCCGGCCCTTCGCTCTTGGCGCCGCCGATCAGCACGATCGCTTTTGGCGCAACGCGATGGCAACCGACCGCCGGCATCGCGCAGGCGGCGATCAGCAGCCAGCGCAAGGCAATGACGGGCACCCGGTCGATCATCGGGCGGCATCCACCACGCAGCGGAAGCCGATGCTGCCGGAACGATCCTTGCACGGCGCCATCAGCAGGTACTTGCCGTGCTGGTCGAGCCGGTACGCCTGCGGGAAGTACCAGTGCGAGGTCTGCGGCTGATAGCTGCTGCCGCCGCGCAGGATCGCGGCGCGGGTGTGCTCGTCGGCGTATTCGTCGGTCCATTGCCAGACGTTGCCGACCAGGTCGAGCAGGCCGAACGGGCTGGCCGCGGCGGGGTGCGCGTCGACGTCGTCTGGCGCGATCAGCGTGCGGCAGCGGTTGACGGCGGGCACCATGGTTTCGTCCCAGTCGTTGCCCCACGGATAGCGCCGGCCGTCGTGGCCCTGCGCGGCGACCTGCCATTCCCATTCGTGCGGCAGGCGCTTGCCGGCCCAGGCGGCGTAGGCGCGTGCGTCCTCGATCGCGACCCAGGTCACCGGCTTGTTGTCCCAGCCCGGCGGCGGCGCGCCGCCCTGCCAGTGGCGCAGGAAGTTGTGCGCATCGCGCGGGCGCCAGCCGCTGTCATCGAGGAAGGCACGGAACTGCGCATTTGTCACCGGCGTGCGGTCGATGAAGAAGCCCGGCACCTGCAGCCGGTGGCGGTGGCCGCGGCGCGCGCTGTCCTCCCACGGATACTGCACGTCGTTGCCTTCCCAGGTCTGGCCCTCGATCTCGACGCCGCCGACCGCGAAGTCGAACGTGCCGGCGGGAATCGCCAGCATGCCGGGTGGGGCTTCGGCCGCGGAATGGGTGGGCGCGATCGGCACCAGTTGCTGCGGCAGTGAACGCCACTGGTTCGACAGCGATTGCAGCGGCACGGAAGAGCGTTCGTGCATGCGCGCGAGGAAGGCGTCGAGACCATCGATCGCGGCGCCGGGTGCCAAAGCCAGCAGCGCGCCGAAGCCGCGGCCTTCCATCGCGAAGTCGAACACTGCGTGGCCGCCATCCAGCCGCGGCTGAAGCGGCACGCCGTGCCAGGCGTCGTAGTACTGCGTGCCGTCGCGGTGCGGCAGCGCGATCTGTTCGCCGGCCACCGCGTATTCGTGGCGGTTGACCAGGGTCCACAGCGTGAAGGCGGCGGTCGGGAAGCGGCTGGCGAACACGCCGGCCTGCAGCGTGCGCTCGTACGGGCGCCAGTCGCGGCTGACCAGGGCGGGTGCGAACTGGCGTTCGATCGTGGCGATCCGGCGCAGCGTCTCCGCATCGCGCGGGGTGAGCTGGTTCCAGATACCCCAGATGTTTTCCCAGGCGTTGTAGCCGATGCCGTTGAAGAAGATGTACTGCAGGTCGTGGTTGCGGTCACGGCCCCAGCGGTTCTCGTAGTTGATCATGTGGCGCGGCTCCAGCCACTTCCACTTGGCCACCGGCGGGATCACCTCGTTCGGCGCCTTCTTGCCCCAGCTCTGCACGTTCCAGATCAGCTGCTCCTCGGCGCTGATGGTGGACTCCGGCTGCAGCACCACCGGGCAGCCGAGCGCGTCGCAGGCGTCGAAGAACGCGCGCGGCACGCCGTTGTAGGTGTCGCCGTTGATGCCGTCGGCGCCGACCGCTCTGACCAGTTCGGCGATCGCCTGCCAGTCGTTCTCCCCGGGCTCGCGCGTGCCGTGATCCCACGGCATGGTGGGCAGGAACACGCGCACGCCGCGGCGGTGGAAATCGTCCACCGCACCCTTCAGGCCGACGAGGCCACCGGGCAGGTCGTGCGCGAGATCGGTCTTGTTGCGGTCGTCGATGCCGATGTTGGGATAGACGAACCAGATCAGCACGCTGTCGATGCCGCCAAAGCGCGCCTCGAGATCGTCCAGGTAGCGGTCGACGGTGTAGCGGCCGGTGAGCGGATCGTGGAAGTAGCGATCCTCCACCATCATCTGCGCATGCACGAAGTTGCGCTGCGCCCACTGCAGCTCGGGGCGGCGGTAGTTGGCGTCGTCGTAGCCGATCCGGGCCAGGTGTTCGCGGCGCCAGTCGGTGAGCTCGGCGATCCAGTCGTCCGCACTGCCGTCGACATCCATCTTCCAGTGGCCGATCTCGGCGAACGGCCAGCCCGGCGCCTTGCCCGGCGTGGGCAGGTAGCGGCCGGTGGTGACGTGCGAGAACTTGTACTCGTGCGTCACGCGCGGGGCGGGCTTGGATGCATCGGGGAAATCGGGGTCGATGCTCATCGGGTACTCGTTGAAGCCGTGCGTGGTGAAGTCATTGCAGCGCCTGGTAGACCAGGTCGTAGAAGTTGCGGCTGATCCGCGGCAGATCCTTGCCGCCATCGTCGCGCGGCAGATGCTGCAGCATGAGGATCATCAGCAGGTGTTCCTGCGGGTCGATGCTGTAGCTGGTCGAGGCCGCGCCGCTCCAGCCGAACTGGCCCGGCGAACCGAGTTGGCCGCGTTTCGCCGCGTCGATCACCACGTAGCCACCGATGCCGAAACCCTCGGCATCGCTGAACTGGGTGACCGGCGGATCGAGCATGGTGAGATGGTTGCGCAGCATCAGCTCCACCGTTTTCCGGCCCAGCAGGGTGTGGCCGTCCAGCGTACCGCCGTCGAGCAGCATCTGCGCGAAGCGGGCGTAGTCGCCGGCGGTGGAGTACAGGCCGCCGGCGCCGCTGGTGTAGGCGTTGAGTGGTTCGCCGGGGTGGCGGGCGCTGGCGGTGTCGGCGATGCGCAGGCGCCCATCCTTGTCCATCGTGGTGAGATCGGCCACGCGCGAGCGCTGCGCCGCCGGCACGCGGAAGCCGGTGTCACGCATCCGCAGCGGGTCGAAGATGCGCTGCTGCAGGAAACTTTGGAACGACTGCCCGGAAGCCACCTCGACCACCCGCGCCAGCAGCTCCAGCGAGGCGCCGTCGTAGCCGAAGCGGGTGCCGGGATCGGCGGCCAGCGGCACGCGGCTCATGCGTTCGGCGAAGCCGCGCAGATCGGCCGCACCGTGTGGATCGATGCGTTCCATCAGCTGGATCGCCAGCTCGTCGCTCTTCACGCCGGCCGGATAACCCGCGGTATGGGTGAGCAGCGCATGCAGGGTGACCGGCTTGTCGGCCGGCCGCAGCTTTGGCGCATCGATGCTGCCGCCGATGAGCACCTGCGGCGCTGCGAAGCCCGGCAGGTAGCGCGACAGCGGATCCTCCAGCGTGAGCTTGCCTTCCTCCACCAGCATCATCACCGCGACCGAGGTCACCGTCTTGGTCATCGAGTAGATGCGGAAGATCGAATCCTTGCGAATGGGCTCGCGCCGGGCGAGGTCGCGATGACCATAGGCCTGCCAGTCCACGATGCGGCCGTTGCGCGCCGCCAGGGTGACGCCGCCGAGGTAGCCGTCGTCGCCGGTGGCCTGGCGCATGAAGTCGTGCAGCCGCTGCAACCGCGCGGAGGAGATGCCTTGCGTTTCCGCGCGGGCCGCGGGCAGCGGCGTGGCGACGCCGGCGAGCCCGGGCAGCGCGATGCACCACAGCAGGACCGCCAGCCAGCGGATGTGGCGCGTGCGGCGGTGCCCGTGCGTGTCGAGAAACCTGTTCATCGAATGTCCCTGCTGCGGCCGCGACGCCTCGAGAAAGCGTCGCGGCCGGTATATCGTCACGTCCGGCTCAGAACGCGATCGTATACGTCAGCGAGGTCACCCGGCCGCGACCGGACCAGTAGTTCTGGTAGCCGACCACCTGCGACGTGCTCAGGATGTACTGCTTGTCAAGCAGGTTCTCGACGCCGAGCGACAGCTGGCCGTAGTTCTGCAGCGCGTAGTTCACGCCCAGGTTGAACAGCGTGTAGCCGCTGGTGTGTTCTTCGTAGCTGAAGGTCTGATCGTCGTAGGCGCGCGTGTCGCTGCCGGAAACATGCCGGCCGAACAGCGAGGTGAAGCCCAGGTAGGCGTCGGCGTTGGGGCGGAATTTCCAGGTCACCGTGCCGGCCAGCTTGTCCGGGCTGATGTCGAAGATGCCCAGCGGCTTGTCCATGCCGCCTGCCGGGTACAGGCCCGCCGGGCTGGAGGCCCAGAACGCGGTCTTGCCGGTGATGTGCGAGTACACGCCGGTCACCTTCCACTGCTCGTCGAAGCGCCATTCGCCGGTGAGCTCGGTACCCTCGATGCGCACCGGGGCGCGCGACAGGATGTAGTCGTTCGAGTTCGGATCGACCGCCAGCGAGGAGCCGAACGGCGATTTGGAGATGTAGTGGGTGGCGCCGAAGGCCGCGCGCTCGCCGTGCCAGTTGAAGCCGAATTCGTCGTTCTTGTAGATGATCGCGGCGAGGCCGCTGATGCGGTCGACCGATTGCCCCGGCACGCTGATGTTGCGCAACGGGATGCCGATGTTGGGCAGGGTGAAGCCCTCGCTGTACGAGGCGAACACCGACCACTGGCTGCCGATGCGCCAGATCGCGCCGAAGTTCTTCAGGTTCTCGGTGTACTTCACGCCGCCGCCCTCGACGAACACGCTGTTGCGGTACGGCGTGGTGGTGTAGTCGTCGACGTGCAGCTTGTCGTCCTCGCGGCGGAAGC
>Ga0207707_10004977_pt1 | contig 11673 bp, 9 predicted proteins | sample KBSC83BmetaG_FD_184336 | JGI IMG/M metagenome (GOLD analysis project Ga0207707, IMG submission 184336) | Corn rhizosphere microbial communities from Kellogg Biological Station, Michigan, USA - KBS C8-3B metaG (SPAdes) (version 2) | ecosystem: Host-associated > Plants > Roots > Rhizosphere ... | reverse complement strand
GCTGTCCGGACTTTCGATCCTGATCTCGATCGAGCCGGCCATCGCGACACCGGTGGTATCAGGGTCGACCTTGCCGCCCGGATGCAGGGTGTAGGCGCCGAGCATCTCGGTCTGGCCATAGAGCGTACGCAGTGGCACGCCCAAGGCCTGGAAAAACCTGAACGTGTCGGGGCCGAGCGCGGCGCCGCCGGTGGCGGCCGAACGCAGCCGCGCGAAGCCGAGCCGGTCGCGCAGCGCGCGGAACAGCAGCATGTCCGCGAAAGATGAACGCTGGCCCCTGTCCAGGGCCGCGAGGCCGGTCTTCATGCCGAGCGCAAACAGCCGCTGCTTCAGCGGTGAGGCATCCATCACCCGGGCGCGGACGTCGGCCGCGATCGCTTCCCAGACCCTTGGCGCGAACAGCACGAAGGTCGGCGCGATCTCGCGGAAATCGCCCATCATCGTATCCGGCTCTTCGACGAAGTTGATCTTCATCCGGCAGAGCAGGCCTTTGCCGAGCACATAGACCTGCTCCATGATCCACGGCATCGGCAGCACCGAGACATATTCGTCGTCGGGCCCCTTGGGATCGAAGGCGAGATAGGTCGCGCAGTGGCTGAGCACGCGCCCGGCCGCGAGCATCGCAAGCTTCGGATGCGAGGTCGTGCCCGAGGTCGTGCAGAGGATCGCGACATCCTCGCCGCGGGTCTGATCGGCGAGCTCGTCGTAGAGGCCGGGCTCGCGCGCGGCGCGGTCGCGGCCCATCTTGGCGAGCTTGCTCGCTTCCATCAGGCGCGGGTCGTCGTATTTCCGCATGCCGCGCGGGTCGGAATAGACGATATGTTTCAGGTGCGGCACGCGGTCGGCCAGCGTCAGCAGCTTGTCGACCTGCTCCTCATCCTCGGCGAACACGAGCTTCGCTTCGCCGTAATTGAGGAGATAGGCGGCTTCGTCATCCAGCACGTCGCGGTAAAGCCCGAGGCTCAGGCCGCCGATTGCGTGCGTCGCGATTTCGGCTGCGACCCAGTCGGGGCGATTGTCGCCGATGATGCCGATGACATCGCCGCGGCCGAGTCCCAGCTCGAACATGCCGAGTGCGAAATCCTGTACGCGTGCCTGGTAGTCGTTCCAGGTGAACAGCCGCCACAGGCCGAGATCCTTTTCGCGGAGTGCGATCTCGTTGCCGTGCTCCTTCGCGTTGAGGCGCAAGAGTTTTGGATAGGTGTCGGCCTGCGCGACGCGTCCGGCGTAATCCATCATGCCGCGCTCTCCCTCGGCGCCGGAACGTCGTCGGGATCGACCAGCACCTCGTCCTCTTCGCCGAGATAGGCGCGCTTGACGTGGGGATCGGCCAGCACGGCGGCCGGATCGCCCTCGGCGATCTTGCGGCCGAAATCGAGCACCGTGACACGGTGGGAGATATCCATCACCACGCCCATGTCATGCTCGATCATCACGACCGTCATGCCGAACTCTTCGTTGAGGTCGACGATGTAGCGCGCCATGTCCTCCTTTTCCTCGAAGTTCATGCCGGCCATCGGCTCGTCGAGCAGGATCAGCTTCGGCTCCAGCGCCATGGCGCGGGCGAGTTCGACGCGCTTGCGCAGGCCGTAGGGCAGGGTGCCGGCGGTCGCCTTGCGCACGGACTGCAGGTCGAGGAAGTCGATGATCTCCTCGACCTTGCGGCGATGTTCCAGCTCCTCGCGCCGCGCGCCGGTCAGCCAGTACAATGACCCCGTGATGAAGTTGTTCTTCAGGAGGTGATGCCGCCCGACCATGACGTTGTCGAGCACGCTCATGTGGTGGAACAGCGCCAAATTCTGGAAGGTGCGGCCGATGCCGAGCGAGGCCCGCGCATTGGGGGTGAGGCCGGTGATGTCGTGGCCGCGGTAGAACAACTGGCCCTCGGTCGGGTGGTAGCGGCCGGAAATGCAGTTGACGATCGAGGTTTTGCCGGCGCCATTGGGGCCGATGATCGAGAACAGCTCGCCGTCCCGGACGGAAAAGCTGACATCGGTGAGCGGCGCACGCCGCCGAAGCGTAGTGAAATTCCGCGCACTTCCAACGTGGTGTTCAATCATTCCTCCTGGATCAGGCGCTTTTCGCGCTCTTTATCGGTTTTCAGTATCGGTTTTTGCTCGGCGAAGGCGCGATCCTATTATCGACCCTCCCGGGGTGACCATGCGGCGAATGGGTTTTGCTGCCACTGGTACACCGGATGCCATGCGTGATCGCGCCGCGTCCAACATCCCCTGTTGGGCGCGACGGCTTCCTTAGAGTAAAGCCGTATCGGGAAATGTCTTGCGTCTGACATTTTGCCGGCAATTTTCGCGTGCGGCGCGCAACGTGGCCAGATGCCGCGAAAGGCGGAACCGAAGGTTATCGTTGCGGTGCAATATACCGATTACAAAGCGGAAGCGTGGTCTATTGGATCATGATTACCCCTGACTATCTGCGGCGCATCGCGATCTGGTCGCGCGAGCTCCCGGAGCGCGAGGCGGAGATGGCGTGCGCGGGCATCACCGAGCGGTCTTACCGCGCGGGCGAACACATTTTCCTGCGTGGCGATCAGTTCGACTACTGGACCGGGGTGGTCGCCGGCCTGGTGCGGATGAGCATCGTCTCGCGGGGCGGCAAGGCCATGACATTCACGGGTCTCACCGCCGGCGCCTGGTTCGGCGAAGGTACCATGCTGAAAAAGGAAGCGCGGCGCTACGACATGGTGGCGCTGCGCGACTCCCGCATCGCGTTGATGGAGCACGGCACCTTCTTCTGGCTTTACGAGAACAGCGTGGCCTTCAACCGCTTCCTGGTCGTGCAACTGAACGAGCGGCTTGGCCAGTTCATCGGCCTTGTCGAATACGGCCGGACGCTGGATGCGACCGCGCGGCTCGCACGTTCCATCGCGTCGCTGTTCAACCCGATCCTCTATCCCGACCTCAGCCTCCACCTCGAGATCACCCAGGAGGAAATCGGAGCGTTGTCGGGGATCTCCCGCCAAAACGCCAACCAGTGCCTGAAGCGGCTGGAGAAGGACGGCCTGCTCAGGCTGGAATATGGCGGGGTGACCATCATCGATCTGGATTCCCTGCGCGGCTATGGCGAGTAGTGAGGGCAAGAGAGCCCGCCAGCAGACTTGATCGATGATTTAGTAGCCGTTCCAAGCGGTTAGCGCCGTGCAACGGCTGCCCGTTTATGTTTCCCGGTCAAATCACGGTCAAATGACGCCGCCACGGCATGATCCCTTCCAATCCGCAGCGGAGAAATCCCGGCAGGACCGGTTGAAGCGCATATCATATGAGGTCGAACATGAATCTGAATCGCCTCACTGCTGTCCGGAAGGGATTGATTGACCTGGATGCCACGACAGTCGTGCAAATGGCCGAGCGCAGGTGGGGAGCCGTTCTCACCGCCGACGTCGTGGAGTATTCGCGTCTAACCGGGATCGACGAAGAGCAGACCTATTTTTTGTATCAGTCTCATCGCCGCGAAGTGCTCTATCCGAAAACAAGAGAATACGGGGCGAGATTCCTGAAGTCGACAGGCGATGGAATCATGGCGGAGTTCAGAAGTGCAATCGACGCCGCGCGATGTGCGATCGACGTGCAGCGAAGCATGGACGAGCGCAGCAGGGCCGTGGCGAAGGATCGCCGCATCATCTTCCGCATTGGACTGAGCTGCGGTCGCATCATCGCGGATCCCGACGACATTTATGGTCATGACGTCAACGTTTCCGCGAGGCTGCAAACGGTTGCGCCTCCCGGCGGCATTGCAATGTCCGGTGAGGTTGCGGCTCTCGTACGGCAAACGCTTCCCTTTTCACTGGAGGATATGGGCGAGCACCATTTTCACAACATGAACTGCGCTGTGCGGGTTTTCCAGTGCCGGGCGGCGACGATGGTCAACTGAAGGCCGATAAATAAGGGCAATGGAATCAATGCCTTCGGTGGCCTTGACGCTCGTTTGACGCAGATATGAACGAATTATCGCGATTGCAGCTGATTGAGGATGTGTCATGCATGGATTGAATCTCTCGATCATTCCCGAAATTGCCAATGGGACACCCGTTCTGACTGCGGATACCGCCCTGGACGGAACGCGCAATCTCCTCCCACTGGAAGACGACTCCTCCATATTCGGGGCCGGCAAGGACCCCATGGAGTTGCGCAAACTCATGCGCAAGCTATCGGCGCGGATCAGCCGAGAAACCTTTCGTCCTGACGAAGCGAACACCAATATTCCGTCGGGCTACACCTATCTCTTGCAGTTCATCGCCCACGATATGGTGAACACCTCGATATCGCTCGCCGCCACCAATGGCCGCCGTTTCGGATTTCAAAATGCCCGGCAACAGCCGTTGACGCTCGAGACCATCTATGGCGGTGGACCGGACGTCACTCCGCAGGCTTACGAATTTACCCACGCTTGCACTCAATCGCTGGGGCCTATGCCGCGCACACGACTGCGTTGCGGACGCGCACGCGATCCGTCAGGATCTACGAAAGGAACGCCGTTTGCAGATGTCGGCCGCTCCGTGCCGGTTGACGTCGCCGACGACGCGATCGGTGGTGCATTTTTGCGCACGGAAGCGCTTGTTGCAGACGCCCGGAACGAAGATCAGGCGCTTATCGCTCAGCTTACCCGTCTATTTCACAAAATGCATAATTTCATTCTTGAGCAGATCGAGGGGAACAAGTACTCGGGGACGGTACCCGATGCCTATCGCAACTTCATCAGTGCCCGGTACTTGCTCACTCTCATTTATCGACGAATTGTATTACAGGACGTCCTGCGTCGCCTGCTCGACCCTTCTGTCGTGCGCTATTACCTCAACGAGGAGAAGCCGCTGGTTGCCAATGACGGAAGCGGCGCCATTCCGGTCGAATTTTCCAACGGCGCCTTCCGTTGCGGGCATGCGATGATCCGCAACACTTACCGTGTCAATTCCCCAGAGGAGCTTGAGGCGGGCCGCGCGCTGCAAATCTGCTCTCGGCGCTCTCCTGGCTTCGTGCCTTTGCCCGAGGAATGGATCGTGGAATGGGATCGGTTCTTCGAGATCAACTTGCCGGCGGTTACACCAAACTATAGCCGCCCGCTTCGGCCCAACTTTTCACCGGTTGCCAGAAGCGAATTCTTCTTTGCGCCGCTCATCCCGCGGGGACGCGACCAGGGCGACGCCCCCGGCCTTCCGAATCGCGATCTTGTCAGCTCCGTTTACGCCCGCATGTGGTCGGTACCGAAGCTCATCGATGCATTGCGGGCCAAGAGCGCCGATATCGCCGCGTTTCTTCCCGCTTATGGTGCCTCCGCTCAACGGCTCGCAACGTGGCTCAATGCGACCGGTGATGAAAAAGGAATATCCGAACAGTTTGGCCCTGGCGACGTGTCGGCGATCGCCGACGACCCGCCGCTACCTTTCTACGTGTTGTACGAAGCGGCGGTTTGCAACGATGGGCAGCGCTTGGGTCCGCTCGGCTCCATCATTGTCGCAGAAACGATCATCGCGGCGATGCAAACCTACCCGTTGAGTGTCGAGAAATTGACGCTCGATCCCAAGCGGGGATTCAAATCGCAGACTAACCCGCTCGGGCGACTGGGTATCACCGAAACTGCGCTTGCGAAAATTCCGGAGATTGAGACCTTTGATGATCTTCTGCTGTTCTTGCAGTCGGCGGGATTGCTCGCAAACGATCGATAGATTCCAACAGGAGGTTCAAATGGGTACGATGCTCGAGATCGGCGACGATGTCCTTTGGGGCAAGCTGGTAAAATCCTGGGCGACGGGCGACAATTACGTTACGCCGGGCGGCCCGCCATTTCCGATTCCGCGAACGCTTGATGAACTGCTGGCGATCGCGAAAAATATCCAGCTTTCCATCAAGTTTCCCGACGGAATGGTCGGCCTGGCGATCATTCAATACAGTCCGCAGACGGTAGTCCTCAAATTGCCGCCCGAGCGCATGGTGAGGGCAACCGAAGCGATGTTGCGGCAGGCCGGTGCAGTTTACCCGATGCCAAAGTTCTACGATGACTTCTATCATGCACCGCTTCCTGCCGCCTCCACGGAAAAGCTCCTCGATCTTCATGCCGCCCGTATCGGCGACTATTCAATCCGAAACTGCGGCTGACCGGCGGACCGCGGAAGCTTGGGAGAACATCATGAGCACGAAGTTGGAGATCAGCGACGACATCCTTTGGGGCAAGCTGGTGAAATCATGGGCGACCGGAGACAATTACATCTCGCCTGACAGGCCTGCTCCGAAGATACCTCGAAGTTTGGAAGAATTGCTCGCGCAGGCAGCCGACATCGGATTGACGATCTCGTTTCCGGACGGAATGGTGGGTCTCGCCGTGCTCGAATACAGCCCGGAAACCGCTTTGGTGAAACTGCCGCCGGAAGGCATGATCAGGGCTACCGAGGCGGAGCTGAAGGCAGGTGACAAATATCCCATGCCTCGATTTTACGATGACTTCTACGGCAGGCCGCTGCCGCCGCCAAAAAACCTGAAAGACGTTATGGATCTGCACGCCGCTCGTATTGGAGACTATTCAATTCGAAATTGCGGATAGCTCTACCACTGATGGTGGATCAAGCCATCGACGGGCGCGCCCGCGCCAGCGATGCCATCGCGCAAGCGTTCCCAGCTTTCTGGCGTGCCAATCGGGAATAGCTGGAGAAACCAGCGTGTCATCGCGGCCGGTGTCACAGGCTCTTCCACGGACCACCGGCTTCGCACGACGCCATAGAAGCGTTCCAACTCCGCTCTCGCGGCGTCCTTGCGGCCAAGGTGGTAAAGTGCCGCCGCCTTGAAGCCGGGGACGTTCGGATTGAGGTCACCGGCAAAATCAGCTGCTGTTATGCAGTTCTCATAGTCACCGATCATAAAGCGTATCGCGGTCTGATATGCCCACTGCAGTGCGCTCGGTGCGACCAATGCATTCCGTCTTCGTGTCGAGTCGATGATGTCCGCGGCTTCCTTGTGGCGTCCGCAAAATGCATAGCAATTTGCCGCCGAGACGCACGTCCAGGGGTCATTGTCGTTAAGCTCGTGCGCGAGCGGGATGTAGATCATGGCCTGCTCGTAGTGCTTCGCCATGGCGTGCGACCATCCGAGGCAAAGCTGGCTACGCGAATCGAGCGGGTCAAGCCGCACCGACTCTTGCGCAAAGGCGAGAGCTTCCATGGTTCTATTGAGGTCTCGATGCGTGCCGGGCTTGACGATGTGATACGAATTATTGAGCTGAGCCAGGCTGGAGAACGCGGGAGCGAAATCCGGCGTTTGCCGGATAACCTGACGAAACAGCTCGGCCGCCTTGTCCCATTTCTGCGGGTCGAAGCCGAGCAAGGTGGCTTGACCGAACAGCCATATATCATACGCTCTGAGATCGGCGATTTGTCCGCCGGCGATCCTGTTCATGCGCTCTGCGGAAACATGGACGTTGAGGGCTGAAGTGATACGGCGCACCAGATTTTGCTGCAGCTGGTGCCAATTCTCGAGCTTCAGAGTGAGGCTCTCGCTCCAAAGATAGGTTCCGCTGGCTCCGTCGCGCAGTGTCAGCACCAGCTCAACGGCCCTTCGGGTCTCGTAGCCGCTTGCATCCAGAATATACTCATCTCCCGGGTGTTTCGGCGCGTGATCCTGCGTGGAAATGGCCCGATCCCGCACTTGCCATTCGCGAAATCGCACAAAGCATGCGATGAGTTCACGACGAAAGCCCTGGACCAGATAGTCTCTCGCCGACTGGCCGCCCGCCAATGCAAACGACGCGACTGACAATACGAGTCGGGACGGTGACGGACCGGCTCCGGGTGGCTGGTCAACGTCAAGGCCGGATACCATCGAAGGGGACGGCGCGATGGCGGATGGCTTGACGGTGGATCGTATGTCGAGTTGCGCGAGGTCTAGCCCGTCTGCACTGGATGAACCGCGGAACGGCAACGCCGCCTTGATCTCCGCAATCAGATCTTGGGTCTGCTGGGTAGGCTCGACGTCGTAGTCTTCCTCCAGAAGGTCCCACAATGACTTGTAAATCTTGAGAGCGCTGCCGACGGCACCGACTGCAATGTGCGCCCGTATCAGATAGCGACACGCCTCCTCGTGTGTCTGATCTAGATTGACGATGGCTTGAGCGATATTCCGTCCAGCCTCGGTCGCCTGTTTCTCAGCGCGAAGGCACGTCTCCAGATGTCGAATGATCTGATCCCGGAGTGTCTGCCGTTTGGCCGTCAACCAGGTTTGAAATGCGGGATCGCTGTTCTCGACCTCGGCGAGGATATCGTCAATCTGGTTGGGCTGGTCGAGGAGGCGCGGATGCGGGATGCCGCTGGCTGCGTCCTTGACGACATCGATGACGTCGACACGAATCTGCGTACGATCAAACGCAACGGCGAGTTTGTCGGTCCGGAATCCGGTAAAGCCACTGGTCGACAGTGCGTTCCGGATCTCGTGCAGCGCCTGTCGCAGGGATGCGCGGGCGCGCTCCTCAGGTACTTCGCTCCAAAATAATCCGACCAGCCTCTCGCGACTCTCTTCCTGAGCCTCGGCGAGCGCCAGATATCCGAGCAGGGCGCGTGTCTTTCTGCTCAGCAGATCGATTTCATCTCCGCCGGCATGGAAGCACAGCTTTCCCAGGAGAGTGACCGAAAGAATAACGCCTTTCGGGTCAGCACTCGTTTCGGAGGCAAGGGAACGACGTTCAAGCCCCATTTTACCGCCACGGCGCGATCTTACCAAAATCGCGGATTAATGAATTACACCAACACAGATGATCCCATAATGGTAACTTTATACGATCAAAGGGATACCACCGGTATATCGGGTACCACCGCCGAATTCCACAATTGTCCGACGCAGCCGCTCGGTCACAAGCTCGGATGGCATCGGTTGCAGCCCCGGGGCAACTGCACGGACCACCGGAATACCAAATTCAGGACGTGTGAGCTCCACAAATGCCACATCAACGCCCGCTCGCCCCAGCGCATCCCCGATTGCCCCAAGTTCGGCTGCCGGTCCGGCCGCTCGACTTGGCGGTCGAACGCCATCGGGATGCAGCAACTCGCACGCGCTCGCGTCGATCGCAAAAAGGCGTGCCAGATGGCCGCGGTCGGAGGGCGGCAACTTTTCCTCCCCATCTTCAGCCTGCTTGATGATCGCGAGCAGAATCGCAAGCTCTGTTTGGCAAAGTTCAAGGATCGCCGCTCGCATTGCATCCTTTATCGAGAAGCGCGAAGCCAATCCGTAAGCGATCTGTCGGCCATCGGCCCCGCACGATAGTGCGACGACGACCGGAATGCCGATGTCGGTCGTAATATCAAGCATCCAGAGGGCGCGATCGTTGGCATTTTGTCGCAGATTAGCGGCGAGCTGTGCGACCTCCACCATGCCCGGGTGATCGAGGCAAATGGCCTTCCCGCGCCTTCCTCCGCTCCACCAAAGGCAGGCCGCGTCGCGCTCAATCAGTTCGAGAACTGCGCGCGAGGCGGCCCATTCGAAGGTAGGGCCAGCCGCCACCCCCACGCTAAGCGCAGAACGGGGCGGTAAGCGGATTCCGTCCGCGTCGCGACGCAGGCACCAATCGGCGGGGACAAGCTTGTCCCAAGCATTCCCGGAAGACGTGCATGAATTAAATGGTTTTGCTGCGACCCATGCTAGCGGTACGTCGTCCGGCAGATTTTGGGCGACGATCGCATGCTCGATCGACGAGATGGCCGCGGGCCACACTCGATCACGCATTTTGGACAAACTGGAGACGACCGTTACATCGCCGGAGCATTCAATCTGCGCCAATCGATCCACGCCTTCGCCTATGCAAGATACGAAGGCTTCCTCGAGCGCTTCACCCGATCCGCTCAGACTGATGGGAAGCAAGGTGTGCCCGTCTTCGATCGTTATCCGCCTTTTGGTTTCGGCGCCGACAAATCGGACTCCCGGAGACCATGGTGAGCGCAACATGAAAATTCTGTTCGCAAGTCCCGCGGCGTCCACGATCTTTGGGCCATAACGGTCGGAAACGGACCGCAAAAGGGCGTGTCCTTGCTCGGAAGACAAGTCGAGCTCGAGGAACAGGGGACGAGATCGCAATCCGACCATTTGCCGCGCCTCACGATCGTCTAGGAAACGAAGTATGGAACGGCATCGTATACCCGGTTTCGTCGGGAGTACCGATTGGCTAACGCCCGCGCAAGCCCGCTCGCGGGTTGCAGGATGCCTCGTCATGGCCCACCCCAAGCCTCTGATTTTACCGGCCTTCTTCTGTTAGACTTCGCCGGAGTCGGATGCTATGGCCTGCCGCAGGCCTCCTTCGATCGCCAATTCAGGCATCGGCGCCGTATATCTCTGAGGGACACGGTGAACGACGAGAATGCATCCCAGGACTGGGTGGCGGCGGGGCTCGCCGAGCTGGCGAGAGGCGGCGTCGACGGCGTCCGGATAGAGGTGTTGGCCGAACGGCTGGGAGTCACCAAGGGTGGATTCTATCGCCGCTTCAAGGATCGCCGCGCGCTTCTGAATGCGATGCTCAAATCCTGGCGGGATGGCCGCGTCACCGCCATCGAACGGCAAGCCGAGGAGGGCGCCGCCACGCCGGCTGGAAAGCTCGGATCGATCCTCAAGCTCTATTCCGAACGCGCCAACACGCAGGGCATTGCGATCGAGCTCGCGATACGCCAATGGGCGCGAAGCGATCCGATTGCCGCCGATGCTGCCGGGCAGGTGGACGCGGCGCGTCTGAAAACCGTCAGCTCGCTCTTTCGCGCCCTCGGGCTCTCGGCGTCCGAGGCCGAGGCGCGCGCCGTGCTTTTCTACACATTTCTGTTCGGCCAGAGCCTTTTGTTTTTCGACGACAATCCGCGCAGGCGGGCTAATCTTGTCGCCGCCTGCGCCAGGGTGCTGATGGAGATCCAGCAAGAGTAGCAGCGTTTTCGCTACCGTTTGGAGCACAATGACCGAATTGTGATACGGTGCCGTATTGCCTGGGTTGCGCCAATATGATACGGTGGCGTATCAGCTAAAATGACCAAAGTCGACACTGAAGCGACTGCAACCCGGAGGTGCCCGTGAGCAGGCAGGATCAGATCAGCCTCTTGAAGCGGCTGCTGCATTACGTCGATACCAGAACGACCGCGATGGCCGAAGCGCCCTGGCGCAACGAGGTGTCGGCCTACACCGATCCCGGGCGTTTGGCCGAGGAGCAGCGCGTCCTGTTCCGCCAGCACCCGATCCTGATGGGCTTCGCGTCCGACTGGTCCGCGCCCGGTAGCTTCCGGACCGATGATTATGCCGGCGTGCCGATCCTGATCGTGCGCGGGCGCGACAACATGTTGCGCGCATTCCTGAATGTATGCCGCCACCGCGGCGCCAAGGTGGCCCAGGGCTGCGGCAGTGCGCGTCTTTTCTCGTGTCCCTACCACGCCTGGACCTATGATCTCGCCGGGCGCGTGACCGGCATTCCGGACGAGCGCTGTTTTCCGGATGTGCGCCCCGAGCGGTCGTCGCTTGTCGAACTGCCGCTGTGCGAAAAGCACGGCCTGGTATGGGTGATCCCGTCGGCGGCGGCGGATGGCTCAACCGGTTTTGACATCGATCCGTGGCTGGGCGGGCTCGGGCCCGAGCTTGCATCCTTCGATTTCGCGTCCTGGTCGTTCTACGACAGGCGCGTGATCCCGGAGACCATGAACTGGAAGCTCGTGGTCGA